>Ga0187776_10001676_pt1 | contig 11170 bp, 8 predicted proteins | sample 0216_BV02_MP12_2_FD_132426 | JGI IMG/M metagenome (GOLD analysis project Ga0187776, IMG submission 132426) | Tropical peat soil microbial communities from peatlands in Department of Meta, Colombia - 0216_BV02_MP12_20_MG | ecosystem: Environmental > Terrestrial > Soil > Wetlands > Peat | place...
CGGGATCGCCTGGAGGTCGAGAAGGGTTTCGCTTCTCTCCAGGCGATCTTTCTGGTGGTTGTTGTTCCAATCCTCCCAGAGGACACACCCTCCGGATTGCAAGGTGCCGTCGCCATCTACATCGAAATCCAGGTAGTAGACCGCGCCCCGCTGAATTGCCTGAAGCTTTGCCCGGCGGGCCTGGATCAGAAGGGCGCGGGCCGCATAGGTGAGGCGGTAGTGGGGCAGCCACTGGTTAACCTGGTCCGCACCGATCACCACCAGGGTGCCGATCACGCCCAGGGTCACCAAGAGATGGGTCAGCGTGGCTCCTCGGTCTCTGTTGGTCACGGTGGCCCCCGGTCGATCCTCACGAACGGATGCTGTCCGAAAACTTCCTAGCTCCCTCTCCCCCTCCCCTTTTATCCCCTCCCGCCAGGGGAGGGGAAATGACTTCCGGGGTAGACGAGGAGGGGGATGACGCTATGGTCGATACATTATCGGGCGATACGGAATTCAAGAATCGCCCAATTTAGGTCTCCGTTGAAACGTTGTGATAGGTACTGGGTGCGGGGTACGCCTCACTGCTTGAACACGACCCGACGATGCAGGTTTTGACTCCTAAGATACGCGAGGTGGGCATCTGAAGTAAAGGAAAAATGCATTTGCAATCTCTTCTCGGTTGTGACATGAAGGTACGCGTGAAGCATGGCGTCCGTCATCGGTTGAGGACCGCCGCCAGGGCCTCAGAAGCGGTTGCGTGGGGCTTGTGGTCAGGTGGCCTCTCACCCGCTGGGGAGGTTCCCCGTGCTGGCCGAGTTGACCATCAGAAATTTCGCCATCATCGATGAACTCTCCGTCTCCTTTGGTCCCGGTCTCACGGTCATCACCGGGGAGACCGGGGCGGGGAAATCCATCCTGGTCAATGCCATCAACCTCCTCCTGGGCAGTCGAGGGTCGGCGGATCTCATCCGGGGCGGGAGCCAGGAGGCCACGGTGACCGCCCTCTTTCTCCGAGGCGAGGAGGATGAGGAGCTTCTCGTCCAGAGGACCCTCTCTGTGTCCGGACGGAACCGTGTTCATGTGAACGGCGAACTCGCCACCGTATCGGCCTTGACTGGTCTCTGCCACGGCCTGGTGAGCGTATCCGGACAGCACGAACACCAGCTTTTCCTAGAGCCTGAGGTCCAGTTGCACATCATCGACCGGTACGGCGGCCTGGAGGAGATGCGGCTGACCTACGGGGCCACGTTCGCGCGGCTGCGGGAGACAGGCGCCGCCCTGGAGCGGCTCCGGCGCCAGCTTCGGGAGCGGGGGGAGCGGGCGGAGCTCTCCCGGTTCCAGGTGGACGAGATCGCCAGGGCGAAGATCGAGCCGGACGAGGAGCTCAGGCTGGCCGCTGAACGGGAGATCCTCCGCCATGCCGAGCGCCTCCACCAGGGCGCGGTCTCGGCCTACGACCTCCTCTATGGGGAAAGCGGGGCGGTGGTGGAGGGCCTCGGCCAGTGCGAGAAGATCCTCGCCGATCTCGGCCGTCTGGATCAGTCGCTCCAGAGCCCCATGAGCACCGTGGAGGACCTCCGTCACCGGCTGGAGGACGTGGCGCTCGGTCTGAGGGAATATTATCAAAGGATGGAGGCCGATCCGACGCGGCTCCAGTGGGTCGAGGAGCGGCTCGACCTCCTGCACCGGTTCATGCGGAAGTACGGCGGTAGCACCCGGGAGGTCCTCGCCGCGGAGGAGAAGCTCCGCCAGGAACTCGAGGCGGTGGAAGACGGCGAGGCCGCGATCGGAGCCACGGAGCGAGAGCTGGAGGATGTTCGCCGGCAGGCGGTGAGCGAGGCGCGGGACCTCTCCACCCATCGCCGCGAGACGTCCGAGCGCTTGGCCCGGGCCATGGAAGATCGCTTGGCGGCCCTCGATATGCGTCACTCTCGTTTCACCGTACCCTTCGACACCGATCAGCAAAGGACCGAGGGGGGCGTTGTTCAGGTGGGCGAGTATCTTCTCGACGAGAACGGGGTGGACCGGGTTACCTTCCTGTTCTCAGCGAATCCGGGCGAGGAGCCGCGACCCATGGCCAAGATCGCCTCGGGCGGGGAGCTATCGCGGATCGTTCTCGCCCTCAAGGAACTCCAGGCCAAGGAGCGGGCGGAGGAAACCCTCATCTTCGACGAGGTGGACGCCGGCATCGGCGGCCGGACCGCCGATATGGTGGGTCAGCGTTTGAAGGCCCTCGCCAGGACCCACCAAGTACTATGCATCACTCATCTCCCCCAGATCGCCTGCTACGGAGAGCAGCACGTTGCCGTCCGCAAAGCTACCCGTCACGGTCGCACTGCCACAGCCCTCGAGGGATTATCCGGCGAAGCCCGCCTGGAGGAGATCGCCCGCATGCTGGGAGGGGTGAACGTCTCACCAAAGACCCGGGCCCACGCCCGGGAGATGTTGGAGCAGGCGGAGAAGCATTAGGGCTCCCTAATACCTCACCGAGAAGTCGGAAAACTCACCGGTGTAGTCCAGCCACTGCACCTCGACACCGGTCACAGCCGAGAAGGGCGAGCCGCGGTGGCACCAGCGGACCATGTCCTCCACGTCTCTCCGCTCGCCCTCCAGGACCGCTTCGACCCGGCGGTCCCGGGTGTTCCGCACCCACCCGCGAATGCCTCGCTCGTAGGCGGCCTCCACGGTGTAGCCCCGGAACATCACGCCCTGGACCTGCCCCGAGATGAGCACATGGGCCCGCACCTTGGGCATCTGGTTCACCCCCTCACCTTCATCCTCCCCCTCCTGAGGGGGAGAGGAGAATGTTTTTGGGGTTGTCGGACAGCCTGTCAATCCCCCTTTCCCAAAGGGGGATGATGAGCGGAGTCGACGAGCCCCAGAAACTCCTGCTCGGTCAGGAGCCTTACTCCCAGCTCCCGCGCCTTCTCCAGCTTGCTGCCCGCCCTCGGGCCGTAGACCACGTAGTCGGTCTTCCGGGAGACGCTGGAGCTCGTTCTACCGCCCAGGGACCCCACCAGCCTCTCCGCCTCGCCCCGGGTGAGGCGCTCCAGATTGCCGGTGAAGACAAAGGCTTTCCCGGCAAATTCAGCCCGGGGCTTCTCGGCTGCCGCTGCCCGCCGCGGTTTCACCTCGACGAGGAGGCGGTCGAGAGCCTGGCTGATGGACGGGTTGCCGAAAAAGTCCACGATGGACTGGGCGACGATGGGGCCGACACCATTCACGCTCAGAAGGTGATCGACGCCTGCTTTGCGGATGGCTTCGAAGGAGCCGAAGGCCTTGGCGATATCTGACGCCGTCTTTTCCCCCACGTTGGGTATTCCCAGCCCGTAGAGGAACCGATCGAGTTCGGGCTCCTTGCTCCTTTCGATGGCATCGAGAAGATTCCTCGCCGAGAGTTCGCCGAATCCGTCGAGACTAGCGATCCTCTCGCCGGAGAGCCGATAGAGGGAGGCGACATCGGTTATCAAACCTTTTTCGAGAAAGGTGGCGATGGTTTTTTCCCCGAGGCCTTCGATGTCGAGAGCACTCCTCGACCCGTAGTGGCGGATACTCCCGTGGATCTGGGCGGGGCAGCCGAGACGATTGGGGCACTTGTGGTAAGCCCCGGCTGCGACCACACCGGCCGCGCAGACAGGGCAATGCTCCGGGGGCCGAACTGGCCCGCCTCGGGGTATCCCCGGCCTGACCACCTCAACCACCTGGGGGATGACGTCCCCGGCGCGCTTGATCCGGACGGCGTCACCGGGACGAACGTCGAGCCGTTCCACCTCGCCGTAGTTATGGAGCGAGGCGCGGGAGACGGTGACACCGCCCACATCAACCGGGAGGAGCAGAGCCACCGGGGTGAGCTTCCCGGTTCTCCCCACCTGGGCGATGATCTTCTCCACCCGCGTCACCTCTTCCCGGGGCTCGAACTTGAAGGCCACAGCCCAGCGCGGGTTCCGGGCCCGCGTGCCCATGGCTTCACGGAGCGCCAAGGAGTCGACCTTGACCACGATCCCGTCCACCTCGAAATCGAGTTGATCCCGCGCGGCACTGTACTGGCTGTGGACTTCCCGGATCTCCTCCAGGGAGGTATAGAGCACCGGCGCCGCGTCCCGCACCGGGAGGCCCCATGTCGCCATGGCCCGAAGGGTGTCACTCTCCCTCTCGTAGCCGAACTCGGCGGCGTTGGTAAGCTCAAAGGGAAAGAGCTCCAGGGGGCGACCTCCGGTGACCGCCGGGTCGAGCTGGCGCAGGGACCCTGAAGCCGCGTTCCGGGGATTGGCGAAGGGCTTCAGGTTGCCGACGATGAGCTGCTCGTTCAAGGCGCGGAACCCTTGAACGGGCATGAACACCTCGCCCCGCACCACAACCCGAGCCGGTGCCTTGTTGGAGAGAACCTTGGGGATGGCGGCGACCGCGCGAATGTTGAGGGTCACCTCCTCACCGGTGAAGCCGTCGCCCCGGGTCGCGGCCCGGCTGAGCCGGCGGTCCTCGTAGACCAGTTCCAGGGAGACCCCGTCCACCTTGGGCTGGACTAGGTATTGCACGGTGACGCCGCCTGCGGCCTCGCGGGTCCGCCGGAGAAAATCCTCGAGAATCTTGGGCTCGTGAGACGACTCCAAGCTGAGCATGGGGCGGTGGTGAGTGACCGGCCGGAAGGCCTCGAAGGCTTTCACCTCCACGCGCTGGGTGGGTGAATCGGGAGTGACGAGTTCAGGATACCTCCCCTCGAGCTGCTGAAGCTCCCGGAAAAGCTCATCGTAGGCTGCGTCCGAGATCTCCGGGTCATTGAGGCGGTAGTAACGGTAGTTGTGGTAGTCGATCTGTTCGCGGAGTTCAGCGACGCGCCGACGGATCTGAGGGGGGACTGGTCTCGCCGCTGTGGTCATACGGTCGATCTCTTAGGTACCTCTGGGGAGGACGCGCGCGATGGGAGACGCGGAGAAACGATGACGTGGTGATGGGGAGAATTATCTTTTATCGCCGTGTCTCCCTGTCCCCGAGTTCTAGCCCGCATTACGCACGAGCCACCTCTTGCGACCGGATGGCGCGAGGCAGGGTGATCTGCTCCACAAAGGCGCATAGTCGCGTCATTGATAGTATGCCCGTGAGGCCCTGTCTTGTAGCGGGGTGGCGTACAAAGTCCGGGGGGCCTGCCAGACATCGAGGAGAACGTAGTGGCTCCGCATGCGCTTTGTTGCGCAGATGACCCTGCCTCCGGCGCTGCCCCGTTTTGCGCAGCCGGAAGCCGGGGGTCCTCGGGCCTCAAGCCTTGCGACGTACTAACTAGTTGTCTCAGTTCCGAGTCACTGCGATTGCCCAGTGGCACGGCCATCTCCACGATCTCGCTACGGCGTCTCGTGCATAATGCGGGCTAGCGTCAAGATCATTATGCCAAAGCCACGGCGGGAGAACAAGGACGGCCCTCTTTCGGCGGTTAGGTCCCCAGTTCGGGAGGGAGGGCGGCGCAAAAGTCGAGAAGCGCTCCCACTGCGTGACGGCAGGAATTCTTGAAGGGAGTACTTTTGAAGCCGGGGCGCCATTTCAAGGTGAAGAGCTCGTCGGAAACCACGAGAAGCCCTGCCAGAGGCACCCGGCGATACTCCGCCACCCGAAAGAGGGCGGACATTTCCATCTCCACCGCGAGCACGCCCTCCCCGCCGTAGGCGAGGACCTTTCCCGCGGTCTCGCGCAAGGGCGCGTCGGTGCTCCACACCGGACCGGCATGGAACCGATAGTCCCGTCGATCGCAGAAGCTCCCAAGCCTTGAACTGAGCGACGGATTCGGTGCGACGGCGCGAGAGGCGGCCGGGTAGTGGGCGGAGGTACCTTCCTCACTCCGAGCCTCGGTCGGCATGACCCAGTCCCCTATTCTTACCTGCGGGTGGAGGGAACCGCACCAGCCGAGGACAAGGACGGTTCGGCTGCCGAGGGCAATCAGCCTCTCCAAGACAAGGACCGCCTGCGGGGCCCCGAGTACCGGCCCGGCCAACGTGATGGTCCGGTCGGCGTATAAGAGATCGACAAAGCGAGCGTTATAAAACTCGCGGGCGCTCTCCGCCACCCGGACGGCCAAGCGACAGAAGCGGCGGCGATCCCCCTCGGTACAGACGATGACCGCCACCGGGGCGCTTGGCCTCTCGCGAGAGCCGCGGCGGGACTCGATGATGACCCGATCACAATCGTCCAGCATGGCCAGGCAAAAAAAGAGCGGAGCCAACGAGCCCCCGGGTTCGGGGCCCTTGTTCTCCGCTCCGATAAGCACCTACGGTCAAGGGCCGAGCGGGCACCTGTCGTGATCAGAAGGTGCGTCTGCAGCGGGTGTTACTGGACCATGTGCTTCAGCTTGCTGCCGGCCTTGAACTTCACCGCCTTGGAGGCCCTAATTCTAATCTTCTTCCCGGTCTGAGGATTCCTGCCGTCCCGGGCGGCCCGGCTGGCGACGCTGAAGGTGCCGAAGCCCACGAGCGTGACCTTGCCGCCCTTCTTCAGGGCATCGCTCACGCCGCTGAGGAACCCGGCAAGAGCCTTCTCCGCCGCGGCCTTGGTAATTTTTCCACTGTTTGCCATTTTTGCCACGAGATCTGCCTTGGTCATAGACTCTTCCTCCTTCTAACTGATGATTCCTTGCTGGCCCCTTATCCGTGTCCCCGAGATCCGCTCCAGCAGCGGCCGGGCGCAGGGACCCCCCGTAGACCTGCATGAATAGTGGCATTATACATAAGCTAATGTGCGATGCAAGAAAATTTTTAAGAAAAAGTAACGCCTTACAAAAAACGCTTCCCAGCCGGCCACTCTATGGCATGCGGCACTCGTCCAGATACCCATATCGCTTGTGGTTCGTAGATAAAGCAGGTACACGGATTGTGGGTCGCCGGTTTCTGGGCTTTCAGCCGAGAGCCGGCCGGATTTTCATCGTGATGCCGTTGCGCTCGAAGAAAAGTTTAAGAATCCGGGCAGTGGCTCCCCAGATGATGTATCCGTTGTAGGGGACGAAGTACACCTGGATGGTACGGTTGTTGGAGCGGAAGGTGCGCCAGTACCAGTGGCTCGCATCGGCCAGGAACTGGTAAGGGACGAGAAGGATCTCGGCAACCTCCTCGCTGTTCAACTCGAAGGGATAGGGATACGGGATGTGGCCTACGAAGGTGTGCACCAGGAATCCCGAGACGGCGGTGTTGACCGGGTCGAGGGAGCCAAGCACATCCACGTCCTCGGGCTTGATGCCGGTCTCTTCCCTCGCCTCCCGGAGGGCCGTGGCGAGGAGACTCTCGTCGCCGGGGTCACGCACTCCTCCAGGAAAAGAGATCTGACCCTTGTGGGCTTTCACCGTCTGGGTCCTCTTGGTGAGGAGAATGTGAAGTTCCTTGTCCTTGTAGAGGAGCGGCATGAGCACTGCTGCGAGGGTGAGTTGCGGGGCTGCGGCTCGATCTCGCGGGGCTTTCCTTAGGTTCTTGCGAATGACATCGAGCATGCCGAAGGTCTCCAAGAAGAACGATTGTAATCCATGGCCCCCTTCTCCGCAACCCGCCTTGTTCGATTGACAGGGCGGGACGAGCATGGTACACAGGGCCCCATGCTCCGGCGGAACAGGCCCAATCTGACCTTGCGATCTCCATATCGAGGCCGCCCTCTCATCCGCCTCTTCTTGGTGCTGGGCCTGCTTCTCAGTTGTCTCATTACGGCTCGCTCCTTCTCCCTTCTCGAAGAACCCTGGCAGACTACGCCGCGCGCTTTATCCCGCTATCCTGACCGCTTCGCCGACAAGCAGGAGTATCGCGAGAGTCTCCGAACAGTGACCTATCAGGTGAGACCGGGTGACACCCTCCAGCAGATCCTCGTGAGACATGGAGTCGATTCCGGCGAGGCGGCAGCCCTGGCTGCGGCAGGAAAGCCCCACTGGAATCTTCGCCAGCTCAAGAGTCGTGAGCGTCTGCAGCTTCTCTTCCTCAAGGAGTCCGCGCGCCTGGAAAAGGTTCGCGGCCACGATGGCGAGGGACGGGTCCTGACCATCGGCCGAACTCCGTGGGGCTGGGTCGCGAGCACCTATATCGAACCGGAATTTGTGACAATCGCCGCGGTGGAGGGGACCGTCCGGAGTTCCCTCTACCAGAGCGCTGCCGACGACGGGATAGACCACGATCTGGCGTTCGCCCTTGCCGATATTTTTGCGTGGGATATCGACTTTCTTGTCGACCTCCGAAACGGCGACCGCTATCGCCTCCTCTATGAACAGCGCTTCCGAGACGGAGTCTTCGTCGGCAATGGCCGGATCTTGGCCGCCCACTTCGACAATGCCGACACTCGATATGAGGCCTACCTCTACCAGGTGCCGGGCAGGGAGGCGGGCTACTACGATCGCGACGGACGCTCCCTCCGCCGGCAGTTTCTCAAATCCCCCCTCCGGTACACGCGGATCAGCTCCGGCTTTTCCCGGAGCCGCCTGCATCCCATCTTCAAGGTCTACCGGCCCCACCTGGGCATCGACTATGCGGCCCCGGCGGGAACGCCGGTTGCCGCCGTGGGCGACGGTCGGGTCGTCTCGGCCGGCTGGAACAAGGGATTCGGCCGCTGCGTGGAGATCCGCCACAACGGGTCCTATTCCAGTGCCTACGGTCATCTCTCGCGCTTCGCCTCCGGCGTGCGGCAGGGCGCCGCGGTGAAACAGGGCCAAATCATCGGCTATGTGGGATCCACCGGCTGGGCCACCGGGCCGCACCTCGACTTCCGGTTCAACAGAGACGGTCGGCCGATCAATCCCATGCACATCCGGTTTCCCACGGTAGATCCGGTTCCGCGCCAGCACCTGACTGCATTCCAGGAACACGTGGCCGGGCTGGAGGGTGAACTTCTCGCAGCTCGGACAAAGACCGACGATACCACGCCACCCGGGGCTCTCGCCGCCTCTTCCAAGACTCCGTAGGGGATTCCCGCTCCTTTGACTCGCATTGTGCACGAGGCGCCGTCGTGAGATTGTGGAGATGGTCGTGCCACCGGGCAACCATCCCGCGGTACCGCGGGACTGGACCTGAGGCGTACTTGTCAGTACGTCGCTCGGTTCGAGGCCCGAGGACGCCCGGGAGCATGGCCATATCCGCGGTCGCAGCAGGTGGCTCGTGCATAATGCGGGTTAAGGCTGCACCTCTGTCCTCGGTACCGCCATCGTGCTCCCGGGCGGCCGGCACAGGTATCTGCTCCGCATCGGGAGAGACCCGAAATGGCTGCCGTCCTATCCTCGGCAGATGGTATGATGAGTGCGAGAAGACCCTCCTCGGTCGCCCGGGGCAGAAAGGGGAGGGCGGAGATGGAGAGGACGTGCCGATGGATCCGGTCATGATCGAGGTGGCTCTCCCTCTCGCGGTGCCCGGCGCGTTCCACTATCGGGTGCCGCTGGAGCTTCAGGCCGAGGTGGCCGTGGGCCGGGAGGTGGTGGTGCCCTTCGGCCGCCGACGACTCAGCGGCTCGATCGTTGCTGTGGGGACGAAGCCCCCGGCTGATCTTGTCGCCCCCGTTCGGGACATTCTCGAGATCACCCCTGGACAGCCTCTCTTCTCCGAGTCGCAGATTCCTTTTTTTCGCTGGCTGAGTAGCTACTACCTTACCCCGCTGGGGGACGTGATCCGGACCGCCCTCCCCGGGGGGACTCGTAGCGTCACCAGGCGGCTCGCACGGCTCACTGAGGCGGGCGGCCGGGCTTTGACCGAGGAGGAGATAAGCCCGGAAGAGCGTGAGGTCCTCGCCCTTCTCCGGGACCACCCCGGGCTCGGCCTCCGCCAGATCCGGAGCCATCTTCCCGATCGGGACGTCCGATCGATCTGCGACAAGCTCCGCCGGCAAGGCTTCCTCCTCTGGGAGGATCGGCTCCGGGGACCGCGGGCGACCCCCAAGCTTCTCCGGGTGATCAGAGCCCTGGTGCAGCCGGTTCAAGAGGGGTTGGAACTCAAGCCGCGGGAGCGGGAGCTCCTCGAGCACCTTGCCGCCGGGCCTCGCCTCGTCCGAGACCTCGAGGTGCAGGTGAAGAACCTGGCCTACTGGGTCCGGAAGCTTGTGGCCCGTGGCCTAGTCCAGGTAGCTTCCGAGGAGGTTTATCGGGACCCTGCCGGACCGTCCGTCATCGAGGCCGGTCCGCCGCCGCGGCTCACGTCCGAGCAGGAAGCTGCGGTTCGGGCGGTGAGCGATGCGCTCCGAAACGGGGTGTTCTCAAGTTTCCTCCTTCACGGGGTTACGGGAAGCGGGAAGACCGAGGTGTATCTCGCCGCCACCGCGGTGGCGCTCGATCTCGGGCGGCAGACCTTAGTGCTCGTCCCGGAGATCGCCCTCACCGCTCGCCTCGAGGCCCTCTTCCGCCAGCGGTTTCACTCCCGGGTCGCCATCCTCCACAGCAGCCTCGGTCAGGGCGAGCGGCGGGACGAGTGGATGCGCATTCGCCGGGGCGAAGCCCCCGTCGTCGTCGGGGCCCGTTCCGCCATTTTCGCCCCGCTGGAACGATTGGGGCTGATCGTGGTGGACGAGGAGCACGACGCCTCCTACAAAGAGGAGAGAGGGCTCCGTTACCACGCCCGAGACGCAGGCGTGATGCGGGCCAAGCTCGCGGGCGCGGTGGTGCTCATGGGTTCCGCCACCCCTGCCCTCCCCTCCTTCCAGAATGCCCTCCAGGGAAAGTTCCGGCTGCTCCGGCTGCCTCATCGCATCGATCAGCGGCCCTTGCCCAGGGTGGCGGTAATCGACATGCGCCGGCAGAAGAGCGGGACAGTGATCTCGCTCCCCTTACGCCACGCCCTGGCGGACACTCTGGCTGCGGGCAGGCAGGCCCTTCTTCTCATCAACCGGCGCGGGTACGCCAGCTTCCTTCTTTGTCGTCGCTGCGGCCACGTCCCGCGCTGCGAGAACTGCTCCCTGAGCCTTACCTGGCATCGGGCGGAGGAGAGCCTCCGCTGTCACCTCTGCAACCTGGCCGTGCCGACCCCCTCCATCTGCCCCCGGTGTGAGGCTCCCATGCTTAGGCCTCTCGGCTTCGGAACCCAGCGCGTGGAGCGGGAGGTACAGCGGTTCTTTCCTCAGGCCCGCGTGAGTCGGATGGATAGGGACACCATCAAGACCAGACAGTCATTTATCCGCCTGCTCCGGGATCTTGGACGGGGTGCCATCGACATCCTTGTCGGCACCCAGATGATCGCTAAGGGCCATGATGTGCCCGGCA
>Ga0187776_10001677_pt1 | contig 11170 bp, 8 predicted proteins | sample 0216_BV02_MP12_2_FD_132426 | JGI IMG/M metagenome (GOLD analysis project Ga0187776, IMG submission 132426) | Tropical peat soil microbial communities from peatlands in Department of Meta, Colombia - 0216_BV02_MP12_20_MG | ecosystem: Environmental > Terrestrial > Soil > Wetlands > Peat | place...
CGACTCCGGGCGTCTGCGGCTGGCGGCGGGACGCAGCGCCCAAGGCCAGGCCCTGGTGGACGACCGCACCATCTCGCATTCCATCCTGGAGGAGGCGGCCTCGGCCTCGGCCGAGTTCGTGGTCTCCGACACCACCAAGCAGAGCGACCTGGCGGGACGGCAGAGCATCATGGCCTACGACCTGCGCACCGTGATCTGTATCCCGCTGCGCAAGGTCTATGCCCGCGCCGACAAGACCACCAGCGATGCCGCCAAGCCCGCCGAGGCCATGGGCGTGCTCTACCTGGACTCGCGCTTCGCCTCCCGCGACATCTCCACCGTCAGCCACGACATCTTGCGCGCCATCGCCACCGAGGCCGCGGCCCTGGTGGAGAACGCCAAGCTGGCGCAGGCGGAGGAGGCGGCGCGCCTCTACCAGCAGGAGTTGGCCATCGCTGCCACCATCCAGCAGCAGCTCATGGCGGTGACCATCCCCGAGGTCCCCTACGCCTCGCTGCAGGCCAAGAACGTCTCCTGCAAGGAGATCGGCGGCGACTTCTTCGACGTGATCATGACCGACCAGGGCCTGGCCATGGTCATCACCGACGTGTGCGGCAAAGGCGTGACCGCGGCCATCCTGGCCTCCATGCTGCAAGGGATGATCTACGCCCAGCTCCTGGCCCAAGTGCCGCTGCAGGAGGTGGTGACCTCCACCAACCGCTTCCTCTGCCAGAAGGAATTGGGAGCGAAGTACGCCACCGCCATCGTGGGGCTGCTGCATCCCACCGGCGAGTTGGAGTTCGTCAACTGCGGCCACGTCCAGCCCCTGGTGGTCTCAGGCGGCAAAGTGACGCGCCTGCAGAATTCCAATTTTCCGGTAGGGTTGTTGGCCGAGGCCACCTACGAGCCCGCCACCTGCAAGCTCAACCCCGGCGACCACCTGGTCATGGTCACCGACGGCGTCACCGAAGCGGAGAACGGCAGCGGCGAGTTCTTCGGCGACGAGCGCCTGGAGCGCGCCGCCGCCGGCGGAGAGCCCTTTCAGGCCATCTTCGATGCCGTCAACCACTTCCGCGGCGAAGTGCCCCTGGGTGACGATTGCACCGTCTTCGACCTCACCTGCAAGGGCAAGGGCTGAGCGCGAGCGCCGAGCCGATCCCGTCTCCTTTTGAGACACCACCCGCCTTCTACGATTGACAGCCCACTAGCCGCGGCCTGAAACTCGTGACGCTCCTGCTGCCGGCAGGCAAGCCGGCAGTCCCCTCAGGGCCCATGACGCCGCCATCCAACCTGGAAGGTGGTACCCACCGCATGCGGATGCGCGCTCCCGGCGCGCGGGGTCGCGAACGTGACGCCCTGCATGCTTTGCTGGCCATCGCCTCCGCCGCCCAACAGGAACGCAAACTCCCCGGCCAGCCAGAGCAACTCGCTTCCCCGGCGGCGAGCGAGGCGCCTGCATCCGCCCCGCAGCCGGTCCGCGGGGACGCCCTGCAGCGCATGGCGGAGAGCGTATGCGCCGTCACCGAGGCCAGCGGGGCGGCCATCGCGGTGGTCCGCGGCGCCGACATGATGTGCGTGGCCAGCAGCGGGCGGTCCGCCATCGAGATGGGGGCCTCGATCGACCTCGATCGCGGCCTCGCGGGACGATGCGTGCGCAGCGGCGAGGTGCAGGACTGTCCCGACGCGGAGAGCGATGCTCGCGTCAACCAGGAAGCCTGCCGGGAGTTGGGCGTGCGCTCCCTGGTGATGGTGCCGCTGCGACGGCGGCGCCGGCCTGCCCTGGGAGTGCTGGCCGTCTTCTCCGACCAGCGCGCGCACTTCAGCCCCCGCCATATGCGCTTCCTGGAGTTCATGGCCGGGCTGGTGCTGGAGGCTGCCGAACTGGGCCAGCCGGGAGCATCGTTCGTGCCCGCCAGGCCGGCTCCGTCGCCCTCCACTCGGCCCCTGCGTCTGACGGACGTCCTGCAAGGAGCGCGAGCGCGCGAGCGCAGCGCGCCGCCGGCTGGGATCCCGGAAGAAGAGCCACCGCCGCGGATGCCGCGCTCGCGGTTGGGGATCGCCGGAGTCGCCTTGCTGCTGGCGCTGGTCGCGGCCACCGTAGTGTGGACGGGCTGGCCGCAGATCCAAAGCCGCTGGCGCGCCAATCCGAGCCCGCCGCCCGCCGGCCTCCGCACTCCCGAACCGGCCGCGCCCGCGGCGTCCCCGGTCCCGCCCGAAAGCCAGGCGGCCCCCGTGGCGCAGGCGCAGCCGGAAGCAGCGCTTCCGCTCGCCCTCCCCGCGGGTCGCGCGCAACTCACCGCCGTGCATTATTCCACTGCGCCGGGGGGCACGCGCGTGACCCTGGAGCTGGATCGAGCCGTCCGCTACCAGGCCCGCCGCCTGGACAACCCGGCGCGCCTCGTCTTCGATCTGGAGAACACGCACCTGGCCCTGGCGGGGCGCAGCTTTCCCGCTGACGATGCCTTGCTGCGCTCCATTCGCGTGGCCCAGTTCCAGCGGGACGTGGCGCGCGTGGTCCTCGACCTCAGGGCCCCTGCCGAGTATTCCGCCACGCTGGAACCCGCCCCGCCGCGCCTGGTGATCGAATTGCGCGCTCTCCCTGCTCCCGGCCGCTAGGACGTCACTTCACGAACTCCGGCTCCTTCCCCTGCGCCCAGGGATCGTAGTGCAGCACGAACTGGATGCGCTCGTTCAGCGGCGGGTGGTCGTAGAGCCACACCCGGATGAAGGGGTTGGGGTCGGGATCGTCGAGGTTCACCTCGCCCAGGATCTGGAAGGCCTGGGCGGCGTTCTGCTGCGGGTCGGCCACCAGGCCGTGGGTGACCTCCAGCCCGTAGATGTCGGCCTGGTGCTCCAGGTAGCGGCTGAAGCTGGCGCTCACCGGCGAGAACAGAAAGCCGAAGATGGAAAGCCAGAGCAGCAGCACGGGCAGGGAAGCCCAATCGTCCACGCCGCGGATGCCCCAGCGCGCGCCTCGCCGCGCCAGCGTCCAGCCCAGCGCGCGATAGCCGAGGTAGAGGAAGAGCAGCAGCACCGCCGCGGCGAAGGCGATCCCCTTCCAGACGTGGTCGAGCACGTAGTGGCCCATCTCGTGGCCGAAGACGAAGAGGATCTCGGGCACGGTCATCTTCTGGATGGTGGTGTCGTAGACCACCACCCGCTTGGAGGCCCCGAGGCCGGTGACGTAGGCGTTCAGCGACTTCATCTTCTCGCTGGCCTTCATCTCGAACATGCGGCGGTCGGGGATGACCAGCCCGCCGCGGTGCACCACCTTCTGGATCTCGCTGGTCAGCAGCGGCTGCTCCTTCTGGAGCGGCTCGAACTTGAAGAACAGGGGCTCGATCACCATGGGCGTGATCAACAGAAGGAAGACGAGGATGGGCAGCGCCGCCAGCCAGAACCAGAGCCACCAGAACCGCGGGCTGCGGCGGATCACCGCGTACAGCAGCCAGATCAGCAGGGAGCCCAGCACGAAGCCGAGGAGCTGGCCCTTCGTCCAGTCCCACGCCCACGAGCCCCATCCCTGCACCGACTGCTGGTAGTGACGCGAGAGCCACTGGCCGTAGAGGTCGGGCGGCAGCTCCAGCACGCCCAGGGTCAGCAGGAAGAGCGGGACGAAGATCCACGCCTGCAGGAAGCGGAAGCGCACGGCGCGCTCGGCCCAGTCGCGGAACCTGGCAGCCAGTCGCCAGCGCAGCACCAGCAGCAGCACCAGCAATCCCCAGGCGAAGCTGAGGAAGTAGAGGATGTAACGCGCTCGCGCGTAGGCCACCGCTTGCTCGTACTTTTCCGGCGGCAGGGTGTAGCCCTGGACCTGGGGCGGAGGCGCCTGGGCGGCGGGGGCCTGCGGCTGCGGGCTCGAGGTCGCTTGCGGGGCGCCGGCCGGCGCGACCAGGAGCAAGGTCAGGGCCAGGATGAGGATTGCGGGCAGTCGGCTCATGGCACCTCCCCAGGAGAGGCGATGACGGCGGAAGCAGCATAGCTCCACCCGGTCCGCTGCCGGTAGTCCCCGCTCACGGCTGCCCTCCTGGAGCGATGGGATGCTCGAGGGCCTTCTGCGAAGGCACCACCCCCGGTACCTGGGGCAGGCGGGTCACGGTGCCGCTTTCGGCGTCGCCGATGGAGATGCCCAGGTGCTCCAGGGTGCGCCCGGTCACCACGTCCAGTTGCACGCGCGACTGCTCGTACGCGGTCATGGCGCCGACCAGGTTGGACTCGGCGGTGGCCAGGTTGGCCATGGCCTGCAGCACGGTGAAGGTGGTGCCGATGCCCTCGGCCAACTTCTTCTGCTCCGCGTCCAGGCTCTGGGCGGCGTACTCGCGGCCTTTCAGCGCCGCCTCCACCCGGGCGCGGTTCTGCAGCACGGCATACTGGGCGTTACGCACATCGATGGCGACCCCGTTCTGCAGCTCCAGCAGGCGCACCTGCGCCTGCTGGTACTCCAGCACCGAGCGCACTTCGTCGGCTTGGGCGGCGCGGTTCTTGATGGGGATGGTGAGGGTCAGGCCCACGAAATAGGTGGGATGTTCGTTGAGCAGGCCCATGGCGTCGGTCCAGCCGCCCAGCGGCACCACCGGGATCGGCCCCACGAAGGCCGGGTTCAGTTGGCCGGCCAGGGCGGCGCCGCCGTAGTTGGCCACCAGGTCGAGCGCGGGCAACTGCGCGTTATGGGCCGACTCCTTGCTCAGGCGCCGGTTGGTGAGGTCGATGCGCGCCTGCGCCAGCTCGGGACGCTTCTGCAGCGCCTCCTGCACCAGGTCCTCGATGGGAACCACCGGCTCGTTGGCGGGAAGCTGCATGCGGTCGGTGGGCACGACCGCGGCGGCGGCCAGCGCGGGATCGCTCTGCCGCTTGGTGATGGCGTTCTTCATCAGCGACTGCTGCAGTTGCAGGTTGGTCTGGGAGACGATGAGGTCCTGCTGGCTGGCCGCCACCTGCGCCTGCGCGTTGATGACCTCGATGGGGGCCATGGTCCCGGCCTCCACCTGGCGGCGGTTGTTGTCCTCCAGTTGCTGGGCCAGCTTGAGCGCGCGCTCCTTGGCGGTGACGTCTTCGTAGGCGCTCACCAGGTTCCAGTAGAGGTTCTCGATCTGGGTGACGGTGAAGATCACCTGTTGGCGGAAGCTCACGTCCACGATCTCGCGGTTGTTGCGCGCGATCAGGATGAAGCGCTTGTTGGGGGTGAAGCCCAGCCCCTGCAGCAGGTGCTGCCGCACCTGGATCAGGTAGCTCGCGTTCAATTGCGGCACCAGCGACGTGCGGATGCTGTTGGAGGTCGCGCGGTTGTTGCTGAAGGTGAGGTTCACCAGGGTGCCGGTGGGAAAGCCCTGCTGGTAATTGAAGTTGGCGAAGCCGGTGTTCTGCTGCAAGGAAGAGACGCCGGTGAAGACGGTGTTGGACTGCGGCGTGTTGGTGTACTGCAGGCCGAAGGAGGCCGTGGCGATGGGATCGAAGGAATCGATGGGAGGCCCCACCCCCAGGGTGGAGGCCACGATGCCGCCGATGCCGGCCCCCGCGCCGCCCGCGGCCGCGCTCGTGCCCCCCGCCCCGCCCCCGGTGGCGCCGGCGTTGCCGATGGTCCCCGCCCCGCCCCCGGGCGTGCCCTGGATCAACCCGGTGTTGACACCGCGCGCCGCCGCTCCCGACTGGGTGCGCAGGATGTCGGTATCGGCGATGGGCAGGTTGTAGCGCGCGATCACCAGGTCCAGATTGTTCTCCAGCGCCAGGGCGATGGCGTCGTTGAGCGAGAGCATCAGCTTGCCCTCGCGCAGCAGCGGGGCCACGCGTCCCGAGTTCGACAGGTTGGGCTCGGGGACCGGCCGCGAGGCGTAGGGGCGGAAGACGTTGGGGAAGATGGGGACGGAGCGGCTGTAGTCCTGCTGCTGGGCGAAGGCTCCGCCGGCCAGCCACAGCAGGGCCACCAAGGTCAGGCCGAGCGCGGCCGGACGTGGAGCGGGAACAGAGCGCATGGGCTTCCTCCTCAGATACCGTCGTGCCCTAGAAGGATAGCAGCGAGCGGGGCTGCCGGTGGGTTGCCCGCGGGCGCGCCCCGGCGTACAATCTGGCATCCTGCAGCGCGCGTGGGGGCCTCCTTCTTTCGGAGGGAGCGAACCAGCGGCAGTACTCCGCTCCGCGCGCCCGTCGAGGAGAGAATCAGCGAGGATCCGCGCCTTCGTGATGAGCCGCAACTCTATGGCCGCAGCCGTCGCCCTCATCCTCGGGGCCATGACTCTGTGCCCGCCGGCGCCGGCCGCCGACTCCGGCCAGGATCCACCCTCCCTGGACCGCGGCTACCACCTCCTCTACAGCCTGCATTTCCCCGAGGCCCAGCAGGAGTTCGAGCGCTGGCAGCAGGAGCATCCCCAGGATCCCTTGGGTCCGGTGTCGGAGGCGGCCGGGCTGCTGTTCTCCGAGTTCAACCGGCTGGGCGTGCTGGAGTCGCAGTTCTATGTCAAGGATTCGAGCTTCGACAATCGCCCCAAGCTGCAGCCCGATCCCGCCATCAAGGCCCGCTTCGACGCCGACCTCTCCCGCGCCGAGGACCTCTCCCGCGCCCTGCTGGCCAAGGATGCCAACCAGAAAGACGCCCTCTTCGTGATGGCGCTGTGCTCGGGCCTGCGCGCTGACTACGCCGCCATGGTGGAGAAGCACAACCTGGCCTCGCTGGGCTACATCAAGCAGGGGCAGCAGTACGCCGACAAGCTCATCGCCCTGGATCCGAATTACTTCGACGCTTACCTGGCCCTGGGCATGAGCAAGTACATCATCGGCAGCCAGACCGCGCCGGTGCGCTGGCTGCTGCGCCTGGGCGGCTACGCCGGCGACAAGCACGAGGGCGTGCACGATCTGCAGCTCACCGCCGAGCACGGCCATTACCTGGCTCCCTTCGCGCGCCTGCTGCTGGCCATCGCCTACCTGCGCGACAAGGACAAGCCCGGCGCCCGCGCCCTGCTCGCCGGTCTGCAGCGCGACTTCCCCGACAATCCCCTCTTCGGCAAGGAAATCAACCGCCTGGACAGCAGCTACCCGTAAGCCGCGGGCCGTGGATCGCCGCTCATGGAAGCCTTCCGGCTTTTCGCCAGCCCGTGGTGGGTGAACCTGCTGCCGCTCGTGCCCGTGCTGGCCTGGTTCTGGTGGCGCCGCCGCGGCCTGGAGGTCAGCCGGCGCCAACTCGCCTTCGCCGCCCTGTTCGGGGCCGCTTTCGGATTCGTGGAGGCGGCGGTGGTGATCTACCTGCGCGCCGCCGCGGGCCTGCTGCCCGGCTACGGAGGCACCCTGGCCGACGTGGCCCGCCTCTCCGCCGGCCTCTATCGCCAGACCCAGTCGGTGCGCGAACTGCCGCCCAGCCTGCTGACGGTGGAGGTGGTGCGCGAGGCCGCCACCCTGCTCATGCTGCTGGCGGTGGCGCTGCTGGCCGCGCGCCGCCTCCGCGAGCGCTGCGCTGTCTTCCTGTGGAGCTTCGCTCTCTGGGACCTCTCCTACTATGCCGGCCTGTGGGCCACGGTGCGCTGGCCCGCCTCCGTGCGCGAGACCGACGTCCTCTTCCTCATCCCCCAGCCCTGGATCGCCCAGGTCTGGTACCCGCTGCTGGTGAGCCTGCTGGCGCTGCTGGCGGTCCTGCTGGCGCGGCGGCCGGACGCGGGGCGCAGGAGCCTGGGCGAATATTGACATTGCTTCCGGCGGTGCTATAGTCGCGCTCAGGCCGAGGCTGCGATGAAGAACATCTACGAAGTCCTGCGCCAGAAAGAACAGGAGATCCGCCGCCTGGAGAAGGAGATCGAGGCCCTGCGCGTGGTCCTGCCCATGCTAGCGGAGGACTCCGACGCGCCGCGGCAGCGCGAGGTGCCCGAACCCTATCGCCCGCCCGTGCCCACGCCCTCGGTCTTCGCTGCCTCGACCGCGCCGGCGGTGGTGCCTCCTCCGGTGCTGAGCGCCCCCGCTCCGGTCCAGCCGGGGCAGTATTCCGCCACCCAGCAGGGCAACGGAACCCAGTCTCCGGTGACCGAAGCCTACCGCCCGGGCCGCACTTGGCCATAGGACGCAGCCTCTAAGGCGTTGCCAGCTCCGCGGGAAGTTCCATCCCGAACTTGCGCCGTACTTCCTCGCGCAGCCACGCCTCCGCCTCGGTCCGGGCGCGGAGGACCCGCACCGACCATCCCGGACGCTCGGTGAGCATCTCCCACATGCGCGACAGACCGAAGCCCAGGTCGCGCGCGACCACCACCACGATGACCAGTTCGGGCAGCCCGACCGCCAGCCGCGCGTCCTGTTCCACGATGGTCTGGATCTCCGCCGACGAGATGTCCAGCGAGGTCGCCCCGGTCTGGTCGATCAGGCACCAGCGTGTGCCCAGGTAATTCTCTTCCGCGCTCAACATCTCCTGGTTGCGCGCGATGAACTCGCGCCCCGTGACCGCGCCACGGCAGAGGAACAGGCGGCCTGCACCGCCATGCACGACATGGACGTCGACCGGCATTCGTCAGAGTCGGAGCGCGACATTATACGTGCAGAGAGGCGGCGCTCCGCGCCATCCACCGAGCCCGGCGAGAGCACCTCGTATCTTATAGGCAGCAATGGATTTATCTTCGATGTCCTCGTTACGGAAGTAACGTTTTCTTGGCTGCCCCAAGCCCGTACGATGGGGCTGATGGGCCACCGCAGAGAAGAGCGCGTCCCCTTGCGCCTGCCCGCCACCGTGTGGGGCACCGACGGCGCGGGAAGGCCCTTTGTCGAGCGCGCCCATACCGTGGACATCTCCTCCATGGGGGCGCGGCTGGAAGGGCTGAGCCATCCGGTGCTGCCGGGCGCGGTGCTGGGGGTGCAGCACGGGGCGGCCGCCGCCCGCTTCCGCGTCTTGTGGGTGGGCGAGCCGGGCAGCGCCCGCGCCGGCCAGGTGGGCATCCGCTGCGTGGAGGTGGGCAGGTACGTCAAGAAGAGCCTGCTCTACGTGAACGGCCACGACAGCCAGACGGCGGTGCGCTGCTCCTTCCTCGACGCCTCCGGCTACAACGTGTTCACCGCCGCCAGTCCCGAGGAAGCCCTGGACCACGTGGACAACTCCTCGCTCGACGCCGTGGTGCTCACCCATCCCTGGGAGGAGGGCGACCTGGAAGTGCTGGTGGGGCGAATCAAGCGCCGCAAGCCCGACCTGCCCATCGTGCTGGTCTCCGCCCAGCCGCGCCGCGTTCCCGAGACCGCCATGCAGTTCGTGAATGCCTTTGTGCACAAAGGCGAGGCGCCCACCAAGCTGGTGGACGCGCTGGAAGGGCTGATCGGCCCGGGCGCGCAACTGAAGTGGCCGCTGACGCGCAGCCACCAGCGCCACGCGGTGGTGGTGCCGCTCAGCGTCAAGGTGGTGCGCTCCGGCGTTGCGGCTTTCTTCCCCGGGCTCTCCACCGATCTGAGCGACTGCGGGGTGGGCGGGAAGGTGGAGGGCGCGCTGCTGCCCGGAGAGATGGTGACGGTGCAGTTCACGCTGCCCACGGCGCCGCAGCCGCTCTTCCTGCACGCCACCGTGCGCCACCGCGACGGCCGCCTCTACGGCTTCGAGTTCGTCGAGCCCGCTCCCGAAGCGCTGCAGCCCATCCGCGCGCTGTGCGAGGTCCTGCCTCCGCTCGACCTTCCCCGCGAGGAGCAGCGCAAGCCCTAGGCGCGCTGCCGCAGCTTGAAGCGCTGCAGCTTTCCGGTGGCGGTCTTGGGAAGCTCGGGCAGAAACTCGATCCAGCGCGGACGCTTGTAATCGCCGATCCGCTGCGCTACCCACTCCTGCAGTTCGCCGCGCAGCGCGTCGTCAGCCTGGGCCTCCGCGCCCACTACCACGTAGGCGGCGGGCTTGGCGAGCCCGCTCTCGTCGTCGCGCGCCACCACCGCCGCCTCCTGCACGGCGGGATGTGCGAGGAGCGCGCTCTCCACCTCCGCCGGGCTCAGCCAGCGCCCGTTCACTTTGAAGAGGTCGTCGGAGCGCCCCGCGTACCAGAAGTAGCCCTCCTCGTCCTGGTAGTACTTGTCGCCGGTGCGGAACCAGGCGCCTTGGAAAGCGGCCCTGGTCTTCTCGTGCTGGTTCCAGTAGCCGGCGCAGGTGGCGTCGCTCTTGACCAGCAGGTTGCCGATCTCGCCGGGCGCCACCGGGGCGCCCGCCTCGTCCACGATGCGAGCCTCGAAGCCCGGGATCACCTTGCCGCTGGAGCCGGCGCGGGCCTCGCCCGGGCGGTTGGCCAGCACCATCTGCAGGGTCTCGGTCGAGCCCCAGGCATCCAGGATCTCGATGCCGAAACGCCGGCGGAAGCGCTCGAAGAGCGGCGCGGGCAGGGCCTCTCCCGCGGAGATGCCGTGGCGGATGCTCGCCAGGTCGAACTCCCCGCCGCCTTCTCGGCGGTGGGCCAGCAGCGCGGCGTAGTTCGAGGGCACGGAGAAGAACAGGGTGGGGCGGTAGCGCTCGATGTCAGCATAGATGCTGGCCGGCGTGGGCCGGCCCGGGGAGAGGATCGTGGTCGCGCCGAAATACAGAGGGAAATAACCGGTATTGCCCAGGCCGTAGGCGAAGAACAGGCGGGCCACGCTGTAGCAGCGGTCGCGCTCCGTCATTTTCAGGATGCCGCTGGCGTAGCGCTCGGCGCACACTTCCATGTCGTGCTGCAGGTGCACGCAACCCTTGGGTGCGCCGGTGCTGCCCGAGGAGTACAGCCAGAAGGCGGGGTCGTCGCGGCCCCTGGGTTCGGCCGCAAGCTCCGCGGAAGCCGCGGCCATGAGGGAATCGAGGCTGGGACGGCCTGCAGCCGGCTCGCCCGCCACCACCATGGTTTGCAGGTACCGCAGCCGCTCGCGCGGGATGGATTCCGCCAGCGGCAGCAGGGAATCGCTCACCACCGCCACCCGCGCCTGCGCGTCGTTCAGGATGTATTCGTACTCGGGGGGCTTGAGCAAAGTGCTGATGGGCACCGCGACGGCGCCGATCTTGATGACACCGAAGAAGACGTAGAGGAAGTCGGGCGAGTCGGGCAGCAGCAGGACGACGCGCTCTTGCGGGCGCACACCCAGCCCGCGCAGGGCGTTGCCCACGCGGTTCACGCGCTCCTGCAACTGCGCGTAGGTCACGCGCTCGTCGCCGCACTCGATGGCGGCCTTGGCTCCCCGGCCTTCGCGGAGGTTGTGGTCCACGAAGCGGGTGGCGGCATTGAAGGCTTCCGGCACG
>Ga0187776_10001678_pt1 | contig 11155 bp, 11 predicted proteins | sample 0216_BV02_MP12_2_FD_132426 | JGI IMG/M metagenome (GOLD analysis project Ga0187776, IMG submission 132426) | Tropical peat soil microbial communities from peatlands in Department of Meta, Colombia - 0216_BV02_MP12_20_MG | ecosystem: Environmental > Terrestrial > Soil > Wetlands > Peat | place...
CATTGCAGGCACACGAGGTGATCGTGATGCCCGCCCTGGTTGAGCTCGAACACCGCCTTGCCGGATTCGAAGTGATGCCGGATCAGGAGCCCCGCCTGCTCGAACTGGGTGAGCACCCGGTACACGGTCGCCAGGCCGACGTCGACGCCCTCGGCGAGGAGCTGCTTGTAGACGTCCTCCGCGGTGAGGTGGCGGACCTTGCTCTGCTCGAAAAGGTTGATGATCCGCAGCCGCGGCAGCGTTGCCTTGAGGCCCGCGTTCTTGAGATCGTGCGACGTGGTCATGATGTCGCCCGTCGGCCGCGCGGGACCGCGGGCGGGTAGGTCGTCTGCCTATGATATAGTCTCCGCTCGTTTTTTGGCAGCGAAACGTCCCATGCGCAAGCTCCTCGGCGCGCTCGCCCTCGGTCTCGCCCTCGGGGGCTGCTCCTGGCTTCCCAGTCCCGTCTACAAGCTCGACATCAATCAGGGCAACTACATCACGCAGGACCAGGTCGACAAGCTCAAGGTCGGCCAGACGCCGCAGCAGGTGCGTGCGGCGCTGGGCACGCCGCTCGTCGCCGACGCCTTCCACGCCTCGCGCTGGGATTACGTCTACGAGTTCCAGCGCCGGGGGCGCATGCTCGAGCATCGGCAGTTCACCGTCTACTTCGTCGACGACAAGCTCGCCCGCTGGGAGGGCGACGAAATGCCGCCACCGCCGCAGGAGCTGGCGCGCGCCGGCGGCGGCGATTCCGCGCTCGACAAGTCGCTTTCCACCGCGCCCAAGACGGGCGAGACCAACTGGCTCGAGGACCTCCTCAAGAAGCTGGGCTGGTGGCCGCAGTGAGACTCTCCGTGCGCGGCGTCGCGCTTCCGCGGTGAGCGTGAGGCTCTGCATCGCCGGCGCCGGCGGCCGCATGGGCCAGGCGCTGCTCGAGGCGGCGCTGGCCGATCCGGAATGCGCGCTCGCCAGCGCGCTCGACCTCGCCGAGAGTCCCGTCATCGGCCGCGACGCCGGCGAGCGCTACGGCCGGGCAACCGGTGTGACCGTCGCGAGCGACATTCCCGCCGCGGTCGCCAAGGCCGACGTCCTCATCGACTTCACGCGTCCGACCGGGACGCTCGCGCACGCGGACGCCTGTGCGCGCGCCGGCGTGGCCGCGGTGGTCGGCACCACGGGGCTGGGGCAGTCGGAGCGCGAACGGCTCGCCGAACTGGCCCGCTCCGTTCCGATCGTCGTGGCGCCCAACATGAGCGTCGGCGTCACCGTGCTCGCGAGGCTGGTGGAGGAGGCCGCGCGGGTGCTGGGCGAGGGCTTCGACGTGGAGATCGTCGAGATGCACCATCGGCACAAGGTCGATGCGCCTTCGGGAACCGCGCTGCTTCTCGGCGAGGCGGCGGCGCGGGGGCTCGGTCGCGACATCCGAAACGATGCGGTGATGGGCCGGAGCGGCGTCACCGGCGAGCGCAAGCGCGGCGCCATCGGCTTCGCTTCGCTCCGCGGCGGCGACGTGGTCGGGGATCATTGCGTCGTCTTCGCCGGTCCGGGCGAGCGGCTGGAGCTCGCGCACAGGGCGGGCTCGCGCCTGAATTTCGCGCAGGGTGCGCTGCGCGCGGCGAAGTTCGCCGCCGCCCGGCGCGCCGGGGGCAAGCCGGGGATGTTCGATATGCGCGACGTGCTGGGCTTGCGCTGACCGCTGTTCCGGCACCGAAGACGCGCGGCCAGAGCGCGCAAGGACACCATGCCTCATCCCTTCGATCTCGCGTGCCGGCGAGCGCTCGTCACCGGCGGCGGGTCCGGTCTGGGCCTTGCGATCGCCCGGGGGCTCGCGCAGGCCGGGGCCGAGGTGATCATCAACGGGCGCAACCGCGCGCGCCTGGAGAACGCCGTGCAGGCGCTCGAGCGCGAATCGCTCGCCGTCGAGATCTCCACGTTCGACGTGACGCAATCCGACGCCGTGGCCGAGGCCGTCGCCGGGCTCGAGCGTAGCGGCCCGATCGATATCCTGGTCAACAACGCCGCGGTGAACCGGCGCGCGCCCGTCGACACATTCGGCGACGCGGAATGGCGCGCGCTGATGGCCGCAAACCTCGATGGGCCGTTCTTCGTCGCTCGCGCCGTCATTCCCGGCATGAAACAGCGCCGCCGCGGCAAGATCATCAACCTCTGCTCGCTCGCGAGCGATATCGGCCGGCCCAACATCGTCCCGTACGCGGCCAGCAAAGGCGGCGTGCGCATGCTCACACGTGCGCTGGCGGTGGAGCTCGCGCCGTACAACATCCAGGTCAACGGCATCACCCCCGGATTTTTTCGCACCGAGATGAACGCGGCGCTGGCGGCCGACGCGGAGTTCTCCGCCTGGGTGGCGCGACGCACGCCGGCCGGCCGCTGGGCGGATCCGCCGGAGATCGCGGGCGCGGCGGTGTTTCTCGCCTCGTCGGCCGCGGACTACGTCACGGGGCATCTTCTCGCGGTCGACGGCGGATTCGGCGCCGCGTATTAGGTTGGTGCGGATTGCTCCATCCGCACATGCACCCGCGGCGGCGTTCCATTGAAGCGCCTTCCCCCTTGCGCTACAATTCCTAGCCTTCGAGGCGGGGAGAGCGGAATGGCTTTCCCCGCTTCGCACGTCTAGCCCCGCCTATAGAGGAAAGCCCGTGTCCGCCGCGCCCGTCCTCGCGATTCTCGCACTCGCCGACGGGACGCTGTTTCGCGGACGGTCGATCGGCGCTCCAGGAACGTCGGCGGGGGAAGTGGTCTTCAACACGGCGATGACCGGCTACGAGGAGATCCTGACCGATCCTTCGTATGCCGGGCAGATCGTCACGCTCACCTATCCGCACGTCGGCAACGTCGGCGTCAACCCCGAGGACGTCGAGTCGAAGAGGATCTTCGCCGCGGGACTGGTGATCCGGGATTTGCCGCGGCTCGCGTCGAGCTTCCGGGCGCGCAGCGACCTGTCGACGTATCTGTCCGATGCCGGCGTGGTCGGCATCTGCGACATCGACACGCGCAAGCTCACGCGGCTGCTGCGCGAGAAAGGCGCGCAGAACGGCTGCATCATGGCGGGAAGGGCGGATGCGGAGGAGGGGCTGGCGCGAGCTCGCGCGGCGCCGTCGATGGCCGGCCTCGATCTCGCCAAGGTCGTGAGCTGCAAGGCGCCCTACGACTGGAATTCGAGCACTTGGGCCCTGGGCGAGGGCTACCGGCCGGCGCCGGATCATCGCTACCACGTCGTCGCCTACGACTTCGGCATCAAGCACAACATCCTGCGGATGCTGGCCTCGCGTGGCTGTCGGCTCACGGTCGTGCCTGCGCAGACGCCGGCGAAGGAAGCCCTGGCGCTCAAGCCCGACGGCATCTTCCTCTCCAACGGACCCGGCGATCCCGAGCCCTGCGACTACGCGATTCAATCGATCCGCGAATTCCTCTCCGTGGGCAAGCCGACGTTCGGCATCTGCCTCGGGCACCAGCTCCTCGGTCTCGCCGTGGGCGCCCGCACGCTCAAGATGAAGTTCGGCCATCACGGCGCGAATCATCCGGTGCTCGACAAGGACACGGGGCAGGTGCTCATCACCAGCCAGAACCACGGCTTCGCCGTCGATGCGTCGACGCTGCCGCCGCCCGCCCACGTTACGCACGTGTCGCTCTTCGACGGCACGCTGCAGGGCTTCGCGCTCACCGACAAGCCGGCGTTCTGCTTCCAGGGTCATCCGGAGGCGAGTCCGGGCCCGCACGACCTGGGCTATCTCTTCGACCGCTTCGCCAAGATGATGGAGCAGGTCAAAAGCAGCAGGGAGGGACAGAGAAACTGAGAATTGCACGATCGATCTTCTTCGTGTCTCCGTGTCTCCCCGTGAAAGCCGACCGCTCATGCCCAAGCGTACCGACATCGAATCGATCCTGATCATCGGCGCAGGGCCGATCATCATCGGCCAGGCGTGCGAGTTCGATTACTCCGGCGCGCAGGCGTGCAAGGCGCTGCGCGAAGAGGGCTACAAGGTCATCCTGGTGAACTCCAATCCGGCGACGATCATGACCGACCCGGAGATGGCCGACGTCACCTACATCGAGCCCATCACCTGGCAGATGGTGGCGAAGATCATCGAGCGCGAGCGGCCCGACGCGCTTCTGCCGACGATGGGCGGGCAGACCGCGCTCAACTGCGCGCTCGATCTCGCCCGCGAAGGCGTCCTCAACCGCTTCGACGTCGAGATGATCGGCGCGACCAAGAAGGCGATCGACAAGGCGGAGGACCGGGAGAAGTTCAAGGCGGCGATGACCCGGATCGGGCTCGCATCGGCGAAGTCCGGCATCGCCCACAAGCTCGAGCAGGCGCTCGAGGTGCAGCAGGAAATCGGCTTCCCGGCGGTGATCCGGCCGTCGTTCACGCTCGGCGGGACCGGAGGCGGCATCGCCTACAACAAGGACGAGTTCGTCGAGATGTGCAAGCGGGGCCTCGACGCCTCGCCCACGCGCGAGCTGCTGATCGAGCAGTCGCTCCTGGGGTGGAAGGAGTTCGAGACCGAGGTGGTGCGCGATAAGAAGGACAACTGCATCATCGTCTGCTCGATCGAGAACCTCGATCCCATGGGCGTGCACACCGGCGATTCGATCACGGTCGCCCCCGCGCAGACGCTGACCGACAAGGAATGGCAGCTCATGCGCGACGCCTCGATCGCGATCCTGCGCGAGATCGGCGTGGACACCGGCGGGTCGAACGTGCAGTTCGCGATCAACCCCGACGACGGAAGCATGATCGTGATCGAAATGAATCCGCGGGTGTCGCGCTCCTCGGCGCTCGCCTCGAAGGCGACCGGGTTCCCGATCGCCAAGGTCGCCGCCAAGCTGGCGGTGGGCTACACGCTCGACGAATTGAAGAACGACATCACGGGAGGCGCCACGCCCGCCTCGTTCGAGCCGACGATCGACTACGTCGTGACCAAGGTGCCGCGGTTCGCCTTCGAGAAGTTCACGGCCGCCGATGACCGGCTCACCACGCAGATGAAATCGGTCGGCGAGGTGATGGCGATCGGACGCACCTTCCAGGAGTCGCTGCAGAAGGCGCTGCGCGGTCTCGAGACCGGCGTCGACGGCTTCAACCTGAAGACGGTGGATCCGCAGACCATCGCCGACGAGCTCGCCTACCCGCGCGCGGAGCGCCTGTGGTACGTCGCCGACGCCTTCGGCATCGGGATGAGCGTCGACGAGATGTACCGGCACACCCGGATCGACCGCTGGTTCCTCGCCCAGATCAAGGAGATCGTGGAGACCGAGCTCGAGGTCGAGAAGCGCGCGCTCGCCGACTTCACGGCGGAGGAGTTCCGCGCTCTCAAGCGCATGGGCTTCTCCGACCGGCGGCTCGCGCACCTGTGGAAGTCGACGGAGGGCGAAGTGCGGGCGCGCCGCCACGCGCTCGGCATCCGCCCGGTCTACAAGCGCGTCGACACCTGCGCCGCGGAGTTCGCCACCGGCACCGCGTACATGTATTCGACCTACGAGGAGGAGTGCGAGGCCCGGCCGACCGATCGGAAGAAGGTCGTCGTGCTGGGCGGCGGGCCGAACCGCATCGGCCAGGGTATCGAGTTCGACTATTGCTGCGTGCACGCGGCGCTGGCGCTGCGCGAGGACGGCTTCGAGGTCATCATGGTCAACTGCAATCCGGAGACCGTGTCGACCGACTACGACATCTCGGATCGGCTCTACTTCGAGCCGCTAACGCTCGAGGACGTCCTCGAGATCGTCCACGTGGAGAAGCCGTACGGGGTGATCGTGCAGTACGGCGGCCAGACGCCGCTCAAGCTGGCGCGCGACCTGGAGCGAAACGGCGTGCCGATCATCGGCACGACGCCGGACATGATCGACATGGCCGAGGATCGGGAGCGCTTCCAGCAGCTCCTGCACCGGCTCAGGCTCCGCCAGCCGCCCAACCGCACCGCGCGCACCGAAGCCGACGCGCTCAAGGCGGCCGAGGAGATCGGTTATCCGCTGGTGGTGAGGCCCTCGTACGTGCTCGGCGGCCGGGCGATGGAGATCGTGCACGACCAGCGCGATCTCGAGCGCTACATGCGCGAGGCGGTGGCCGTCTCGAACGATTCGCCGGTGCTCCTCGATCGGTTCCTGAACGACGCGATCGAGGTCGACGTCGACGCCGCGTGCGACGGCAAGGAGGTCATCATCGGCGGCATCATGGAGCACATCGAGCAGGCCGGGGTGCACTCGGGCGATTCCGCCTGCTCGCTGCCGCCGTTTTCGCTGTCCCGGGCGCTGCAGGAGGAGCTGCGGCGCGAGACCGTGGCGCTCGCCCACGGCCTCGACGTCGTGGGGCTGATGAACGTGCAGTACGCGATCCAGTTCCCCGACGACGAGAACGACGGCAAGGGCGTGGTCTACGTTCTGGAGGTCAACCCGCGCGCCTCGCGCACCGTGCCTTACGTGTCCAAGGCGACAGGGCGCCCGCTCGCCAAGATCGCGGCGCGTTGCATGGTCGGCCGCACGCTTCGCGAGCAGGGCGTGGCCGGCGAGATCGTGCCGCCGTATTTCTCCGTGAAGGAGGCGGTGTTCCCGTTCATCAAGTTCCCGGGCGTGGACACGATCCTGGGACCGGAGATGAAGTCCACGGGGGAGGTGATGGGCGTCGGCGAGAGCTTCGCCGAGGCGTTCCTCAAATCGCAGCTCGCCGCGGGCGTGCGGCTGCCCGAACGCGGCAACGTTTTCGTGAGCGTGAAGAATCCCGACAAGCCGCGGGTCATCGACGTCGCGCGCACGCTGTCGGGACTCGGCTTCCAGCTCGTCGCAACGCGCGGCACCGCGGCTGCGCTGGCCGAGGCGGGACTCCCCGTCACGCCGGTGAACAAGGTCGCCGAGGGCCGGCCGCACATCGTCGACATGATGGTGAACGGCCAGATCGCGCTGGTGGTCAACACGGTGGAGGAGAAGCGCAGCGCCATCCAGGACAGCTACGTGATCCGCCGCGCGGCGCTCAACGGCCAGATTCCGACCTATACGACGATCGCCGGCGCGCGCGCTGCGGCGCTCGGCATGCAGGGCTTGCGGGAACTGCTACCCTATTCGACCCAGGCGCTGCATCGGCGCCTGTCGGCTTAAGACGAGCACGGCACTCCGATGAGGAAGCATCCGATGACCACGGCCGGTGCCCAGAGCCTCAAGGGCGAGCTGCACCGGCTCAAGACCGTCGAGCGGCCGGCGATCACCCGCGCGCTGGCGGAGGCGCGCTCGCACGGCGACATCTCGGAGAACGCCGAATACGACGCGGCCAAGGAGCGACAGGGCTTCATCGAGGCGCGCATCCGCGACATCGAGTCGAAGCTCGCGCACGCGCACATCGTCGATCCGGCGCAGATCGACGCCGGCGGCAAAATCGTCTTCGGCGCGACGGTGGATCTCGAGGACGTCGAGTCCGGCCAGGAAGTGAGCTACCAGATCGTCGGCGACGACGAGGCCGACATCAAGGCCGGCAAGGTCTCGGTGAGCTCACCCATCGCCCGGGCGCTCATCGGCAAGCACGTCGGCGACACCGCGGAGGTCGAGGCGCCGGCGGGCGTGCGCGAGTACGAGGTGCTGGCGGTGCGGTATCTCTGATGCCGTCGTCGCCGCGAAGCGGGACGTAGGCGCGAATTCGTTCGCGCACGGCAATGGTGTCGGGACGAATCCCGACCTACGGATGCGGCCGTCGCCGCCGGCCGCCGGCAGGAGGCGCTCGCCGCGTGCGTCCGCTCGGCGGCGCCGGCGGCCGGGCCGGCGAGCGCGGGAGCGGCGTGCGCGGACGGCGTACCTGCGGCGAGCTCTTCGCGGCCTCCAACGGCTCGGGCGGCTTCGGCCGCCACACGACCAGCAGCTTCCCGATGTGCTGAACCGGCGCGGCGTCCAGCTCGGCGCAGATCCGCGACAGGACCGCCTGGCGCGCGTCGCGATCGGCGAAGACCCGCACCTTGATCAGCTCGTGCGCTTTGAGGTTCACGTCGATCTCGTGCAGCACCGCCGCCGTGAGCCCGTGCTGCCCCACGCTGACGACCGGCTGGATCCGGTGCGCCTTCGCGCGCAGTGCACGCCGCTCCGAAGGACTCAGCTCGAGCATGGTGGTTGGACCGCGTGGGGGCGACGATGTTACGGGAGCGTCAGGCCGCCTGCAGCATCTCACGGACCGCGCGCAGGCCCGATTCCAGCGCCCCCTGCATCCAGGTGTGCGTGAGCGAGGCGTGCTCGCCGGCGAAATGGACGCGCCCTTCCGGCGCGACGATGTGCCGGTGCAGGGCCGAATGCTGGCCGGGGAGGAACCAAGCGAAGGCGCCGCCGGACAGCGGATGGTTGTCCCAGCTCCAGCTCGCGGTGTGGCGGACGAGCGACCCATCCCTGAGCTGCGGATGCACGATCGAGAGCGATTCCAGCACGGCGGCGACCCGCTCGGCGTGCGCCAGGCTCGCGAGCCGCCGCGCCGCCTGTCCCCACGAGTACGAGGCGAGCAGCACGCCGGGACCCGCCGAGACGCGGGGGTTCTTCGAAAGCGCGTTGTCGGAAGGATAGTACGCGGTGGCGATCGGCAGGTCGGTGAAGGTGCCGCCGCCGAAGATGCCGTCGTCGATCTCCCAGAAGCGCCGTCGCGCGACCGCCAGCACCTTGGTCGAAGAATCGTAATTGAGCTCGCGGATCGCCCGCGCCTTCGGCCCCGAAAGCGCGGGCTCGAAACCCACGCGCGTGAGCACCGGGCAGGGCAGCGTGCACAGCACGAAATCGCCCTCGGCGCGACGCTCGACCCCGCGCTCGCGGTAGATCGCCGCCGCGCGGCGCGTGAGTTGATCCTGCGTGATGCGCACGACCGCGCAACCCATCCTGGGCTTCGACCGGAGGTTCCTCGCGAACGCGGAGGCGAGCGCGTCGGTGCCGTCGACGAGCTCGTCGAAGCCTTGAGTCCAGACTTCCTTGAGCTCCTCGCGCAGCGTCTCGGTCGCCGCCGAGGAGAGCAGCGTCTCCGAAGCGCTGGTCGTGGCGAGAAACTCGATCGCCTCGTCGGAGAGCCCCGCGGACTCGAAGAGCTGCTGCAGCGACTGCTGATCGTAGGCGCGGATGCGATTGGTCGCCGGCGTATCGGCGGAAAGATCGAGCTTCTCCTCGTCGCCCAGCGAGCGCACCGCCCTGCCCACCGCGGCATCCCAGAAATAATCCGGCGTCTGGCTGCGCTCGTCCTCGCGCAGGTCGAACAGACCGTAGAGCGACTTCACGTCCGCGACGCGCCGGCGCTGGCCGCGCACGAAATAGTAGGCCTTGGGGTTGCCGTAGACGAAGGGACGCAGCGGCAGGTGGAACTCGGCGACGTACTGGCGGGTGATCGCGTGCCGTGCCGGGATGCGCATCGCGCCGGCCTCGCCGTGCAGGCCCCCGTCGAAGCGCAGGGTCCGCACGCGGCCGCCGACGTGGCGAGGATCGGCTTCCAGGATCGTGACTCTGTGGCCGCGGCGCTCCAGCTCGTACGCGGCCACCAGGCCGGCGAGGCCGGCGCCGACGACGATGACGTGCAGCGTCGTCGAAGGGTTCGGCGTCGCGGAGAGCGCTGGCAGAACGCGGCTCGCCGCCGCCGCGCCCGAGAGCGCGGTCAACCGGCGCAGGAATTCCCGGCGCGCCGGGGATCGCCAGGGCCCCGGCATCGCTACCGGCGAGCGGAAAGCAGCTTCGCGGTCCTCGCGACGTCCTTCGGCTTGACCCACAGGATCGCGCCGTAGCGGCCCTTGCCGGCCACCAGCGCGTCCATCGCCGTGATGCTGATCCCGCCTTTGGCGAGCTTGCCGAGCAGCTTGGTCATCGCGCCGACGCGATCCTTGCCTTGCAGCAGGAACCCGGTCTTCTTCTTCGATAGCTTCAGGCCGAGCTTCTTCGCCGCCCGCACGAGCCGGGCACTTTTCTCGGGCACGAGATCGAGCTGACCCATGCCTCCGCTGGGAAAGCCGGAAAACGCGAGCAGGTTGACGCCTTCCGCGGCGAGCGCGTCCAGCACCCTGGCGCCCTGTCCCGCGCGGTTTGCAACCATGACGTAGAAGTAATCGACCTTGCGCACGCGATCGGCCATCTCGTCCTCCTCGGGTTGGTCGCGCTCCGGGCGCGATCGGGCCACACTTTGTCGCGCGTCGCGCCTCGCGTCAAGGGACTCGGGCCGATGCGCGCGGGACAGGCGTCGAGGCGAGATCGCCGTGCGTCATCGCCTCAGCTTGAGCCCGCCGAAGCTCACCGCGAGGAAGATCTCGCGCAGGAACAGCGCCAGGCTCACCACCAGCGCGCCCATCGCCAGGATGAACAGCACGGCGACGGGTTTGGAGAGCTCGACCGCCAGCAGCGCACCGACGAACGCGCACGCCACGACCAGGCACACGAGCAGGGCCGCGGTGACCGCCGCCAGGATCGAGAAGTAGATGAGCCGCGAGCGCCCCGCCAGCGTCGCCAGCTCCGCGCGTGCCGCCGCCGCCTCGTCGTGAGTCGCGTGCAGCAGCTTGTCCTGGAGGATGCGCCGGCGATCGACCGCCCGGCCGAGGCGGTTGTTGAGCGCCGTGATCAGCGTGCCGATGGCGGTGAGCAGGAACACCGGCGCGACGGCGAGCTGGATGGCGTGAGTGATATCCGCGATGTGCGTTTCCATCGTGCCTCGCGGTGTCCGCGTGGCGCCGGCGACAGCCGACGTGCGCGGCTTCCGCTCAGGCGCGGCGCCTCAGCGCCGCATATCCTTGGCGATCCAGATCACGAAGGCGACCGCCGTGGCCGCCCAGACGCCCGCCATCACCGGCGACTCGGTGTAGAACTCCCACATCGCCGCGTTGATGCCGCACAGAAGCACGACCGCCACCTTGAGGAGCCGCTCGCCCATGCCGCGATTCTAACCGTCCGCCTTCGGCGCGAACGGCGGCGTCGATCGCCTCGTCCGCTGCGCCGTGGCGCGGCGGAGAGCGGCTATGCGCTCCTCCTTCGAGGACGCTTGCGAGCGTGAGTCCAGCCGAAGCAGGCCATGACGGTGGCCAGGGCGATCGCCGTGGCGAGCGGCGCGACCAGCAGCGACGCGAGCCAGTTCCAGCCCCCGTACGAATCGAGCGCCGCGATGCTCGCGTAGACGACGGCAGGCGCGGCGACCGTCGCAACCAGCGACGCGCGGACCACGTCGCGAAAGACGAGC
>Ga0187776_10001679_pt1 | contig 11155 bp, 13 predicted proteins | sample 0216_BV02_MP12_2_FD_132426 | JGI IMG/M metagenome (GOLD analysis project Ga0187776, IMG submission 132426) | Tropical peat soil microbial communities from peatlands in Department of Meta, Colombia - 0216_BV02_MP12_20_MG | ecosystem: Environmental > Terrestrial > Soil > Wetlands > Peat | place...
CTTTTTTTTGGCGTTTGTTATGGCTTTAGCGATATCGGCAATATCGTTGCCCTCAGCGCGCTGGACGTGCCATCCGTAGGCCCCGAATCTCTTACCTACGTCCTCTGTAAAAGTGAGGTCAGTAGAACCTTCGATCGTTATCTTGTTGTCCGAGTAAAGATAAACCAACTTGCCGAGTTTCAGATGCCCGGCGAGCGACGCGGCTTCCGACGAGATCCCTTCCATGATGTCGCCGTCGCTTACGATAGCGTAAACTCTATAATCAACGACTGGAAACCCGGACTTGTTGAACATTTCGGAAAGGTATCTTTCAGCCATAGCCATACCGACACCCGTGCTGAATCCCTGACCGAGAGGGCCGGTCGTCGTTTCTATCCCGCATTCAATGCAATATTCGGGATGCCCGGGTGTCTTGCTCTCCCACTGCCTGAAATTCTTTATGTCATCGAGAGAGACTTTATAACCCGTGAGATGCAAAAGACTGTAAAGCAGCATCGAGCCGTGACCCGCCGACAGGACGAATCTGTCTCTATTATGCCAGTGCGGGTTCTTCGGGTTATGCCTGAGGAACTTCGACCATAATACATAAGCCATCGGCGAATCGCCCATCGGCATGCCGGGATGCCCTGAATTCGCCTTCTGAACCGCGTCGGCAGAAAGCATCCTTATGGTATTGATACAGCGTTCGTCAATGTTCATTTTTTTCACCCCGGCAGCCTCCATTCCTTCGTAAAGATTTTCGATATATTCTCTGCGGGAAATCAGGAAAACAAATTATCTTAACACAACTGAATTACCGGTTTCATAAAAGGGTCCTGGAGCACCATGGATGTCCGACAGAGACACCCGGGCATGACCGCATTTTTTTGGATTCGTATTCCCTTTTTGGCAAAGAGGGGTGAGGTGAGATCTATATTCAATGTTCTCTTACCTATGTGCCGATTACTAACTTTTTTGACATCGCCGTCCCCATAATTTTATGCTTAATACATGTCTGAGCCCTGGATAGAAATATTTGTGACCTACGATTCGCTCGAAGCCGAGATTGTAAAAGACCTCCTCGAAAGCGGCGGTATCGCAACGGTCATACGGTCTGCGAAAGTCACCCCCTACCCTGTGAATATAGGGAGGATGGGGGAAGTGAAAATACTCGTGAAAGAAGAAGACGAGGAAACTGCGGAAGAGATGCTGAGGAAGTTTAAAGAGGGGAATAATGAATAGGGGCTTTCACGGATGATATCTGACATAACCGACCTCAAGAAGAAGGTCTTTTTCGAGATGTTGAATCTTACCGGCCGGGTGTTTATTCTTGTCGAGGACTCTCAAGACGTCATTATCGGCAAAAGAGGGTTCCTTCCCACTGAAAAGGAGAAGGGGCTCATACTCGTTTTCAACAGCAGGATGAATTTCGAATGGGATGATTCCGGGATTTCGGCTCATCTCGTTTTCGGCAGCACCCCGGAAAAGTGTTTTATCCCTCACCACTCTATCGTATCGGTATTTTCGCCCGAACTTTCCGCCCAGTTTTCCCTATCGTCCCAAGGAAAACATAAGACCGATACGAAATCCGAAAAATGTTTGATAGAAAAAGAAGCGTCGGTCAATAACGTAGTCAGAATCGATTTCAATAAAAGCAGGTAACCCTCGTTAGAAGAAATCTTGCCTTCCAGCGGGAGGGCTCTCACGGAATGTTGAACTGCCTGTTCGCTTAAAGGAAATCATCTTCGTTCCGCTGCACGCAGCGGGGCTTTCTAACGAGGCAAAAAACAGCATCGCTGCTTGCAAACTTTAAACACCGGGTGCTAAACTTTTTAAATTCATCTTCGGAGGAATTTTGTGGAACTTCATGGTCTCGGTATTTCCGAATTAAGCCACCTTCTCAAAAAGGGCGAGGTCTCGGCAAGAGAAGTCCTCGAATCGGTCTACAGCAGAATTGAGGCTGTAGAGGATAGGATAAAGGCTTATGTTTCCCTTACGCGCGATGAAGCTCACGAAATGGCTGAAAAAGCTGAGAGAGATATCTCGTCGGGGCTTGGGAAAGTTCTTTCTGGAATCCCTATAGCGGTAAAGGATAACATGTGCACGAGAAGAATTTTGACAACATGCTCCTCCAGGATCCTTCACAATTTTATTCCTCCCTATGAAAGCACGGTTACAGCGAAGCTATTGGATAACGGCTATGTCCTTGCGGGCAAGACTAATCTCGACGAATTCGCGATGGGTTCTTCGACGGAGAATTCAGGGTTCCATACAACAAGAAATCCATGGGATACCGAAAGGATACCGGGCGGCTCAAGCGGAGGTTCCGCAGCTGCTGTTGCCGCTGACGAATGTATCGCAGCCCTCGGCTCTGATACCGGAGGTTCGATAAGACAGCCTGCCTCGTTATGCGGTGTCGTTGGACTTAAGCCGACATACGGAAGGGTTTCAAGATATGGACTCGTCGCCTTTGCGTCGTCTCTCGACCAGATAGGCCCCATAACAAAGAACGTTACGGATTCAGCGATTCTTCTCAATATAATATCCGGCATGGACCGCCTCGATGCGACTTCGGCCCCTGTCGCAGTCCCTGATTTTATGTCTGTTCTCGGCATGGACATAAAAGGCCTTAAACTCGGCATACCGAAGGAGTACTTTATCGAAGGCATGGACCCTGAGGTCAATGCGTCGGTCAAAGAGGCTATACGGAAATTCGAATCACTCGGCGCGGATACAGTTGAAGTCTCGTTGCCCCATACGGGATACGCCGTTGCCACGTACTATGTGCTCGCGACGTCTGAGGCGAGTTCAAACCTCGCACGATATGACGGCGTGAAATACGGCTTCAGGACAGAAGGAAGAGACCTCATGGACATGTACATGAGGTCGAGGGCACAGGGGTTCGGCGCTGAGGTAAAAAGGAGGATAATGCTCGGCACGTATGCGCTTTCTTCAGGGTATTATGACGCTTACTACAAAAAGGCGCAGCAGGTACGAACACTCATAAAGACCGATTTCGAAAACGCCTTTAATGATGTCGATCTGATCGTGACGCCGACATCTCCGACGCCCGCATTCAAACTCGGCGAGAAGACGGCAGACCCCCTTCAGATGTATCTTGCGGACATCTTCACGATCTCGGTCAACCTTGCGGGTGTGCCCGGGATTTCGCTGCCGTGCGGATTCACATCGGACAACCTGCCGATAGGGCTTCAGCTTATCGCAAAACATTTTGATGAAGAAACGCTTCTAAAAGCGTCTTACGCATACGAGCAGTCTACCGGTTGGCATAAGAGGAAGCCTTCGCTGTGAGATACGAAGCTGTCATAGGGCTCGAAGTTCACGCACAAATGATGACAGACACCAAAATATTCTGCGGTTGTTCCACGAAGTTCGGTTCTGAGCCGAACACCCAGACTTGTCAGATATGTATCGGCATGCCCGGTGTTCTGCCGATGCTAAATGAAAAGGCACTTGAATTCACCATACGAACGGGGCTCGCTATGAAATGCCGGATATCAGATTACAGCCGGTTTGCGAGAAAAAACTACTTCTATCCGGACCTCCCGAAGGGCTACCAGATCAGCCAGTATGAAAACCCTATCTGCGAAGGCGGATATATAGAGATCGTCGTCGCCGGCGAGGTCAAAAGGGTGGGCATAACGAGGATACATATGGAGGAAGATGCCGGCAAGAATATCCACGAAGGCACAGGGAATTTCAGCTACGTCGACCTGAACAGGGCCGGAGTCCCGCTTATGGAGATAGTGTCCGAGCCCGACATAAGGACGCCCCAGGAGGCCGCGGAGTATATGAAGAAATTGAGGACGATCCTGAGATATCTCGGTGTTTGCGACGGCAACATGGAACAGGGCTCCCTCAGGTGCGATGCGAATGTTTCGGTGAGACCTGCGGGTCGGAAAGAATACGGTACGAGGGCCGAGGTCAAGAATATCAATTCCTTCAGATTCGTCGAAAAGGCGATCGACTATGAGATAAAAAGACAGATCGGGGTAATTGAGGAAGGCGGGGAAATCGTTCAGGAAACGAGGCTGTGGGATTCGACGAAGGGCATTACCGAATCGATGCGAACAAAAGAGGAGGCCCACGATTACCGGTATTTCCCCGAGCCCGACCTCGTTCCGATCGTCGCAGACAGGTCATGGATAGAAGAGATACGGGCATCTCTACCTGAACTGCCTGATGCGAAAAGGCAGCGCTTTGTGTCCGAATTCGGACTTCCTGAATATGACGCCGAGCTTCTCACGACGGAGAAGCCTGTCGCCGAATGGTTCGAGGAGGCTGTTCATTCAGGGGGACAGCCGAAGGCGGTCTCGAACTGGATGATGGGTGATCTGATGAAACTCTTAAACGAAGGAAATAAATCGATCGACGAGTGCCCGATGAAGCCCATGCAGCTTGCTAAAATGCTGAAACTCATAGGAAGCTGCACGATCAGCGGAAAAATCGCGAAGACGGTCTTTGAGGAGATGTATAAGACCGGTGAAGACCCCGAGGTCATAGTCAAGGAAAAGGGTCTCCTTCAGATAAGCGATGAATCAGCTATCGAAAAGGCGATAGATGATGTCATAGCAAAACATCCGAAGGAGGTCGAGAGGTTCAGGGCAGGGGAGGAAAAGCTTCTCGGCTTCTTTGTGGGGCAGGTGATGAAGACCACAAAGGGCAAAGCAAATCCCCAGATGCTGAACGAAATGTTGAAGAAAAAGCTTGCCTGATCTCCTCGTAAAAGGACTGGCAAAACAGGAGCCAGTCGTTGTGACCGTGCTTGTCAGTACTGCGACTGTGGATCATGCCCGTTCGATTCACGATACCTATCCGACTGCAACAGCTGCTTTAGGACGAACTATGAGCGGTGCAATTCTCCTTTCCACCCTACTCAAAGAAGGCCAGAGAGTGGCCATTCAGGTCGTGGGGGACGGTCCGCTCAAGGAGGTCTTTGCCGAAGCTGACTGGCTGTCGAGGGTCAGGGGATATGTGAGGAAACCGCATGTTCATGTGGACCTCTCGGAAGGTAAACTCGATGTCGGTAAAGCAGTCGGAAAGGGGTTTCTACATGTCACAAAGGACCTCGGATTGAAAGAACCCTATCACGGCAGTGTGCCTTTGCAGACAGGCGAAATAGCAGAAGACCTTGCCTATTACCTGCGGACATCGGAGCAGATACCTGCAGCTGTCTCGCTCGGAGTGTTTGTCGATACAGATAATGCCGTAAAGGCAAGCGGCGGTTTCATGCTTCATTTCCTTCCCGATGCCGAAGATCCGCTCATCGCCTATCTGGAAAATCGGCTGAAAGGCCTGCGTCCGGTCAGCTCAATGGTCCGAGAAGGCATGGGACCGGTGGAGATCATGAAGGAGGTTGTGGGCATCCCCTTCGACATACTGGAAGAGAGAAAGGTCTTCTACCACTGTCCGTGTACCAAAAGCAGGGTGAAGGATGCGCTTGTCGCTCTTGGCGAAAGGGATATGAGGGATCTCGCTGAAAAAGGTGAGCCGCTCACAATCCGGTGCCATTTTTGCAAGACCGAATATACCGTCACAAAGGAAGAGCTTGAGTCTCTGCTAAAAGGGATCAAGACAGATTCTTAGTCCCTCCGATTGCGTCTTTATCCCAAGTCCTTTCTGTGGTAAGATTTAAAAAAGATCTTTTGCCAAAAAGGTCCGCAGATGAAAGGAGGCACTTATGCCGGCATACGAATATGCGTGCGAAGATTGCAAGAAAGACTTTACCGTTTATCTTTCTTTCAAGGAATATGAGGAAAAACCGAAGATCAAGTGTCCAAACTGTGATAGCAGTAACGTACTGAAAAAATTTACCGCGTTTTTTGCAAAAACGAGCAAGAAGTCTTAAGAAAGTTATCGAGCCCTTCTGACGCTATAGAGAAGATCAACATTGTTCGCCTGCTGAATTGCTGTCGTTTTCGCCGAGGCGAAGAGGGCACGTCCCGCCTCGCCTGACGGCAAATCCCCCTCAGATGCCCTGCCTTACCAGAAACTCTATGAATTGAACCGGGCTATGGATTTCCTTGCACTTTTTTGATGCCCTGTTTATGATAGTCCACAATTCTGTATGAATTTCTCTCATAAACTTTTGAAGGGGGCTTGAAATGGCGAAAATTACAAAGAAGCAGTTGATCGAATTACTGAACAAAGATCTTGCACTCGAATACACTGCGATTGTGCAGTATACGCAGCATCAGGGCGCTCTGAAGGGCGCTATGTATCAGAATATACAGAAGGAATTGATAATCCACGCCCAGGAAGAACTCCAGCATGCGACAATCCTCGCTTCACAGATCGATTATTTGGGTGCGGCGCCGACGGTAGATACGCCGCCGGCAAAGGTTTCAAAAGACAGCGTGATGATGCTCAAACAGGATCTTGATGGTGAGAATGATGCGATCTCCCGGTACATCGCAAGAATAAAACAGGCCGAGGAATTAGATCTCTATCATCTCGCCCAGCAGCTCAGAAATATCCTCGCCATGGAACAGGAACACGCGATGGATCTCGAACAGGCACTCGGGAAGTAGGCCCGTGATCATATTTTAGAAATCATTCTTTTTGTGATGGCCCATGCCGAAGGAAAGTGATGGTATTCTCATGTATCGCCAGCAGAACGGCATTCTCCAGGTCTTTCTGGTTCATCCCGGCGGGCCGTTCTGGAGAAAAAAGGACCTTGGGGCATGGTCGATACCCAAGGGCGAACCAGGGCCTGAAGAGGATCCTCTTTCAGCTGCGCGTCGCGAGTTTCAGGAGGAAACAGGCTTTAGGGTCTCAGGGAATTTCATACCACTATCACCGGTCAGACAGCCGGGGGGCAAGGTCGTTCAGGCATGGGCTTTAGAAAGTGATTGCGACCCGGAAGCGATAAGGAGCAACACTTTTAAGATGGAATGGCCTCCCCGTTCCGGCAGACAGCAGGAATACCCGGAAGTCGATAGGGCCGAGTGGTTCGGTATAGAGGAAGCAAAAAGCAAAATAAATCAGGGACAGATCGCCCTGCTTGAGGAACTGGAGCGAGTCGTGCAAAAAATCCGTGGCGGAAAAAGCCCCTGAGAAACTGTCAGCAAGCGCTTCTCGGTCTCCATTTGCCTGAGTCCCTCAATTGTCCAGAATCCACCATCAAAAAAATATGTGTAAGGACAGCACCGCCGCTCATTCGCGGTCCGTCGAAGCTCCGGACCTCAGAGGGCACCGGCGCACATCACCTTTGAGTGGCGCAACACGCGCCGCTGAAACCGCTCAGATGCCTCCTCACACAAAGTTGATGGTGAATTGAGTTTGTCATTCCCGCTTGACAAAAACCCTTCTTTACCCCCCTCTTCTGTCCCCCCTTAAGTTAAGGGGGGATGAAGGGGGTTATCGGACGAGTTTACCCGCCCCTGTCGCTGCCACAGGTGAGCAGGGCCGGAATGACAGACAACAACCCAGTAAAGAATGACACTTGTTTTTTGCAACGTTCAGGCAAATTCATCTGTAAGAATATTTGTAACTCAACAGGTTGTAGATCAGTTTTGCAGCGAGGAAATCAGGCGCCTTGTTTTCCGACGGACATAATTCGACTACGTCAAAGCCGACGATGTTTCTTCTCATCGAAACGGCTCTCAATAACTTTGTAACCTGATACCAGTTTAACCCTCCGGGCTCAGGGGTGCCCGTTGAAGGCATGATGCCTGGGTCGAACACATCGAGGTCGATGGTTATGTAAACATTGTCGGAGAGCCTGTCGGAAACTTTTTTCATCCAACTGTCCGAAGCATATATTTGTTCGGCGTAGAAGATCTTCTTGATATCCAGGAACCCGAGTTCCGAAGAGTCCATGCTCCGTATCCCGACAGACACAATATTTCCCGTCACCTCCTTTACCCTTCTCATTACACACGCATGGCTGTATCTGTCACCATCATACGTGTCCCTCATGTCGGAATGCGCATCGAGATGAAGCACGCTCATGTCATTCACAAACCGGGCATAAGCCCTTACGACCCCGAGGGAAACAGAATGCTCGCCCCCTATCGCTACGACGAATTTCCCGTCATCGAGACATGTGGCGACTCTGTCGCCGACCTTTCTTATCATCGATTCCGAGTCGGAGGCATGGACCGCCTTCCCGGTAAATATGCCGTGCTGATAAACCTCCGATCCGGTCTCGATATCATAGAGTTCAAGATGCCGCGATGCCTCGATAATTGCTCGGGGGCCTTTATCAGAACCTTTTACCCATGTACTGGTCTTATCAAAAGGGATCGGCAGAATTACTATCTTGGACCTCTCGTATCGTGAGAACTGTTCGGGCAGGCCGGCAAAATTGAAAGGTGTCGCGGACATTATTCCATGGTGAAGACCGCTGCTGTGATCACCGTGGTCCACAAACCGTCTTTGTTGCCCTCGGCTGACTGGCAAATCTGTTTCGTCTTGAAGATATGACCGCTGGCCCTGTAAACCTGTTTTCTTTCATCCCATGCCTGATTCGGATCAAAAGGAATACCCAGAGTCGTCGCCAGCATCGTCGCCGCCAGATCTTCAGCGTACTCCCCTGATACCTTCGCCGTCTCACCGAAGGCGTGGTGTTCGGAGAGATATCCATAGGTATTCTGGTCCTTGGGAATCGCCACGCCTATCGCCGAAGAGATCAGCCTGTTCGGTTCGTTCGTGTCGTTTCGAGCCATAACACAGAAGGTGATCTGGCCTGCCTTCTGGAGTTTCAGTCCCTTCGCCCTCGGGATCATCATGCAGTGGGGCGGCAGGATGCTCGATACGTACACGAGGTTGCATTTTTCGATGCCGGCGTTCCTCAGGGCAACCTCGAAAGAGGATAGCCGGTCTTTATGAACCCCCACTCCCTTTGTGAAAAAAATTCTTTTTGGCACCATAGAGCTATCCTCGTTTATCGAGCAAGAGATTAAATTCTCTGGCACCGCGGTCCTTCCAATCGCCCCTGTGGTAAGCATAGCTTGCGATGAGGGGAAAGGCGATCGTGGCCTCCGAAAAAACGATCTGTTCCGACCCTTCGTCCACTTTTCCCCATGAATGCGCTTCCTTCAGAGTCGAACCGGACAGACCCCCATCCCGCTCATCAGCTACCGTGATCTGCACTGCATACTTGTGCATCGCAACTTTCTCTCCGAGGATATCCGCAGCTACCGTCACGTCCTGCGCAAAGTTCTTGGGTACCCCCCCACCGATCATCAGCAGCCCTGTATCCTTTGAGGCGACCTTTATCTTCGTCAGTTCAAGAAAATCTTTCACTGAATCTATAGCCACTGAAGGTTTCTCTTTTCTCGCCCACTGGTGGAACACCAGCCCAAAGCCGGCGCTTGAGTCGGAGAAAGCGGGGACAAAGACGGGCAGCTCTTTCTTCCTGGCCGCCCTGACCACCGAACATCCGGGTTTATTCTTATGATCAAGAAACTCACCCATAACCCTTATGAACTCCCTAGAGGAATACGCACGGGGGGCAATCCCATCAGCAATCTCCTTCACAGTCATGTCGCATATCCTCAGCTCATCCTCGTCGATAAAGGTGTCGTAGATCCTGTCGATCCCCTCTTTCTGCAGTGCATTGTCACTTGCGTTATGTGTGCCCTGGTAATGTTTGAACCCGAGGGCCTCGAAGAAATCCTGGTCAACTATTATAGCCCCTGTAGAGACGATTACATCAACCATATTGTTTGACACCAGATCATGGACCACGTTCTTCAGCCCGGCACTGAAAAGGGAGCCAGCGAGGCAGAGGATGATCGTGCAATCCTTATTGGAAAGCATGTCGTTATAGATCTTTGCCGCCCTCGCAAGGTTCCTCGCCTGGAAGGCCGTGTTTTCGAACTGCTCGATAATCGGCGTGGAATCGAACCGCTTCATGTCGATATGCTGCACTTCTTTATGTAAGAAATCCCTTTTCTTCATTTCCCACCGCAGAAAATTTTCGAAAAACTTTATCTCTTAGGTCCACCTTTTGTCAAGAGGCCTCTCCAGACAAGCATAGGATTCAACCTCCTGTACGGTGTTCCATGTCCGAAGATTACGATAAAGAAGGTCTCGATGACAAACAAAAGATCCACTCTTCTGTTGGCGCACCTCTGATTGAAGTTCTCCGATCCGCCGTTCCCGTGATATACTGAACAAAAACCGAAGAACATATTCCCGGATAACAACTACCGCTCGATCGGCGGGCGTGTTGGCACGGCCTGGCTCAGGAAGCGCAGTCCGCGGAAAACTGAACAAAGCAGACATGAAAGTCGTCTTTATCGATTATTCTCAACAGCATCATTCTGATCCGGCGGAGGCGGAGGTCTCCTCTATGCAGAGTGGCAAGTTCATTCAGATAAGAAAGGATGACACCGAATATCTTATCTTTTCGCCAAAGGAGTTGGCGCCTTATCACACCGCTCTTGTAGAAAGGTTCTGTCAGGAAGAAGGGATCGAAGGTGCCTATGACGGCGCAGTGAAGCGCTTCGACATCCATGACCCGGCCTGGGTCATCGCAGGAGGCGGCAAGTTCGAAATAGATAGGGCAAAAAAATATATCCGTCTCTATGACAACTCGATGGCTTATGGAAAATTTGACCCGGCAGGATTAAAGGAAAAAATTCTTATGATAGAAGAACTGTCTGATTATGAGGTATCGATTGTCTGATCCCGAAATGAAAATTCAAGGAGATATACTTTCTCTCATCGGCAAGACGCCTCTCGTAAGGATCAGTCGACTGCAGACCGATGGCGCAGAGATATGGGCGAAACTGGAAGGTCTCAATCCAGGAGGATCTGTCAAGGACAGGATAGCACTCTCGATGATCGATGCGGCTGAAAGAGAAGGCAAACTAAGACCCGGTGGAACGATTGTTGAACCGACGAGCGGAAATACAGGCATCGGCCTCGCTCTGGTCGCTGCGGTCAAGGGATACCGGCTTATCCTCGCGATGTCCGAAGCGATGTCTATAGAGAGGAGGCTTATGCTCGTAGCCTATGGTGCCGAACTAGTCGTCACACCCGCGGAAAAGGGCATGATCGGTGCATGGGAGAAGGCTGAGGAGATGCTCAAGAGCAATGCGGACTTCTTCATGCCCCTCCAGTTCGAAAACAAGGCGAATCCCGATGCTCACAGGAACTCGACTGCGCCGGAGATCATCCGTGATTTGGGCGGGGTCCCGGACGC
>Ga0187776_10001680_pt1 | contig 11153 bp, 7 predicted proteins | sample 0216_BV02_MP12_2_FD_132426 | JGI IMG/M metagenome (GOLD analysis project Ga0187776, IMG submission 132426) | Tropical peat soil microbial communities from peatlands in Department of Meta, Colombia - 0216_BV02_MP12_20_MG | ecosystem: Environmental > Terrestrial > Soil > Wetlands > Peat | place...
CGATCAAGCCGCTTGCCAAGCGCACCATGCGTCCCGAGGTCATCGCCGGCATCGGCGGCTTCGGCGCCCTGTGCGAGATCCCGAAGAAGTACCGCCAGCCCGTGCTCGTCTCGGGGACGGACGGTGTCGGCACCAAGCTCAAGCTGGCGTTCGCATTCGCGCGTCATGACACCGTAGGGGTCGACCTCGTCGCAATGAGCGTGAACGACGTCCTCGTGCAGGGCGCGGAGCCGCTGTTCTTCCTCGATTACTTCGCCTGCGGGCGACTCGACCAGGGCGTTGCAGCGGAAGTGATAGGCGGAATCGCGCGCGGCTGCGAACTGGCTGGATGCGCGCTCATCGGCGGCGAGACCGCGGAAATGCCCGGCATGTACGCGCAAGGCGAGTACGATCTCGCGGGCTTTTGCGTCGGCGTCGTCGAGCGCGATCAGATTTTGGATGGTCGCTCAATCGCAGCGGGCGATTCGGTCATCGGGATCGCCTCAAGCGGCGCCCATTCGAACGGGTACTCTCTCATCCGCAAGATCTTGGAGCGCGCGCAGCCGGATCTCGACGCCAGCTTGGGCGGAACGCCGCTACGCCAGGCGCTGCTCGCGCCGACGCGGATTTACGTGAAGCCGGTGCTCGCGCTTATGCGGCAGCTTCCGCTCAAGGGACTGGCGCACATTACGGGCGGAGGAATCACCGGGAACGTGCCGCGAATCCTGCCGTCGGGCTTGCGTGCGGTAATACGCGCTGCTTCCTGGCCGCGGCCGCTACTGTTCGCCTGGCTCAAGGAGCTGGGCGCCGTGAGCGAAGAGGAAATGTTCCGCGTGTTCAACTGCGGCATCGGCATGGTTGCTGTCGTGGGGCGGGAACACGCGGCGCGTGCGGTGCAGTTGCTTCGGGCGGCGGGCGAGATCGCGTACGAAATCGGTGTCATCGAGACCTGCGTGCCTGGCGAAGCGCAGTCGGTCGTGAATTAGAGCGAGCCGCGGCGCGCGAGGTAGATCCCTACGAGCACCACGGCACCCCCTAGGAGCTGCGGCGGCGCAAGGCGCTCGCCGAGAAGTGCCCAGGCGAAGCCGGCGGCCATGACCGGCTGAAGCAACAGGCTCACGGAAGAAAAGGCTGCAGGCAGGGAAGCAAGCGCGTATGCAATCAGCCCCTGACCGGCGGCATGCGATACGAGCGCGAGTCCCACGAGTTTCAGCCAGCCGCCGCCTGAGTGGGGAAAGAACGGCTCTCCGGAAGCGAGCGCAACGGGAAGCAGGACCAGCGCCGTGACGCTGCTGGTGACCGCCATCAGGCGCAGGGTCGTCGCGCCGCGGTCGCGCAGGCCCTTCACCGCCAGCAGGTACCAGGCGTAGAAGGCAGCCGTAACGACGCCGAGGGCGTCGCCCGTCAAACCGGTGGCGGACGCTGCGATGCTGGCACGCACCAGCAGCGCCACCCCGACGAGTGCCGCGGCGAGTCCGAAGAGGAATAGCCCGGTTGGCTTCTGCCGCCAGATTAGCCATGCGGCCAAGGTGACGAAAATCGAGGCGAGGTTCGCAAGCAGCGTGGAATTCGCGACTGAGGTCAGTTTGATCGAGGTGTGCCAGAAGGCCAGATCGCCGGCGAAGGCAACCCCCGCAGCCACGAGCAGCGGCCATAGCGGCGCCGGCGGCCGGGCGCGGGTCGTGCGGGGCGCGAATAGCCACGCCAGCCAGAGCGCCGGAACGGCGATCGCGACGCGCCAGAAAGCAGTCGGCGTGGGACCCGCCTCCGACACGCGCACGAAGATCGGCGAGAGCGCAATGCACGTCGCGCCGAGCATGAGCGCGACGAGCGCGATGCCCGGCACAGCCGGTGTCGCGGGAGCGGTTGGTGTCTGCACGGGGTTGTGGATGATAACCGCAGCGCACGACGTCATGCGCGCTTCTGCGCAGTGCTAGAATTTTTCTTGCTCATGACCGCGCCGCGATTCGTTCACCTCCGCCTGCACAGCGAGTATTCGGTGACGGATGGGATCGTCCGCATCGACGACGCGGTGGCGCGCGCCGCGGCAGACGGAATGCCTGGGCTCGCAGTGACCGACGCGGCGAACTTCTTCGGCATGGTGAAGTTCTACAAGGCCGCGCGCACCGCCGGCGTCAAGCCGATCATCGGCGCGGACTGCTGGATCCAGAACGAAGCGGACCGCGACAAGCCTTTCCGCGTGGTGCTCCTGTGCGCCTCGCACGCGGGCTACCTTAGGCTGTCGGAGCTGCTGTCGCGCGCCTGGCTGAAAAACCAGCACCGGGCACGCGCCGAGCTCGCGTGCTCCTGGCTCGAGGAACTCGCCACCGAAGGCCTGATCGCTCTTTCCGGAGGGCCATCCGGTGATATCGGCCAGGCGCTCCTCGCGGGCAATGCGGAGGTCGCCGAAAGGGCGGCGCGCCAGTGGACGGGCCTGTTCCCGGGCCGTTTCTACTTGGAGTTGCAGCGCGCCGGCTTGCCGCAGGCGGAAACGCTGGTGACGCGCTCGGTCGAGCTCGCCGCCAGGCTGGACCTTCCGGTAGTGGCGACACATCCGGTGCAGTTTCTCGCGCCAGAGGACTACAAGGCTCACGAGGCGCGCGTATGTATTGCGCAAGGCTACGTTCTCGGCGACAGGCGCCGGCCGCGCCTTTTCACGGCAGAACAGTACTTCAAGTCGCAGGCCGAGATGTCGCAGCTGTTCGCTGACATTCCGCAGGCGCTCGAGAACTCGGTCGAAATCGCACGCCGCTGCAATCTCGAGATCGAGCTGGGCAAGAACCGCCTGCCGGCCTTTCCGACGCCGCCGGGGATCACGCTGGAGCAGTATTTGCGCCGCCAGGCCGAGGCAGGGCTCGACCAACGCTTGGCGAAGCTCTACCCCGCGGAAGCCAAGCGCGCGGAACGGGCGGTGCAGTACCGTGAGCGCCTGGATTTCGAGCTGAAAACGATCGTGCACATGGGATTCGCAGGCTACTTCCTGATCGTCGCCGACTTCATCAATTGGGCCAAATCGAACGGCGTGCCGGTCGGCCCGGGACGCGGGTCGGGTGCGGGCTCGCTGGTTGCCTATTCCCTCGGAATTACCGACCTGGACCCGCTCAAGTACGACCTGCTGTTCGAGCGCTTTCTCAATCCGGAGCGCGTGTCGATGCCGGATTTCGACATCGATTTCTGCCAGGACGGCCGCGACAGGGTCATCAACTACGTGCGGGCGCGCTATGGCGAGCAGAGCGTGTCGCAGATCGCGACGTTCGGCACGATGGCCGCGCGGGCTGTTGTGCGCGACTGCGGTAGGGTGCTCGACCTGGGATACAACTTCTGCGATCAGATTGCCAAGCTCATCCCGTTTCAGCCCGGCAAGACGATCACGCTGGAGGATGCGCGGCAGATGGAGCCGCTGCTCGCCGAGCGCGAGCGCAACGAGGACGAAGTGCGCGAGCTTCTGGAGCTCGGCGGCAAGCTCGAAGGCTTGACTCGCAACGTCGGCATGCATGCAGGCGGGGTGCTGATAGCGCCCGGCAAACTCACTGAGTTCTGCCCGCTGTACGCGGCGGAGGGCACGACGAACGTCATCTCGCAACTCGACAAGGACGACGTCGAGGCAGTGGGGCTGGTGAAGTTCGACTTTCTCGGCCTGACGACGCTCACGGTCCTCGACTGGGCCGAGCGCTACGTGCGCGCGCTCGGCGAGGAGGGATTCGCGCTCGATCGCATTCCGATCGACGACCGCGAGACCTATGCGCTGCTCGCGACGGGCAACACGACCGCCGTGTTTCAGCTGGAATCCCGCGGCATGCGCGATCTCATCAAGCGGGCGCAGCCGGACCGATTCGAGGACGTCATCGCGCTGGTCGCGCTCTACAGACCGGGGCCGATGGACCTTATACCTGAATTCATCGCGCGCAAGCACGGCCAGCAGCGAGTCGAATACCTCGATCCGCGCCTTGAGCCCATCCTCGGACCGACCTACGGCATCATGGTCTACCAGGAGCAGGTGATGCAGATCGCGCAGGTAATCGGCGGATATACGCTGGGGGGCGCGGACCTGCTGCGCCGTGCGATGGGCAAGAAGAAGCCCGAGGAGATGGCCGAACATCGGGACATCTTCGTCTCGGGCGCCGAGAAGGGCGGCCTGTCGCGCGGCCGCGCGACACAGCTCTTCGACCTCATGGAGAAGTTCGCCGGCTACGGCTTCAACAAGTCCCATGCGGCCGCTTACGCGCTTATCGCCTACCAGACGGCGTACATGAAGGCGCATCATGCGTCGGCTTTCATGGCGGCCAACTTGTCCGCCGTGATGGACGACACCGACAAGGTTCGCCCGCTTTACGACGACAGCATCGCGAACGGCCTGACGGTGCTGCCGCCGGACGTGAATTTGTCGACGTACCGTTTCCTTCCGGTCGACGCAAAGACGATTCGGTACGGGCTGGGCGCAATTCGCGGCACGGGCGAGTCCGCTGCGAAGGAGATCGTTCGCGTGCGCGAGACGGGGCAGTTCCGCGATTTGTTCGATTTCTGCACGCGTGTCGATAAGCGCGTGGTCAATCGTCGAGCGATCGAAGCCCTGGCGCGTGCCGGCGCGTTCGATTCTCTGGAGGCGAACCGCGCCGGAGTCCTGGCGAGCGTCGGCCGCGCCATTGAGGCCGCCGAGCAGGCGGAGCGACAGGCCGCGCAGGTGAGCCTGTTCGGCGAGGCCGACACGGCGCGTGGTCCGGTGCTGCCGATGGCGGAGGCGAAGCCGTGGGATCTGAGGCAGAAGCTGACGGAGGAAAAGTCGGCGCTCGGTTTCTGTCTCTCCGGCCACCTGTTTTCGGTTTACGAGCGTGATCTGGCCGGATTCCCGCGCGTCTCGCTGGCGCGCGCTCAGCCCTCGGAGGGGCGCGTCTGGCTGGCGGGCGTGGTTGCCTCCGCACGCAGCCAGATGACGCGGCGGGGCCGCATGATGATCGTTGTTCTCGACGACGGCAGCGCGCAGCTCGAGATCACCGTTTTCAACGAGCTATTCGAAAAGAACCGTGACAAGCTAAAAGACGATGCCTTGCTCGTGGTGCATGGCAAGGCGCAGCGTGACGATTTCTCCGGGGGGATGCGGGTTACCGCGGATGAGCTGCTCGACCTTGCAGGAGTGCGCGAGCGCTTTGCGGCGCGACTGCGTATCGAAATAAATGGCCAGGCCGACGCGAAGCGACTTGCCCAGACGCTGGCTCCATTCCGCGCCGGCGGGGACGGCAGCTGTGCGGTTCTGGTGCACTACGAGAATGGCGTCGCGTCTTGCGACGTCGCTCTCGGCGAGTCTTGGCGCGTGCGCCCGGAGAGCGAGCTGTTGGATCAGCTGGCGGCGTGGCTCACTTCCGAGAACGTGCGCCTGGTGTACGCAAACGCGGTCTAAGCTTCGCGCTCCCAGCGCACCGGGCATAGGTCCCTCGCGAGCAGTCCCCGGTAGTGCCGATACCACGGATTGTCCAGGCGCTCGTCCGGATCGCGGCGCTTTTTCTCCGCCAGCAATGACTTCAACTCCGGATAGCAGGCCTCGGTCTGCTCCCGCGAGGCGTGGAACGTGCTGGCAATCGGAAAGCACCCGCCGACGCCAAGCGCAATGTCGATGAGCTCGCGCCTAAGCTGGACGCCGCGCACGCTTCCGCCGATCGCCGGCGGCAGCGCTAACTGCAATGTCACCTCGGCGCACTCGGAGCGGGCCCAGCGAAGCACGGTTTCGTCTTCGGGGAGAATTCGGCGCACGCGCATGCCGCGGATCGGTATGCGCCAATCTGCACAGCGTTCGCGCACCTGGGCGAGCACGCCGTCCAGTCGTTGCGGGGGCACCAGCAGACCGAGCGTGCATCGCCCCTCGTCGTCCTCAGGGGCCGGCATCTCGAGGATTGCCGGAGGTATTGAATTGCGCGCACTGCGCAGCAGCGAGTCGACCCTCAGCGTAATGCTGTACGGCACGCCGAACAAATCGTGGCCGCCGATGGCTAGGACAAAGAGCTCCTTGTTCGCGAACCGGCTGGCGCGCCGGAGCGATCCATCTGGCGTGACCAGTGCGAGCGATTCGACGTGGGTGACAACTGGTCGCCCGTCTGGGCCGGCGGCATTGGCTGCCACGCATTCACCGATGGTGGGCGGTATGTCGCTGCAATCGGCGAAAGGTTTCAGGTCGGAAGCGCGCTGGGCGAGATAGGAGCAGAGTGTCTGCCAACACGTGCCGAACTGCACCTCGACCAGCTTTCGCGCCACGTCGAAGCGCAGCACGCGGTCGAGGGCGGTCCGGTCCACGCAGATGGCACCCGGTTCGGGCTGGCGCATGGCGCTACGCAATTCATCCGCAGAGCGGACCCTGAATGTGCGTAGCGGGGCAGACGGAGTGAGTTCTGGCAGCGAAGGCAGCGAAAGCGTCGCGAGCATGGCTTCCTCCCCGGTCGTGAATCGCGGCGAATTGTTGTTGTGCCTGCGGCCAGATTTCAATACGAACAATCAAAGTATCGAAATGTGATACCGTGCGGCGCATGCTTCAGAGCGCGCGTCTAATCGAGACGCTCAAGAAATGCCTGCGCGTACGCGGCATGACTTATGCCGACGTGGCACGTGCGCTGGCCGTGTCGGAGCCAAGCATCAAGCGCATGTTCTCGCGCGGCACCTTCACCCTCAGGCGGATCGAAGAGATTCTCGATATGCTGGAGATGGACCTGTTCGAGGCCGCGCGCATGAGCCGAGGGATGCGCGAGGGACCGGCCGAGCTTGCCCTGGAGCAGGAGACGGCACTCGCGAAGGACGAGCGCCTGCTGTCCGTGTTCTGGCTGTTGCTGAACGAATGGCGTTTCGGCGAGATTCTCGAGGCGTACTCCATCGGCCGGAACGAGTTGACGCTCGCCTTTGCGCGCCTTGCCAGACTGAAGTTGATCGACTGGGGCCCCGGGGAGCGTGCCCGACTGCGCGTGCCGAAGGACTTTCGCTGGCGCGCCGGTGGGCCGGTGAAGAAGGCCTACGGCAAGCGGGTGACGCAGGAGTTCCTCGACGCGCGCTTTGACGCTCCGCTGGAACTGCTGCGCTTCGAAACGCGCGAAATGTCAGCAGAATCCGCGGCGGTGCTCAAGCGGCGGCTGGAACGGGTGGTGGCCGAATTCAACGATCTGGCGGAGGTGGATGCCGGGGCGGGGGCGAACCGGGGCGTCGGCGTCGCCCTGCTGGTGGCCTGCCGCCCGTGGCAATTCTCAGTCGTAAATGCGCTCAAGCGGCGCGGGTTACGTTAGGCTACCTAAGTCGTCGGGAGGCATTCAAAGCCAGTGTAGTTTCGTTGCAGCGCAACAGGCGCTTGCTGAACGGTTACTTCGGCGACTCGTGCTGCAGGAGGACCGACACGTACCCACGCGAGCAGCGATTCGACCGCATCTCTCCGGCCTCGAACCACCGCTTCGACCGTTCCGTCGCGGCGATTTCGTACCCAACCCGTGATGCCGAGTCGGTCGGCCTGAAGGCGCAGCCCGTCGCGATAGCCGACACCCTGTACCAGGCCGCCGATGCTGACATGCAAGGTGACCGTATCGGCCACTCGTGGCCTTATTCCTATGCGCGTCGGCGACTAGACGGCATGATAAAGTTTAGTTAAAAGAACATCGTTGGTGCAGCGCTCGGGGGGCAATAAATGAGAAACGTGTTATTGGGTGTGGCGGTACTCGCCCTGATAGGGTTTATCGTCGTCGCAGTGGTGCTGCCGAAAATGTCCGGCGCCGAGTCGCGCGCCGCGGCACAAGCGTTAATCATGGGCGCGGACAGCGCCAAGAAGCAAGTCGAGGCGGCAGCGCAAAAGGCGGGGAAACTGGAGGGCGCGGGCCAGGGCGTGAAGATTGCGCCGCAAGTCGATCCCAGTCACGGCGAAATGAAGTGGCTCGTCGAAGACAACGGGACGATTCGCGCATGGAACGCGAAAAACGCGATCGAGATCGCGATCACTCCAAGCCTGCGCGGCGGCAAGACGAGCTGGACCTGCAAGGGCTATCCTAACGACGCCATGCCCGCCTCCTGCGGAGGAAGCTAGAAGCTTGAGTTGGTAGGGAGGCGCTAGCCGCGGGCGCGCTGCACCGCGGTCAGGATTGCCTGCATGATCGCCACTGGCGCGGGCGGGCAACCCGGCACTGCGACATCCACCGGGATGACGTTCGCTACATGCCCGCGGCTCGCGTAGCCCTCGCCGAAGATACCGCCCGTGCAGCCGCAATCACCAATCGCCACCACGAGCTTCGGCTCCGGCATGGCCTCGTAGGTGCGGCGCAGCGCAGCTTCCATATTGCGCGAAACTGGCCCGGTTACGAGCAGCATGTCCGCATGTCGTGGGCTGGCCACCAGGCGAATGCCGAGCGCTTCGATGTTGTAGTACGGATTGTTGATCGCGTGGATCTCCAGCTCGCAGCCATTGCAGGAGCCCGCATCGACGTGCCGGATCGACAGTGCCCGGCCAAGGAGGCGCAGCACTTCGTCGTTCAGCCTGCCGCGCATCGCGCGCAGTGCGTCGTCTGGGACGGGCGGCACCTCGGTCTTGATGCCCACTCTTGCGACTTGACGCAGCAGCTTGTGCATGCTCAGAGATCTTGCCCCGCGTAGGACAGATTGAAAGACTTGTTGATGAGAGGGAAGTCCGGGACGATGTTGCCGAGAATGGCGTGCTCCAGCGCTGGCCAGTTCTGCCAGGACGGGTCGTGCGGGTGGCAGCGGCGCACGGTGCCGCCTGCCCCAGCTTGGAGCGCGACGAATACCTCCCCGCGCCAACCTTCGATCCACCCGATACCAAGCGCGCCTTCCGCGACGGGCACCACGGGGACGCGGGTCGCTCCAGGCGCCAGCCGCCGCAGGATGCGGCGCTCGAGACTGAGCGACTCGAGCAGCTCCTCGAATCTGACGTTTACACGTGCCGCGACATCGCCGTGCCGACGCGTGCACATGCGCGTTTCGAGCTGATCGTAGGGCGCGCAGGCCGGATAGACGCGCGCATCGATCGCCAGACCGCTCGCGCGTGCCGCGAGGCCGACGACGCCGAGTAGCGCGGCGGTCTCCGCGCTCAGTTTGCCGCAAGCGACGAAGCGGTCCTGTAGGCCTGCGTGGTCGTCGTAAATCTCGCGCAAGCGCAGAATATCGCGCTCCAGCCGCTCTGCCTCGTCGAGCAGCAATGTGACTCCGGCTGGCTCCAGATCCATAGCGACGCCGCCGGGCACGACGCAATCCATCAGGTAGCGATGGCCGAAGAGTCTGGCGTTCAGACGCAGAACGTCTTCCTTGAGGCGTGAAAACTGTGCTAGCCCGAAGGCCAGGCCCCCGTCGTTGCCAAGGTAGCCCAGGTCGCCGAGATGGTTGGCAATGCGCTCGCGCTCGAGCAACAGCGCCCGCAACAGCAAGGACCGCTCCGCCGGCTGCGCCCCCGCCATCGATTCGAGGGCCATGGCGTAGGCCCACGCGTAGGCGACGGTGCTGTCTCCGGAGATCCGCCCCGCCAGGCGAATCGCGTCCTCGAGCTACATTTGCTCGAAGCGCTTTTCCACGCCCTTATGCTTGTAGCCGAGCCGCTCTTCGAGCCGCAGCACGCGTTCGCCAACCACTGAGAAGCGAAAGTGGCCCGGCTCGATCGTTCCCGCGTGCACCGGGCCGACAGGAATCTCGTGCACGCCGTCTCCCTCTACGGCGACGAATGCATAGCGGTCTTCGCCGGCGGGCCAGGCCGCGCCCGCAGGCACGTCGCGCCGCAGCGGGAAGACGCCCTCGGGCCACGCGGCGTGCCGAAGCCAGCCGCGCTGCTCGGCGGGCTGCCCGGCGCTGTTCACGGCGCGTGTTCCCATGAGATCGTAGGCGGCGCGCTGCATGCGACTTGCGCAAGCGAAAATGTCGGACAGGTCCGGAAAGCTCGATTGCGTCGCTGGCACTGCGAGCTCGAGGCATACCAGTCCTTCGTAGCAAACCAGCAGCGCGTGCACGCGAAGCCCGGCGCCGCGGTCGCGTTCGTCGCTTGCCCACAGAGCGCCGAGCCGCGCGCCCGCCGCGGCCGCTGAGGCCGCCGCCGCCCGCCAGCCTTGGGCATCGAGCTCCGCGCGCCAGGCCGGCACGGCACCGGCGAGTGGCTTGAGCGGTATTCCGGGAAGCGAGGCAAGCATGTTCAGCCGATGAGCCGCGCCGCCTGGCGGTACCACTCGGCGAGATAGGGCGGCATGTAGAGACCGAACAGCAGCACGATCGCGAGGTGCGTGAACACCGGCAACAGCGCCGGCGGGTGGGGCAGGCGCTTGGCGGTCGTATCCCCGAACACCATCGGCTGGACTTTGCCCAAGATTGCGGCGAACGCCACGCCCAAGGAACCGAGCAGGATGGGCGCCGCCCAGGGATGCAGCGCGATCGCCTGCGTGAGGATGAGGAACTCGCTTGCAAACACGCCGAAGGGAGGCATGCCGAGGATCGCCGCGGTGCCCAGCATCAGGCCCCAGGCGACGGTCGGGCTGACGCGAATCAGGCCACGGATGTTCTCCATCAACTGCGTGCCGGTCTTCTGCGCCGCGTGCCCGACAGCGAAGAAGATCGCGCTTTTGGTCAGCGAATGCATGGTCATGTGCAGCAGACCGGCAAAGCTCGCCACCGGGCCGCCCACCCCGAAGGCAAACGTAATCAGTCCCATGTGCTCGATCGACGAGTACGCGAACATGCGCTTGATGTCGCGCTGCCTCGAGAGGAAAAACGCCCCAACCACGACCGACAGCAGCCCGAACCCGATCATCAGCGAGCTGGCAAAGGGCACTGCGCCGGCTTCGTGCAGCGAGCCGTCCGTGATCACCTTGCAGCGGATCAGCGCATACAAGGCGACGTTCAGCAGCAAGCCGGACAGCACCGCCGAAACCGGCGTCGGGCCCTCGGCGTGCGCATCGGGCAGCCAGTTATGCAGCGGCACCAGCCCGACCTTCGTGCCGTAGCCGACCAGCAGAAAGACGAAGGCGATCGACATCACGGTCGGATGAAGACTGCCCTTGACCGCGTCGAGATGAGTCCAAAGCAGGGAGTTGACGCCCGGCCCGAGCACCTTTTCGGCCGCGAAGTAGACGAGGATCGTGCCGAACAGCGCCTGCGCGATGCCTACGCCGCACAGGATGAAGTACTTCCATGCCGCCTCGAGGGAGGCATGGGTTCGGTACAGAGCG
>Ga0187776_10001681_pt1 | contig 11151 bp, 13 predicted proteins | sample 0216_BV02_MP12_2_FD_132426 | JGI IMG/M metagenome (GOLD analysis project Ga0187776, IMG submission 132426) | Tropical peat soil microbial communities from peatlands in Department of Meta, Colombia - 0216_BV02_MP12_20_MG | ecosystem: Environmental > Terrestrial > Soil > Wetlands > Peat | place...
GCCGCCAGCGAGCCGTAGTCCGACAGCAGCCGCGCGAACACGATGGTCGACACCAGCGCGATCACGTTGTTGGCGATCATCGCCGCCGCCAGGCCGGCGGCCTTGGCGGTGTCGGAGCCCTGAAGCTTTGAGATGTGCGGCTGCAGCCGGCGACGCAGCGGCGCCAGGCGACCCGTCTGGGTCTCCGCGGTGGAAACCGTCATCGTGGCGCTGACGGTACCGAATACAGTGGCCAGCAGCGATGGACGGCGCCCGTCAGACAAGCGATCCGCGGGAGACAGAAGCGCTCGGCGGCGAGCTGGCCGCGGGGCTTGCCCCCGGGGACGTGGTGCTTGTCGAAGGCGAGCTCGGGGCCGGGAAGACGACGTTCGTCAGAGGCGCCGCGCGGGCGCTCGGCGTGAGCGGAGTGGTGACGAGCCCCACCTTCACGATCGGCCAGCTGTTCCCGGCCGCGATCCCGGTGGCACACGTGGACCTGTTCAGGATCTCGAGTCTGGAGGACGAGGACCCCGATCTGCTCGCGGACTACGTGCGCCCGGACACGATCGCATTCGTCGAGTGGGCCAGCCAGGACGAGCGGGGGGTGAGCGCCCTCGGCAACGTCGCCGCGCGGGTGACGATCCAGCACGCCGGCGGCGACCGCAGGACCGTGACGGTTGACCGTCCCTAGCGCCGGGACTCCGATGCGGACGCTCGGTCTCGACACCGCGACGCGCGCGACCGCTGTCGCGCTGTGCCTCGACGACCGCGCGCTCGAGGCGCGCGACGATCCCGAGCGGGGCCGGCGCCCGCGCCACGCCGCGGCGCTGCTGCCACTGGCCGCGGCCTTACTCGATCAGGCCTCGCTCGGCTTTGCCGACCTCGACCGCGTCGCCGTCGGGGTGGGGCCGGGCACGTTCACGGGGCTCCGCATCGGGGTGGCCAGCGCCCGCGCCCTGGCGAAGGCCGGGGGCGTCCCGCTCGTCGGCGTGTCGACGTTGCAGTCGCTCGCGATGAACGCGCTGTCGTTCCGCGAGCTGCCGTCGTTCGAGCTGGTGGCGGCGGTCCTCGACGCCCGGCGGAGCGAGGTCTTCGCCGCGGCGTGGCGGCGAGGCGACCTCAGCGCCGACCCCGCCGGGCTGTCCGAGAGTGCGCTGATCGCGCCCTCCGCGTTCGCTCCCGACGCCCTCGCCGAGCGCCTGCGGCCACTGCGAACGGGCTGGCTGGCGCTGGGGGAGGGGGCGATAGAATTCAGGGAGGTTCTCGAGCGCTCAGGGGCATTCGTTCCGTCCGACGGATCGGTGCTTCACCTGGTCACGGCCGCCAACCACTGCCTGATCGCCCGTCATCTGGATCCCGCCGATCCGGATGCTGTCAACCCCCAGTACCTCCGCCTCCCGGACGCCGAGATCGCCCGCCGAGCCGCCGGCAAGCAATGAGCACACAGCAGGTCACGATCCGTCCCCTCGGCTACGCCGATCTCCCGCAGGTGATCGCGATCGAGCGCCGCGCCTTCCCGACGCCGTGGTCGCTGGCGATGTTCGTGCTGGAGCTGTCGAAGCCGTCGAGTATCTGTCTGGCCGCCGTCGAGGCCGACGGCTCGCGCACGGGCCGTCTGGTCGGCTACCTGATCTGCTCGCGGTACGCCGATGTCTGGCATCTCATGAACATCGCCGTCGATCCCCCGCGGACCAGGCGCGGACTCGCCTCGCGGCTGCTCGAGCAGCTGCTCGAGACCGCCGGGCGCGGTGCGTCCTACACGCTCGAGGTGCGGCCCACCAACACCGCCGCGATCGCCCTCTACGAGCGCTTCGGGTTCTGTTCCGCGGGCACTCGGCCGCGCTATTACCAGGACACCGGAGAGGACGCGCTGATCATGTGGCGAACGCCGGCGTCCGCCGGCGACGAGAGCGAGGACGGGCATGATCCTCGCTCTTGAAACCAGCTGCGACGACACGTGCGCGGCGGTGATCAGCGCGGAAGGCGAGATCCGCGCGAACGTGATCTCCTCGCAGGGCGTCCACGACCGCTACGGCGGCGTCGTTCCGGAGATCGCCTCCCGTCACCATCTCGACCTGATCGGCGCGGTTGTGGATGACGCGCTCGCGCAGGCGGGCTGCCCGCTCGATGAGGTCGAGCTGGTCGGCGTGACCCAGGGGCCGGGCTTGGTGGCAGCGCTGCTCGTAGGCCTCGCGACCGCCAAGGCGCTTGCCGCGGTCCACCGGACGCCACTGGCTGCCGTAGATCACCTGCACGGGCACGTCGCCGCGGCGTTCCTGAAGCCCGAGCCGTTCGACCCTCCGTTCCTCAGCCTGATCGCGAGCGGCGGGCACACCCTGCTCGCGCACGTGCGTGACCGCGGGCCCCGGTTCGAGGTGATCGGCCAGACCGTCGACGACGCGGCCGGCGAGGCGTTCGACAAGGGCGCGCGGCTGCTCGGGCTCGGCTATCCCGGCGGCGCGGCGCTCGAGCGCCTGGCGCGCGAAGGCGACTCAGAGGCGTTCGGGTTTCCCACCGCCCAGCGGTTGCGCGGGCTCGATTTCTCGTTCGCGGGGCTGAAGACGGCGTTGCTGTACCGCGTCCGCGAGTTGGGCCGGCAGGAGGCCGAGCGACATCGCGCCGACCTAGCCGCGTCCTACCAGCGCGCGATCGTGGAGTCGCTTGCGCTGCGCGTCGAGCGGGGCCTGTTCCAGACCGGGCTGGGCCGCCTCACCATCGGCGGAGGCGTCGCCGCGAACGGGCCGCTGCGCGAACGGCTGGCGGCGCTGGGGGTGGAGCTCGACATCCCCCAGCGCGAGCTGTGTACCGACAACGCGGCGATGATCGCGAGTGCGGCCAGGTACGTCGAGGCGAGCGCCTATCCGCGCTACCTGTCGCTCGACGTCTACGCCAGCGGCGAGCGCGCCGCGGGCATGCCGCCCGCTCGGCATCCAGCCTCGCTTCAAGGGCGGCGCCCGCGTCGTCCGGCTGCGGCCTGATGCGCGAGGTCGTGCTGTACTCGCGCGAGGGGTGCTGCCTGTGCGATGAAGCACGCGTCGTGCTTGAGCGAGTCCGCGCTGGAGCGCCGTCGGCGTTCGTGCTGAAGGAGCGGGATATCGACTCCGACGACGCGATTCACCGGGCGTACCTGGAGCGGATCCCGGTGGTCACGGTCGACGGCGAAGAGGCGTTCGAGCTGTTCGTGAGCGAGGCCGAACTGCGAGAGCGGCTCGGTATTGTGCAAGCCGGATGAGCTATACGGTCGGCCGTGATCTGGCGGGTGACAGCATCGCCGTCGATAAGCCAGGGGAGAAGCTCGCGCTTGGCGTTGCCGCGCGGCTTTCGCGCTACCTCCAGGTCCTCACGCAAGCCCGCAAGATGGGCAAGGAGACGATCTCCTCGCAGGAACTTGCCGACTACACGCACGTGAACTCGACCCAGATCCGGCGCGATCTGTCGGGGTTCGGGAAGTTCGGCAAGCGCGGGGTCGGCTACAACGTCGACTCGCTGGTGACGCAGATCCGCAAGATCCTGCACACCTCCGGCCAGCACAACATCGCGCTGTTCGGCGCCGGCCACCTGGGCACCGCGATCGCCACCTCCGACATCTTCGCCGACCACGGCTTTCGAGTCGTCGCCGTGTTCGACACCGACGAGCGAAAGGTCGGTACCAGGATCGGCCCGTTCACAGTGCGCCACAACTCGGACCTGCGACAGGTCGTCGAGGAGGACGACATCGTGGTCGCGGTGCTGGCGGTCCCTTCGCACGCCGCGCAGGGGCTCGCCGACGACCTGGCGGACGCCGGCGTGAAGATCATCTTCAACTACTCCGACGCGTTGCTGCAGGTTCCGCCGGAGGTCACGGTCCACACCTCGAGCCCGGCCGTCGACCTGCTCTACGCCCTGTATTTCTATTTGACCTGATCGATTCCGGCGAGCCGTGGATCTCAGCCTTGAAACCACGCTGGCGGTCTTCGATGCGTCAGTTGACTTCACCGTCGGGCTGGAGGAGGAGTTCGCGTTGCTCGACGACGAGCTGGGGCTGACGCCGCGGTTCGAGGAGCTGCGCGACGCGGCGGCCGCAGCCGACCCGGTGCTCGCCGAGTCGATCTCCGGGGAGCTGATCTCCTCGGAGATCGAGATCCGATCGGGGCGGGGGGAGGACTTCGCGGCGGCGACGTTCGCCCAGCGCGACCGCCGCCGGCGCCTGTTCGCGCTGGCCGCGGAGCACGGGGTTCAGCTGGGCGCGTCGGGTACGCACCCGTGGTCCGACTACCGGGACCAGCGGATCATCGACACGGAGCACTACCGACGGGTGGAGGAAGGGCTGAAGTACGTCGCCTGGCGCAACAACACGTTCGCGCTCCACGTTCACGTCGGGATCCGCGGCGCCGACCGCGCCGTCCTCGTCTGCGACCGGCTGCGCCCCGTGCTCCCACTGCTGCTGGCGATCTCGGCGTCGTCGCCGTTCCTCGACGGCCGCGACTCCGGTCTGCACAGCGCCAGGACACAGATCTTCACCAAGAGCTTCCCGCGCTGCGGGATCCCGGATCCGTTCGGCAGCTGGGACGCGTTCGCTGGGTACGTCGACTTTCTCGTCAGGACCGGCTCGATCGTCGAGTACACACAGGTGTGGTGGTCGATAAGGCCGCACTTCGCGTTCGGGACCGTCGAGGTGCGGATCTGCGACTCGCAGCTCACCGCGGGGGAGTCGGAGGGACTCGCCGGCCTGATCGTCGCCTGCGTCGCGCAGGCCGCGCTGGAGATCGACGCGGGGATCCCGTGGATCGAGATCCCCGGGCGGTTGCTCGAGGAGAACCTGTGGCGCGCCACGCGGTACGGCCTCGAAGGTGAGCTGCTAGACCTCGAGCGGGGCGAGCCGTACCCCGCCGCCGAGGCGGTGGATCGGCTGCTCGCCTGGACCGCGCCGGCGCGGGACGAGCTCGGGATCGAGGCAAATCTGCCGGCCCGCAACGGAGCCCAGCGCCAACGGCAGATGCTGGCGGGCGGGGCGAGCCTCCAAGAGGTCTATGCGGCTGCCGTGGCCGAGACTCGCGATACGTATGCTCCGGCTTTGGAAGCACAGGAGGTGAAGCGATGAGCACCGAAGAGCAACGCGAGCCGACCGACGAGGAGCTCCGTGCCGCGTATGAGGCGCAGGTCAAGAAGCTCCGCGTCGATCACATCCTGCTCGAGACCGTGGTGACGCTGATGAATCTGGGGATGCGCCGCACCGGGCTGGCGCCCGGCACCGAGGACGAGCGCGACGCCGGCCAGGTGCGGATGGCGGTCGAGGCGATTCGGGCGCTGATGCCGCTGGTCCAGGAGGCGGCTCCCCAGCAGGCCGCCCCGCTGCGCGACGCGCTCTCGCAGTTGCAGCTGGCGTTCGTGAGGATCGGCGGCGCCGAGGCCGGCGCCGGTGCTCCAGCCGGTGAGCCGGCCGCCGCCGCCGGCGCCACCAGCGGCGGTCCCGCTCCGGGGGCCCAGCCGTCCTCCGAGCGGGGGCGTGACGAGCCCGGTCCGGCCCAGCGCTCGGGACGCCTTTGGGTGCCAGGCCAGTGAGCACTCTTCCGGTCGCGCCGCACGGTACACTCGCCCCGTTCTGATCCCGGGCCTCCGCCCGACCCACGGGTGGTGGTCCGGGTGCACTTTTCTGGGCGCGCCCGAGCGCGCCCTCCGATGATCTAAGAGCTTCTCCGGAGGACCTTCTTGACCAGCTTCCTGACGCAACACGGCGTCCTAGTCGCGCTCGTTTGCGCAGGCGCGGCCGTCGTCTACGGCGTTGTCACATCGCGCGAGCTGCTCGCCCTGTCGCCCGGCAACGAGCGGATGCGCGCGATCTCAGCCGCCGTCCAGGAGGGCGCGCGCGCGTACCTGAACAGGCAGTACACGACGATCGCTGGAGTCGGGGTGATCCTGTTCATCGTCCTGATCCCGATCCAGAACATCCGCGTCGCGATCGGATTCCTGATCGGAGGGGCGCTGTCGGCCTCCGCCGGCTACATCGGCATGAACGTGTCGGTTCGCGCGAACGCGCGCGTCGCCGAGTCCGCTCGTAGCGGTGTCTCGCGCGCGCTCGAGGTCGCGTTCCGGGGCGGCGCCGTGACCGGTCTGCTGGTCGTCGGGCTCGCGCTGCTCGGCGTGGCCGGCTACTACGGCATCCTCACCTGGATTGCCGGCGAGAGCACCCGCCACGCCGTCGACGCACTCATCGGGCTCGGCTTCGGCGGCTCTCTGATCTCCGTGTTCGCCCGGCTTGGGGGCGGCATCTTCACCAAGGCCGCCGATGTTGGCGCGGACCTGGTCGGCAAGATCGAGGCCGGAATCCCCGAGGACGACCCGCGCAACCCGGCGGTAATCGCCGACAACGTCGGCGACAACGTCGGCGACTGCGCGGGGATGGCCGCCGACCTCTTCGAGACCTACGCCGTCACCGCGGTTGCCGTGATGCTGCTGGGCGTGCTGCTGTTCAGGGAGCAGTCGGCGGTTGCGCTGTACCCGCTGGTGCTCGGCGCGGTGTCGATCATCGCCTCGATCATCGGCACGTTCGCCGTCCGCTCCCGTGTCGGAAACGTCGAGCGTGCGCTCTACCAGGGCCTGATCACCTCCGGCGTGCTCGCCGCGGCCGCCTTCGCGCCGATCACGTACTGGATGATGCACAACCTCACGTACAAGGGCGGCGCCCCGGCGCCGCACTGGTGGAAGTTCTATCTCTGCTCGTTGATCGGGATCGGGGTGACCGCATGTCTCTTCGTGATCACCGACTACTTCACATCGACGCGATTCGGGCCGGTGAAGAGCACGGCGCGCGCCTCGCAGACCGGCCACGCGACCAACATCATCCAAGGGCTCGCCCAGGGCTTTCAGTCGACCGCGCCGCCCGCGATCGTGATCGCGCTCGGGATCCTCGGATCGTGGAAGCTCGCCGGCGGCGGGACGAGCGGGATCTACGGGATCGGGGTCGCGGTGATGGCGCAGCTGTCGCTGACCGGGTTGATCGTCGCGCTCGACGCGTTCGGGCCGATCACCGACAACGCCGGCGGGATCGCGGAGATGGCGGATCTTCCCGAGGAGGTCCGCAACGTCACGGACCCGCTCGACGCGGTCGGCAACACGACGAAGGCGGTTACGAAGGGTTACGCGATCGGATCCGCCGCGCTCGCAGCACTGGTGCTGTTCGACGCGTTCCAGCGCGAGTTGCCCCACCAGTACAACTTCGCGATCGGCAGCCCACCGGTGCTGATCGGGCTCCTGATCGGTGGATTGATGGTGTACCTGTTCGCTTCATTGGCGATGGAGGCCGTGGGCCGGGCGGGCGGCGCGGTTGTCGAGGAGGTCCGGCGGCAGTTCCGTGAGAAGCCGGGGATCATGGAGGGCACCGATACGCCCGAGTACGGCGCGGCGGTCGGACTCGTCACTCGCGCCGCGCAGCGCGAGATGATTTTGCCCTCGCTGATCCCGATCGTGGTCCCGTTCATCGTCGGGCTGATCAGCGTCGAGGCGCTCGGCGGGCTGCTGATCGGCGTGATCGTCGTCGGGCTGTTCGTAGCGATCTCGATGACGTCCGGCGGTGGCGCGTGGGACAACGCGAAGAAGCTGATCGAGGATGGAGCCTTCGGCGGCAAGGGCTCGGAGGCCCACGCCGCCGCGGTCACGGGCGACACGGTCGGCGACCCCTACAAGGACACCGCCGGCCCGGCGATCAACCCGATGATCAAGGTGGCGAACATCGTCGCGATTTTGATCATTCCTGTGATCACGTAGTCAGCGCGGTTACCGGCGGCTAGAGTCCAGCGCTGATGTTCATTCTGATCGTCGGTTCCGGCCGAGTAGGCTCGGCTGTCGCCAAGCGCGCGCTCGACGCTGGGCACGACGTGTCGGTGCTGGACAGCGACCCGCTCTCGCACGAGCGGCTCGACAAGGACCAGACGACCACCTGGGAGGACGCCGGCGGCCGCTTCACCGTCGGCACCGCACTCGAGGTCGATGCGCTGATCGAGGCGGGTATAGAGGAGGCTGAGGTGTTCCTCGCGGCCACCAGCGGAGACAACACGAACCTCGTGATCGCGCAGATCGCCCAGCGCCGGTTCAAGGTGCCGCGCGTGGTGGTGCGCGTGGCCGACCCCGCCCGGTCCGAGTGGTACGCAGAACAAGGTCTGCACACCGTCAGCCCGACGCAGGTCGCGATCGACCAGGCGTCCCAGCTCGTCCTGGCGTGAGTCGGGTACCGGGAGTGTGATGCCGTGTACGTGATCATCTGCGGCGCGGGCAAGGTGGGGTGGAACCTGGCGCGCGAGCTGATCGGCCGAGACCGCGAGGTGACGCTGATCGAGTCAGACCACGCGCGGTACCGCGTCGTCGAGGAGGAGCTCGAGCACGCGGTGCAGTACGGCGACGCGACGGAGCTGTGGGTGCTCGAGCGCGCCGGGATCCAGAGAGCCGATCTCGTGATCGCGGTGACCGGGGACGACGAGGACAACATCCTCATCTGCCAGGTGGCCAAGGAGAAGTACGGCGTCCAGCGGATCGTCGCCCGCGTCAACAACCCGCGCAACCTCCAGCACTTCAGGCTGCTCGGGGTTCAGCCGGCGGTGTCGGCGACCGACCTGATCCTGCGCCTGATCGAGCACGAGGTGCCCGAATACGGGCTCGTCCAGCTGCTGGCGCTCGAGGAGGAGCATCTCGAGATCATCGAGGTCGAGGTGGGACAGGGCTCACAGGCCGCCGGGCTCCGGGTGGGGGACGTGCCGCTTCCCGACGGCTCGCTGATCATCTCGGTGCTGCGTGGAGGGGTCGGCTTCGTGCCCAAGGCCGACTCGGTGATCGAGCCCGGAGATCAGGTGCTGCTGATCCTCGACCCGGGACTCGAGTCGCAGATCACGCCCCAGTTTGCGCCGGACGGTGCCGGCCCGTCGGGCAATGGCTGAGCGCCACGTCGAGTATCTGCTGATCGGGGGAGGGCTGGCCGCGGGCAACTGCGCCCGCTGGCTGAGGGAAGAGGGCGCCGACGGGTCGATCTTGCTGATCGGCCGGGAGCCAGACCTTCCGTACAACCGCCCGGACTGCTCGAAGGACTACATGAGGGGAGAGAAGCCCCGCGCCGAGGTGCTGTTCCGGCCACCCGAGTGGTACGAGGAGCAGCACGTCGAGGCGCTGACGAAGGTCTCCGTTGTCAAGCTGTCGCTCTCGGATCGGCGCGCCGAGCTGTCCGACCGGCAGGTGATCACGTTCGAGAAGGCGCTGATCGCGACCGGCGCCAATGTCCGTCGATTGGGCGCCCCGGGGTGTGACCTCGAGGGCATCTACTACCTGCGCACGCTGGGGAACAGCGACTCGATCCGGGAGAACGCGTCGGGCAAGCGCGTCGTTCTGATCGGCGGCTCGTACATCGCCAGCGAGGTCGCGGCGTCGCTGACCGAGCTCGGCAGCTCGTGCTCGATGGTGATGCTCGAACCGGTCGTGCTGAGCCGTGGGTTCGGCGAGCAGGCCGGCCGGTTCCTGCAGTCGAAGCTCGAGGATCACGGGATCAAGGTCTACGGCAAGGACTCGCTGGACAGGTTCGAGGGCGCCGACGGGAAGGTGACCCGAGTGATCACCGAGAACGGCTTGGAGCTCGACGCCGACGCGGTCGTGATCGGCGCCGGTGTTCTTCCCGACGTGACGCTCGCGCGTAGCGCCGGGGTGGAGATCGGCGAGACCGGTGGAGTGAGGGCCGACTCGATGCTCGCGAGCTCAGTCGACGGGGTCTACGTGGCTGGAGACATCGCGGAGTACGAGAGCGTGATCCACCGACGCCGGCTGCGGATCGAGCACTGGGACGTCGCTTTCAACCAGGGGAAGACCGCGGCGCTCAACCTGCTCGGCCGCAACCAGCCTCACGACGTCGTGCCCTATTTCTTCTCCGATCTGTCGGACTGGGTCTCGCTCGAGTACGTCGGCCCGGCGTTCGAATGGGATCAGGAGGTCGTCAGAGGCTCGATCGACGACGGCGAGTTCAGCCTCTGGTACCTGCACGGCGGGACAGTCGCGGCCGCGCTGTCGATCGGGCGATCCGACGACCTCGAGGCTGCTCGTCGGCTGATCACCTCACACGAGGATGTGAGCGGGCGCATCGAGGCGCTGGCGGACGTGTCGACGGATCTGGGGGAGTTCTAGACCCGCACGCCGGGAAGGGCCTTTACCCACGATCCGCCGGGAGGAGGCCTTGAGCCCAAGCAGCCCCTTGAAATCGGCAGATTCGAGGCTGCGGGGGGAGGATTCGAACCTCCGTCTCCCGGTCCAGAGCCGGGCGTCGCTGCCACTGGACTACCCCGCAGTGAATTGGTCCACCGGCTAACGGTGGATCGGCCGGGCTGCGAACAACAGTCGGCGAGTATAGCCCCGGCCCTGTCCGATCCGTCCGACCCGGATGGGAACATCAGTTCGTGCCAGATGGGAGGCGTAAATACGACTGGGAAGCAATTCGGGAGTTCTACGAGTCCGGCCACGCGGGGGCTGAGTGCCGCAAGAGCTTCGGCATCTCCGACGGCGCCTGGTATGGCGCCGTCCAGGCCGGCAAGCTCGTGTTACGCGACGGCGACGACCGCCGCCGCACCCAGACCCGCCAGGCCGTCGCCGCGCTGCTCGACGACGGCCGGTCCGTGACCGAGATCGCCCGCGAGTTGGGCGTATCAAAGCCGACGGTGTGCTTTCACTCCCGACGGCTCGGCGTCCCCGTCCGCGCTCAGTTTGCCCGCCGGTACGACTGGGACGCGATTCGTTCCTTCTACGAGCAAGGCCACTCGATGACCGAGTGTCTCACGGAGTTCGGAGTCAGCCGACAAGCGTGGGCGCACGCGGTCGAGCGAGGCACGATCAGTCCCAGGCCGCGGCTCGAGCCGATTCAGGATCTGCTGGCGATGGGGAGGCGTCGCAATCGACACCACGTCAAGCAGCGGCTGTTCGCGGCCGGCCTGAAGGATGAGCGATGCGAGTCGTGCGGAATCACCGAGTGGCGCGGGGCGCCGATTTCGCTCGAGCTCCACCACCTCAACGGCAAAGGCCTCGACAACCGCATTGAGAACCTGCGAGTCCTCTGTCCCAACTGCCACAGCCAGACCGACACCTGGGGCGGCCGCAATCGGACGCGGGATCGCGCCGCGTAGCCCGATCCGCTACGCCCTGAACCCCTCGAGCGCCCGCTCCAGCTGGGAC
>Ga0187776_10001682_pt1 | contig 11150 bp, 10 predicted proteins | sample 0216_BV02_MP12_2_FD_132426 | JGI IMG/M metagenome (GOLD analysis project Ga0187776, IMG submission 132426) | Tropical peat soil microbial communities from peatlands in Department of Meta, Colombia - 0216_BV02_MP12_20_MG | ecosystem: Environmental > Terrestrial > Soil > Wetlands > Peat | place...
AGTGGTTTCGGCAATCATGATGCCAGCGGAATTGATGCCGAAGTCGTCGTCGCTCGTGATGACCCCGGGGAATCCATCCATGATGATCCGATTGCCATGCGTGGGAACAAGGTCGAACATCATGACCCAGCGCGAGCCGGCGAGGTAGCTGGTCCAGTTGTTGTGCGCGAGCACGATTTGGCGGTCTTTTGTGGCATTGCCTGTTGCGATGAAGGCAGTGCAATTTCCAGAAGGGGCCAGCTTGGGAGGATTCTGGGCCTTCTCACGTTTACTAAACCAGGGAACGTAATAGTCGGGGAGTTCTTCGAATGCGTTCAGTGCGACGATGTCATAGACGTCCAGGCTGACACCGCGCGCCCTGAGACCGTCTACGATGCCCGCCAACTCCTGCTGATACTCTGGGTCAATGTGCGGCCAGAGCATCTCGCGTGCGGCCTTACGAAAGAATCCCCAGTCACGGTGGGTAGAATGCGTGTCCTGCAGTTGAATGGACTGAAAAGCGTCCTGGATTTCGACTGCAAGGAGATAACCGTGCTGGAAGCCGATCTCAGAAGGAGTACCTTCGAGGTGAACGAACGTCCAGCCATCTTGCTCGAAACGATAGGCCTTCTGCACGCGTGGGTTGGTTGGCTGATCCGGCATGGAGCGAACAGTCGACGAACCGGCGAAGATCATCAAGAGGGTCAATGTGGAAACAAGGACAGCAAGGCGAAGTAAACATGAGGTGCAAACCATAAGGTCTCTCATTTAATCAAAACCCATGTGCCGTGAGAAGTCTCTTGACGATCTTTGGCTGCGCTGGTGTAGGTTGAGTCGTAGACCCCCGTGTTCCGGTTGCCGTACTCAAACAGATTCAACATCGGCGTGCGTTTGGCGTTTCAGTTGATGGTGAGGCACGATTCTTGACGGCTCTTTTGTGTCCGGCTTTCTCCTCTGATTCTTGCAGGGAAGGGAGGTTATGTTCAGAATCGTGTTCAATAAGAGATGGCCAATCTCTGCTGTAGCTTCCGAGGTCCTTGGTCACGGACAACTCCACATAAGAAATAAGGTCAGGACCTCCCCGGCTTGGCGTTCGCCGGGGGATTTCCTGTTGTCGGTCCGTGGGGAAACGTTGCCTCGGCGAACCTCACGCCGAGCGCCTCAGGAATCTCCTACTATGACGAAGCTCTGTTTGTGGGTGTCATGCACACCGGCTCAGTCAAAGCCCGTCCATTGAATCCCATCATGCCAGTCAAGGTCTACAAGAATCTCACCGAAGACGACCTGAGACTCATGTTCGCTCATCTGCGTACCCTAACGCCCGTCCAACATCAGGTCGACAATTCCGAACCGCCCACTTTTTGCAGGCTTTGCCGCCGGAAGCACGGCGGCGGCGATCGCAACTAGCAGCACCAGGTTGCAGCCTGGAACTGACCTCGGGGCGGAGCAGACGACGGTGGTATGCCGCCACTTCAAAGACCAGATTGTGAGCCATGACCGAGGGAAACCAAGTTTCCGGTGATGGGCAACCGGTGCGTGCTAGGGGCCTAGCTGCAGCCCGTGAAAGCCAGCGCGGCCGCGGTCACGCTCCCACCCTGCTGTAACGGTGAGGAGCGCGGCCTCACGGGGGACACCCTGCCCTCCGAAGTACAGCCAGCAATGGCTCCAGGTCCCAGGGGTTAGCATGGTCGAGGGCCGGCACGGAAATCTGGTTTACCGCCGTCAGTGAGACGACGGCTCGGCAACTGTTTGGTGTGGCTGTATCCAGCTTTCGCCTTCGTGCCCGTTTAGACGTCAGCCTCGCGGGCAAGCAATGCGCACCATCCTCACCACACCGCAAGGTGAGCGGCTTCTGGATATCGCGGCAGACGGTCGTGTGCTCATTTCTATTGAGCTGCACAAGACCGAAGTCGTGGGTATCGATCCGGCAACCGGCAAGGAACGGCGCGGTTTGGAATGGTTCGACGGCTCCAGCGTGGGCGATATTCTCCCTGAGGGGAAAGCGATTGCACTCTGGAGTGGGGAGGGCCGGCAGGGCCGGTGTACCTCGTGCTTTACCGGAAACTCGATGGCTCGGCTCCGGTGGCGCTGGGACTGGGCGCCAATCCGAGATTTTCACCCGACGGAACGGGCTGCTCCGCAGAGATGCGGCAGCACATCTCAGAAGCTCTGGGTGCTTTCGATAAGGGAGATTCCCGCTGGTATGGCTGGCTCTCCGAACACCTGCTGCGCTATGGCTCGGAGCATGACACTTGATTTCCTAGGCCGTCCGGTGTCGCCACAGGCACTTCTTGAGCAGATTCACCGCTTGAGGCCGTCATCACTCCACCGATTTCGGCCGGCCACCTCAAGGTAGGCTTCGCTTTCGTCATCAACGATCAGCGACATGCACTCGTAAGAACTTCAAGCCCAATGGCCGGGGACACGCCTCAGGCGGCCGTCTCGGTCGAACCCACGGCTCCTAACGATACCGCAGGAACCCAGATCGCCCACATTGTCGGTGTGATCGCAGGGACATGTATCACCCTGCATACGTACCCGATTTGCTGTGAAGAAAAGCGTTTCAGTTTCAAGGATTCGCAGGGCCCCAGATGTGACCGTCGAATTAAATTCCCAGGGTGTGGCTCAGGGGCTTCCAGAAGATCGGAGGCCCGCAATTTTGTGTGCAGTAAGCCTTGCCAGGAATTGAACCTTTTTATGTGTGCGTGCGCCCTACTCCGCAGAGGCCGCGAATACAGGAAATGGACACGAGTTGAGCGGCTAAGGAGCACACCATGCGATTGAAACTTAGTGAACAGCGACCGTGCGGAATCCTCGATTCCTTGATCGCCCGTCTATTGCTGGAAAACAAACTGGAAGGAGTGGCAACTCTCCTCCACGCGCTGAGATACCTGCAAAGCGGGACTATATGTTCGCTTCTGGCCATACCCCCCGTTGAACTGATGGGCGCGCTAAGCGGAGAAACGGCTCAGGAGAGTAGAACGTGAGTCTAGTGACAGTTGATGCCATTTGCACCGAGTTGGGTGGCGGCACGGCATGCGTCAATCAAGCCGCTACCGAATTGCGGATCCTTCCCAGGAGGCCCGAGATCCTTCGCAGTGCGTTCGAGGAGTGATTGGAGCTCCGATGGAGAGAGCTGGGGTTGCTGTTGCAGTAACAACGCGGCAGTCCCGCTCACGAACGCAGCGGCTAGTGATGTCCCGGAAGAAACCATGAGCTTGCCGCCTGGGCCAGTGCTGACAATTTCAACGCCTGGCGCTGCTACTTGCACGAAATCTCCCTGGGTCGCAGAAGGATAAAGCTGCTCATTGGCATCCACCGCAGTGACGGCAACCACTTTGGGGAGTGCAGCAGGGAAACTGGGCCGACCTTGCGGACCATCGTTGCCCACCGCTGCAATAACTGCTATGCGGCGATCCACGGCCGCATCGATTAAGCGCTCAACTAATTTATCGGCAGGCCCGCCAAGACTGAGATTGATGACTTTGGCCTTGTTCTGAATCACGTAGTCCAATCCCTTGGCTAGTGTTCGAGACCAGCATTGTGCTGCGATGTTTTGCGCCGCGAGCGGATGGCAAGCCTTGATGGCCAGAATCTCCGCTCCAGTAGCGACGCCCGTAATGCCGGCACTGTTCAACTCCTCGCCGCCGATGATTCCGGCAAGCAGTGTACCGTGAATGTCCGGCGTAAAACCCAAGCCCGTAGCATCCGTCTGCCCTGTGATTTTGCCTTTGAGCGCGGGATGGGATGAATCGATTCCGGTGTCAACGATTGCCAGCGTGATTCCGTTACCGGTAATTGAGGGTCCTACTTGGTCCGCATGGATCAATCTGCGGCCATACTGCAATTGCGTTAGAGACTGCTCTGGATCCGCCAACGTGCGATAGAGAAAGTCCGGTTGAGCCAGCAGTACCAGTGGAAGAAGTTCTGCGACCTTGGCCGGAACATCCGATCCCTGCGGAAGCGAAAACACCATTAATGCGGCATGAATCGAGGCCAGCGGATCAACTTCAACAACATCCATGCCATGACTTGCAGCCAGTTTCCTGGCTGTAACGTCGATGTCCGTGCCGGAATCATACGGTACCAGCGCTAAGACGCGATTGGCGACGAAAAGCTCATCTTGGCGAACCGTCATATACACATGCAGGATGGAGCGGTCCTGCTTGCAGCCGAGCTCTTCCTTGCAGTTCACGCACTTGATCACGACCAAAGCTTGGTAGTCGCCCGTCTTCAACCCGTGCGTATCGAATTTGACCGGAACGGTGTGCTGGGCCCGTGATTCCACGTCAAAGGTAATATCGCTCATCAGGTGCATGAAGGCGGGCAAACTATTCGAGTCAATTTCAAAACGATGGCGCTTTCGGCATTCATTCTCCGCAGTAATGTTGCTGGAGGTGACCTGGTCGGCCTTCACCGTAAAACGCCAGTCGAACTGCTTATCCTGAGAGAATGCCGGTGTCGCGAGCACGAGCATGCCCGCCGCCAGGCAAGCGAGAGTCCGGAAAGGCTTCCAAATCGCAAAGCGAGCTATCCTCACGGTTGCTGCTCGGCAAACCGAATTACACGGCCATTCTGTTGAAGAGTTTTCAGCACCTGCTGAATCTCCGCGGAACGTTCAGGAGGAATCGGCACTTGGATCGTATACAAATCCAACGCGGAAGGCCCATTAATGATCTTCCCGTGAACAGCCGAAATGGCTTGTCGCATTTGCTGCTCCGAGGCATTGGCATCAAAGCTCACCACGATCCTGGTGTTCGATCTGTCACCAGAGGAAGCACTTGATGTTGTGTAGATCTTCTCTTTATGCTGCCCGTAGAAAATCGAGCCCGCCAAGCCGATCAGTAGCAGCGCCTGGACCGCGATGATCGCCCTCGGCAGCAGCGGTGTCGAGGTCCACCAACCGCTGAAGAAGTTGCCGATCCAGTCTCGCAAGCTCGCCCGCACATTCGCGCGGTCTGTACCGGGCTTCGCGGTCTCGTATTCCTCGACCTTGTCGAGAGCCCGTTCGAATGTCAGCCGTGCTGAGGGTTTGACCGCATTGTTGATATCGACTATCGCCTGCTGCATCATAGACAGGGTTTCCAGCTCCCGGGTGCACTCCCGGCAATTGGCCAGATGGCCCTCGACTATCTGTCGTTCCTCCTCGCGCAGTGTGGCATTCGCGTACCAAGGCAACAGTTCATTGATCTCAGAATGTTTCATGGCATTTCTCCACCGATGCCAGCCTTCTCCAGGTGGTCCCGAAGATACTTTTTGGCGTAAAACATTCTGGTCTTCACGGTGTTTACCGAGCACTGCATGATTTCCGCGATCTCTTGATAGGAGAGCCCCTGATAGAAAGTCAGCTCCACTACCTCTCTGTGCGGCTGAGAGAGCTGCTGAAGTGCTGATCGCAGGCGTTGCTGAAGCCTTTCACGTGTTACGAGTTCTTCAGGCCCTTCGCGCGGTTCCATAATCTCACTGGCTTCCTTGATGTCAACCGTGTGGGAGTTTACCTGTCGCAACGAGCTCAGAGCTTTGTGACGAGCTATCCCAAACAGCCAGGTGGAGGGCTTGGACTGTCCTCTAAATTCCGCAGCTCCTTTCCAAGCGGCTAAAAGCACGTCGTTGGTCAGCTCTTCGGCAACGTTCTTCTCCTGAACCATACTGAACAGATAACGGAACAGACGCACCGAATAGACCCTGTAAAGCTTCTCAAAAGCTTCGCGGTCTCCTCTCGCAATCTGCTCGATCCACAGTGATTCTTCCTCAGTCCCTGAGGAAGTCAATGCGGGAGCCCCTGGTTCTGGGAGGGCGCTCAAACGACGCCCGGTTCACTTCGACCTTGAACCGGCCTCCTTGCTTTTGTCGCTCTTATCCAGTAAGTCACAGAAATCTCAGAAAAGGTTCAAACCGCAACGCTTACTCCTGAATCACCGTATAACCAATGACTTGCGAAACACTTGCCCAGTGCACAATTGCAGTTCTGCACAGCGCAAGGCAAAAACGGAACTCGGCGACGTTCTCTCCCGGAACCAAGGGTCCTAAGGACTGGTATTCGCACGACACGTGAAGGCCGTTGGTGCGCGCCATTATACCCGGGTAGAAGGTATGCTCAAAGCAGTGCGGCTCCTCTCGCCTTCACCCTCGTCCCCTTTTCCCTCAGCTCTCACGATCGCCGTTTAGGTCTTAGCCAACCGGCGGGATCTAACGAGTTCGTTCAGTGCAGTCCCGTCTGCGGTTTCCTACCCAAGAGTGTATTAGCTTTAAGCTGCCGCTGATCTCGAAATCACCAATTGTTTCTCCGCGCAAAAGCACGCCATCTGGGTTTCCAGGAATTCGAGGAGTGAAATCAGGGGGTCGGACCGGTCTTGGCTGTAAAGCCGTCTAGAACGCGCTAGGGCGGCGGCTTTTGGGTAGAGTCTTCGGTGGGAACGTTCGATTCACCATGAGTGAGTTCTTCCCTGGGATTGGATTCATGACTGTGCTGTTTGAGATCCTCCTCAAAATGCTCTTCCCAAAGGCCGGCGCAGAGCAGGCAGCGGGGAGGTGTCACCTCTTTTTCGCAACGCACTGATCTTATCCGTTATCCAATCAGGCAGAATTTCCTCCTTTGAAGCAGGGGGATGGATGGTAGTACAAAGAGGCGGAACAGCAGACGGGCTGAGGTGAATGAAGAGTTACGGAAGTTTCGGAAATTCGGGCCGACCTCTCGAAGGCCGATAGTGACCGTTGGTTGGTGGATTCGCCCCTGGCGCTGAGCTTCTGGGAATCAAAGCCTGCCAGCCAGTCACCGCGCAACAGTTGCAGGCGCAGTGCTAGTCTCACACTGGCTCGCTCGATGCGGCAATCGCGAAACATGCCCGGGTCGTGAACCTCAGTCTGGGTGGCCCACCCGATCTCCTGCTACCTCGCTCGCCACTGCGTTCGTGAGCGGCACGGCCGCCCTGTTAATTTCGCAGCAGACACAGCTCTCACCTGGCGCTGTCCAGTCCTTGTTGCAGAGCACAGCCAAGCGTCTCGGGCCCTCTCCGAAGGATGCGCAATTCGGCAGCGGCCTGATTGACGCCTGCCGAGCCGTCAGCCAACTCTCCCCCGCCAGTTGCCGCTGATCTTTTTCCTTTGAACCTTTTCTCGTTCGCTCGTGACTCATGGTTCAGAACGGGTGAGTGAGCCCGAAAGGAGAAAAGGCCATGACAACTCTCAGGAAGAATGATTCAAATGACCGGCGGCGGTTCCGGGCCATCGCTCTGCTCGGGACCATCCTGTGCCTCTGCGTGGCAGGTGCCCAGGCTCAGGATCCGGATGCCTGGGGCGACGCCCTCGAAAAACAGCACAGCAACGACTGGAACATCAGCGAGAACGCCGACGGCGTCACTTACCAGGTGCTGACACACCTCGCAAACTTCAAGCCGCCGGAATCATGGGCGAAAAACGCCTGCCAGATGGCTGCGCTTTCGGCTGCCTGGGACGTTTGGGGAAATGCCCAGGGGAATGCGGCGGCCGGAGCCTGGATCAACCTTACCTCTGACATCGAAAGCAAGCTCTGGGGATTGGGTAAAGCGGTGGGCAAAGACGAGGTTGAGCAGTGGCTGAAGGACGCTTACAAGGATGGCCTCAAAGACCTCATCAAGAAGAAGCTCCAGGGCAAAGACGTCAGGGCCGACGTTTACAAGTGGGCAGGCACACGCAACAACTGCAAGTTCAGGCTGTACGTGGTGGTCGACGGTGTCAACAGCACAGTGGAAGTGCTGATCCATCAGCAGTGCAATTGTGAAGATGGCAAGCGCAGCGCGTATCCATGCCTCGGCAGGGAAGCCACTCAAAAAAAGGCCGTCAAGGAGTACTCGATCAGCTTCAAGGGCCCGATCTCTTACAAGATTGACTCTCAGAAGATCACCGATATCCAAGTCGGAGATTTGAAGCTGGAAGAGTTTTCCGCCAAGTGCTGCGGCGACGACAATAAGACTCCCAGCAACTGCGATCCAGGCACGCCCCCGCAGCCACCCAACGGCGACGGCCCAGGCGGCACGACGGCTCCCAGGGGCGAGACTTCCTGCCCCGCATGCCAGTCCATCGCCGACCAACTCGCGGCTGCCGAACAGGCGCGCGACAACAAGGCTACCGAACTACGCAACGTCGAGAACAAGCTCATTGATATCGAAGACGGGCGCGGGAACGCCTCCGATAAGGCGGCTCTCGAGAGCCGCAAGACATCGCTGCAGAGCGATATTAAGAACTTCAATACCAAAATCGAGGAGCTGCAGAAGCAGAAGACCGAATGCGAAAAAGCCAAGTGCAAGGACAAAAGCGGCGCAGATACTCCGTCGGGCACTACGCCGCAATCGCCGAACTCGGATTCGCCTTCCACGCCTCACCAGCCGGCCGATTCGCCCTCCGGAACCGCGCCACAGAACAACCCGGAAACACCGGCGCCTAAGGCTCACAAGGCCTCGCACAAGCTGCGCACCTTCGCGATTCTGGCTGGAGCTGCGCTGACAGCCTACGAGGTTTACCACGTTACCCATGACGGCAAAGGATCCATCATTGATACCATCGGCTCCACGGTGCCTAAGACGACCAACCAGAACCCATATCCGTATCCCTATCCGACGACGCAAGTCCCGCCGAGTTCGCAAACCCCGCCTACCGGCACGACGAACTCGAGCGAGGGCAGCAGTAAACCGGGATCAAGCCCCACAGCACCGACCACAACCAAGGCAAAACGCTGACCACGACTCGGTTGCCCCGCCTGTTCGCCCCCACTCGGGGGCGAACAGGCACCGAAACCGCCCGACCACGATGAATCAGTACCGATCGGGTAGTAAGGAGTGCATTGGTGGAAAGCGATTCGCGAAAGCGGCGGAATCGACTCAGCTAGCGCGTGGCACTTTGAACCGATACTTGTTGATTTTGAAACGCTTGATTTTCGAATCGAACGTTCGCGGCAGCCCTAGTGGCTGCGCCCGACGGGCCCGAGATCCGTAACATTCCGCCAGTGCGGCTTCAATCATTTCCTTCTCCTGCCGCGCGAGGACACAATTAAGCGTACTCGGTCGGCTACGGACAACCGGGAGTTCCCGCCGAAGCCAGGTCTCGTCCACCGAAAAGGGTTCCCCCTTGCACAGGATGACGGCCCGCTCAATTACGTTTTGTAGTTCACGAATGTTCCCAGGCCACTCGTATGCCTGTAACAATCTAAGACTCTTCTTGTCGATCGTTCCGAATTTCTTTCCAGCTTTCTTGCCGAAGCGGTCAATGAAATACTCCACCAGCAAGGGAATGTCAGCCGCGCGTTCGCGCAACGGCGGCACATCGATAGGGACTACATTCAGTCTATATAGGAGGTCTTCACGGAATTTGCCTTCGGCTACCAACGTGTTCAAATCACGGTGAGTCCAGTCGAGCGTTTCCGGCGGAGCAAACAGGTGGTGAGCTCCAGGAACCAAACCTAGCCCTCGGCTCGTATGACCGAGAAAATCTTGGTCAAGCGCATTATCAACACTGCTACTAGCTTTGCCGGTGTCGCCTCGATGACTCGTGCCTGGTGTGCGGGCTACTTCCATCGACCTGGAAGTGGTAAACATTTCTTTTGAATAGTGTGGCGAGACGTAAGGCCTCGGCATTAGGAGCTCGAAGATGGTCTCCCGGTCACTGGTGTCAACGACCTCTCTAACATTGGCCTGGCCAAAGAGGGGTCTTAATGGCGTACCTACCTGAAGTAATTTCGCAGGGAGCACGCCAATAACAGTAAGAACGAACCACGCAGCCCTCATTTCGGCCGTACCACTTGAAACACATACGTAGTTGTTGCACGTGCCAATCTGCCTGATTGAGATGGGAACGTCCCATGCCAGGCGTGCCATTACGGACGAATAATCTTTCGGATCCGATACCGGTAGCTCTCGCAAATGAATGCGGCATTCGGGATATCTTCGCGACACTTCACTTTGCGTTGCCAGGGCCTTTTCTCGAATGTGAGGAGTATGAAAGAGGAAAAGAGATTCAAATCGCCGAGCTCCCATCACAGACAGGATTGGTCCAGGCAGGTCCTCCCCCGCGACCTCACTTGGAGTAAAAGGGTCCTTCAAGTCGACAAATGCGAAGAGCGAATCGCCGCTTTTGTCGCCAATCGTATTGTTGAGACTGATGTCGTCGTGAGAGAGGGCCTCAGGCACCTGTCCAGGCGATCCAGGTTTGCGTTCCCGAAGTCCAAAGAACTTCCGAAATGAAGGCGACATAGCCAGCAGATTATAACTTGCCCTCTCTTACCAAATTTCGCAGCAACGCGAGCCGCGGTGGCGTGAACGTTCGGCATGACGGCGGATGAGTATGCGAAACACCTAATCGCACAAACCTAGCTCAAAGCCAGCTCTTCCGACGCATCCTGCATTTTGAAGCCAAGACTGGAACCACCGAGCAGTTTCAGGTTGAGCATCCCGCCTTGGAATAACATTTCTTCAAGGGCGCTATCTAGGGCGGACTGTTGCAACACTCCATCACCGCCCATCTCAAAATGGTATTGCGCGGATCGGCGCATCAACTCTTTAATGAAGGCAGCGCTGGCCCCTTTTGTCCGCTTAACAATCACGTCCGTAAGCTGTCCTGATAGCATGAGTCCTCGTGCATAAAGCTTGGTGAGCTTAGCGCGACCCTGATCGTCCGGCAGGGGAAATTCAATGGCTTGGTCAATCCGCCCCGGCCGAGACGCCAAAGCTGGCTCCAACTTATCCGGATTATTCGTTGTCAGTACCACCAGAACATCTGCGTCTTGGCGCAATCCGTCCATTTCATTCAATAAATCGTTTAGCGCCATCTCTTCGCCCATGCCTCTATTCCGAGCGCTCGCAATGATGTCCACGTCCTCGATCACGATCATCGACGGCTGGAGAAATCGTGCTACCTCGAAGTATGCCCGTACCTTACCAATGTCACCGGCAGAGATAAGCAGCGTAGTGTGGCCCGGTAACTGAGAAGCAAGATAATGGATGGTGTGAGTTTTACCAGTACCCGGAGGCCCGTAGAACAAGAGTCCCTTACTCCCCGAAAAACCAAGGTTCTTTATTTCTTGCCGCACGCGCATAAACGCGTTCACATTGCGTTCTAAGAGCAGCAGGGTTTTCTCAGGCAGAATCACTTCTTCACGAGATACTGCTCTAATCTTGTGTACCTTCACGCCGCCGACTTCG
>Ga0187776_10001683_pt1 | contig 11150 bp, 13 predicted proteins | sample 0216_BV02_MP12_2_FD_132426 | JGI IMG/M metagenome (GOLD analysis project Ga0187776, IMG submission 132426) | Tropical peat soil microbial communities from peatlands in Department of Meta, Colombia - 0216_BV02_MP12_20_MG | ecosystem: Environmental > Terrestrial > Soil > Wetlands > Peat | place...
AAAACTTCACCCTTTTGACTCTCACCCCAAACATCCTTGCGCGCAACACCATCTTTGACATGGTTGTCTCCTTAGCAAATTTGCTTGGTTAGTCGTCCGTTTAAGACCTGCCCAAAGCGGTTACACCATCCCGTCGGCGTGACGAACTACTACAGTCTTAGTCGCCCTCCGAAGGGCGCATCGCGTGAGTTGAGATGTAGGCTGCCACAAGCGAGCGACGCCTCAGGCGCTTACGTGCGGATCCGGGGACTCAAGGCGATTTTAAGAAACTCTGGTGGGAGGAGAACGACCGGCGATTCGGCTGCAGAAAACCGTTGCCCTGGGCTTAACGTCGGAGACACGAGCGGGTCCGATCGCGAAGCAACAAATGGAAGCCAAGTTTCGCGGAACAACGGCACAGTGAACCGGGTTGAGGCGAGCACCGCGGATGGAAGGTATAAATCTCCAATTGTGTACGACACACTCTCTCTTCGTTTTGCCTTGAATGAACTCTTGCTGAATATCGTCGTCGTCAGGCGAAACTGCCGAGAAAATGAACGCCAAAACTCCAACAACTCCAATCAGACCAAGCACTGCATAACGGTTGGATCTGTGAAATTCTCGCAAATGAATTGCAGCCGTCGCGTTGTGATCGCCTTTGATCACGAGGTCCATGATTCACATTCAATTGGAGCTTTCCGGCCGAAAACGTCCACCTGAGGCGTAGCTACCCCCGGTGACTGCACTTGGGAGTTCTTGATGGGGGAACATCTTCAACCCAAGCGACTTGCTGAATGGGGAACACTTGTATGCTCCCTCCCCTCAATTGTCAAGAGTGAAAGAATTTGCAGAGTTCGGTGGCTAGATACAGCCAATCGGAACTAATCCTCAGAAGCAGGAAGCTTCGAAGCGGTCCGCAGGCGTTTGCACAAGCTTGCGCCTTCTGGTTCCCGCCTCGCAGTTGGTGTAAAGGTGATTTTTTCAATGATGTTCACACCTGTTGTCACGTCACTTTCAGCTCTGTTGGGCGCAAAGAAAATTTCACCCGAGGCTAAACGACGTAAGCGTTTGACATGAACAGACGGGTATGCATTTCCGTTCGAGTTGGTGAGGTCATTTATGCAGGAGAAGATCGTCTCTTGGTTTGGAGTTCTCGGAGTGTCCCGATCAGACGCTGGTAGTATGCGGGGGTCAGGACCATGCCTTCGTCAATGCCCACGAGTCGAGCGATCTGGTTGTTAGTTCACCCGCACTCAGCCGCGCCAGGACATCCAGCTGACGGGTCATGTCGCGCTCAAGAGATTCTTAAACAACGATTAGTGCGTAATCCCTTATTCCTTCGCTCGCAGGTTCTTCATTTATGGATAGTTACCGTGCAACCCACCGTCGAATAAGAACAACACCGAAGCCGGCGCAACATAGAAGGCTGGTTCCGGGCTCTTGGCCGGCGTCAAACTATTCGTAGCGCAACGCGTCAATTGGGTCGAGACGTGACGCCCTTATCGCCGGGATCATGCCGCTGACTAACCCGACCAGCGCCAGGATAGCGGTAGAAACCAACACGCTAACGGGTGAAATCATGAGTCGAATGTCGCCCATCTCTCCGTGCTGAGCCAAGGCACTGTAAAAAGTAAGGCTTCCTACGGAGAACGAAATTACGTAGGCGAATACAATGCCTAACAAGCCCCCAAGAAAAGTAATCGCCAGCGCCTCGGCCAGGAATTGCATCAGAACATCAAAACGGCGGGCTCCCATCGCCTTCTCTATGCCGATCTCGCGCGTGCGCTGAGTCACGCTCACCAACATGATGTTCATGAGCCCCACTCCCCCGATGCCCAGGGTCAGAGCGCCAATAAAGGCAAGCAACCCCTGCAGCGCGATAGTAATAATGCGAAATTGCGAGAGTTGCTCCATCAAGCTGAAAACGAGCAATGCGCGTTTGTCATCGGGACGGAAACTGTGTTGCTCTGCCAGAGTTTTGCGAACCGACCTCTCAACCCCTTGATAGTCGTAGCCGAGAAAGTTCAGCCAGATCATGTCGATATAGCGCGTATCGCGGAAGTCGCTCAGGGTTGGGAACGGAATGTAAACAACGCGGTTGATACTGTTCTCGGCGCCTTGCTGCGGCCTTGGCTTGAGTACGCCGACCACCTCGTATGGAATCCCATTGATACGAATCTTCTCTCCCAACGCAAAGCGTCCGGAGAACAGCTTCTCCTTGGACTCAGAGCCCAACACACATACGCGCGCGCGCAGCTGCATCTCTTCCGCCCTGTAGAAACGCCCGGCATCCAGCTGCAGATTTTGAATCTCTTGCAGCGCGGGATTGCCGCCATGGACACTCCATATGTAAGAACGTCCCTCGTAGGTGACTGGAGCATCGTAAAACGATTCCGGGGTAGTCCGGATGACTTGCGGCACGTTGGTCAAGACACGGTCAATGTCATCGTTCGTCAAACGGACATTGATACCGGCTTTGTTTCCTCCCGCCTGCATCGAGGTGCGCCCGCCGGCAATGCCCATTGCCTGCATGCTGGCATAGGCTTTGAAGATGTTGACGATGGCGGTTGAGAAACCCGTGCCATAGGCCAGCAACAGCACGACAGTGGCGATTCCCCAGGCCATGCCCAACATGGTGATCGCACTGCGCCGACAATTATGTCGGAGTGCGCCGTAAGCTTCGGAGAACACGTCTTTCGGCAGGATCATCGCTCACTCCTGGCGGAGCGCCTCGACCGGTGTGAGCATGGCTGCCCGCCGCGCGGGGTACAATCCGGCAATGATGCCGGCCGCGGCGAGGCTTCCCGCGGCAAGAGCTGCTGTCGCTGGGTAGATGTGAGGCAGTTCGAATCCATCGATCGGGGGCACGAGCCCGAATAGCCGAGTGGCCCCGTAGGCCGCGCCGACTCCAATGGCGCCACTGATGGCCGTAAGCATCAGCCCTTCTAGGAAGAACTGGAACAGGATGCTCCGTCTCGTGGCACCCAGCGCCTTGCGCAGGCCGATCTCATGGGTACGCTCCGCTACCGACACCAGCATGATGTTCACAACTCCCATGGCCCCCAGCGCAAGTGTTACCAAACCGACTGCCCCCAGGAACGCATCCATGGCATTGGAGATCTTGCCGACCATCTCGGCGCTGGCGATGGAGTCCCAATCGTCAAATGCATCGGGCGTCTCGGGATCAAAGCGATGATTTCTCGCAATGATGCTGTGGACGGCTTTTCTGGCTTGCGCGTGCTGCTCTCGCGTAATCGGCTGGTAGACAACATATTTGATCGCCCTCGCGTTGCCTTCTCCCTGCAGCGGGAAATAAGTGGCCATGGTGGTAAAAGGCATGATCAGCCGCATATTCTGGTCGATGTTGTTGCCGTGACCCATGTTCTTAATTGTCCCAATCACCTGGAAGGCCACGCCATTGATCAGAAGCCTGCTGCCAACTGCTGGCCGACCGGGAAACAGTATGCGCACGAATTCCCTTCCGATGACGCAGACGTTTTTGCGCTGGCGTTCGTCGGTCCAATCCAGCCAGCGCCCCTGGTCAATCGGCTGGTGGCGAATGTCATAGAACTGTGGCTCGGAGCCATCCACGTAGCCGTTGCTGCTGCCGTACTCGCTCACCAGGCGAAGGTCGCCGCGGTAGATTACGGGCGAGGCATTCCGAACATAGGGTGAATTGCGAATGTCTAAATAATCCTGGTAGTTCAGGTAGTACTGGCGAGAGGAAAGCTGGCTCCCGCCAACCGCCGACACGCGGCCGTTGTAGACATGCATATAGTCTTCGCCGAAGTCGGCCAGACTCTTTTCGGTTCCCGCGCGAAAACCCTCTCCTAATCCAACCAGGAGCAGCAGCGATCCGACCCCCCACGCGATTCCAAACATTGTGAGGAAGCAGCGAAGTTTGTGCGCCCAGATGACACCCAGGACTTGGCCGAAGCTGTCGACAAACCGCCTCATACACTAATCTACGAAGATTAGGCGAATAGAGTTTACATCGCGTCAGATTCCAACGAATCGTACCGCGTTGACACGACAACCTTATTGCGGCAAGGCCGTGTGGCTGCGTGGTGTTCGCAGTTGACACCGGAACATGCGCAACACGCTCTCTGTTGCATTCTGCATGACCTCGATTCAGAGCCAGCCTTCGCTGAGCGATCTTCATCGCCATCGGCACGTTGCCCTGTTCGAGGAACGGGCTGAAGCACACACTTGAGTATCCTCGACTGCGCTAGGGTTGTGCTGTGAGAACACTCACAATGCCACGTGAGGTTAGCCCTCTTGCTTGGCGGGGGTTCGAGAAAGTCAAGATGGATACTCGCTCGGGACGTCATCGCCAGCCCGACGATCGATCAGCGACGTGTCCATTTTGACCGCTGGTCGAAGAGTGCCATGGCGATTTATTGAGCGCAACAGACTTTCCCCCGAGTTCCAGAATCACCCTTGGAATCGTCGTGACCTCGAACCTCTGGCTTCCGCCCATGCCGGTTACCGTGTGAAATTCGTGGGTGCCCGACTTGCGAACTAAATCGCGTGCGACGGCAGCAAATTTTGGCCAGAGGTCAGAAGCTCCGCTCCGGTATCCAATACAAAGGGAAACGCATACCCTTCGAACCGTGCCTGGGTGATGAGATCCAGATCGTCAACCTATCTGCGAGAAGAACGCCTTCACGAGTCCAAGTGATGGAGCCCCAAGCCCGCAGCACCGGCAGACCGATGAGGCCGCGCTGTCCCGGCTCCATGTCCACAAAAGGTTGCTGTTCGTTGCCGGCAACCAGGAATGCAACATTACTCAACTCAATGCCTCCCAAGGCAAGGCTCTTGGCCAACGCGATGCGGAACAACACCTTTTTGCCGTTAATGTCCGTCGAGCTGTCTGCATTGACGGTTCGCATCTCCATCCCAAAGCGCAATGCACCGGATTCGCTGAGAGTAGACAACTTGGCGCCGGTATCAAAGACATGGGATGACTTCCTTTCGTTAATCAGAAGCGGGATCTTACCGTGGTCCACTTGAACGGTGGCTTTGCTGGCACCGCTCAGTTCAACTGCCTGGTCGGGAAAGTGACTCAACGCCTCGATAAAAGGCCGCGTCTGATTGCCTCCGCAGTTCCGACTGGTTGGCAAGCACCGAAAGCGTGAGACTGAGGAAGAGGGGAACCGATAGGCCAAGCACTCCAAGTCTCATAGATTTCATTCCGCCCCGATTCGGATCCTGAGAAATATTAGCAATCTCCAGGCGATCCATGCGGAGAAGCCTGTGGGACGATGAACTCGTGGTCGCCCGGATCACTGTCGCTTCCACCGGAGTCCTTTGTTGTTAGTGCACTTTCGCCGTGAACTGGCCATGGTTTCCTACATTTCGGTCGTTGTATAGCTTAAACTTTCGGCGAGATGCCTCGAAACGCCCGAATACCGTTCCGCCCGAAGCCGATGCTCGCCACGCTTGTGGCCCAGCCGTTTCATGCGGATAACTGGGTATATGAAGAAAAGTACGATGGCGATCGGTTACTCGCCTACAAAGAACACGCTCGCGTTCGACTGCTCTCTCGTAATGCGAAGGATCGCACAACCAGATTTCCGAATATCGCACAGGCAATCGCAAAGCTGGAACCGATCTCGCTTTTGATTGACGGAGAAGTTGTCGTTTTTGATCGACAAAACATTTCGCGCTTCCAACTTTTGCAGGAAGGAAAAGGTAAACCGACGTTGGCAGATTTTGATTGTCTGTACGTCGATGGAAAGGACTTGCGTCGCAGGCCGCTTTCGGAACGCCGGCGAATTCTTGGAGAAGTCGTTCGTTCGGGAGGATCGCTGCTGCTTTCGGGCCGCCTCGATAAGAACGGTCTGAAGTCGTATGAAGTCGCAAAGCGACGCGGCTATGAAGGACTGGTAGCAAAGGATCTCTCGTCGCCTTATGTTGAAAGGCGCTCGAAGTTCTGGGTGAAGGTGAAGGTTCAACAGGAGGACGAGTTCGTTATTGGATGCTTTACCGAGCCTCATGGTAGTCGCCAGCATTTTGGAGCGTTACTGCTTGGAGAGTATAAGAATGCAAAACTTCTTTACGTGGGCAAAGTGGGCACGGGTTTCGACCGGGCCACTCTCAGATCGTTGTACCAGAAATTCAAACCACTCGTGAGGAGGAATTCGGCATTTACCGAGCCTCCTTCGGAAAAGAACACTACATTTCTCGCTCCACGACTGGTCGCTCAAATTTCCTACCAGGAGCTGACGGCGGACGGAAAACTGCGACAGCCCGTGTTTCTAGGATTGCGCGATGACAAGCAACCACAGGAAGTACTGATGCCGACCACGGCCGAGCTCTGATTGACTTGCCGATTTTAGGGACGTAAGATCCGCTGCCAGTCGTCACCCAGTGGCGTGGTATGCAAGGCCATCCACTTGGCGAGGTGCCACGTAGCCATGCTCTCCAGGCTGTCCGGAGGTCTTTCATGAAAGCGATTCAAATTCACGAATATGGTAATAGCAATACATTGAAGCTGGAAGAGGTTCCGCGCCGTTCGATCTCCGGCGACCAAATACTCGTAAGAGTTCACGATGCAGGTGTGAACCCTGTCGATTGGAAAATCCGCCTGGGCTATCGCAAGGAGGCGATACCTGCATTTTTTCCTCTGACCATGGGGCAGGACTTCGCTGGAGAAGTAGCTGAGTGCGGAAAAGCTGTTAACCGCTTCCGCATCGGGGATCGGGTATTCGGCTTCGCGCAAGGCACATACGCAGAGTACGTCGCTGCACCCGAATCGACAGCGGCGGCAATGCCACAATCCGTGGATTTCGTTACTGCAGCAGCATTGCCCACCCCAGGTCTGACCGCGCTGCAAATCATCCGTGATGTTGTGTGCGCCCGATCCGGCATGACAGTCCTGATTCACGGTGCTGCCGGCGGAGTCGGGTCATTGGCAGTGCAGATAGCCAAAAGCTTCGGTGCGAAGGTGATTGGTACCGCATCCGACGAGGATATCGAGTATTTGAAGTCCCTGAATGCAGACGAGGTCATCGACTATAAACGTGAGCGCTTCGAAGATAGGGCACATGCAGTGGATGCGGTCATTGACCTCGTCGGCGGAGAGACCCTGGCTCGTTCCTATTCTGTACTTAAGAAGAGCGGTGTCCTTGTCAGTACAGTCCAGCCGATTGATGAATTGGCTGCAAAGACGGCCGGAATTCGTGCCATGCACTTGGTTATGAGACCCAATGCGGCCGATCTCGCAGAGCTTGCGGCTCTAGTTGAGAAGAGCACGCTAAGACTGCGAGTTGCGCAAATCATACCTCTCAGCGAGGCAAGGAAGGCGCAGGAACTTAGCGAATCCCGGCAGGATGCATGGAAAGGTGATTTTGAACGTGGCCTAATGTCGTAACGTAATTCAATGTCGTCGCCGGCTTGAAGTCTGTTCATGTCCGCTAGCTCTCAATAACATCGATTGCTTGCTTTAGCGCCAATCTCGCCGAACCCACCAGGCGTCACCCTTACCGCAATATCGGTCCTCATTAATTGTGCTTTGTACATGGGCCTTGCCTATGGAGTTCAGGCAGTGGAGCGGCTCATCACACGTTGTTGACGCTAACAGATGAGATGAGAAAGCCGGTCTCCAACGGGATAGTGTACGCTTCCAGGTATTGACGCGCTCGAGGCGCACTCTGAAGGTTGAGTTCGTGAAGGCCGAACGGCAACACATCGTTCTCTGGATCGGCCGAGAGGATATCAGGCGTCGCACTATTGGGAAGCTGAATAAAGTCCGGCGCCGCTCCGCTTGCTGCCAAACTGGCGCGCCGCGTGTTCACTGATTGAGCAATATCCCGCTCTATTTGGGTTTCACAAAAAGAGATCCGTTGCAATTCACGCAAAAGATCGGCCGCTTTGAGTTGGCCAATCAGGAATCGTTGTTCCTGGATGAAATTGGGGACATCCCGGCATCTGTTCACGATTTCGCCCGCCGCATGAACAAGAGCATCGAAGCAATTTCCCCCAGGAAGGCGTTGCCGAAGTTGGGAGGGTCGCGATCTGCTGACAGCAGTACTATCGGCACCTCGGGGAACCGCTGTTTGATATGGAAGGCAGCCGCTTCAGCATCCAAGCCTTTCATCTTGTACTCGAGGAGCACAGCGTCAATGGCAGAGCCGCCGATCATCTCTATTGCTGCGAGCGGAGTGATCGCGGTTAAGACGATGCTTCACTACAACAAGATTGCAAACTCCAGGAGAATGCTGGCGATACCTGGGTCTCGCTCAGCAAATCAGGATTGATAAGCTCGTCCGGATGAATGTGGTGTGCACGTCGCATTTCCTCACTTTCTCAAAGAGACGGGCTTTCATTCTTCGTCGAAGCTGCAACAACAGCAATACGTCGCGCAAGGAGTTGCCTTTCGGCCTCGGGAAGACTGAACTCCGTAAAGCCGCACTGCAAACAGGCCAGAAGCTTAGGGAATACCAAGACAGGAGCGTCGTCCAAGTCTTCGAGTCCGAGTAGATGCACGCTCATTTCGGCTATAAACTCGCTCTGATTGTCGGAAGCACATCGCCTGCAAGCCACGTTGTCCCTCCGGCGCGTTGTTTAATCTTCCTACGGACCGAAGCACGAAGATGTGACGCACATCACAGCGTCTCCAGACTGAGACTCTGGATTGCCGGTTTTCGCACGCGGCTCAGTTTGGTGGGGAATGCACTACACGCAGCAAGTTTTCAGGGGTCACAGGGCCATGCTATGCTTCCCGGGTGTTTCACGCTCCATCGCTCCGAAATCCGGGACCTCCCCGGCATACTCTGTTCGTGAGGGTGACGCACTGGATAACGGCAATTTCTTTCGTCGCTCTGCTGGTCACCGGCCTTGAGATCTTGATCTCGCACCCACGTTTTTATTGGGGCGAAGTCGGCAATTCGCAAACTACTCCGCTGTTCAAGATTCCAATCCCTTCCTCGCGATCTACGGTCCCAACCGGTTATGGATACGTTCTCCCCGACCAGAACGGTTGGAGCCGGTATCTCCACTTCGAGGCGGCATGGGCGTTAGTCTTGACCGGCCTTGTCTACGTCATCTCCGGTTTTTGGACGTGCCACTTCCGGAACAACCTCTTTCCGGCTGCCGCAGACAGGACGTGGCGTGCGTTCCGCAGCGTGATCGCGGAGCACCTTCGCCTGGCGCAGCCGGAAGAAGCTGACTCTCGTTCCTACAACGTGCTCCAGCGCGTCACTTACTTGCTGGTCATCTTCGTCCTGGTTCCGCTCGTGATCTGGACCGGTCTCGCGATGTCCCCTAGGTTCAATGCAGCTGTGCCCTGGATCGTCAACTCCCTCGGAGGACGGCAATCCGCGCGCACTCTTCATTTCTTTATCTCCATCGCCCTTGTGCTGTTTCTCGTCGTTCACATCACGATGGTGGTTCTAACTGGATTCGGAAATCGCATGCGGGGCATGATTACCGGCCACAACGCTGCGCCACAGGAGCGCACATGAGCAAATTCTCGCGCCGCACGTTCTTGTCCGCCGGCCTCGCCGCAGGCGCGGGCCTCTCGGGTTTGGCCGTGGCCGCCAATTTGGCGAAGCGGTATGGGCTGGTTCCCCCCGATAGCGGTGGAATCTATGGGCCCGGCGAAACGCTGACCTACGCCGCGCAGCAGCTTTTGGCCAGACACTCCCTGGCCCGCGAGTTTCCTCGCAGCATGATTTCAAAGGTCCCCTTCGCCAACTCCATCCCTCCTTTGAACGATGCCTTTAAGCGCCTGCAGGCCAGTGGTTTTGCCGACTGGCGGCTCTCCGTCGGCGGATTGGTTGCGCTACCGGCATCGTATTCTCTACCCGACCTCAGCAACTTTCCCGTCCGTAGCCAGATCACCGAAGTAGTGTGCGAAGAGGGATGGTCCTACGTCGCCGAGTGGATCGGTACACCTCTGTCGGAGGTCCTGAACGCTGCCGGAGTTTTACCCCAGGCTCGATATCTCGTCTACTTCTCGATCGACCCCGACTGGTGGGAGAGCATCGATCTGGCCGATGCCCACCATCCTCAGACTCTGCTGGCTTGGTCCATGAACGACGGAGATCTCCCAGTCGCGTTCGGCGGCCCACTGCGGCTACGCGTACCTCGCCAACTTGGCTACAAGAGCGTCAAGTTTGTAACCCGCCTCATGGTCACAGACTCACTCAAAGGCTTTGTCTCGTCTCTCGATCCCAACTCCCCTAACTATGGCTACTCCTGGTACGCGGGCATTTGAGTTGAGCCAAGCTACTCGTCAATTCCTCTGCGTTCTTCAAACGCCGCGCTTTAACCCAGTCCGCACCAATTTTCATAACTCATGCGCCGCCTGGTTCAGGTCCCGCCGCAATTATTGATTATCTTTCGCGGAGCGACTGCTGTGATTTTGTTCTGCACTTTCCTCCTTGCGGGGACAGGTTCACAGGTTCCCACCCAAGGCCGCGGAGGGGAACGTACTGGCTTGAGCACCTACTTCCGCGATGATCTGTTGCGCCGAATCCACTCCCAAGCCGGGCACCTCTGCCAATCGGATCACGGTGTCCTGATGCGGCTTCATGGCCTGCGCGATCAGGCCGTTGAGTTGGCAATTTGCTGATCGATCAAGCCTTTATCTGCGTTTCTACTGTAGCCCACCGCGGGGGCAGCCAGGCTGGTGCACGATGTAGTCGTAACGCGGTCCTAGCCGAAGCTATCCGACTGAGGATTCCAGAACTCACCTTCTAGGCCCAGACCTTCGAAGATGGCCCGCATCTCGTCTGACTGGGGGCGCCGAGCATTCTCCTGCAGTCGAGTCGAGTACCATGTGGTTGCAAGCGTCCAGAGCTGGTCTATGCGCACCAGTGGTCGCATGCGGTATCCATGTGCTGCGCACCAGTCGCGAACCCGCTCTTCCGAACGGAAGAAGAGCATGTTGTTTCACGTGAAGACGATATCGTCCCACCACTTTGCTGCGGGAACGAGGCAGTGAAAAAGCCAGTCCGAGGGTTCAGGTCCTTGGAGGTCGACTGTCAGATGAAAAGGTTGACCCGATTGCTCGCAGCGGGAATGAACGATGCCGGGCTGGTGCAGTGCCGCCGGCACTCCAAGCGCGTCCCAGGCGCAATTGGCGAAGTATCGGATCCCATCGGCCTCCACGACATGCTGTGTCGGAACACCCGAGAATGGAGATGCCATGCGGATTGATGATC
>Ga0187776_10001684_pt1 | contig 11144 bp, 7 predicted proteins | sample 0216_BV02_MP12_2_FD_132426 | JGI IMG/M metagenome (GOLD analysis project Ga0187776, IMG submission 132426) | Tropical peat soil microbial communities from peatlands in Department of Meta, Colombia - 0216_BV02_MP12_20_MG | ecosystem: Environmental > Terrestrial > Soil > Wetlands > Peat | place...
AAGTGGGCGACGATCGGTCCCAACTACGAGTACGGCAAGCGGGCGTGGGAGACGTTCCGCGACCACCTCAAGGAGCTGAAGCCCGACGTGCAGGTGGTCGGCGAGCACTGGCCCACGCTCGGGAAGATCGAGCCGGGTCCCCTCGTCACCGCGATCCTGAACCAGAACCCCGACGCGCTCTACGTGTCGCTCTTCGGCAGCGACTGGCTGGCCTTCGTGCGGGAGGCCCAGAAGCGCGGGCTCTTCCAGAAGATGTTCGTGGTCGGGATCCTGCTCGGGGAGCCCGAGTACATCGACCCGCTCAAGCTCGAGGCCCCGGAGGGCATGCTCGTCACCGGCTATCCCTGGTACGACGTCAAGATCCCGGGGCACCAGGAGTGGGTGGCCCGCTACATCAAGCGCGGCGACAAGAACCCGGTACTCGGCTCCCTGATCGGCTACGTGACCTATCTGTCGGTGGCGGAGGTGATCAAGAAGGCGGGGAGCACCGAGACCCCCAAGCTGGTGGCCGCGTTCAAGGGCCTGAAGGTCGACACCCCGATGGGTCCGATCACCTTCCGGGCCTCGGACGGACAGTCGACGATGGGAGCCTGGGTCGGCACGACCAAGCTCGACGCGCAGCGGGGCGTCGGGATCATGGTCAACCACGAGCTGATCGCGGGCGAGAAGGTGCTGCCGTCCGACGAAGAAGTGAAGAAGCTCCGCCCGGTCAACTGAGCACCTCGCCTCTCGTGATCTCCCTCTCCCCCACGCCGGGGGAGAGGGAGGGGTGAGGGGCTCCGGTCGAGTCCATGTCCCTCCTCTTCGTGCAGCTCTTGAGCGGGCTCGCGAACGCGATGTTCCTCTTCCTGATCGCGTCCGGGCTCTCGCTGATCTTCGGCGTCACCCGCATCGTCAACTTCGCCCACGGCTCCTTCTACATGCTGGCCGCCTACCTGACCTACTCGTTGACGGCGACGCTGCCGGGCGGGCCGGCCGCCTTCTACCTGGCCGTGCTGCTCGCGGCGCTGCTGGTGGCCGCGCTGGGGGGGCTGGTCGAGGTGCTGCTGCTCCGCCGCGTGTACCGGGCCCCCGAGCTGTACCAGCTGCTGCTCACCTTCGCGCTCGTGCTCGTGGTCGCGGACGCGGTGCGATACCTCTGGGGCGCCGACAACAAGACCGGCCCCGCCGCGCCGGGCCTCGCCGGCTCGGTCCCTATCGCGGGCCAGCTCTTCCCCTCGTACGACCTGTCGGTCATCGCGTTCGGGCCGCTGGTGGCGCTGGGCCTCTGGCTCCTCTTCCATCGCACCCGGTGGGGCATCCTGATCCGCGCCGCGACCCAGGATCGGGAGATGGTGGCGGCCCTCGGGGTGGACCAGTCGCGCCTGTTCACCTCGGTGTTCGTGCTTGGCTCCTTCCTGGCCGGACTGGGCGGCGCGCTCCAGGTGCCGCGGCTCGCGCTGACCACGGTCATGGACACCTCGGTCATCGTGGAGGCCTTCGTGGTGGTGGTGATCGGCGGCATGGGCTCGGTGTGGGGCGCGCTGCTCGCCTCGCTCCTCATCGGCGTGCTCAACGCCTACGGGGTCCTCCTGCTCCCGAAGATCGCCATCGTGCTGATCTTCGTGGTCATGGCGGTGGTCCTGGTCGTGCGGCCCTGGGGCCTGCTCGGTCGGCCGGAGACACAGCTTCGGGCGCCGGGCGGCGCCGCGGTCGCGGGGGCGTCGTCGCGAGGCCCGGCGCCCGGGTGGCTGCTCGCCGCGCTGCTGGCGCTGGCGGTGCTGCCGCTCGCGCTGCCCACGTTCTGGGTGTCGATCGCGATCGAGATCTTCGCGTTCGCGCTGTTCGCGGCCAGCCTGCACCTGCTGATGGCCGTCGGCGGCATGGTCTCGTTCGGGCACGCGGCCTACTTCGGCCTGGGTGCGTACGGCGCCGCGCTGCTGCTGAAGCTGGTCGGGCTGCCCATGCCGATCGCGTTCATGGCCGCGCCGGTGGTGGCCGCCCTGGCCGCCGCGCTCTTCGGGTACTTCTGCGTCCGCCTCACCAGCATCTACTTCGCGATGCTGACGCTGGCCTTCGCGCAGATCGTCTACGCGATCGTCCACCAGTGGGACGAGGTCACGGGCGGCGACAACGGGATCCTGAGCGTGTGGCCGTCCTCCTGGCTGGCCTCGCCCGGCCGCTACTACTACTGGGCCATCGTCGCGGCGCTCGCCGGGGTGGTCCTGCTCCGTCTGGTGGCCGCGTCGCCTTTCGGCCTCACGCTGCGCGCGGCCCGCGACCACGCCCGGCGCGCGGAGGCGCTCGGGGTGAACATCCGCGCGCTCCAGTGGACGGCGTTCGTGGTGGCCGGGTTCGTGGCCGGGCTGGGGGGCGCGATCTTCGTCTTCTTGAAGGGTAGCGTCTTCCCGGTGTACACCGAGTCGCCGATGTCGGTGCAGCCGCTCGTGATGGTGCTGCTCGGCGGGGTCGGCTCGCCGTCCGGCCCGCTGCTCGGAGCCACCGTCTACAAGCTGCTCGACACGATCATCACCCGCTACACCGACTACTGGCAGATCGTCCTCGGCGCGATCCTGATGGCGCTGGTCCTCGTCTTTCCGCGGGGGATCGCGGGCGTGCTGGACGGCCGTCGCTCGTGAGCACTCGGATTCCCGTCGCCGTGCCGGTTCTGGAGACCCGCGACCTGTCCAAGTCGTTCGGCGGCGTGCGGGCAGTCGCCGGGGTCAGCATGGCGATCCCTCGGGGCGAGATCCGGGCCCTCATCGGTCCCAACGGAGCGGGCAAGACGACCTTCTTCAACATGCTCACCGGCCAGCTCCGAGCCGACGCGGGCGAGGTGCGGTTCAAGGGCGAGCGGCTCAGCGGGCTGCCCCCCTACGCGGTCTGGCGTCGGGGCGTGAGCCGGACGTTCCAGATCACCGCCACCTTCGCCACCCTGAGCGCGCTCGACAACGTGCGGGTGGCGCGGCTCTCGCACGTGGGCAAGACCTACTCGCTGCTCGAGCCGGCGGCCCGGCAGCAGACCGAGGAGGCGCGCGCGCTGCTGGACCAGGTCGGCATGGCGGGCCAGGCGGAGCGCCTCGCCGCGGTGCTCGCCTACGGGGATTTGAAGAAGCTCGAGCTCGCGGTCGCCCTGGCCAACGACCCGGAGGTCCTCCTGCTCGACGAGCCCACCGCCGGGATGGCGCCCGCGGAGCGGGGCGCGCTGATGACGCTCACCCGCGACATCGCCCGCCGGCGGCAGCTGACCGTGCTGTTCACCGAGCACGACATGGACGTGGTCTTCTCCATTGCCGACCGGATCATGGTGCTCCACCAGGGTCGCGTCATCGCGGAGGGGCCTCCCGCCCAGGTGCGGGCCGACGCTCAGGTCCAGCGGGTCTACCTGGGGGAGGACGACTAGTGCTCGAGATCGAGGCGCTCCAGGCCGGTTACGGGCTCTCGCGCGTGCTCCACGGCGTGAGCCTGACCGCTCGCGCCGGCGAGGTGGTCTCGCTCCTCGGGCGCAACGGGGCCGGCAAGTCCACCACGCTCAAGTCCATCGTGGGGCTCGTCGAGGTCACCCGCGGCGTCATTCGCTTCGACGGGCGCGAGATCACCCGGCGGCCCACCCACGAGGTCAGCCGTCTCGGGGTGGGCTACGTGCCGGAGGAGCGGCGCATCTTCGGCGATCTCACCGTCGAGGAGAACCTGATCGTAGGCGCGAAGGGGGCCGGGGTGTGGAGCGCGGACAGGGTGTACGAGTTCTTCCCCAAGCTGCAAGAGCTCGCGCGCCGGCGGGCCGGAAGCCTCTCGGGCGGCGAGCAGCAGATGCTGACGGTGGCACGCACGCTGATGGGCAACCCCCGTGTGCTGCTGCTGGACGAGCCGTCGGAGGGCCTGGCCCCGGTGATCGTGCGGGCTCTCGGCGACCAGATCGCCGCGCTGAAGCGAGAGGGCTTGACGATCCTGCTCTCCGAGCAGAATCTCAAGTTCGCGGCGCGGCTGGCCGATCGGGCCTACATCATCGAGAAGGGAGAGATCCGCTTCGACGGGCCGATGTCGGTCCTGATGGCCGAGGAGGAGTTGCGGCGACGCTATCTGACGGTGTGAACCGCGGGGATCGGAGGAGCCGGTGAGCAAGACGCTGATCAGGAACATCGGGCAGATCGTATCCGGCGACATCACGGCGCCGCTGCTGGACGGCGACACGATCGTCACCGAGAACGGCAAGATCGTGGCGATCGGTAAGGGGCTCGACGGCGACGCCGACACCGTCGTCGACGCCCGGGGTAGCACGGTGGTGCCCGGTCTCATCGACTCCCACTGCCATCCCGTCTTCGGCGACTTCACGCCGCGACAGCGGACCATCGACTTCATCGACTCGGGCCTCAACGGTGGGATCACCACCATGATCTCGGCCGGCGAGGTGCACCTCCCGGGTCGGCCCAAGGACATCGTGGGACTCAAGGCCCTGGCGATCGTGGCGGCCAAGGCCTACGCCAACCAGAGGCCAGCCGGGGTCAAGATGCACGCGGGGGCTCCGATCCTGGAGCTCGGGATGGTCGAGGAGGACTTCGCGGAGATGGCGAAGGCCGGCGTGAAGCTCGTCGGCGAGATCGGGCTCGGCTCGGTCAGGACCGGGAAGGACGCGGCCCCGATGGTGAAGTGGGCGAGGAAGCACGGCATGACCGCGACCATTCACACCGGCGGGCCGTCGATCGCGGGCTCCAACGCGATCAGCGGCGAGGTGGTCCTGGAGGCCGACCCGGACGTGGTCGGACACATCAACGGCGGGACCACCTCGATGAGCGAGCGGGAGATCGATGCGCTGGTGGCCACGCAGATGGCCCTGGAGATCGTCCACTGCGGCAACGGCAAGACGGCGCTCCACGCTTTGCGCCGGGCCCAGGAGGCCGGTGCGACCCACCGCATCATCATCGGCCTCGACGCGCCGTCGGGGACCGGAGTCGTGCCGCTCGGTATCCTGCGTGTGCTCGCGCACCTGGTGTCGCTCGGCGAGTTGGCGCCGGAGGTGGCGGTGTGCATGGCGACCGGGAACACCGCGCGGGTGTACAAGCTGCCGGTGGGGGTCATCGCGCCGGGCCGGGAGGCCGATCTCTGCATCGTGGACGCGCCGATCGGCTCCCAGGGACGGACCGCGCTCGAGGCCCTGCAGGTAGGCGATCTCTTCGGCGTCTCCATGATACTCATCGACGGGCAGGTCAGGATCGGGCGGAGCCGCAACACGCCGCCCGCCACACGCGCGGCCGAGGTAGTGAAGGGGCATGGACCTGCCGCGGGAGGACACTGATGAAGATCCGCAAGCTGGTCACGGTGGTAGAGGAGATCCAGGAGGACGGCGGTCGCCGCGTCGAGAAGCCGATCCGGAAGGTCGCGGCAGTGGCGGTCATCGAGAACCCGTTCGCGGGGCGCTACGTGGAGGATCTCCAGGAGCTGGTGAAGACCGGCGAGGAGCTGGGCGATCTCCTCGGCCGCCGTGCGGTGGCCGCGCTGGGTGCGCCGGTGCACTCCTACGGCAAGGCCGCCATCGTGGGGATGGACGGCGAGTACGAGCACGCGGCTGCGATCCTGCACCCGACGCTGGGCACGCCGTTCCGCGCCGTGGTGCAGGGGGGCAAGGCGATCATCCCATCGGCGAAGAAGCTGGGCGGACCCGGGACCACCATCGACGTGCCGTTGCATTACAAGGACGCGGCGTTCGTCCGCACCCACTTCGACGCGATGGAGGTGCGGCTCAACGATGCGCCGCGCGCCGGCGAGATCCTGGTCGCGCTCGTGGTGACCGACGGCGGCCGCCCGCATCCGAGAGTCGGCGGTCTCACCGTGGCAGAGGCCAAGAGGGAAGACGGCCTCCGATGAGCCCCGCAGGGGCGAAGAGGCCGGACCGCCGCGCCGGGAAGACCTCCGCGAAGCGCCCTCCGATGAGCCCCGCAGGGGCGAAGAGGCCCGACCGCCGCGGCCCCCTGAGCTCGGCTGGCATCAAGTTCGGCCTGCGCATCCCGAGCTTCGCGCTCGGCGCGCGGACGGCCACACTCGCCCAGATGGGCGCGTACCTCCGCCGCGCGGAGGACCTGGGCTTCGACTGCGCGGTGTCGATCGACCACCTGCTCCTCACACCGCCCGCCTACGCGTGCACCTGGCTCGAGCCGCAGACCCTGCTCGCGGCCTTGGCCGGCGTGACGCGCACGATCAAGCTCGGCACGATGGTGCTGGTGCTGCCGCTCCGCAACCCGGCCTACTTCGCCAAGGAGTGGGCCACGCTCGATCTGCTCTCGGGTGGGCGCAGCATCCTGGGTGTCGGGGTGGGCTGGCACGAGGACGAGTTCGCGCTGATGGGCGTGCCCCACAAGGAGCGCGGCCGCCGGATGGACGAGATGCTGGAGGCGGTGACCGCGCTGTGGGCCGGCAACGACGTGACCTACGAGGGCAAGTACTATCGCTTCCGCAACCTCACCATCGATCCGAAGCCGCTGCAGAAGCCACATCCGCCGATCTGGATCGGGGGCGGCAGCCAGCCGTTCGAGAAGGTCTACGGCCAGACCGTCACCAACATCGACCCGGTGCTGCGGCGCATCGCCAAGTACGCCAAGACGTGGGTCCCCCACTCCTCGGCGACCGCCGACATGGTCAAGGGCGACTGGGACAAGATCCAGCGCTTCATGGGCGAGTTCGGTCGCAGGCCCGGCGAGATGAGCAAGGTCTACTCGAACTTCGTGTGGGTGCTCGAGAAGGGGCAGAAGCCTGAGACCGCGACCCCGCACTTCAAGACCTACTCGGGGATGGACCTCCCCTACTGGAAGGAGTTCTACCTGCTCGGAGAGGCGGAGGAGGTGGCCGAGAAGATCCGCGCCAAGGTTGCGAATCTGGGCGGCTGCGAGTACGTCGTGCTCAACCCGTTGAACTGGGGGATGGACCAGCTGGAATTGCTGGCCGGCGAGGTCTTGCCGCTCGTGGCGAGGCCCTGATCTGAGCAGCCCGCCTCCCCGCTACCTCGGCGCGCACGTCAGACGGCTGGAGGATCCACGCCTGCTGACGGGCCGGGGTCGGTTTCTCGACGACATCAGGCTGCCCGGAATGCTGCACGCCGCCTTCGTCCGGAGCGAGCACGCCCACGCGCTCCTGCGCCGGGTGGATGTCGAGGCCGCCGGCGCGTTGCCCGGCGTGGAGCTGGTCTTGAGGGGCCACGACCTCGATGGGGCGGTGGCGCCGATCCAGGCCCGGCTGGAGGCGGCGGGCTTCGCCGCGACCACGTGGCCCGCGCTGCCCACCTCCCGTGTCCGGTTCGTCGGCGAGGCGGTTGCGGCGGTGGCCGGCGCCACGCCGTATGCGGCCGTCGACGGCTCCGCGCAGGTCGCGGTGGAGTACGACCCGCTGCCCGCGGTGGTGGACGTCGACGCGGCGCGCGTCCCCGGAGGGACCCTGCTCCATCCCGAGCACGCCTCGAACGTGCTCTTCTCTCGGCGGGGCAGCCAGGGTGATGTCGACGGCGCCTTCGCGGCCGCGGCGCATGTGGTCCGCGAGACCTTCCATCATGCCCGCTGCTCGGCCACGCCGCTGGAGCCCCGCGGCGTGATCGCCCGGTGGGACGGGCAGACATTGACGCTCTGGATCGGCGTCCAGACGCCGAGTCTCATCCGCACCGGCGTGGCCCGCGCCTTCGGCCTCCCGGAGGAGCACGTGCGAGTCATCGTGCCCGACACCGGGGGCGGCTTCGGCCAGAAGATGTACGTGATGCCCGAGGACCTGGCGGTGGCCGAGCTCGCCCGGCGCACCGGCCGTCCGGTGAAGTGGCTCGAGACCCGGCGTGAGAACCTGGCCGCGGCGGCCCACGCCCGGGAGCAGCGGGTCGAGATCGAGGCGGCCGCGGATCCGGCGGGAACGCTGCTCGCCCTCCGCGTCCGCGTCTTCTCCGACGCGGGCGCCTACCACATCTATCCGCTCACGGGCGCGCTGGAGCCTCTCGGCACCGCGTCCATCTTACCCGGCCCCTATCGCACGCCGGCCTACGCCTTCGAGCTGACCGCGCTCGCCACCAACAAGCCGCCGACGGGGGCCTACCGGGGTGTGGGCATGACGATGGGGGCCTTCGTGATGGAGCGGACGCTCGACCTGGTCGCCGACCGGCTCGGGCTCGACCCCGCCGAGATCCGGCGGCGGAACCTTATCCCGCGGGAAGCATATCCGTTCACCTCCGCGACCGGCTTCGTCTACGACAGCGGCGACTACCCCAAGGCGCTGGAGCAGGCCCTCACGCTGGCGGACTACGAGCGGCGGAAGCGCGAGCGCGAGGCGGGACGACGCTCGGGGCGTCTGCTCGGCATCGGCATCGCGTGCTACACCGAGTACACCGGCATGGGCTCGGAGACCTACCGACGGCGCGGCCAGGTGGACGTGCCCGGACACGAGACGGCGCGGGTGGAGATGGCGGCGGACGGGTCCGTGAACTGTCACGTGTCGTTCCCGTCGCAGGGGCAGGGCCACGCCACCACGACGGCGCAGCTCGTGGCCGACGAGCTCGGAGTGCCCCTCGAGGCGATCACGGTCCACCAACCCGACACCGCGACCGCCCCGGGGGGCAGCGGCACGTTCGCGAGCCGCGGCGCGATCGCCCAGCGGGGCGCCGCCGCCGCCGCCGCGGCCACCGTGCGCCAGAAGCTCCTGGCCATCGCCGGCGGCCTGCTCGAGGCGAGCTCCGCGGACCTGCTCCTGCGCGACGGGCGGGTGATCGTCCGGGGCATGCCCGACCGTGGCGTATCGATCGCGGAGCTCGCGCGCCGGGCCCACGAGCTCGCGCCCCAGGGGCGGCCGGCGGGCATGGCGCCGGGCCTGGAAGCGACCGAGCGATTCGATCCGCCGGGGGCGACGTTCTCGGGTGCGGTGCACGTGGCCTCGGTGGAAGTGGATCCGGAGACCTCCCGCGTGAGCGTGCGCGACTACGTCGTGGTGGAGGACTGCGGCCCGGTGATCAACCCGATGATCGTCGAGGGGCAGATCCACGGTGCGGTCGCCCAGGGCATCGGCGAGGCCCTCGGTGAGCGGCTCGTCTACGACGAGAGCGGCCAGCTCGTGACCGGGACCCTGATGGACTATCCGCTGCCGGTGGCGGGCGCGCTCCCGTCGTTCACCGTCGGGCACCTCGAGACGCCGTCGCCCCTCACGCCCGGCGGGCACAAGGGCATGGGCGAGGGAGGCACCATCGGCGCACCGGCCGCCATCGCCAACGCGGTGGCCGACGCGGTGAAGCCGCTCGGGGTGACGGTGACCACGCTGCCGATCCTTCCGGAAGATATCCGGCCGCGCGTTGGAGGCTAGCGGCGTGTCGTCGAGCCGCGCCTGGCCGCGGGTCGGCCAGGCCGCCGTGCTGATCCTGGCTGCGGTGCTGCGACTCTGGCGTCTGGACCAGAACGGCTTCGACAACGAGTACTACGCCGCCGCGGTGCGGAGCATGATGGGTGGCTGGCATACCTTCCTCTACAACTCGTTCGATCCCGCCGGATTCGTGTCGGTCGACAAGCCGCCGCTGGCCCTGTGGATCCAGGTCGGAGCCGCGAAGGCCCTCGGGTTCTCGGCGCTGGCGATCCTGCTGCCCCAGGTGCTGGAGGGTGTGGCGGCGGTCGCGCTGCTCATGCACCTGGTCGGCCGGCGCGCCGGCGCCACCGCGGGCGCGCTCGCCGGCCTGTTCCTCGCGCTGACCCCGATCGCAGTCGCGGTGGATCGATCCGGAAACACCGACACCGGGCTCGTGCTGGTGCTGCTGCTCGCCGCGTGGCCGCTGGTGGTGGCCGCCGAGCGCGGTCGGCGGGGCCTCCTGCTGCTCGCGATGGCCCTGGTCGGGCTCGGCTTCAACGTGAAGATGCTGGCCGCCTTCGTGGTCCTGCCAACCTTCGCGGTCGTCTACTGGGTCGGCGCGGCGGTGCCGTGGCGCCGCCGCCTGCTCGATCTCGTGCTCGGCGGACTCGTCGTCGCAGTGGTCTCGCTTCCGTGGGTCGTGGCGTACGACTTGACGCCGGCCGCCGCCCGTCCCTATGTGGGCAGCAGCCCGCACAACTCGATGATCGACCTGGCGGTGGGACACAACGGAGTCGGCCGCTTCGTCCGGCTCTGGCAGGCGGGCCGGGCCGATCACGCACTGCCGCGACGTACGGCCACCGCCCCGGGCGCGCCGCTGCCGTCCTCGAGCGAGGGCTACGCGCGGCTCTTCGTGCGAGTGCCGGTCGGGCCGCTGCGGCTGCTCGACGGGCTCCTCGCCGCGCAGGCGGCGTGGCTCCTGCCGCTGGCCCTGGCGGGCGCGGCCGGGCTCGCCCGCGGTCCCGTGCGGCCGCCGATCGATCCCTCGCGCCTGACCGTGCTGCTGTGGGCCGGGTGGGCGCTCACCTACGCGGCGATTTACAGCTACGCGGGCGGGATCTTCCACTTCTACTACCTCACGACCCTCGGGCCGCCCCTCGCCGCGCTGGCCGGCAGCGGCACCGCCGACCTGTGGCGGCGCTATCGCGAGGGGGGCGCGCCCGGTGTCCTGCTCGTGGGCGCGCTGCTCGTCACCGCGATGTGGCAGTGCTACGTGCATACCGCGGCGCTCCCCGGCGTCGCCGACGACTGGCAGCGGCGGCTGCCGATCTGGACGCTTGTCGGGGTCCTCGTGGCTGCCGGCGCGCTCGTGGCGCGATTGGTCCCGGGCGGCCGGTCGGGCTGGCCCGCGTGGCCGGCCGCCGCGCTCGGGCTGGGCCTCACCGCGCTCCTCGTCATGCCGACCGCGTGGGCGCTCAGCAGCGTGCTGGTCCGGGGCGTGGCCGTGATTCCCTCGGCCGACATCGGTCGTCTGAGGACTCGACAGCCGGGCGCCGAGGCGCTAGCCCGGTGGCGGGGGGCTGAGGCGGCGGACCGGCAGGAGCTGATCGCCTTCCTGCAGGCCAATCATCGAGGCGAGCGCTTCCTGCTCGCGACTCCGAGCGCGCAGCTGGCCTCGCCGCTGATCATCGCCACCGGCGAGCCGGTGATGGCGATGGGAGGCTTCCACGGCCTCGATCCCATCCTGACCCCGGAGCGGCTCGCCGCGCTGGTCGAGGCCCGCCAGGTCCGCTTCGTGATGCTAGGCGACTTGTCGATCGCCAGCCGTTACATGGGGGCCGAGGCGGCGGGGCGTCCGCTGGCCGACTGGGTCC
>Ga0187776_10001685_pt1 | contig 11136 bp, 13 predicted proteins | sample 0216_BV02_MP12_2_FD_132426 | JGI IMG/M metagenome (GOLD analysis project Ga0187776, IMG submission 132426) | Tropical peat soil microbial communities from peatlands in Department of Meta, Colombia - 0216_BV02_MP12_20_MG | ecosystem: Environmental > Terrestrial > Soil > Wetlands > Peat | place...
CGCCCGCCGCGTCGCGCGCCGCGGTTCCGTTCGCCGGCACCGGCCCGCGATCGAGCTCGTACACGTAGCGCCGCTCCGGATCGACGGGAGCTCCGCTCGCGGCGTCACGCTCGAGCAAGGGCGCATAGCCGAGCTCGGCGAGCAGGCGGCGCTCGAAGCCCCGCAGAACGGACGCTTGTTGCCGGCCGGCGCCGAGCTGCGCGAGGCTTTCGGCATACGCGTCGAACAGCTGCTCGTGCGCATCTTCGCGGGGCAGCAGTTTGAGCAGCAGCTCGTTCAGGTAGAACCCGCACATGAGCGCGAGCCCGCCCAAGGCCGTCATGCCGCCCGACCATTCCACCGAGACAAGGGTGCCGAGCTCGGCCGAGCCGCTCCAGCTCAGTCGCAAGGGGTGGAACGCGAGCAGCAGACCGCGCATGGCGGAGCGGGGACGCCGCGCGCCGCGTGCCAGCAGCGCGACCCTGCCCAGGCGCCGAGTGAACGCCTCGACGATAAGGCTCGTCTCCTTGTACGCGTACGCGTGCAGCACGTAGCCCGGTTCGTGGTCCGCGCGACGCCTGCTCATTTCTCAGCTCCCATAGCCCAGTTGACGCAGTACGCGCTCATTGTCGCTCCAGCCGCGCCTGACCTTGACCCAGACGCCGAGGTACACCTTGCCGCCGAACAGCCGCTCCATGTCCTTGCGCGCGGCCTCGGCGATGCGTTTCAGGCGCGCCCCTCCCGCGCCTACCACTATGCCCTTCTGGCTCTCCTTGTCCACCAGGATCGCCGCCTCGACGCGGCGCAACCTGCCGTCCTCGCGAAAGCTCTCAACCAGCACCTCGCAACGATACGGCAACTCTTCGCCGAGCTGCTGGAACAGCTTCTCGCGCAGCAGCTCGGCGGCGAAGAATCGCTCGTCGCGGTCGGTGAGCTGCTCGGGAGGGAACAAGCGCGGTGCCTCCGGCAGCGCCGCGCGCAGCACGCGGAGCAGCTCCGGGATATTTTTCCCGGTCTTGGCACTCACCGGGACGATGGCGTGGAAATCGCGTTCACGCGCAAGCCGTTCGACGAACGGGAGCAGCTGGCTCGCCTGGCGCATGCGGTCCACCTTGTTCACGACCACGATGGGTTTCGCTTCCCGCGGAATGTGCGCCAGCACCTGGCGGTCTTCGATGCCCAGGCGTCCTGCTTCGACGACGAACACGACGATATCCGAGCCGCGCATGATCTCCAGCGCCCGGCGGTTGAGCATACGATGCAAGGTCTCGCGCTCGCGCTCCTGCAAGCCCGGCGCGTCGAGAAACACGAACTGGCATTCCGGCTCGTTCAGGATCCCGGTGACGACATGCCGGGTCGTCTGCGCCTTCGGGGAGACGATCGACAGCTTCTCTCCAACCAGCCTGTTGAGCAGCGTCGATTTTCCCGTATTCGGGCGACCGACGATCGCTATCGTCCCGCAACGGAACACGCTCACCTGACCATGTCCGCCAACAGTGCCTCGGCGGCGCGCTGCTCCGCGCGCTGCCGGCTCGTGCCGCTGCCGACGGCCCGCAGGCCACGATCGGCGAGCACGCATTCCACGTCGAACGTCTGCGCGTGCGCAGCTCCGCGGACGGCGAGCAGGTGGTATTCCGGCAGCGGACGATGCTGGCCCTGCATCAACTCCTGCAGCCGGGTTTTCGCGTCCTTGCCTGCCGCCCGGTGATCAAGTTCGCTTAACGCCGCGCCGTAGGTGCGCAGAATCGCCGCACGCGCCGCCTCGTAGCCGCCATCCAGAAATACCGCGCCGAAGACCGCTTCAAGCGCATCCGCCAGGATGGAGGGCGGACGGTCGCGGCCCGCGCTGAGCTCGGCGTCCCCCAGGCGCAGGGCCTCGGGCACGCCGAGCGTCCGGGCAAGACCCGCGAGCGCTTCCTCGCGCACCAGGCTGGCGCGCAGGCGCGTCAAGTCACCTTCGGCCAGGTCGGCGAACCGGCTATGCAGATGCTCGGCGATGACGCAGCCGAGTACTCCGTCGCCCACGAACTCCAGGCGCTCGTTGTGCGGCGCTCCGTAGCTGCGATGCGTCAGCGCCTGCTGCAGGAGCGCTGCGTGGCGAAAGCGGTAGCCGAGCCGGCTCTCGAGCGACGCGTTCCGGGTCAAGGGAGGCTATCGTCCTCTGGTCGAGGCCTTGAAGTCGAAATACAGCCCGACGTTCGTAAACAGCGGCACTTCCTTGCGATACGCGAACGAGATCACGTTCTGGCCGCCTTCCTTGGTGATGTCCAGGTCGCTGGGCTTGAGCGACGGGATGTCATCGACCGCCTCGCGCAACTCGAACGCCCGGCGGACCTCCGCCGGCGTCGAGTCCGGGTTGTCCTTGGCGACGGCGTTGATGGTCTTTACCGCCGTGAAATACTCGACGTATGCCGGTATAACGTTGAACGCGAGCAACGCGAGCAGAACGAGCACGACGGACCCGAAGATCAGGCCGGTCAAGGTAATGCCGTATTGTCTGTTGCGCATCGATCCTCCCAGCACGAGCGTTAGCGAAAGGTGCCGAACCGACTCAGGTCACTTAAGTTCAGCCAGATGAAGAATGCCTTGCCGACGATGTTCGCTTCGGGCACGAAACCCCAGACCCGGCTGTCGCTCGAATTGTCCCGGTTGTCGCCCATCACGAAGTAATGGCCCGCCGGAACCTTGCACACCAGGCTGTCGGCATTGTATTTGCAATCCTGCGAGTAGGGGAACGTCTTGACCTGCGGCACGAAGGACGGCGCGTTAGCGTCGATCAGGATCTGATGCTCGACGCCGTCCAGCTTCTCGAGATAGTGGCTGTAGTACTGCATCGTATCCTTGGAAAGATAGTCGCTGATCTGGCGCTCCGCTATCGGATGGCCGTTGATGATGAGTCGCTTGTCGCGGTATTCGACCCGGTCGCCAGGCAGCCCGACGACGCGCTTGATGTAGTCGAGCGAAGGGTCGTCCGGGTAACGGAACACCATGACATCGCCGCGCCGCGGTTCCCCGATCGGAATGACCTTCTCGTTGACGATGGGGAGCCTGATACCGTAGGCGAACTTGTTGACCAGGATGAAGTCGCCGACCTGCAGCGTCGGGATCATGGATCCGGACGGTATCTTGAACGGCTCCACGACGAACGAGCGCAGCAGGAAGACGACCAGGATGACCGGAAAGAAGCTGACGGAGTACTCGATCCACCACGGCTGGCGCGCCTTCTCCGCACGCTTCTTTCCCAGCCACGCGATCTCGAGCACCCACACCGCGCCCGTCACCACGAGCAGTAGGAACAGGAACAGGGCGAAGTTCACTTGTCGCCCATCTGCAGTACGGCGAGGAACGCTTCCTGCGGTATCTCCACGGACCCGACCTGTTTCATGCGTTTCTTCCCTTCCTTCTGCTTTTCAAGCAGCTTCTTCTTGCGCGTCACGTCGCCCCCGTAGCACTTCGACAGCACGTTCTTGCGCAGCGCCTTCACGTTCTCGCGCGCAACGATGTGGGAGCCGATTGCCGCCTGTATCGCCACGTCGAACATCTGTCTCGGTATCAGCGCGCGCAGACGCGAGACCAGATCGCGCCCGCGCGCCTGCGCGGCCGTGCGGTGCACCATGCTGGAGAGCGCGTCGACGCGCTCACCGTTCACCAGGACGTCGAGCCGGACCATGTCGGCGGCACGGTATTCCTTGAAATCATAGTCGAGCGAACCGTAGCCGCGCGTGATCGACTTCAGCCGATCGAAGAAGTCGAGCACCACCTCGTTCAACGGCAGGTCGTAGGACAGCACCACGTGGCGCGCCGAGTAGTGCATGTTGGTCTGCACGCCCCGCTTTTGCGTGCACAGGGTGATCACCGGACCGACGTACTCCTGCGGCACGAAGATCGTCGTCGCAATCATCGGCTCTCGGATTTCCACGATTCTGGACGGCTCCGGAAGCTTGGCGGGATTGGACACCTGCTCGACCGATCCGTCCCGCAGCTGAACCTCGTATACGACCGACGGAGCGGTCGTGATCAGGTTCATGCCGTACTCACGCTCCAGCCGTTCCTGCACGATGTCCATGTGCAGCAGCCCGAGAAACCCGCAGCGGAATCCGAAACCCAGGGCTTGCGACACCTCGGGTTCGTAGTGGAATGACGCGTCGTTCAGGTGCAGCTTTTCTAGCGCGTCGCGCAGCGCCTCGTACTGGTTTGCTTCGACTGGATAGAGTCCCGCGAAGACCTGCGGCTTCACTTCCTTGAACCCGGGCAGGGCCCCGGCCGCCGGCTTGTCCGCGTGCGTGAGCGTGTCGCCCACCTTGGCCGCGCGCAGCTCCTTGATCCCGGCGACCACGAATCCCACCTCGCCCGCCGAAAGCTGCTCGCAGTTGCGCGCCTTCGGCGTGAACACGCCGATCTGCTCGCAGAAATACGCTGCCTGCGTGCTCATCAACAGGATCTTGTCCTTCGGGCGCAAGGCGCCGTCGACGACGCGCACGAGCATCACCACGCCGACATAATTGTCGAACCAAGAGTCGATTACCAGGGCCTTGAGGCGTTGCCCGGGCTGCCCCCTAGGCGGCGGCACGCGCGCGATGACCGCCTCGAGAATGTCTTGCACGCGCTCGCCAGTCTTCGCGCTCGCCCGGATTGCCTCGTGCGCGTCTATCCCGATAACGTCCTCGATCTCCTGGATCGCCTTCTCGGGATCAGCAGACGGCAGATCGATCTTGTTGAGCACCGGGATCACTTCGACGCCCTGCTCGATGGCGGTGTAGCAGTTCGCCACCGTCTGCGCCTCGACCCCCTGCGAGGCATCGACGACCAGCAAAGCGCCTTCGCAGGCCGCCAGCGAGCGGCTCACCTCGTAGGAAAAGTCGACGTGCCCGGGCGTGTCGATCAGATTCAGGAGGTACGTTTCTCCGTTGCGCGCCCGGTACTCCAGCGCCGCCGTCTGCGCCTTGATGGTGATGCCGCGCTCGCGCTCGAGCTCCATCGTATCGAGCACCTGCTCGGCCATCTCCCTGTCCTCCAGGCCGCCGCAGGTCTGAATGAACCGGTCGGCGAGCGTCGACTTGCCGTGGTCGATATGCGCGATGATCGAAAAATTGCGGATGTGGCTCTGCGCGGTCATGAAAAAGGGTGCCTCGGGCACCCTTATGAAAAACTTGGGCTATTTTACCGCAAGCCGTTCGGCAAGCGCCCGGACGTCGAGGAAGTGGCGGCAGATCTCGCGGCCGTCCGGTCCCGCGAGCACGGGCACCAGCTCGCCGTACTCGCGTTCCAGCGCGGCGTCGCGGTCGACGTCGACGACCTCCAGCGTAAAGCCCAGCTCGTCCTGCAGCGGACCGAGCGCGCGCTCCATGTCCTCGCACAAATGGCAATACCGGCGCCCATAGAGCGTCAGACGCACGTCAGTCGCTCAGCCCCGATCGTCGAGTCCCGCCACCGTCACGAACGCTGTCGCGCCGCCACGCCTGACTTGAAGCGTGATGACCGCGTCCTTCGCCAGACCGTTGAGCAAGGTGTTCAGCTGCTTGACCGACTCGAGCTGGGTCTGCTTGCCTGCATGCGCGAGCATCAGCAAGACGTCGCCGCGCTGCACCTCCACACGCGCTTCAGGTCGCACCTCGGTGACCACCAGGCCGTGCTTGAGCCCGAGCTCCCTGCTCTGCTCCGCGGACAGCTCGCTCACGACGATTCCCAAGCGGTTCGCGGCGACCTCGGGTGGCTTTGCTGCCGGAGCCGCCTCCGCCCCCGCAACGGGCTGCTCCTTCAGTTCGCCGACGGAGATCGTCAGCCGCACGATGGCACCCTTGCGCCACACTTCGAGCGGCACTTTCGAGCCCGGCGGCGTAGCGCCGACGATGCGCGGTAGGTCTACCGAAGATTCGATCGGTTTGCCGTTGAAGCTGAGGATGATGTCCGTGCTCTCGATGCCCGCGCGCGACGCCGGGCTGCCCTTCTCGACCGAGTTCACCAGGGCCCCGCGCGGATCCTCCAGGCCAAACGATGTCGCCAGGTCCTTAGTGACCTCCTGAATCACGACCCCGATGCGGCCACGCGACACCCTGCCATTCGCGCGCAACTGCTTCTGCACGTCGAGCGCGACGTCGATCGGGATGGCGAACGAAAGTCCCATGAATCCGCCGGTGCGGCTGTAGATCTGCGAATTGATGCCGACCACTTCACCGCGCATATTGAACAGCGGGCCGCCCGAATTGCCGGGATTGATGGCCACGTCTGTCTGGATGAAGGGAACCAGGTTTTCCTCGGGCAGCGAGCGGCCCTTGGCCGAGACGATTCCCGCCGTCACGGTATTCTCGAATCCGAACGGCGCGCCGATCGCGACTACCCATTCGCCGACCTTGAGACGCGCAGGATCGCCGAATTTCACGATGGGCAGGCCTTTTGCATCCACCTTGATGAGCGCGACGTCAGTGCGTTTGTCGCTGCCGATTACGCGCGCCTTGAATTCGCGCTTGTCCGTGAAGTGCACGTCGATTTCGTCGGCCCCCTCGATGACGTGAGCGTTCGTGAGAATGTAGCCGTCGTCGCTGATGATGAAGCCAGAACCCAGAGAGCGGTTCTCGGAGCGTGGACCAGGCTCGACGGGAGGGCGGCGCGGCATGAAGCGTCGGAAGAATTCGCGCAGCTCTTCGTCGTCGACACCCGGGATCTGCGGCAGTGCGCTGCGCTGAACCGCCTGCTTAGTGCTGATGTTCACGACGGCCGGGCCCTGGTGCTCCACGAGTTGCGTGAAATCCGGCAGCTCGCGCGCCTGCGCCGCGACCTGGCCGGCCGCGACGAGCAGCAATAGCGCGACGACGCTTCTCATCCCTTGCATGCAATGTCTCCCTTCCGCTCCGGGATGGATCGGCAACAGGCTATGCTGTGCCGGATCCTTATTGCGGTTGGTGGTAGTTTACGGCGTCCGCGATGCGCTGGACACTCGCGGCGGGTGCCTCGCCCACCACTGTTACGAGGTGGTTAGCCACCTCGCGAGTATAGATATTCGTCGCGCCCAGGCTTGCGAGACCGGTCTGGACCGGTTTGTCCTCGGCTGTCAGCGGTTCGATGAACACCGACACCGCCGCCAAGCCATCGGAATAGACTACCTGCTCGACGGTGCGCGAACTGCGCAGGGTGCGTCTTACCTCGACCACCTTGCGAAAGCCGGGCAATACCGACTCGACGCGCCAGCCCTCCTGCTCGAGATCCACTGGCGCGACTTCGGCGTCCTCGACGTGCCAGCCCGCCGTCGTACGCTGCGGCTTGACTTCGGCTTGCGTCACCTTGCCGATCGTCAGCTGCGTGAAGGTGAACTGCTCGACCGTGTGTCCCTTGCCGTCGAACGTGAGCGCCTTGAGCAGCATGCCGGAATTAGCATCGGCCCACAGCCTGTAGCCGTAGCGCAGATCGTCCTTGGGAGTGAGCACCACGACCTCGCAGGAGTAGCCCGCTATGCGCTCGCTGTGTCCCAAGGCGACGGTGTAGTTCTGCGTCAGCCCGCCGATCTCTCCCTGCAGCAGGGTCGGAAAGCCGCGATGATCGAAGCGGCGGTCGATTTTCACCGTCCGGCTCTTCGGAAGATAGCAGCGCACCGCGTCATTGGTGCGCAGGATTTCGCGCGGCTCGCCGTCCAGAGCTTCGAGCTTCTCGATGTTTCCGTGCGTGCTCGTGAGCCGCGTGATGCGAGAGGTCTCGCTATGCTCGCCCTGCTGGTACACGAACGTGCCGACGTAGGAGAGGTTGTGCGTCGCCTGATAGATCCTGCTCAGCCACTCGACGGCGTCGGAGGAGTTCTGGGCGTGCGCCAGCGCCGCCGTCGCGGCGAGCACTGTAACGAACGAGTGCGTGAGCAGCGTCCGGGCGATACGCCGGTTCATCGGCCGCCCTTCTCCACCACGTCGTCCGAGACGGTGCGAATGTAGGGCGCCAATCCTTGCAGCGTAACCCGGGGAGAATAGATCTGATGCGCAAGCAGATAGTCGTTGGTCGCGCTGGGTAAGGCAACGCGCGCCGGGACCTTGGGTTTCGCCTCGGCGATCGGGGGAGGCACCGTCGCGACCGGAGGCGCCACGACGTTCGCCGTCGGCCCGTAAGCCAGCCAGCCGACCAGCGCCACGGCGGCCACGCTTGCCGCCGCAGAGAGCGCCACCCACCGGCTGCGCTCACGTCGGCTGCGCATCGCCCTGGGCGCCACGACAGTAGGTTCTCTGGACAGCCGATCACTGAGCTGCGCGCCAAATTCGCGGGACAGCAGGCCATGGCCGTGCATCGCATCCCCAATCAGGTGATAGATGCGCCAGCACTCGCAGGCCTGCGGGTCGCGCGCCAGCGCCGCCAGCGCCTCGTCGAGCTCGCGCTGCGAGCCTTCGCCGTCGATCAAGGCCGAAATCTCGATGTTCATCGCTCTACCACCTCTTGTCCTTGCTCGTATCGAGCAGCGGCCGCAGCCGCTCGGCAATCGCCTCGCGCGCGCGGAAGATGCGCGACCTCACGGTACCGATAGGGCAGTCCATGACGCGCGCGATGTCCTCATAGCTCATGCCTTCAATCTCGCGCAGCTGGATCGCAGTGCGCAACTCCTCCGGCAACTCGGCGATCGTCGCATTCACCGTCGCACCGATCTCATTGGACAGCAACACGCTCTCGGGCGTATTGATGTCGCGCAATTGATCGGCCTCCTCGTATCCTTCCGCCTCCTCGGCTTCGATCTCAGTCGACGTCGGTGCCCGCCGTCCGAGCGCCATGAGGTAGTTCTTGGCGGTGTTGATCCCGATTCGGTAAAGCCAGGTGTAGAACGCGCTGTCGCCGCGGAATGCCGGCAGAGCCCGATACGCCTTGATAAAGGCCTCCTGCGTCACGTCCTCCACCTCCGACGGATCGCGAACGAACCGCGACAGCAGCCGCGCGAGCTTGCGTTGGTACTTCTCGACTAGCAGTTCAAACGCGCGCTTGTCGCCCTTCTGGGCCCTCGCCACCAGCTCCCGGTCGACGTCTTGACTGCTCACGTCCCGGCCCCGCCCGGCGAGGATCCCGCGCGGCGGGACGCCTGCCGGCCCGCCAACGAATCGCTACATCTATTTGCCACAGACACTCGCTCTTGCAAATAGTTCGCTGGTGCGCCATCCGGCCGGTCAGGCCGCCAGGCCCTCCAGCCCCGCGCCAGGCACCCTGCCCCAAAGCGCCCACAGTCTGAGTCTGCGGAACGACTCCGCGTCGAGCATGTCGCGGACAACCACAATTGTGCGCCGCATCGAGCCACGCACCGGAACAATTACCGCAAAGCGGCTTACGTGCTTGCGGCCAACCACGCGCACTTCGGTCTCGGTTCCGTCGCGCGCCTTGAGCCGCACGCTGGCCGGACCCTCGATCACGATTCCCGTGACCGATTTCCTGCTCCGCAGCAGCGCCCGGTCCCAGGCCGCGGCGAGGCCAAGCGCCGGCAGCAGCAATGCGACGGCGAATGCGCCCGGCCCCGGCACGGCAATCGCAGCGCAGGCGCCCGCCAGAGCGTGCACTGCGATGACGGCCGCGGCTAGGACGCCGGAAGGCGAAAGATCGATGTTAAGCCTGCGCTCGACGCTCAAGCGCGCGCGAACACCAGTGTTCCGTTGGTGCCGCCGAATCCGAACGAATTCGACAGCGCAATGCGGATTGGCAGCTTGCGCGACGCGTTTGGCACGTAGTCCAGGTCGCACTGCGGATCTGGGTTCTGCAGATTTATAGTCGGCGGCGAAACCTGATTGAGAGTGGCGAGCGCCGTGAATACCGCTTCGACGCCGCCCGCGGCGCCGAGCAGGTGTCCGGTCATGGACTTGGTGGAATTCACGGCCACCTTCGCCGCGCGTTCGCCGAGCAGGCGCTTGATCGCGACGGTTTCGGCGATGTCCCCCAACGGTGTGGAAGTGCCGTGCGCGTTGATGTAGTCGACCTCCGAGGCCTCGCGTCCTGCGTCGCGCAGCGCGTTGCGCATGCACCGGTACGCGCCATCACCGTCCTCACAGGGCGCCGTCATGTGATAGGCGTCGGCCGAAACGCCATAGCCGGCGAGCTCGCAGTAGATCTTCGCACCGCGCGCCTTCGCATGCTCATACTCCTCCAGCACCATCGCCCCGGCACCTTCGCCCAGGACGAACCCGTCCCGATCCTTGTCCCATGGGCGGCTCGCCCCCTGCGGATCGTCGTTGCGCGTGGACAATGCGCGCGCCGAGGCGAAGCCGCCGACAGCGAGCTCCGTGACCGTCGCTTCGGCGCCCCCCGCTATCATGATGTCGACCTCGCCATAGCGGATCGACTTGGCCGCCTCGCCGACGCAATGCGTGGATGTCGTGCACGCCGTGACGATGGCCAGATTCGGCCCCTTGAGACCCAGCATGATCGAGAGATTTCCGGCGATCATGTTGATGATCGTCCCGGGTATGAAGAAGGGAGAAATACGCCGCGGACCGTTCTTGACCAATTCATCGTGCGACGCTTCGATCATCGGCAGACCACCGATGCCGGAGCCGAAATTGACTCCGGCCCGCTCGGCCTGGTCCGTAGCCAGCGCAATCCCCGCGTCGCGCCACGCCTGCAATCCGGCCGCCATCCCGTAGTGGATGAAAGTGTCCATGCGCCGCGCTTCCTTCGGCGAAAGGTACTGCGCAACGTCGAATCCCTTGACTTCGCCTGCAATCTGGCTGGCAACCCGCGAAGGATCGAAGCGCGTGATGCGCCCAATGCCGGAACGCCCGGCGAGCACGCTGCCCCAGGCCTCGGCAACGCTGTTGCCTACCGGAGAAACGATCCCAAGCCCGGTAACGACGACTCTGCGACGGGACAACTTCTCTCCTAGCGAGACACGCGACCCGGGTTCGATGTGCGTGTCCCGGTGTCTCTGGTTACGCCTAGCTCTTCTGGTGAGCCTTGATGTAATCCACGGCCTGCTGAACGGTCGTGATCTTCTCCGCTTCTTCGTCCGGGATCTCGGTCTCGAATTCCTCCTCGAGCGCCATGACCAGTTCGACCGTATCCAGGGAATCGGCGCCCAGATCGTCGACGAACGACGACTCGTTCTTGATCTCGGCCTCGTTTACGCCGAGTTGCTCGGCGATGATCTTCTTGACGCGTTGTTCGATGTTTTCCATTTGCTGCTCCTTCCCTATGGGGCCAAGAGGGCCCGTATTC
>Ga0187776_10001686_pt1 | contig 11131 bp, 11 predicted proteins | sample 0216_BV02_MP12_2_FD_132426 | JGI IMG/M metagenome (GOLD analysis project Ga0187776, IMG submission 132426) | Tropical peat soil microbial communities from peatlands in Department of Meta, Colombia - 0216_BV02_MP12_20_MG | ecosystem: Environmental > Terrestrial > Soil > Wetlands > Peat | place...
AGAGCCTTCCCCTGCTTCGACGAGCCCGGCTACAAAGTGCCGTGGCGGTTGACGCTGCGCGTGCCGCGGAATCTGGTCGCGCTCTCCAACACGCCGGTCGAATCCGAGACCGACCTGGGCTCGGGAATGAAAGCCGTGCGCTTCGCCGAGACGCGTCCGCTTCCGTCGTATCTCGTCGCCTTCGCCGTCGGCCCGTGGGAGACCGTCGACGTCGGCCGCGTCGGAATGAATCCCACGCCGATGCGCATCGTCGTGCCGAAAGGGCGCACCGCCGAAGCGGCGTTCGTCGCGGGCGCGTATCCGCGGATTTTCGAGAAGCTCGAAGGCTGGTTCGGCCTCGCGCACCCGTACCCAAAGCTCGACGAGGTGGCGATTCCGCTCTCCGTGGGATTCGCGATGGAGAACGTCGGCCTCATCACCTACGGGGCCACGATCATCCTCGCCAAGCCGGATGCGGCCTCGCCCGCGTTCCGTCATCGTGCGGCGGGCGTGGGCGCGCACGAGATGGCACACCAGTGGTTCGGCAACCTGGTGACGATGGCCTGGTGGGACGACGTCTGGCTGAACGAAGCCTTTGCGACCTGGCTCGCCGAAAAGACGGTCGACGCGTGGAATCCGGGATACGAGCACGGCGCCGGGCGCGTGAGCGAGCGCGCCCAGGCGATCCACGAAGACCTGCTCGACTCGGCGCGGCGGATCCGCGAGCCCATCGTCTCGCGCGGCGACATCTTCAACGCCTTCGACTCGATCACCTATGAGAAGGGCGCGACCGTGATCGGCATGTTCGAAGGCTGGATGGGCGAGGCGTCGTTCCGGCGAGGCGTGAAGCGCTATCTGACGGCGCATCGCGACGCGAACGCCACCGCCGCGGACTTTCTCGACGCGCTCGGGACCGCGTCCGATCGATCGATCGACGCGGCGTTCTCCACGTTTCTCGACCAGAACGGCGTACCGCGGGTCGGCGTCCGCCTGCAATGCTCCGCCAGTGGCGCGAAGCTCGATCTCGAGCAGCGCCGGTTGACGCCGCTGGGCGAGAACGATTCGCGGAAGCAGTGCTGGCAGATCCCGGTCTGCGCTCGCTACCGCAACGGCGCCGCGACGCGGGAAGCGTGCACGCTGCTCGCCGACAGGGCAGCGAGCCTCGAGCTCGATGCCTGTCCCGACTTCGTCGTCGCCAACGCCGGCGGTCGCGGCTACTACGTCGCCGACTATCGCGACGACCTTCTCCAGCGCCTCGCCGCGCATCGCGACGCTCTCGCGCCGGCCGAGTACGCGGGTCTTCTCTACGATCTGCGCGAGCTCGTGCGCGCCGGGGCGGTGAGCGGGCCACAGGCGCTGGAGTGGGTGCGCGCCGCGGCGTCCTCGCCGGACCGCCACGTCGTCGAGGCTTCCGTCACGCTCGCCACCTTCGTCCGCGACACGTTGATCGACGGCAAGGATCGCCGGCAATTCGCGGCGTTCGTGCGCGAGGCGTTCGGCGCTCGCGCGCGCAGGCTGGGCTTCGCTCCGCGACACGGCGAAAGCGACGACGAAGGGCTCCTGCGCCGATCGCTGATCGGGCTCGTTGCGCCGGTGGATGGCAGGCTCGCGGCCGAGGCGCGCCGCCTCGCGGCGATGTGGCTCGGCCATCGCAAGGCGATCGATCCTGGCATGGTCGACGTCGTGCTCGTCGCCGCCGCGCAGACCGGAGACGAAGCGCTGCTCGAGCGCTTTCTCGCCGAGGCAAAGCGCACCTCGGACAGCCTCGACCGGCGCAATCTGACGCTGGCCCTTCTCTCGTTCGGCGAGCCGGTGCTGGCCGAGAAGGGCTTGCGGCTGCTGCTCGATCCCGCGTTCGATATCCGCGAATCGACCACCGCGCTGTACTTAAGCGAGCGGTTGACGCCGCCCCGGCGCGAGACCCACGCCTTCATCGCCGCGAACTTCGACGCGCTCGCGAAACGCGTCTCCCGCGACGCGCCGGGATACTGGGCCAAGTATGCCGCGCGGCTCTGCAGCGAAGCCGATCGCGGCGAGGTCGAAGCGTTCTGGCGCGACCGGATCGTGCGCTACGCGGGCGGCGCGCGCAATCTCGCCGAGACGCTGGAGCAGATCCGCTTGTGCACGGCGCTGAAGAGCGCCCAGGGGCCGGCCGTCGCGGCGTTCCTGGCGAAGCCCTGAAGGAGCGACGGCGTCAACCGAGCGACAGGATCCGGATGAGACAGGATGCTCCGGGCGCCAGCACCAGACCGTGGACGCACGTGGTGGTGGCAGTGTCAAGGTAATAGTCGTAACCGCCCGGGTCGTACTTCACCGCCACGATCCTGATCCTCGAACCGGTCCCGTTGCTGGCCTGGATGTAGTCGAAATACGACGGGCCAGTGACGATCGTGGGACTCGAAGTCAAGGGCAAAGGGATCGGCGGCGGCGGCGCCGCCCGCGCCTGGCTGACGATCGACGTGTGCAATAGAGCATGCGCAAGCGACGCCGCACTCAGCACCAACAGCAGCCGCGCGCCACCTCGTGTGCGTCGAAGCATGAACAGCGCCACGGCTGCAATCACGATCGCGATCGCCACCGAAACGGCGGGGCTGAGCGGTACGATCGCAGCGGTCCCCGTTGTGAAGTCGACTTCCAGAACGGGCGGCGCGATCTGCGCCGATGCGCCGGAGGCAATCGCGTAAAGCGAGAAGGTAGAGATATTCCAGAAACCTCTGCAGCGTGCCATCGGTGCACTCCCTTACACACAATGCGCCGCACCCATTCTGGCACGCTCGCAGCGGCCGTACAATCCCGGGCCTGGCCGGAAAAGCAGGGCAACCGGCCGGCGTCCGGGTCTGGCTTACGGGTTCTTCAGGAATCTCGAATAGAAGGCTGCGAACACCAGGACAATACCGATGTTCGCCATCAGCCGTTCCCAGAGTCGATTCCTAAAGAACAGCAGGTCCACACCGACGACAACGGCTATCAGCGCCAGGATATAAAGCACGACAGACAGGTTTCTCTTCATTTGCATCCAATCAGCAGTGCGTTCGACAGCCTGCGTAATGGCAGGAGCCGAGAGGCGAGGGGCCCGACCCGTCGTATGGTAAGCTCCTGCTCAATGCGCCTAATGTTCAGTCTCGTCCTTGCGTGCCTGCTCGTCGGTTGCGTGCCTATTGGTGTTCGCATGGGGACCCAGCCGGACCTGGGCTCGGTCGCCGACCGCTGGAACCCCTTGCCGAGCGCCAGGATCGCGCAGGCAGGAGCGGCGCTCGCTCGCTGCTGGGCGATGACGTAGCCAGCTGGGGGCCTCACGAGCGGATGCGCGGGCGGACAGTTATAGGTCGGTCCGCTCTGCATCGACGGCGTTGCGCTTCTGCAGGTCGGAACGATCCGCGAGGTCTGCAGCACACGCCTTGTCGAGGCGCAAGCCTCAGCAGCTTCATGGCTCGACAGCGACGAGTCGGGCAGCCGTTGCAGACTGCACGCAAACATGTACTACTAGCGGGTGCCTCGAGACGCTGCGGATGGGCAGCGGTCGCGCTCATTGTCTTGGTCTTGCATGGTTCGGTGGCGGTCGCTGATGAAGGTGGTACGGCGTTCTGGGCATCCGGGCAATACGCGAGCCTGGCTGCCTCCCCGCCGTCACCGGGCTGGTCAGTCAATCTAAGCGCCTATGGCTATGGCGGAAACGTCGGGGCGTCCAAAAGCCTGCCGATTGGTGGGGCTGTAGCGCTGGGCGCCAGCCAGCGTACAGCGTCAGTCAGCGCCCAGCCCGGCTATGCGCCGGACGCGGCGCTCTTCGGCGGCCAACCCTTCATCGGCATTTCATTCGGCCTCGGCGGCAATCGTACCGAGGCCAAAGCGTCGATCCTCGATACCCAGATCAGCCGCAGTGACACTCTCTACGCCGGCAGCGACTTGTATCCGATTGCGAGCCTGGCCTGGACGCGTGGCAACGAGAACTGGATGGCATACCTCACCGGCGACATCCCGACCGGAGCGTATCAGGCGTCGCGACTCGCCAACGTCGGCATCGGCCACGGCGCCATCGATGCCGGCGGAGGCTACACCTATTACGACGCCAAGGGCGGAACGGAATACTCCGCCGTCTTGGGCATCACCTATAACTGGAAGAATACGCACACCGATTACAAGAACGGAATCGACTCGCACCTGGACTGGGCCGCCTCGCGCTTTCTGTCTCCCGAGTGGGAGCTGGGCGTGGCCGGTTACGTGTATTACCAGCTGACAGCTGACAGCGGAAGCGGAGCGAGCCTGGGCCCATTCAAAGCCCATGAAGCAGCGATCGGCCCCGAGATCGGCTATCAATTCGCCGTGGCTGGCCAGCAGTGGCAGGCGAACCTGCGCGCCTACCGGGAATTTTGGGCGCAAAACCGCTTCGAGGGTTATGCCCTCTTCGCGACGCTGAACATTCCGCTTGGTGGTGCTGTAGCCAAGTGACCGCGGGCCCGGCGCCTTCGGTATCCCGTGACGCCCGCTGAACGACTGCTCATGGCCGCTCGGCGAGCCGTCGCAGTCCGAACTCTGAGCGGTCCTTTGCGCCAACGCTAGGGCTGCGGACCAGCGAGGAGCTTCGCGCAAAGCCGGGTGGTTTCGGGAAAGACGACCCCGGCCTGTCAATTCCGGTGTGCACGCGTGCGTCCAGCCGAAAGTGCGTCGCTTGACCCGCCCCACGTCGGCAGCGTAACGTTGGATGATCGATCAAGGGCGGAGAGCAGACCATGAACAAGCTCATTGCTCCCGGGCGCGCTTCACGTTTGTCTCGCATGGTCTCGGTGATCCTTGCGGCCCTTGGATTGGCAGCGTGCGCGGTACAACCAGAAAAACAGCCTATCTATTCGAACACCCCCGGTGGCTTGTTGTGTGGCACGAGCAGCACCAATCAGTGCAAAGTGCCTGCCGGCACGCGATTGATCATCGAGTACGTATCTGGATTCGCGTTCCAGCCGCTCTCGTCGAATCAGATGACTTCAGTGACGATGGCGATAACGGATCCCCAACTGGGTCTAAATGGCGCTGGTTTCCACGTCTTTCCTGCAATCAAGGTCAACACGACGTCGATAAGAGACGTATTCGCCTTTTCCTCGCCCTTGAAGATGATGCTTCATCCCGGCGCCACGTTCTATTTCTCGCCCGCTGATGGTATTTCAGTGTCCGGATACTTGGTGACGGAGAACTAGATCGCTAAGCCGACAGAGACGGTGTGGCGACGGGTTGCGAGAGGAATGCGGAGAGAAATGAACCGAAGGTGCTTCGATTGCACGGTCGCAGCCGGACGGAACCGGGCGCCGACGCGGACAAGATCCTCAGGCGCGCGAACCCCGCCGGACTTCCGATCGACCAGCCGACCACGTTCGATCTGGTGGTCAATCTGAAGACGGCGAAGGCGCGCGGCGCGCTATCCCACGAGAGCTACAGCTCGTAAGACCGCTTAACTGCTCATAGCAGCAGTCGATTTCCCAATTCCGTTCACGGGGCGGGCCGGCAGTCGACCCCGAGCGACATCGGCCCTACACCGCTTCCCGTCAAGGACCTGTCAGAACCATCCGTCCATTCAGAGGCTGCACGGGGCGCGCGTTCATCGGATAGATCTTCGCAAAGCGTGCGATTTCCTGTTTCGAGAACTGCACCGGATCGCGCAAGACGAACCACGTGACGTCCTCGCTGCATGGAGGAGTCGTGAGCGAGCCCGTGAATGTGTAATAGGCCCGGTCGGCCGGAAGCAGCGCCGTCGCATCGATTAGGGTGTCGCCGACGACCTGTTCCTTGCCTTTTTCTTCCGGCAAGTGGTTCCACAGCATTTCGATGAGCGGATTCGCGTGTCCGCCGTGGATCAACACCGCGACCACCGCGAGCTCCCCGGCACCGTCCTTATGCACAAGATGCACGACCATATCGGACGCCTTGCCGTCGATCTTCTCCTCGCTCGGTCGGTGGAAATGGAACTGCACGAGCTGATACTGCTTCGCGCCAACCGTAATGCTGCTGCCCGTATCGTAATTGACCTGGATGGTGTGACCGTTGTCGATGATCTTCAAGGTCGATGGTTTGTAATCGAACTTGATGGCGTCGAGATTCGCCTTCTTCACCGCGGTGCGCTTGATGTCGATGGGCGATTGATGCTTGCCGACAGCGCAGGTCGTGAACTCGTGCTCGACAGCTCCCCAGTGCGATGGTCCGGTGTTCCCGTGATAGCTCCAATGCGCGGGCTCCTCGGCCAGCGCAGTGGAGGCAGTGGCTGCAATGGCGGCGGCCAAGTAACCGAGTACGGCTGCGCGAAGCCTTTGCCCGATGCTTCCTGCAATGCTCATCATAAAGCCTCCGACCTGCCGGGGGAGTGCTGTGGCGCTTGCCGAGATGCGATGCCGTTCCTGACGCGTACTAGCGAGAGCTGACCGGATTCGCGTGCCGGCGTGGAGCCATCGCGAGCACGTTAAGTGGGTCTTCGTCCACGCGCTTACGATCTTCCGCAGCGGACTCGCTCGGGGCAATCGCCCGCTGTTCGCGGCGGATGCGTGCAAACGTTCTCCTTATGTCGGTTCGAATGCTGGGGGTGTACCGGAATGTCGGGTCGAGGATCGATTTCATGTCACCTCTATTTGCCGAAGGCCAGGCCGTGACGCCGGAAGCCCCAACACGCCAGGGAGGACATCTTGGGGGTCAGCGACCGCGGGTTCATTCCAATGTTGCACCCCGCCGGTGTATTGCCTTTGATCGGGGACAGGATCGGCTGGTTCGCCGATCAGGCTACCCGAGCGCGTCTCCCGCCGGCGCAGCGCGATTCCGAGATCCGGAACGGATCGAATCGTTACGCCTGCTGTTACGGCAAGCTTGCGTACCGCTTACGCACCCGGATGCTTCTTGCTCGATTAGCGGAGTATCTCTTGATCTGAGTCAGTACGCTACAGCACTTTGATGACTATTATTTTTCGGTTCGGGAGCCGAGACGAACCGGGTGATGCCGGCGACTTTGTGGCGCAAATCGCGCCCGGCGGCGCCGCGGGGGTCATCTTGGCGGCCATCGTCTGCGCGGTGAAGAACGCGATGGCGCGCAGGCGAAGTGACGACGGCGTAATGGTTTCAGACCTACATTGGAGAACACCTATGGCACACGACTGGGCTGCAGATGTGAGGAGATATGTCGCCAACCCCGACGCCGCCGCGATCAACGGTATCGTCAAGCACTGCGGGATCGCGCTTCAATCCAAGGATGGTTCGTTCGTCGCGGTTACGGACAGGGCCGAGTGCGACCGCGTTCGCGACAGCTTTCTCAAGAAGAAGCTTGGTCTGACGCAAAGTAACGTGGAGCTCGACGCTGCCGTGGCCGGGATCGGGGAGACGATGAAAACCGATCGCGACAAGTCGCGGGTCGCCTTCTACTATCTACTCGCCGAGAAATTCGGGAAGCTCACGGTCTTTCATTGATTGGCGTTTCTCCTTGACGGCGCACGCCCGGTCGGTGAAGCCGCCCGTGCGCCGGCGGGAGTGCCCACAGGTGTGTCATTGTTCCATACCCAACGAATTGAAAGGGCGATTCATGGCAACGACTGCCAAATCTCTAGGCAAGAAAACCACCGCTAGAAGGCCGACCAGCCGTGCCAAGTCGAGGGTCAAGCGTATCGCGCGCAAGGCCAGGAAATCTCTGGACGCGGCAGCACATGACACCGAACTTGCCCTTAACCGCACCACCCGCAAGCTAAAGGGAGCCGCCCAGAAGGTTGGAACGCAGTTTGAGCAGGCGAAGAAGCCGGTCAAGAGGCACGCGAGGCGGGTCGAGCGCAACGTCGTCTCGACACTGGCAAGCGCGGGCGAACTGATCACCGGGGCCGTGCGCAAGGCGAAGTCGCGGCTCGCCGCCGCGACAAAAAAGGTCGGTTGAAAATAAAGGGGTTCGACGCCAGGGTGCGCGCGGATAGAGCGTCCCGAGCGTCGCTTGGCGATCACAACCTCGGAGTTCGTCCGAAGGGAGCGCATCATGGCATTCGTCTGGTTCGTATTGGTCGGCTTGGTGGCAGGGTGGCTTGCCGGGCAGCTCGTGAAGGGCGGCGGTTTCGGCGTCATCGGCGACATTGTCGTGGGCGTGATCGGTGCATTGCTCGGCGGATTTCTGTTCAGCTCCCTGGGTGTGTCTCTGGGCGGAGGCTTGCTCGGCGCCATTATCGTGGCGACCATTGGCGCAGTAGTGCTGATCTTCATCCTGCGTCTCATCAAACGCGCGTAGACGGCTAACCCTTCGCGCAACCGCGTCGCGGCCGACGGTGATTCCCTTCGTTCGCGCGCGGGGAGCTCCACTGGCGGGCATCGTGCTGGTGATGGCTCTGATCGCGGTCCTGCAGGCTGGCATTTCCTACAGCGTCGGTCGAGGTCCGCTGCGCAGCCTTGAACCTGCCGGTTTTCCAGTCATCGCGGCTGGACTCTACGCGATGCGCTTGGCCTTCCTGGTGCTGCTCGCGACGCTTTGGGCACTCAACCGGAAGCGTGTGATGTTCCGGGTGATCATCGCAGCCAATCTCTACTTCACCCTGGTACTACTCCTCGACACTCTTGCACTCATACGGGTTCTCGAGGGGTTGCGGCAGGCTGCCTCGGCGCTGTTGACTGACGCGGCGTTGATGAGCGTATCCAACATCCTCATCTTTTCCATCTGGTACTGGATTATCGATCCTCCGGGCGTCGACGATAAACCGCACGAAGAGGCACCATGGGCCTTCTTGTTTCCGCAGCGCGGCAGCCCGCTGCCGAACTACGCTTCCTGGTCGCCTGCCTACGCGGACTACCTGTTCATCGCCTTTACGACCAATTTTGCATTCAGTCCGACCGATGCCTTACCGCTCACCCGCGTGGCTAAGGTGCTCATGTTGCTGCAGGCAGCGGTGTCAGTTGTGATCATCACGGGCATCGCGGGAGGCGCGATCAATGCGCTCGTTGGGAGTGGGTGACCTAAACCGAACGTCCGGTCCTCGGCCGGTCTGCAACGGTCGCAGCGCGACCCGCTCCGGGCACTCACCCGGCTCGTGTTGCAGGCGTTCAGTGAAACGCCAAGACCTGGGATCGCTGCAGCGGTGTGTGATCGAATTTTGCGCTGCGAGCGGGAACCGCCTCCGGCGTCCAACCTGATGCCATCGTCATGGCTACGCTACTCAACTCAATGGCGCAACAATCGATAAAGATCATGGATCCATTGGCTTGCCCGCCTGACGTGACTGGCTGCGTCGCACGTCGCAAGTTCGCGAGCCACTCGAGTCTGTGAGTCGCGGCTACAATATTTGATATCGTTCGAGCTGGGTCAAAGCCCTTATCCGCGGAAGTGGCTCATATGGGTGGACGCTCTTGCGGGACGCCGGGCTCGCACGAGTGGGTGTGGGAGCGCGATGCGTAGATTCGTGTTTGCCGTTCTGCTGCTGGCGGTTTGGGTCGCCGGCCATGCCCAGGACATGCCCGCATCCGAGACTTCGAAGTCGCGGCAGCTCGTGATCGCGAACAGCGTGTGGACCGGCGACTTCGACAAGATGCTCGAGCGGCGGATGATTCGCGTCTATGCACCGTTCTCGCGCTCGCTCAACTTCAGCGACAAGGGTCGCGAGCGCGGGATCGCCGTCGAATTGGTACGCGATTGGGAGCGTTATCTCAACATCAAATACGCCAAGAAGCTGGCCAAGCGGCCGCTGACGATCTACGTCATGCCGGCGACACGCGACAAGTTGCTCCCCGGCGTCGAGTACGGGCTCGCCGACGTTGCCATCGGCAATCTGACGCTCACCGAGGAGCGGCTCAGGCAGGTCGATTTCGTTCCCGGCGACGAGGGGCGGAGAACCGTCAGCGAACTCGTCGTCACCGGCCCCAAGTCGCCCGAGCTCAAGGGTCTCGATGACCTCGCCGGGAAGCGTATCCATGTGCGCAAGGCCTCGAGCTACTTCGAGAGCCTGCAAGCGCTCAACGACCGCTTCAAGCGCGAGAACAAGCCCGAGGTTCAGCTGATCCTCGTCCCCGATTCGCTCGAAGACGAGGACATGATGCAGATGCTGGATGCGGGTTTGATCGAGCTGATGGTCGTCGACGACTGGAAAGCGCGCATGTGGTCGCTGGTGCTGCCCAAAGTCACCGTCCGCCCCGACCTGGTCCTTCGCGCCAACGCCAAGACGGGCTGGGCGATCCGCAAGGATAGTCCGAAGCTTCACGCGGAGATCGACGACTTCTTCCGCAACTGGGCGATGAAACAGGGAGTGGCCGACTATCGGATGAACGCGTACATGAAGCGGGTCAAGGAGCTCAAGGACCCGACTGCCGGCGCGGAGTACAGGCGCTTCCGCGAAATGCTGGCGCTATTCGAGAAGTACGGCGGCAAGTACAACTTCGACCCGCTGATGCTCGCCGCGCAGGGCTACCAGGAATCGCAACTCAACCCGAACGCCAGGAGTCGGGTCGGCGCGATCGGCGTGATGCAGGTAATGCCGGCTACCGGCGCTCAGATGAGGGTCGGCGACATTCGCGTCACCGAAGCGAACATCCACGCCGCGGCGAAGTACATGGATCACCTTATGACGCAGTACCTCGGCGACGCCGAACTAAGCGAGGGGGATCGAACACTGTTTGCGTTCGCGAGCTACAACTGCGGGCCGGGCAACGTGGCCAAGGCGCGCAGGGAAGCCGACAGACGCAACCTCGATCCCAACAAGTGGTTCAACAACGTCGAGATCGTCATCGCGCAGAAGATAGGTACCGAAACGACGACCTACGTTCGGAACATCTACAAGTACTATGTTGCCTACAAACTGACGCTCGAGGCCCAGGCGGAGGCCGAGAAGGCCCGCCGGCAAGTCACGCCGGTGAAGGAATAGGCCGCCGCAAGATCGGCTGACTACTGGGACGCGCGCAGCGACTCGGTGCGGCTCAGCAGGTTTTGCGGGACTACGTGAATCATGCCTCGCCGCGGCGTGTCGATATCTGCAATGAGAAAGAAGGCGATGGATACGACCAGCGGCAGGACTGAAGGCAGCCGAGAGGTTATCTTGGCGTCTTTCGCCCCGATGCCCGCCAGCATCGCTGCGCAAAGGGCAATCATGCCCATAAGAGCCCAGCCCGGAATAGGAATCCGATTCCGCCATGCGGCTTGAGTGTAGCCCTGCGAGTTCAACACGTCGTTCAT
>Ga0187776_10001687_pt1 | contig 11130 bp, 10 predicted proteins | sample 0216_BV02_MP12_2_FD_132426 | JGI IMG/M metagenome (GOLD analysis project Ga0187776, IMG submission 132426) | Tropical peat soil microbial communities from peatlands in Department of Meta, Colombia - 0216_BV02_MP12_20_MG | ecosystem: Environmental > Terrestrial > Soil > Wetlands > Peat | place...
ATCTGCATCTGTTGCCGCCGCTTCAGGGCGGCGTTCACCAGCGAGATCCCCCACGCCAGAAATGCGACCACGACGACGGAGGTCGCAATGCTCTCCACCAGCGCCTGATACGCGAATCGCTCGAAGCCTACTGGAAGCTGCATCGTTCCCACCTCCAACTCGTATACGGCTGGAGGCCCCGCAGGGTTAACGCAGCCTAATACCGCAGGCTCCAATCCAGCAGGTGGCCCGCCAGCACGATCCCCGCATACCCGGCGCAGGCCAGCACCAGCAGGGTGTGATAGAGGCGCGTCCACCACCAGGCGCCGGCGCGCCGCCACGCTGCCAGCGCCGCCACCAGCGGGACCACCCCGGCCACCAGCCCCACCAGGCTCATCCCCTGCAGGAAGTGCAGCCAGCCGTCGCTCCGGGCGCTGAGCACGTCCAGGTCCCCGAAGCCCTTGGCGATGAAGTAAGCCCAGCCCGCCAGCACCGCCAGTTGCAGCCCGCAGGCGGCGATCACCGCCGTACGCAGCGCGCGCCCGCCGCCGCTCAGTTCCAGCTTGCGCCCGTAGTGCCAGCGGACCAGCGCGGCGATCAGCCACAGCAGCAGCGCCAGGGCCAGCCCCACCAGCGTTCCCAGCAGCACCAGGCGCGCGAAGCCCTGGCCCTGGTACCAGGGCACGCCCTGGAAGACCACGATATCCACCCCCGTCACCAGGGTGTAGCGCCCGTCGCCCCCGCGCACGAAGGCGATCTGGTCCTGCCCGTCGGGATTGCGGTAGAGCAGCGGCGCGATCTCCTTCCAGCGGATGGGCTCGCCATTGGGCGCCTTCAGGTCGCCCGAGACCAGGGTGCCGTCGGCCTCGGCCGCGATCGTCACCTCGCCGGTGGCCAGGTAGGCCAGTTTCAGGATGCAGGTGTCGCAGCGCCGGCTGACCAGGTAATCGCCCGCCACCGCGCGCCCGTCCGCCGCGGCCGTGGCCGGCGCCGCCGCCGCCGGCGGGGTGTACGGGTAGTAGCGGTCCAGGAAGCGCCGCCACAGCACGCCGCGCGGCGAGAGATCCTCCTGCCGCCCCGCGCTGTTGTAGGAGACGAAGAAGCCCAGCTTCTGGTCCGGCATCAGGTGCAGGTCGCTGTGGAACCACTGGGTGTCGCCGCCGTGCCCGAAGATGCGGTGGCCGTTGCGGCTCTCCTCGTAGAAGCCCAGCGCCATGCCGGTCATCTGGGGATGGTCGGTGCGCTGGCGCGCGTGCATGAGTTGCGCCGTCTCCGGACGCAGGATCTGCGCCTCGCCCCAGCGCCCGTCGCCCAGGTGCGCCAGCATGAAGCGCGAGATGTCGTCGGCGGTCACCGCCATGCTCCCCGCCGGCGACGCCGGGATGAACTCGTAGTCCTTGGGCGCTTCGCTCCCCAGCTTGTAGCCCATCGACATCAGCGGCTGCAGCTCCTTGGGCAGCGGCTGCCGGAAGCTGGAGTGCTCCATCTGCAGCGGCTTCAGGATGTGCTCTTCCACGTACTGCTCGAAGGGCTCGCCCGAGACCCGCTGCACGATGTAGCCGGCCAGCGCCGCTCCGTAGTTGGAGTACGCCGGCACCGTCCCCGGCGGGAAGATGCGCGGCGGCACGTGCCCCTTGAGCCACGCTCCCAGCGGCTCGATGTGTGCCGCGTCCGTGCTGATCAGTTCTTTGTCGCCCTCGGCGAAGCCCGGGGTGTGGGTCATCAGGTGGCGCAGGGTGATGGGCTGCGGGTAGGTGGCCGGGATCTTGAAGTCCAGGTAGTCGTTGACGTCGCGGTCCAGGTCCAGCTTGCCTTGCTCCTGGAGCTGCATCACCGAGGTCCAGGTGAACAGCTTGGAGATGGAGCCCGGGCGGAAGAGCGTTCCCGCGGGTGAGACCGGGAGCTTCTTCTCGCGGTCGGCGTAGCCGTAGCCCTTCTCGAAGAGCACCTGGCCGTCCTTGACCACGCACACCACCGCCCCGGCGATGTTGCGGCGCTCCAGTTCCACCGGCACCACGCCGTCCAGGAAGGCTTCCAGGTCGGCGGCGGTCATGGCCGGAGGAGGCGCGGGGGTGGCCGTCGCGGCCGCCGGCTTCTCCTCGACGGAGCGCGGCTGCGTCTCCTTGGGGTGCTGCGCCACCCCGCTGTAGGAAGAAAGAAGAAGAAGGACCATCAGCAGAGGGCTTTTGGCGATGGGGATTCGCATAGCCGCGCCAGTCTGCGCGCCCGCCGTCGCGCTGTCAAGGAAGCCGGGACCGCGCCTCATGGTGCCCCACTCAAGCCCGCCTTTGGCTTGAGTGGGTGAAACGGCGATCGGGGTCATCGAATCATCGGGTCATTGGAAGACCAGCCGGGGTGCCCCCAGCGCGCTCTTGGCAGAGCGCGGGAACCTACTTCTCCGCTCCCAGGTCGCGGATCAGCACTCCATCCCAGCTATAACCCTGGCGCGCGATGGCGAATCGTTTGCCGTCCGGGGACCACCCGAAATCGCTGATCTGGTCGGTCTTGTAGTCGGTGACCTGCCGCGCCTTCCCGCCGCCGATCGGCTGGAACCACAGGTTGCTCACCGAGCCGGGCGTGGAGACGAAGTAGAGGCCGGAGTCGTCGGGCGCGAAGCGCAGCCGCCAGGCGTTACGCCACGACGGATCGGGCAGTTCGAACCGCGAGATCTCCTTGTGGCTGGCGGCGTCCAGGATGACGACAGCCGCCCTCTTCGTCTGCAGCGGGAACTCTAGATAGGCCATGCGCTTCCCGTCGTGCGCATAGGCCGGGTGGACAGAAGCGCCTTTGGGCCCGATCGCCTGGGGGGTTCCGCCGGCCGCCGGCACCATCGTCGCCGTGAGGCTGACCGCGTCGATGTAGGCTACCTCCTTCCCGTCCGGCGAGCAGGCGGGAGCGTAACCAAAACCGGCCAGGCGGCGCCGCGAGCCGCCGTCGGCGTCCATGATCCAGATCTCGGGTTCGGCGCCCGTTTCCGCCTGGATGTACGCGATCTGGGTGCCGCAAAGCGCCGGCATCCCCGCCAGCGCGTTGCTGATCAGCAAGGAGCGGCCGCTGCCGTCGGCGTTGGTGACGAACAGTTGGTGCTGCCAGCTCTCCTCCAGGAACCGCCCATCGGGCAGGATCGCGAATGCGTACCCGTCGCTCTTGGGCAGCTCCAGCGGGGAGAACGGACCCGCCACCGATGCTCCCACCGAGATCGTCGAGGTGCGCTCCTGCCGCACCGCCACGATCGCCTTGCCATCGGCCGATACGTGGGCCAACGAGTAGTTGGCCAGGTCCCGGGTGATCCGCTCGGGCGGGCCTTGGCCCATGGGCACGAACCAGAGCTGCGTGTCCTCCAACGACCGTTGCTCCGCCGCGACCACCAGGAAGCCCGAGCCGTCGGGCAGAAACTCCGCGCTGAAGGCTTGGATGGCAAGCGCCTTGTCCCACACCACCCGCCCGCTCTCCGCATCCAGCACCCGCAGCCGCGACACCGCCTCGTTCTTCGCCGGATACTGGATCGGAAACACGATGCGTTTGCTGTCCCCCGACCACGCCGCAGTCACGGTGAAACCTATATTCCCGATGGCTTCCTCGTAGAGCTTCCGTTCCTGGCTGCCATCGGCTGCCGACACGAACAGTTGTGTCATGCCGGCGGTCTGGTCGCTGCGGTAGTACGCGAAGCGTTTGCCATCCGGCGAGAGCACGGGCGTCTCGACCCCGCTCAGCACTAGCTGCGGCGTTCCCCCCAGCGACGGGATGGTGAACAGCCGGCAGGTTGTCGTGCTGTCCTGCAGCGCGTAGTAGATCGAATCGCCGTCGGCCGAGAAGTACAGCGCGCAGAGCGCTGTCGCCGCCGGCGGCACCACCTGGATCGTGCTCCCGGTCGACACCTGCTTCACCCACACCGATCGCAGGTCGCCCTCGCGGTGGTTGTAGGCCACGTAGCGCCCATCCCGCGAGATGGCGACGTCCACCGCTTTGCCGTCCTCGGTGAGGCGCTCCATGGAAATGTTCTGGAATGGGACCGGTGTCGGCCGGTTCACCAGCCGGTAGATCCCGATCGTCGCCGCCGCGATGACGACCACCACCGCCAGCACGCCTCCCAGCAGCGCGACCTTATGCCGCTTGGCCTGGGCCGCGATCACCGCGCTCGCCGAGGAAGCGGGAACGGTCGAGGTCGGTCCGGCCGGCGCCCCGGCCTGGCTTCCGGCCGTGCCGGCGACCGCCACCTTGGCCGACGAACCCGAGTCCCGCGCCAGCCGCTTCAGGTCGGTGCGCACCTCCGCCGCGCTCTGGTAGCGCAGGTCGCGTTCCTTCTCCAACGCTTTGCCGATGATCTCGTCCAGCTTGGCCGGCAGCGCCGCATTCGCCGCCGTCACCGGCGGCGGCGTCTTCTCCAGGATGGCGTGGAAGATCACCGCGCTGGTCGCCCCCTCGAAGGGCAGCCGCCCCGTGGCCATCTGGTACAGCACCGCGCCGAAGCTGAACACGTCGGTGCGCGCGTCCACTGCCTCGCCCCGCGCCTGCTCCGGCGACATGTAGGCCACCGTGCCCACCGTCGAGCCCGGGCTGGTCAGGTGCTCGGGAGCGTCCACGGTCGCGCCTTCGGAAGCGGCCGGCCCCTCCCCGCTGAGCTTGGCCAGACCGAAGTCCAGCACCTTGGCGCGTCCCCGCGCGGTCAGGAAGATGTTGGCCGGCTTGATGTCGCGGTGCACGATGCCCTTGCGGTGCGCGGCGTCGAGCGCGTCCGTCACCTGCATCCCCACGTCCAGCAGGACTTCCAGCGGAAGCGGCCGGCCCAGCAGCCGTTCGCTCAAGGGCCCGCCCTCCAGCAGTTCCATGGCGATGAACGGCTGGCCCTCGTGCTCTCCGATCTCGTAGACGGTGCAGATGCTCTCGTGGTTGAGCGCCGAGGCCGCCCGCGCTTCCTGGCGAAAGCGCTCCAGCGCCGGCCCTTGCTGCGATATCTCCCGGGGCAGGAATTTCAGCGCTACGTGCCGGCCCAGCTTCAGGTCCTCGGCTTCGTAGACCACACCCATGCCGCCGCTGCCCACCTCGCGCAGCACCCGGTAGTGCGATACCGTGGTTCCGATCAAGCCGTTCCCCCACTTCGCCTCGGTATCTTACGCCAGCGGCGGGGGCGCCGACGCGAAGAGGAGAAGAAGGCAGGCCCAGTCCCGGATGCCCCATCCGGAGCCTGCCTGAGCGCCGGGGAAGGCCGCAGGCCGCACCAAGAACCCTGGTGGATGGTGACCCTGAGCGAGCGCCGCGAAGTTCTTGGCGCGCCCCGGCTTGGGCGCGTCGCGGCGCGAGTCGAAGGACCTTGCGGTTCTCTTCCGCGCCGCCTGCGCTTGTTCAAGATGGAGGCGCAGACCGGATGCCCCACTCAAGCCTGTCTTTGGCTTGAGTGGGTGAGGAGATACCAGCGCCGAAGGGGCGCTTGACATTAGCCCAGGACGAAGCGCGCCCGGCGCGCGAGTCCTGGGTAAGCCGTGCCTGGCATCTCGCGCGCGACCGACCCGCGAGCGCCGCGAGCCGGGAGGGAGCGCGCGCCGCCCTACTGCCGCGCGATGTTGAACAGGGTGATCTTGTTGGAGGCGTCCGTCTGCACGTCCAGGAAACCGTCGGGCGTGACCGCCAGCTTCACCGCGGGAAAGATCTCGCCGCCCAGCGGCGTCCCGTCGGCCGCGAAGCGCAGGTGCACCACCGCCACCGGATGCTCCGCGGCGTTCGTCCCCCGCCACTCCTCCAGCCCCGAGGCTACGTGCTCCCCGATCACGATCAGGTCGCGGCCCTGCTGCCCCTGGCGCACGAACACCGCCTCGATCTTCCGCCCCGGCCGCCCCTCGATGTTGATGTAGCCTTTGCTCATCGAGCGCAGCATGGCCAGGCCGTCTTCGGGGTTCCGCTTGAAGGCCGCCAGCAGGCTCTGCTTCTCCGCCGCCGTGGTGTAGGCGGCGATGCGGATGCTGATGCGCCCGCTCGAGCCCGCCAGCCCCTCCGAGGCGATGGCGGTCGCGGTATAGACCTCCTGCTCGCCTTGTCCCCACGCCGTCGTCCCCAGCCACAGCCCCAGCGCCGCCAGCACCAGCGCCCACGCACCCAGCCGCTTGCTGATCCGGAATCTCATGGTCACTCCTCGCGGAGACAGGACTTCCCACTCGCTTGCGGGAGCCCCCGCAGCTTTCACCCTACGGCACACCGCCTCCCGGGCGGAACTAGCAATTCTCGTAGGGGCGGCCGGGGACTCCGGCCCAAGACCGCCCCTGCCGAGGCCTCACGAATCTGCCGGCAGGCACTCGACGGCGGCAAGACGCCTACTTGCTCGGCTGCCACAGCTCGATCTTGTTGCCGTCGGGATCGTAGATCCAGGCGAAGCGGCCGTAACTTTCGTCTTGCCGCTTCGGATCGATGCGGACGCGCTCTTTCGCCAGGCGGTCGAGCAGGGCTTCGAGGTCGTCGACGATGTAGTTCACCATGAACGCGGCTGGGCTGGGCTCGAAGTATGTGCTGGCGCCGGGGAAGATGCTCCACACGGTCATCTGCTCACTCTCCGGATTGTCTTTTTCACGCCACGGCAGCATGACCCCATGGCCGCTATCCGCGAGCCCGAGATGTTGGGCGTACCACTCCTTCATCTGTTGCTGATTCGCGGACTTGAAGAAGATCCCACCGATGCCGAGGATTCGGCCTGGCTGGCTCATGATCGTTTTCCTTTCTTGGGACGGCGGCAGGGCGATGCCGCTTCGGCTCCGGCCCTGCGCGCCTTCCTTCCCTCTTGTAATACGCGGACCCATGCGAGCCGATACCAGGCCGTCGCGGAAGCGACTACCGGCGCTGCTGCCTGCGCAGGAGCCCCGCCGACACCAGCGTGATCACCAGCCCCACCGGGAAAGGCTCCAGGAACGTCCAGCCGGCCCGGATCACCGGGTTCTGGTACATCTCCTTGGTCTTCGCCATCTCCGCCCTCTTCTGCTGCAGCACCGCTTCCGACGCCCCCGCCGCCTTCTCCTTCTCCAGGATGTGGGCGTTGTACTTGTCCAGGAAGTCGGTCATGGCGCTCCGGTTGGTGTCGTAGACGACCTCCCACGCCGCCACGTACATGGCGCTCGAGAGCAGCGTGATCAGGATGCCGACCTGAAAGGCCTTGCCGAAGCTGACCTGCCCCCCACCCACGTTGTCGCGATAGCTCTTGATCCCGAAGAAGACCAGCAGGAAGGAGAGCACGAGGGCCGTGTACCCCAGGTAGGTGGCCTTGTCGAAGCCCGTCTTGCCGATGAGGGCCATGTTGCATGCCATCAGCACCGAGGAGATCACCCCGGAGATCAGGCCGAAGGTGAGGACCGTCTTTTTCATGGTGAACCGCCTCCCAAGCGTGACGTTCGACGGCACCGTAGCGGCACCCCGGGGCGGATGTCGTCACCCTTTCGAATGATTTTCAGCGGCGGAGCGCAAGAATCATGCCTTGGGGTGAGGATTTCTTCAAGGAAGAAGGCGGTGTTCCTTCCCCAACTGCACCGCCTGGGTCCGCCGCCGGGCGCCCAGCTTGTCGAAGACCCGGCTGGAATGGGTCTTCACCGTGTTCTCGCTGACGAAGAGCTTGGCGGCGATCTCCCGGTTGCTCAGCCCGGCGGCGATGAGCTGCAGGATCTCCAGCTCCCGCGCCGTGATCCTCAGCTCCTCCAGCTTGGCTTGGTCGAGCTGGAACGGCTCGCCGGAGACGGGCACCTCTTTCAGCACGATGGTCTCTTGGGTCTTGGTCAGCTTCAGCCCCAGCCAGATGCCCAGCGCCGCGAACAGCGCAGCCACCAGCCCGCCATAGATCTCCAGCGAATGCTCCACCACCAGGAAGCGGTACTCCATCCACTTCAGCAGGGCGATGAGCACTCCGCCCACCAGGCCATAGAGGATTACCTGTCGCTTCATGGAAGTCGCCGGAGAGAGAGCTGGATTCTACCCCAGTTTGTCGGCGCTGAGGCCCACGCGGGAAGGATCTCAGTCCGCCGGCCGGGAGCTTGCGGGCCGCAGGGTCCGCGCCAGCAGCCACGCGCAGGCCACGCTGCCCAGCGCGATCACGCTCGACCACAGGTACGGTCTCGCTGCCGGGCTCCACGCCGCCTGCGGGATGGTCCACAGCTCAAGGAAGCCCAGCAGCACGCGCGGACTGCTGGCTCCCGCTCCGTTCAGGTACGCGGCGAAGCTCTGCGCGTAGGGATAGTAGGCCGCCGGCAGCAGCGCGCAGCTCGCCAGCAGCAAGGGCGGGGCATAGCGCAATCCCAGCCGCACCCAGCGCGCGCGCCGGCGTCCCGCGGCCCAGCCCGCCAGTGCCGCGGCCAGCGCCAGCAGCGACAGCGCGCCCAGCAGCGCCGCCCCCTGCACCAGCCAGGCGCTGCTGCGGGAGGAAGCTTCCGCCCTCTCCATGCGGCTGCGCATCACGTTCTTGCCCACCTCGGCTTGCAGTTGCGCCTCGTAGGCGACCGCCTCCCCTTCTTGCAGTCGCCCCTGCCGGACCAGCACCGGCTGCAGCCGCTGGAAGGAGAGCCTCTGCAGGTGCGCGGCCACCACCTGCTCCAGGTCGGTCTGCGCCCCCAGTTCCATGCGCTGCCCGAAGTGCGCCACCGCCCAGTAGTCTTCCGCCGCCTGCTCTAGCTGGCCGGCGCGCTCCGCCTTCTGGCCTTCGGTCAGTCGCTCCTGCGCGTAGTCCTGCAGGTCCTTGATCGACGGGATGGGCAGGCTGAAGAACATGGCCAGCGCGTCCAGCGGGCTGCCTCGCTTCCACCGCTTCATGACCTCGCGCTCCAGTTGCACACGCCGGGCGATGTAGTCGTCGTAGCGGGGAACGGCGAAGGCCCGGTCCATCAGCGGACGCCAGCGCGCGTCCCGCACCGCCGTCGGAGGAAAGGGGAAGGGCGAGGTCTCCTGCGCCGCCGCCAGGTACGGCACCGCGTTCTCCGGGTCCCAGCGCTCCACCTGCTGCAGCAGCTCTGGGTGCAGTCGTGGCTGGACGCCTTGCGCCTCGTGGCGCTCCACGAAGAAGAGGACCCAGGTCAGCCCAGGGTCGCGCGCCACCGCCCGCTCCGCCAGCCCCACTCCCTGCTCGCCCGGCAGGCGCATAGCGGCGAAAGCCATGGCCGGCGCGTCGCCGCGGCTCTCCGCCTCGCGTCCCAGCTTCTCCCACTGGACGGCGGCCGGCCGGCCGGGCGGCCAGCCGTTCTGCCAGGTGGAGAGGGTCACGCCCACGCCCTGCCGCATTTCGGGAAGGAAGAAGAGCGCGCCCGCGATCCCCAGGCAGAGCAGCGCCGCCTTCCAGGGCAGCGGCGGAGGAGGCCCCGCCGGCTCCGCCAGCGCCGGCTCCGTGGTCCGCGCCGGCCGCCGCAGCAGCCCCGAGAAGAACGCTCGCATCGCCACCATCACCCCTCCCAGCATCCACGACCAGGCCTGCTCGGGCGCGACCGCCTCCGCCTCCGCCAGGATGGCCTCGCCCCAGCCGCGCCGCTCGGCGGGGTAGAGCCGCGTCGCCCAACCGAGCACGCCCACCGCCAACTCTTTTCGCCACGCTGCCGTCATCCACGCTCTCCGAAGGCTGGCCGTAAGGCCCGGCGGCGGCCCGCCTGCGGCGCCAGCTCGCGCGCCCAGCGCTGGCCCGCGCCCGTCAGGCGGTAGAGGTGGCGCGGCGGTCGCCCCGGCGCCGCCGCCGCCTCCCAGCGCGTCTCCAGCAGGCGCTTCCCCGCCAGCCGCATCAGGATGGGATAGAGCGTCCCCGACTTCAGATTCGTCTCCCGCGACAGGTCGTAGCCGTAGCGCCACTCCGCCGCGCCTTCCAGCAGCGCCTCCACCACCACCCGCGTCTGCTTCGAGACCCGCACCGGCTTCATGGGGCATAACTCTACATATGTAGATACAGTTGGTCAAGCCTGGGCGGGTGTCCCACCCTTTGCCGGCCCGGAACGCAGGCGACGGGCGCTTGCGGCAGAGGGTGGGAGAAGCAAACTCCTTGCTGGGCTCTCCCCGGGACGCTCCTATCCCCAAGAAGTCCCGAAGGCACGACAGACGCCCCTGCCTCACCCTTCGCAACGAACGCGAAGGATGGGGCACCCAGGTCTCAAAAGATGGGCCACCCGCCCTGCGGGTCACGCCCTCTTCATCTGCAATTCTTCGGGTGCTTACCACCATCGCTCAACTGGGTGGCCTGAAAAAGGTGAGCAATTCGTCGGAAGTTTGCCTCCAGCTCCGGGTTGGGCGCTGCCCCCGCGACAATTTCACTGGCGCTTGGCTGGCCGTTAGCCTTGAGGTTCGGGTCGGCACCAAACGCCAAGAGTAGCTGCACCCGATCTGTGAGGCCGTTGCTCGCCGCCAGAGTGATCGGGAGGCCCCCACTGCGATTGGGCAAATTCGGGTTGGCACCGGCGCGAAGAAGGGCGCGAAGAACCTCGACCCTGGCTTCTGTCGTGGCAATCCATACCGCCGTGTTGCCATCTCTGTCCTGCTGGTTGACGTCGTCCGCGTAAGCAATCATTGCAACGGCATTCATAGGCGTGCCCCCCGCCATGCCGCTCGCAGCCAACATGAGAGGAGTCACTCCGTCTTTGGAACCAACAACAGGACTTGCCCCATGCTCAAGCAGCATGTCCACAGTGCTTCCGTCCTCTTCTGCATTTCTTGCAGCGTAGTGAAGTGCCTGCCTCTGGTCGCTATCGACGGCGTCGATGCCCGCGCCCCGCGAGAGGAGAGCCTCAACCACTCTACCCTCACCTCCACGAGCCGCTTCCATCAGCGCTGTACGCGAGCTCACGCGGGCATTCGGGTTCGCTCCCAGCCTTAGCGAAAGCATCGCTATAGACTCGGCGCGATGGCCAATCGCCCAAAAAAGAACCCCGCTCGACCTGACGGCAAGACAACACACGACCACAATAAGCCCGACCAGCAAGAGCGCTCGACCAACAGCCCTACGTATTTTCATAGCCTAATCCCCTGCTCAGCATCACAGCCTACGTCCCTACTTGTTGTTGAGACCTGTGTGCAGCGGCGGAAGACCAGAACAACACATGCAGCGACGAATTACCGGGACATCCCCGGGCCGAAGACCAAATTGGTTGACGGTTATCAATCCCGAAGGGATGACCAAGGTATTGGCCGATGCCGTCCCCCAGCCCACATAGATAC
>Ga0187776_10001688_pt1 | contig 11129 bp, 9 predicted proteins | sample 0216_BV02_MP12_2_FD_132426 | JGI IMG/M metagenome (GOLD analysis project Ga0187776, IMG submission 132426) | Tropical peat soil microbial communities from peatlands in Department of Meta, Colombia - 0216_BV02_MP12_20_MG | ecosystem: Environmental > Terrestrial > Soil > Wetlands > Peat | place...
CTGAGAATGCCGACGGCTGCAATTCCCGGAAGGAGCAAAGAAGATGGCACCCAAGGTCATGATCGTGGTCGGAAGCCCGCGGAAGAAAGGGAACAGTTCAACCCTGGCAAAGCAGGTTGCCGCCGGGGCCCGGGCGGGGGGCGCCGAAGTTGAGACGTTTTTTCTTCACGACATGAACATCAAGCCGTGTACCGCTTGCGATTCCTGCCGCAAGAAAGCCGATATGGACTGTATCATTCAGGATGACATGCAGATCCTTTACCCAAGGCTGAAGGGCGCAGACGCCGTTGTCATTGCCAGCCCCATCTACTGGTTTACGGTTTCGGCTCAGACCAAGTTGTTCATGGATCGCTGGTACGCGCTCGGCGGCGACGAGGGCTACGCGCTCGCCGGGAAAAAATTCGGCATCGTGTTAGCCTACGCCGCTGAGGACCCCTTCGTTTCCGGGGCCGTCAATGCCCTGCGCACCTTTCAGGATGCCCTGAGCTTCATCGGCGCAGAGATCGTCGGCATGGTCTACGGCAGCGCCTGGAAGGCTGGGGAGGTGCGGAAGAACAAGGCTCTCATGGAAGAGGCCTATGGCCTGGGCAAAAAGCTCGCCTCGGCATAACGCAGGACCTCCATCTGGGCGCCGGCTGCCCGATGGCCAGGTGGAGGTGCGCAGAAACCCTGTTCGTGCCTGCCTGGATGGTGCAGCGGCGCGACCCGGTGAGATCGGGGCAAAGGCCGGGGAACTCGTCAACCTCGGGTGGACTGATCCGGAGCTTGAGTAGGGCTTCGTTTTCATCGAGGACCCGAAGGGTAGCCCGGACCAGATGATCACGCCGAGCGAGGTCGCGGTTGACCATGGAGTTCTTCTGCGATATCCTTCGCGGGCTGAAAGAACGAATTCCTAATCAGGCCCGAAGGTGGGATTGGGCCCTGAGTTGATCCAGGAACCACCACGACGGACCGTCCGCACCCCAGGTAGAGGGCCGGGCGGTCCGGGCTCGCGTCCCGCTACGGGGGCCCACCGTCTAACCGACAAAGGAGGATCCGGGTATGCGTGCTATGAGGATCATGGGCATTGTCCTGATGCTCGCCGTGCTGGCCGGCGTGGCTCCGGTCGCGCACGGGCAGGGGCCTGAGACGCCGGAGGCGGAGCAGGCTCCTGCCGGTCTGACTCCTCCACGGCTGGGCTTCGTGGATGGTCAGGTGTCGTTCTGGCGCCCTGGCGCCGAGGACTGGTCGCAGGCGCAGGTCAATACCCCGCTTGCCGCGGGCGATCAGCTCTATACAGGCCGCCCGGGAAATCTTGAGCTCCAGGTCGGCGCCCGCGCCTTCGTACGCGCAGGGGCAAACACCCAGATCGGCCTGGAAAACCTGGAGCCCGATTTTCTCCAGTTTAAGGTGACAGGGGGTTTTGCCTCCTTTGACCTGCGCACGCTCGATCCCGGGCACACGGTGGAGGTGGACACACCGAATGCGGCCTTCACCATCGAGCATGCAGGCTACTACCGGGTGGACGTTGACGGGGAGCACACCTCCTTTATCACTCGCCGGGCCGGCCGGGCCACGGCCACTCCGGCCGGAGGGGAGGCTGTCGACATCGCGTCGAGCGAGGAAGTGGTCATCGAAGGCACGGCGAGCCCCCAGGTAAGCTCCTTCGCGGCGCCACAGCTCGACCCGTGGGACAAGTGGAATTACGCCCGCACCGACGCCCTCCTCGACTCGGTGAGCGCGCGCTATGTTGCCCCCGGAGTGTACGGGGTGGATGATCTCGACTCGACTGGGACGTGGCGTGTCGTGCCCGATTACGGCGCCGTCTGGGTGCCGCGGGGGGTGCCGGCAGGATGGGCGCCTTACACCACCGGGTCCTGGATGCTCGACCCTTACTACGGCTGGACCTGGGTGGACACCGCGCCGTGGGGTTGGGCGCCCTATCACTATGGCCGCTGGGTCTCCGTGAACGGTTACTGGGCCTGGGCGCCGGGGCCGGCGGTGGTGAGGCCGGCCTATGCTCCCGCCCTGGTTGCCTTCTTCGGCGGGCACGGTGGGGGAGTCAGCGTCGGCATCGGTGTCGGCGGGCCTGTCGTGGGCTGGGTCGCGCTCGGGTGGGGTGAGCCGGTGGTGCCCTGGTGGGGTCGGCCGGGCTTTGTCCACCGGCCGTGGTGGGGCGGTTGGGGCGGCCCGCGCGTCGTAAACAACGTGGTCATCAACAAGACGACCGTGGTGAACGTGGAGCAGATCAACGTCTACCGCAACACCACCGTCCGAAACGCCGTGGTGGGGGTACACGAGGATCGCTTCGGCCACGGCCCCCTCAGGTCCGCGGAAATGACCCGACTGGATCCGAAGGACCTCCGGCCAATCCACACCGGGCCCCAGCTTACCGCGAGCCCCGCGAGCTTCGTGCCGAGGGCGAGCCGGGGCATCCGGCCTCCTGAGAAGATTCTGGACCGATCGGTGGTGGCTACCCGGCCGCCGCACCGTGAGGCGGAGTCGGCCCCCGGGGGAGAGCGGCACGTGGGGCCGAGGGGGCGGCCAATGCCCGAGGCGCATATTGTGTCCGTGCCTCAGCACCGGGAACCCGCTTCGGCCCTCCAGCGTGCGCCCTTCGGGAAGAGCAAGGCCGAGCGTCCTGCGGTCGGTCAGGTCAAGCCTCCCTCGCCTCCCAAGTTTGCAGGCCCACAAGGCCCTGAGCGGCCCTCTGAGGGCACTTCTCCTGTGACCCGGCGCATCCAGCCACAACCGACCGCACCACCTGGCAAGGTGGCAGGTGCACCGCGGCCTGAGCCGGCCCCTGAGGCCGCTCCGCCTGGGACCGGCAAGGCGCAACCGCCGCCGCGGCGCGAGCCGAAGGTTGCTGCTCCGTCGGCGGAAGCGGCCCAGGCTCGGGTCCGCGGCCCCAAGGCGCCGCCTCCACTCCCGGGCGAGCCCGCCAATCGCCTCTCGCCGACTCGGGCTGAGAAGGGGCAGCAGCAGCAGATGGAGCGCAAAGTGACTCCGGTCCGTCCGGAGAAAGCGCCCGAGAAGGCGCGACAGGAGGGACCGCAGCAGCAAATCGAGCGTAAGGCGCCGACAGACCGGCCGCATAAAACGCCCGAGAAGGCGCCTGAGAACGCGCCGCAGGGGCGCTCGGGCGGCTAGAATCTGAGCCCTTCACCCTTCATCTCGTTGAGGGGGACGTCCGCGGCCAATTGGTCTTCGCGCTGAGACAAGGAGTCTCTGCTCTAGGAGTATGGCACGGACCTCGCCTTGTCGCGGACGTCCTCACCCTTCGCATCAGGACGATAGGCGAACGGCGACGGGATAGCGGCGAGACGTGCAACCGGTGCCGCCGTGGGAGTTCACTCTGGCGATTAAAGGATCCCCAGCTTCTTTCCCATAGCGACATGGGCCTTCGGGAACTCCGGCTGGAAGTTCTGGTAAAAGGTGACGGGGTACCTGGCGCCGACCTTTTTGCCGGACTCCTTCAGTCCCCGGACCAGCTCCTTCAGGCCTTGCGCTGGAATGGAGAAGACCATCTCGTCATCCTGGGTCATGGAGAAGATGCGGTCTCCGTTGCCCGGGATCGCCGCCCGAGAGGACTGCGTCTTGAAGGGGGCGATCAGATACTCGGCACATTCCACCTTGCCCCCGAAATTCCCCACGACGCGCTCCCCGGTGACATAAGTCCACGCTTGAATCAGGCGCATCATTTGAGCGGGATTGCCGTAGAAGACGATCGTGTCCGGTTCATACAAGCCCCGTTCGAGCGGTGAGAGCACTACAGCCTCGTACGTCCTGTTCTCGAGCCGGTGCATGGAGGCCGTTTCCTTCCGCCCTGAATCCTTACTGCTTGCAAAGGCCATCTCACAGAAAAGTTCGGCCAGGTTATCCGCCGGATCCGGTGAATCGCTGAAACCGAAGGCGATCATCATCGGCACGCAGATAAGGTCCTCTTTGGCGAGTCCCACCGTCCATCCATAGGTCCGGGCCATGGTGACGCCCTGACAGATGGTCACCCTCTTTCCCATGGCGATAGAGGGCTGCCGCGTCTTCTCGGGAAACCCGGCCTTCTCCTTCAGGAACTTCACAGCAACCGGGAAGGTCCGCAACCGCACGTCCTCCCGGATGAAATCGGCCATCTCCTTAACGCTCATCTCGGTCATGATGGCTGCCTCTCCTTTCTCTGAAATGGGTCCTCGGGTTCAATTTCAGGCCCCCCGGGGGTAGACACGGGGACGTCCGGGCCGGCTCTGTACTATCCCTTTCTGCTTTCAACTGCGAATGCTTCGTGTTGGTTGCCAGAACGTACCGGTTCGTGTCTGGAGGAGCCATGCCCTATAATTTTTGCATGATACCACAGCGGTTCGACTTGGGAGCAAGAAGGAGCGGGGCCGCTCCTCCAGGCAGGTGGCGGACTGACTCTTCGCGGTCCAGGGGCCGGCCGTTGATGCTCTTCGGTAGAGGGAGGCCGCCCCTCTAACCGCGTGATGCTTGAGCCTCCGCCTTCTGCATGCTATGGTCTTTCCCGAAGGATCACGAAGATGGGCCGGAGGAGTGAGCGAATCTCTCTTGCTGGATCGGGGAGGACGCTCTCGCCGGGCCCGGGCGGGAAAAGGAGAGGGGATCCGGTGGCCAAGAACGAGGTCCTCGACCTGGAAACCTTTCACTTCCGTGGCTTGCACCCGCTTGTCTTCATGGGGACTGCCAGTGATCGCTACGCTGGATGGATGGGTCAAATCTATACGCCGGAGCGCTATGCGGGCCAGATAACCCGCCGATCCCATACCGTCGGGGGTAAGGCCTTTGTGGAGGAAGTGCTTCCGGTGGCAAGCGTGGAGGAGTACTTCGACCATTTTCGCGTGCTGGAGCTGGACTTCACTTTCTATCGATTTCTTCTGGATGAGGACGACCGGCCGACCTCGAACTACCACGTGCTCCGCACGTACCGAGAGCACGTGCGCGAGGGCGATTCGCTCATTCTCAAGGTGCCGCAGGTGATCTTTGCCCAGAAGCTCCTCCGTGGGGGAGGCTTCATCGCCAACGACGCATACCTCAATGCCGATATGTTTCGGCGCCGGTTCTTCGAACCGGCCCACGTACTCCTCGGCCCCATGCTCCGCGGCTTAATCTTCGAGCAGGAATACCAGCGTCAGAAGGAACGCGTCGCTCCCGAGGAGATGGCCTCAGCGCTGAACACGTTCTTCGGAGCCATACCGACCGACCGCCGTTACCACGTGGAGTTGAGAACCGACTCCTACCTCTGCGAGCCCGTCTTTGACGTTCTCGCTGAACACGGCGTTGGTCAGGTGCTCTCCCATTGGACTTGGCTCCCACCGCTCCGGAAGCAGTTCGCCAAGTCGGGGAACGCCCTCTCGAACTCCGGCGGCCAGTGCCTCGTTCGGCTCATGACGCCACGGGGGGTTCGCTATGAGGACGCCTACGCGATGGCCTACCCTTTCAGTGGTCTCGTGAAGGGCATGCTTGACGCCAAGATGGCGGAAGAGACGGCGGAGTTGATGCGGATCGCCGTTGACCGGGGCATAGAGATCAACGTAATCGCCAATAACAGGGCGGGCGGAAATGCGCCCCTCATTGCGCGCCAGGTGGCCGCGCGGTTCCTTGGCGGGAAAGACGACCCGTCCGGGCAATAGCCTTGCCCGTCCAGGCATGGCAGACCGGGGGAGACCTGTAACAGGTTGCTGAAAAACCCCTCTCATGCGCGCCCGCGCCGGAGACCGGATGATCTGCGAGGCACGGCGCACTTGGAGCCACCTCTTAACTCGCTCGACGGCGGGAGCACCTCCCGAACCTGTACCTTCGCCACGCAAGGGGCCGGACCACCACAACCTTATTCATGGTGCGACTGTGCAGCCTGGCTGAACAGATTACCCGGTCTCACAGTATCCCGCGGCAGCGAAGGACTGGCTTTTGAGTTTTCAAGCAACCTGTTAGGGTCGCGCTACGCGTGCCGCAACTCGCCGACGATTTCGCCGAGGGCCATCTGTTCTCCGGGAAAGTGCTTCCCGTATGCCAGGAGCCAGTTGATGGCCATCGAGCGCGCCGCCTCTCTGCGCTCCATCGCGCCTTCCGATTCAGTTCCTCGCCAGTCCTCGAATTCCTGGTGCCCCAAGAGGTAGTGGGCCGTCTCGCCGAGGATGGACGAAACGCATTTCTCCGGTTTCTGGGCCATTTCATCAGTCAGTATGACGATCAGATACCGTCCGCCCAGCGTTTCCTTGGAAAAGTGGCGGCTGGGCAGCTTGGAGCTGAGCTCGGCGTAGCAGCACGCGGTCAGGACGTTATCGATCGTTTCCCTGGGGAGAAAACCAAGGGCAAAGGACAGCACCAACTGGAAATCCTCACCGCCGTGAGCCGGAGGCAAGGCTTGTCCCGGAAAGCCCGTTTTCATGAGGTGGGCCAGCCTCCCAGGATCGTAGTAACCTGCCTCCCGTATCACCGTCGTCTCCTTTGTAGGTCTGCGGGACCCGTCCATGCCGATCGCTCCGGCTCCGCGCCATAAGCTGTGATACACCGAAATTGAGCGGCTCCAATCCAGGCGGTTGAAACAATGATCCGCTGTTCGCGGGCGGGGATGAACCTGCCCCTACCCAACCGGTTGGTTAGCCACCTCTATGGCACGGCTCCGCACGGTTTCCTCCCCTGCGGCCCGCGCCGCGCCAACCCCGACTGGTCGGGTGACGGTGGGAGATCGGCCCTCCGATTCCGGAACTGGCCTTGTCCGCACGGACCCCGACTCGGTTGCCGGGCCCTCAAAAGTGTGCAAATTAAGATACCATAATACAGTTGCCCGGACGTTCCCAGGTGACCTCTGCCAGCACTCCCGGCCTGGGACTGCCTTCCGTCCGGTTCCCCATGGTAGCTGCCGCCACGGCATGCGTCTTGCACAAAATATCCATGGATAAGCTCGTCAGGGGCGGTAATTCGCGAGCGAGCGGTCGGACACGCGAGCCCTCGGAGGAAACGAGGTATCGGGCCTGGCCCATATAGTCACGGGATCCGAGGGCGCTTCCCGCAGGCTCTCGGAAATCGAGGAGAAAGACCATGCAGGTCGTATGTCCCGTGTGCGCTACCGCCTATACAATCCCAAGCCACAAGCTGCCGAAGAGGACAAGCCTTGCCACCTGCAGCGATTGTGGGACGAAAATCACCCTCGAGCCCGAGGTCGTCGGCAATCTTCCCATGCAATCACAGCCCCAGGATCATGCCGCGGCGACAGCACGATTTCGACCCCGGCACGACAGCGCCCCCATCCCCACCAGAGCCTGGACCATGGCCGAGTCCGGCCTTCTCGGGGACTATCCCGAGCTAAAAAACCTTGACCCCAATACCTTTCACTTGGACGAAATTTTCGCTCCGACGAAGAGGGGAACCTACAAGACGAGAATAAACAACCTCAAGGCGAAGGTCATAACGGCCACAAGGGGCGTTCTCGCCCGGGCGCTCCAGGATGACGAGAAGGTCATGCGCGTTGCCAAGGCCACGGCTTACTACCCCGCGGAAGCCTTCCTCGGCAACGGCTTCCTCACCATGATGTACAACCACTACGCCGTCGTCGGCACTGACCGGAGGCTCCTGTTCGTCAACATCAATCCGAGGATCTCTCATCCGTCCCATTACTTTTTCCAGATGCCTTACGGTGCCATCAGGAAGGTGGGACGAGGCCTGCTTGGAACCGACCTTGCCCTCCATCCGCTGCAGGGGAAGCGTCGGACCTTTACCAACATGAAATGGACGGTGGCAAAAGAGATCCAGGAATTCATCAGGGAGCGACAGAAGAGCGCGGCGCCCCTCCCCTCTCCGGGCGTGGTTCCGGAAGATCTCTGTCCGTCGTGTTTTACTCCCCTCGGCAAGGAGCTCGCTAGCTGCCCGAGCTGTCGAGCCGTTTTCAAGAAACCGGAAACCGCCCTAGTGAAATCCCTCCTGCTGCCTGGCTGGGGGGACATTTACCTGGGACACAAAATCCTCGGCGTGTTCGAGCTGATAGGCTCGGTCCTCGTGTGGCTCCTGGTGATCTCCCTCCTTTTCGCCGGCGAGCCGGAGGCCATCACCCTTGCCGCCGTCGCTATTACCCTCTACAACGGCCTGGACGGGCTCCTTACCTTCCACATGGCCAAGAAAGGATATGCATTGGCCGCGAGATGAAGAGCCCGTTCCCACCCCTTGCGAACGCGCGCGGGGGCGATCCTCGCTCTAAGAGCACCCGGGGTGGAGAACCCAGGTGCGGCACCGGCGCGCGGGAGGATAACCCGGACGCCGCGGCGAACGGCAAGCCGATGCTGGTCGCCAGATAGCCGGGACCAACGGGTCTCCAGGATCCGCCCGAATTCCACCCGGCTCACTCCTCGATCGCAAGGCGGAACCGCCAGGCGCAGTACCACTCTTCCGGGTGCGAGTCGGGGGGACAGCCGATGCATTCCGTGGTGATCCTCGAATCAATGCCGGCGGCAAAGTGGGTGTACTCAACGACTCCCGCGGACTTGCAGGGGTAATCAGGGAGTCCCTTACGCTTCCGCGCTGATTGCACCCGGCAGTCGTTCATCTGGAAAACGATGCTGTTCGGGCTCTCGTCGATGACGGACTGGAGGTTGATCCGGGCGTAGAGACGAAACCCCAACGCCCTCTTGAGCCCGCTCAGCCCGGCCTGCTCGGGCAGCCCCAGGAACTCTTTGATGGACCAAGCTTCGAAGGGCGAGAACCTGACCCAGCAGGAATCGTTGCACTCCTTCGCCTCGGCCATGCCTGTGGTGAACTCCACCGCCTGAAACCAGATACCGTCATTGGCCAGCCAGTTCTTGGCGATGTTGTCGAGGAAACGCAAGAGGGAGTCCCTCGACATAGCCAGCAAGGGTTTGGGCATGCCGTCTTGCATCTCGAATCCGAGGCTCTCGGCGATCCTCGGCACCTGGGCGTCATAGCTCCGCTTGGCAGCGACCTTCATGATCTCCAGGGCCTTCTCCCGGCCGAGGAGCTTGTCCACCTCGGCAAACCAAAAGCCGTAGTGCACGATGACGCGGTGGAGCATGTTGAGCACGAGCCGCGCCACCTCTTCCTGGTTGAGGTCCTCGACCCTCTGCAAACCTTCGCCCATGGCACATTCCCCCTTCTTGCTATCGATGGTTCTGCTCTACGGCCGGCGTCATCCCCGAGGTGGGCCGCCGCTCGGTCCGTATGGGGAGACACTTTCGCCGCTCTTGCAGGGGCGAGCCGGCGACGATGGGCAGCACCCGGCCGCAGCCTGAGCCTCCTGCCCCCGAGGATACAACCGTATCTCCAGATCTCCAGACGGCGCAATCGCCCCCACGCCCAACCGGCCTTTGGGAAGCCCAGGATGATGGCTCCAGTATACAGATTTTTTCCGGCCCGACCCACCAAAGTTTGACAGAATACGGCCCAACTTGATATCGTAATAATGTTCACAGGATCGATCCACGTTCCCGTGGGTACACGCACAGGTTATCCTTCCTTTCGGCGAGAGCGAGATTCGTTTGGCCCCGTTCTCAGTATCTGACAAATTTGAGGGCGGACGAGGATCCCGGCTCTCGACAACAGCTAACCCTTCCTTCATCAACTTTAACAGGACACGTGTCCACAGATGCAAAAAGGAGAAAGCCATGCGCGAAGCGGTGATCGTAAGCGCGGTGCGTACAGCCATCGGAAACTTCAATGGGTGCCTGTGCTGTTTTGGGGCTACGGACCTGGGTGGGTTCGCCATTCAGGAGGCCGTTCGCCGGGCCGGCATTGCCAAGGAGAAGGTCGACGAGGTCATCATGGGAATCGTCCTTCCCCTGGGCTACGGCCAGAACCCGGCCCGACAGGCTGCGATCAAGGCCAAGCTGCCCTGGGAGGTCCAGTCTCTTTCCATCAACAAGGTGTGCGGCTCCGGCCTGAAGGCGGTCATGCTGGCGGCCCAGGCTGTTCAGCTCGGAGACGCGGACGTGGTGGTTGCCGGGGGCATGGAGAGTATGAGTCAGGCGCCCTACTATCTCGAGCGGGCAAGGTTCGGCTACCGCATGGGGGATGCCGCCCTCCGCGATCACATGGTTCATGACGGTCTCTGGGACATCGTCAACGATTTTCACATGGGCATCTCGAACGAGCTCTGTTCCGAGAAGTACGGGGTGACTCGCGAGGACCAGGACCGTTACGCCGCCGAATCCTACCGGAGAACCATGGCCTCTCTCAAGGGGGGCAAGTTCAAGGACGAGATCGTCCCGGTCAGCGTTCCGCAGCGCAAAGGGGAGCCGCTCCTGTTCAGCCAGGACGAATGCCCGCGGGAGTCGTCCTACGAGAGTCTGGCTGCTATGAAATCCGCGTTCAAGAAGGACGGGGTCACCACCGCCGGCAATGCCTCCATCATCAGCGACGGCGCTGCGGCGGTCGTGGTCATGGCCCGGGAGACGGCCGAGACCCTGGGCTGCAAGATCATGGCCGCCATCGGCGCTCAGGCCTCTGCCGGCCTCGACATGAAGTACGTGCTGGTCGCCCCCATCCTCGCGGTTCCCAAGTGTCTCGCCAAGGAGGACATCCGTCAGGAGGAAGTCGATCTCTTCGAGATCAACGAGGCCTTCAGCGGCTCGACGGTTGCGGTCCTCCGGGAGCTCGAGCTTGATCCGGCCAAAGTGAACGTGAACGGCGGCAGCGTCGCCCTCGGCCATCCCATAGGCGCGAGCGGCTGCCGGCTGCTCGTGAGCTTAATCCACGAGATGATTCGGACGAACAAAAAGGTGGGGTTGGCCTCCCTGTGTCTCGGCGGGGGCGAGGCAGTGGCCATGGTGGTGAGGCGGTAGAAACCATAGTCTCGATAAGGTCGGGGCAAGCGAGAGAGGCTGTGCCCAAGAGGAGGGTTCCATGGAGGTCAAGACCTTCGGCGTCGTCGGCGCCGGCCAGATGGGGAACGGCATCGCTCAAGTGGCCGCCATGAGCGGCCTGAACGTCATCATGAGCGACATCAAGGAGGAGTTCGTCCAGCGGGGTCTTCAGAACATCGCGAAGGTGCTCGGCCGGAGCGTGGAAAAGGGAAAGATGAGCGCCCAGGAGAAGGACGGGGCGCTCGGCCGGATCAAGACATCGGTGGGGCTCAAAGATCATGCTGCAGCCGATTACGTGGTGGAAGCGGCCACCGAGAACGAAGCCGTAAA
>Ga0187776_10001689_pt1 | contig 11128 bp, 12 predicted proteins | sample 0216_BV02_MP12_2_FD_132426 | JGI IMG/M metagenome (GOLD analysis project Ga0187776, IMG submission 132426) | Tropical peat soil microbial communities from peatlands in Department of Meta, Colombia - 0216_BV02_MP12_20_MG | ecosystem: Environmental > Terrestrial > Soil > Wetlands > Peat | place...
GAGCTGATCGCCCTTGCCGCTGAAAAGCGCGACATCCCGGCCAAGATGGCGCTCGAGCGGGATGTGCGGCTGGTCCGTTTCGACGATGGCCAACTCGAGATCGCGCTCGAAGCAACTGCGCCCAAGACGCTGGTGCATGATCTTCAGCGCAAATTGAGCGGCTGGACGGGTAAGCGCTGGATCGTCGTTGTCTCCAAGGAGCAGGGCGCGCCAACCATCCGCGAGCAGGCGGAAGCACAGCAGGCCGAGATCGAGCGCGGCGTTCAGAGCGATCCGCTGGTCCAGGCCGTGCTCAACCGCTTCCCCGGAGCGAAAATCGTGGGCGTGACGCAGAACTCACCGGAAGGCGGAGAGGGCGCGTCAGGTACTGCCATTGACAGCGAGCACGAGGACTAGGCCATGGCCGATTTTATGGGCCTGATGAAGCAGGCCGCACAGTTGCAAACCAAGATGCAGGCCATGCAGGCTGAGCTCGAGCAGATCGAGGTCGAGGGTACCGCCGGCGGCGGGATGGTCACTGTAACAATCTCGGCCAAGGGTGATCTCAAAGGCGTCAGGATCGACGATTCCCTGTTGAAGCCTTCAGAAAAGGAAATTCTCGAAGACCTGATGGTAGCGGCGCACGCCGACGCGCGACGCAAGGCGGAAGTCGTGTTGCAGGAAAAGATGAAAGCGATCACCGGCGGTCTCCCGCTGCCGCCCGGAATGAATCTGACGTAATGCCTGTCGCCGTCGCCGGACCTGAAATCGAGCGCCTGATCCAGTTGCTGGCGCGTCTCCCTGGTTTAGGGCCGCGTTCGGCGCGCCGTGCCGCGCTGCATCTCATCAAGAAACGCGAACTGCTGATGGCGCCGCTCGCGGCCGCGCTCGAGACGGCGATGGAAAAAATCGAAATCTGCAAGATCTGCGGCAATATCGACACTCAGAACCCGTGCGCGGTCTGCACAGACCTAAAGCGTGATCAATCGATCATCGTGGTCGTCGCCGATGTCGCCGATCTTTGGGCGCTGGAACGTGCGCATGCCGTCAACGGCCGCTATCACGTGCTGGGCGGCACGCTGTCGCCGCTCGATGGCGTTGGGCCACAGGACCTTGCTATCGACACGCTGATCTCGCGCGCGCACGAAACCCCCGTTAAGGAGATAATCCTGGCGCTCAATGCGACGGTCGATGGCCAGACCACCGCGCACTACATCACCGAATTGTTGCAGGACGCCAAGGTAAAGGTGACACGGCTCGCGCATGGCGTGCCGGTCGGCGGCGAGCTCGATTATCTTGACGAGGGTACGCTAGCAGCCGCGATCAAACAACGGACGCTATTTTAAACCGACACCGCTGCCGACAGTTGTTGCGCCATAGGGCACCGGCACTTCGACCGTCCTGCCGCGCGGACCCGGCACCACAGTGACCGGCATCGGTGTTCCGTCTGGGCCGATCGCAACCCGAGAGCAATCGCCGTATTTGTTTAGATTCGTCTGGTTGTCGTATGAGTTGTGCGAATAATAGTAGTTACAGACGCCATCGTCATAATGGATGTTCGTCCAGGTTCCATCGGTCTGGCGGGAGAAATTGGGACTATGCCATTCGGCCCAGGCAGATAAAGATGCCGATAACGTGCCCGCGAGTGCGCAACCTAGTACAGCCGCTGTAAAATTCAGACGCATGGGGACCTCCTTTTGCGGGTTTGAGGCCAAACGTCTGCCGCAGATCATCGTTCCGCGTGCGACAACCAAGTCAGCGCTGGAGGAACCCGATATCCTTACGGCCGCTTTGCGACAAGCCGGGCAAAATGTCCGTGCCGCTGCAGCCATCCGAGCAGCAGCAGACTTGGAATGCCGGCCAGCATGCAGATCACGAAGAACCACACCCAGCCGGTCGATTCCGCGATGAAACCGGCGCCTGACGAGAGGTATGTGCGGCCGACGGCGGCGAGCGCGGTCAGCAATGCATATTGCGTTGCCGTGTGCAGCGGGTTTTGGCAGAGCGCAGAGAGATAAGCCACGAACATCACCGTTCCGATGGCGCTGGTGAAGTTTTCCGCGATGATAGCGATGGCAAGCATCGTTGGATTTGTCCCTACGAGCGCTAGCGCGCTGAACGCAAGATTGGCGACCGATTGCAAAATGCCGCCGATCCAGAGGCTGGCCACAAGCGGCAGGCCGCGCGCGATGAAGCCGCCGGCGAAGCCGCCAAGCAGCAGTGCTGCAAGGCCGACGCCTTTGACGATCGCCGCATATTCATTGCGGGTAAAACCGAGGTCGATCACGAACGGCGCGGTCATGGCGCCCGATAGCGCGTCGGTGAATTTAAACAGCACTACAAAGGTGAGCATGACCAGGGCAAGGTCTTGACCGAGGAAGTCCTTGAATGCGCCGGCAGCAGCTTCGGTCACGCGCGCAAATGGCTTCTGATCGGCATGCCTCGCTTCCGCCTGCACCGAGCGTTCCGGCTCGGTCGCGACCAGTGCCGTAGCTGTGCCGATCAACACCAAGATAGCCATCGCGACATAACCCCAGTGCCAGGACACCTGCTTGTCGAAGCCATGCATTTCGATGGCGCTCACCAGAAACAGCGCGCCGGCTGTCGAGACCAGCATTCCGATGCGATATGCGGCCACGTAAGAGGCCATACCGGCGGCCTGTTCGTTTTCCGGCAGGCTTTCAACGCGGAAGGCGTCGACTACGATGTCCTGCGTCGCTGAGGCGGTCGCGACCAACAGGGCGCCCAGCGCGACCAGCCCGGGCGCTTCGGCCGGATTACACGAGCCGAGGAAGACGATGGCCGCCATCAGCAAAATCTGGGTGAAAACCAGCCAGCCGCGCCGGCGGCCAAGCAAGCGCGAGAGCAGCGGGATGTCGAGCGCATCGGTAAGCGGCGCCCACAGGAACTTCACGGTGTAAGGCGTACCGACCAGCGCGAACAGGCCGATAGTGCCGAGATCGACATGGGATTCGCGCATCCAGACAAGAAGCGTTGCGCCCGAGAGGGCCAAGGGCAGCCCCGACGAGAAGCCGAGGAACATCACGATCAAAACGTGCGGCTTGAGATAGACCGCCATCGCGTCGAACCACGACGGCCGCGCTCCCGCCTCGGGCGAAACGGCCATTGCGTTATTCGCCAGCTTCCAGCTTGCGCTGACCAGGGCCAGGAAAGATGTCGGCGCTCGGCTCCTCGTCCCCGTCAAACTCAACGTGCTGGATTCTTTCGCCGCGGCTCAAGATCTTCTCGGCGGAAGTGACAATCTGTTCGATATCCTTACCGACATGGCTGAAATGCCGGTCAAGATTTTCCACGCGATCCTTCAGCCGCTGCACGTCGCCGACGAGGAGGCCAACCTCCGCCAAAATTTTGTCGGCTGCCTCGCGCATGCGCGCATCCCTTCGAATTTGCTGGATCACCTGGATCGCCAGCATAAGCAATGACGGTGAAACAATGGTCACCTTCGCCCGATAAGCCTTCTGAAAAATATCGTCGAAACTGTCATAGAGGTCGCAATAGATCGATTCTGATGGCACGAACATCAGCGCCATGTCCTGGGTCTCGCCGGGAATGAGGTATTTCTCGGCGATGTCGACGATATGTTTGGCGACATCCTGTCGGACACGCGCCATGGCGAGCCTCTTTTCCTCTTCGGTGCCAGCTTCACGGAAGGCGGTGACCGCCTCTAGCGGGAACTTGGCGTCGATCACCAGAGGGGCGGCGCCCGGAAGGTACACGCAGCAATCGGGCCGCGCGCGGTTGGAAAGCGTTGCCTGGAACTCGTAGCAGTCTTTCGGCAGTCGATCCTTTATGATCGCTTCCATCTGTCCTTGTCCGAATGCGCCGCGTGACTGCTTGTTGCCAAGGACCTGTTGCAACGTCGTGACCTGTGAGGCGAGATCGGTGATGTTCTTTTGTGCGCTGTCGATCACCGCAAGCCGGGCGTGCAGCTGCTGCAGATGATCGCTCGTACGCGCGGTCGCGGCGTCAAGCCGCTCGTGCATTGTCTGCTGAAGCTGGCCTTGCGTTTTGTGCAGCCAGCTGCCCATGGCGTCGATGCGAGCGTTGATCTGTGCCAGGCCCTCGACCGCGGCGGTATCCGGCGCCGCCGCGCGCGGGCGCGCCAGAAAAACCAGAAAAACAATGAGTGCCCCGACCGCGAGGCCGGCCAGCAGACAAATGATGACGAGCGCTGTCTCGGACATATGACGCTTGTACCGTGATTCGTCTTACGAGCGAACGAAGGGCGAACGGTAGGGCGATAACGCCGATGGCTCAAGGGGAAGAGGCGCATTGACCCCGCAGTTCCCACCGCTTACATCGCGGCCATGGCGGTCCGCGACATCCTCATCATTCCCGACAAACGCTTGCGGCTGAAATCCGAGCCGGTGAAGGCTGTCGACAAGCCGCTGCGTAAGCTCATCGAAGACATGTTCGAAACCATGTATGCCGCCCCGGGCATCGGCCTGGCAGCGATTCAGATCGGCGTGCCGCGTCGCGTGGTTACGATGGATCTTGCCAAGAAAGACGAGCCGAAGCAGCCGCAGGTTTTCATTAATCCCGAGATCGTGTGGGCATCAGATGAGAAAGCCACCTATGAGGAAGGGTGTCTCTCGATTCCGGAATACTACGAAGAGGTCGCGCGGCCGAAGGCAGTGAAGGTCAAATTTGTCGGCCTTGATCTGAAGCCGCAGGAGATCGAAGCCGAAGGTCTGCTGGCAACCTGCCTGCAGCATGAGATCGATCACATCAACGGCGTGCTGTTCATCGACCACATTTCCAAGCTTAAGCGCGACATGGTGATGAAGAAATTCAAAAAGGCCGCGAAAAAGACCCCAGGCGCAAAGCCGCTCGCCGAGGACCAAGAGCCTTCGCATCATATCGGCTAGATTGCCTCTATATTTGTCGTGCTTGGCCTTGCGTCTGGCATCCACGTCTTTGCTGATTTGGAGTAAGAAAAGCGAGGATGACCGGGACAAACCCGGGCATGACGACTCATCTCTGGGCCAAAAATGTCTCTGCGCCTGATCTTCATGGGCACGCCCGATTTTGCCGTGCCGACCCTCGTTGAGCTGGCCGCGCGCGGACACGAAATTGTCGCCGTCTATACTCGCGCGGCGAAGCCCGCCGGGCGTGGCATGGATATGCAAGTAACGCCGGTCGAGCGCGCAGCGCGGCGGCTGGCGCTTCCTGTATTCACGCCGCAGACCCTCAAAGACGCAGATGCGCAACGGATGTTTCGCGCTCACGATGCCGACGTGGCGGTGGTCGTTGCCTACGGCCTGATCCTGCCGAAGCCCGTACTGGAGGCGCCACGGCTCGGTTGTTTCAATGTGCACGCCTCGTTGCTGCCACGCTGGCGCGGCGCGGCTCCAATCAATCGCGCCATCATGGCGGGCGATGCCGAAAGCGGCGTCACCATCATGAAGATGGACGAAGGTCTCGATACCGGTGCAATGGCCATGGCCGAACTCATGACTGTCGGCGCCGACATGACGGCCGGTGAGTTGCACGATGCACTGTCACGTTTGGGCGCGGACCTGATGCTGCGCGCACTTGCCGCGGCCGAGCGCGGATCGTTGTCGTTGACACCGCAGCCGGCAACAGGCGTCACGTATGCCGAAAAAATCTCCAAGAATGAGACACGTATCGATTGGACGAAGCCCTGGAAGGACGTGCACAATCACATCCGCGGTTTGTCGCCGCATCCTGGTGCCTGGTTCGAGATCGATGGCGACCGGGTGAAGGCGCAGCGCTCGACAAAAGGCGAACGGTCGGGCACGCCCGGTACGGTTCTCGATGATGAACTCACGGTCGCTTGCGGTGATGGCGCGGTGCGCCTCGTCGAGATCCAGCGTTCCGGCAAGCAGCCGATGGGTGCGGAAGAATTCCTGCGCGGCACGCCTGTAAAAGCAGGCACGCGGTTGGCCTGACCATGCCCCGCTACAAGCTCACCATCGAATACGACGGGGCGCCGTTTTCCGGCTGGCAGATTCAAGCCGATCAGCCCACCGTGCAGGGCATTTTGAGTGGGGCGATCGAAGCGTTATCGGGAGAAAAGACCCTCATGCAAGGCGCCGGGCGCACCGATGCCGGCGTGCACGCGCGTGCGCAGGTCGCCCATGTCGATCTCAACAAGGACTGGAACACCGACACGATACGCGACGCGCTCAACGCGCATTTGCGCCCGCATCCGATCGCCGTTCTGATGGCTGAGCGGGTACCTGATGATTTCAATGCCCGCACGTCGGCGGTCAAACGCCACTACCTTTACCGCATCATCAACCGCCGTCCCGATCTCACCCTTGACTCCGGCCGCGCCTGGCGCGTCTCGCGTTCGCTGGATGTTGCGCGAATGCACGGTGCCGCGCAGCGATTGGTGGGCAAGCACGACTTTACGACCTTCCGTTCGACCGAGTGTCAGGCCAAATCGCCGGTGAAAACACTCGATGTGCTCAACGTCGAGCGCAACGGAGAAGAGGTAAACGTAATCGCTGTTGCCCGCTCGTTTCTGCACAACCAGGTGCGATCGATGGTAGGCTCGCTTGTCGTGGTCGGCGAGGGGAAATGGACCGCGGAAGATCTCGGCAAGGCACTTGATGCGCACGATCGCACGGCCTGCGGGCCGGTGGCGCCACCGGATGGGCTTTATCTGATGCGGGTCGACTATTGAGCGTGGAGCCTCATGCTGAGGAGCCCGCCGAAGGTGGGCGTCTCGAAGGATGGCGCGGCTCGTGGCCTCATGGTCCGAGACGCGCCGTTTCGCGGCGCTCCTCAGCATCAGGGTGATGCAAAACAGCGGTCGATAATCTTCCGATAAATTTTTGTCAGCGTTTGCAGATCCGCAATTGGCACCCGCTCGTCGACCGCATGCATGGTCTGGCCGACCAGACCGAACTCGACGACGGGGCAATAAGCGGTGATGAAGCGCGCATCCGAGGTGCCGCCGGTGGTGGAAAGTTCAGGTTTGCGCCCGGTAACCTCGCTAACGGCGTTTGCGACCAGTTCGGTGAATGGCCCAGGTTTGGTCACGAACACGCCGGCATTCGATGGCTCCCACTGGAAGGCAAATCGGATCTTTCCGTCAGCGGCTTTCGCCGCGCGCTGCTCGATCAAATTCTTCAGGGACTCGAGCGTGTGTTTGTCGTTGAATCGAATATTGAAACGCGCGCGCACCTCGCCCGGGATCAGGTTTACGGTCTTGTTGCCGACATCAACCGAGGTAAATTCGAGATGCGATGGCGCGAATTGCGCACTGCCTTGATCGAGCGGCTCAGCCTGCAGTGCCGCGACAAGTGTCACCAAGCCGCGGATGGGATTTTCGGCGCGCTGGGGATAGGCGACGTGGCCTTGCTTTCCCGTGACGATCAGATGGCCGTTGAGTGAACCGCGGCGGCCGACTTTAATGGTGTCGCCGAGCTTCTGTTGATTGCTCGGTTCGCCCAGGATGCAGTGATCGAATTTCTCGCCGCGTTCGGCTGCCCACTTCAAAAGCTTGGGGGTGCCGTTGACGGCAACACCTTCCTCATCACCGGTGATCAGGAACGATATCGAACCCTTCGGCTTGCCGCCATTTTGACCGAGATAGTCGAGAACCGCGGCGACAGCGCACGCAATTCCACCCTTCATGTCCACTGCACCGCGCCCGTAAAGTTCGCCGTCGGCGACTGCAGCCGAGAAGGGTGGATATTTCCATGCTTTCTCATCCCCCGGCGGCACGACGTCGGTATGGCCGGCGAACACCAGATTCGGCTTGGCGGTACCGATACGCGCGTAGAGGTTCTCGACATTGTCCGTTCCGGGCTCGCGGAACGTCATGCGATGCACGGCAAAGCCTGCGGCCTTCAGCATCTTTTCGAGAAAGGCGAGCGCGCCGCCCTCGGCCGGGGTCACCGACGGACAGCGCAGCAGATCGCGGGCGATAGCAACAGGGTCGGCAGACACGGTCTTGATGCCTTTAATCCCTCAGCAGCTCGTTGATGCTGGTTTTGGAGCGGGTACGCTCGTCGACACGCTTAACGACAACGGCGCAGTAGAGCCCGGGGCCGCCGCTCTTGCCGGGGAGCGTGCCGGGAACAACGACCGAATATGGCGGCACTTCGCCTTGCGTGATTGCCTCGCTCTCGCGGTCGACGATGCGGGTCGATGCGCCCAGATAGACGCCCATCGAAAGCACTGCACCGGTGCGTATGATCACGCCTTCCGCAACTTCCGACCGCGCGCCGACAAAACAATTGTCCTCGATGATCACCGGTCCCGCTTGCAGCGGCTCGAGCACACCGCCGATGCCGGCGCCACCGGAAATATGGCAGTTCTTGCCGATCTGCGCGCAGCTGCCGACCGTCGCCCAGGCATCGATCATGGTTCCGGAGTCGACGTAGGCGCCCAGATTGACGAAGGACGGCATCAGTACCACGCCGGGCGCAATGAATGCGGAGTGGCGCACGACGCAGCCCGGCACCGCGCGGAAGCCCGCCTTGCGAAACCGCGCCGCGTTCCAGCCCTTGAATTTGGAGTCAACCTTGTCCCACCAAACGGCCCTGCCGGGCCCGCCCGGGATCACGCTCATATCGTTGAGCCGGAACGAGAGCAGCACTGCCTTCTTCAGCCACTGATTGACCCGCCATTGGCCGTCGCCCTGCCGTTCAGCGACGCGCGCCTTACCGGCATCAAGCAGATCGAGCGCCGAATTCACCGCTTTGCGTACCGCGCCTCTGGTCTTCGGACCGATCTTGTCGCGCCCTTCGAAGGCTTCATCGATAATGCTGGCAAGCTTGTCGGACATGCGTGCTCCGGCTCGTTCGGTTGCGGTTTGTCGGGGGCGGGGCAGGGGATGTCAAGCCGCGGCGGGCAGGCTACTCTCGCGGCGGGGAGAAACGCTTATGAATCGCCTACTGGTATGCTTGGGAAGTGCAGTCACTGTGGCGCTCAGCGGGGCGCCCGCTTTTGCTCACCACCTGATGGGCGGGCGCACGCCGGCCACCTTTGTCGAGGGCATCTTGTCCGGGCTTGGCCATCCGATCATCGGCCTCGACCATTTCGCCGCGGTTGTGGCGGTCGGCTGTCTGGCAGCCGCGCATCGGGCGGCGCCGGCACTTGCGGTTTCGTTCGTTGTGGCCATGATCGCGGGCGTGGCCCTGCATCTGCATGGAACGACGGTACCGGCTGCCGAAATCCTGGTGGCGCTGTCGGTGATCATTCTCGGCGCGATCATGCTGCGCGGACAGATCATTTCGACTGGCGCAGCGCTTGCGTTATTTGCGCTGGTCGGTCTCGTGCACGGCTACGCGCTCGGTGAATCGATTTACGGCGCCGAACAAACACCGCTCTATGCCTATTTGCTCGGCCTTGCGGTCATTCAAAGTGCAGTCGCGCTCGCCGCCATGAGCATTGCGCGCTCACTGGCGCGGCGATCGGCGGACCTATCGCCTTTGCGTCTGGTCGGTGCCGGCATTGCCGGCATCGGGCTTGCGGTGTTGATGCAGCAGATAATACCGGCTGCGTGATCAGGCGCGCGCAATCTTCTCAAGGAAACCGGTGAGATCGTCAGTCAGATGATCGACATAGGGCGCATCGCGCCCTTCCAGTTCCCAGGCTTCACGGAAGACCTCGCGCTGGCCTTCCGGCACTACGAGCACTGTGGTCATTCCGAGCGCATGCGGTGTTTCAAGGTTGCGCGCCAGATCCTCGAACATTGCCGACTTTTCAGGATCGACCCCGTGCCGGGCAAGAAACCGCTGGTACACCTGCGGCAACGGCTTGGGATCGAGATCAGCCGCCGCGATATCGAACACGTCCTCGAAATGCTGATGGATCTCCAGTTTTTGCATCACCGCATTGGCGTGCTTTCGGGTGCCGTTGGTCAGGATAAGTTTGCGGCCCGGAAGTTTTTCCAGCGCGGCGCCAAGGGCCGGGTTCGGTTCGAGCGGCGAATGATCGATCTGGTGCACGAATTCGAGATAGTCGTCCGGCCGCATGCCGTGTTCGGCTATCATTCCGCGCATCGTCGTGCCGTAACGCTTGTAGTAGTCCTTCTGCACGCGCAACGCTTCGTCGCGCGACACTTTCAGGAAATCGGAGACATAGGCGCGGATGCGCTCGTCCACCTGCTGCCAGAGATTGAGGTGATGCGGGTACAAGGTGTTGTCGAGATCGAACACCCAGGTTTCGACGTGACCAAAGCCGCGCGGCGTACTTTTGCTCATGGCTCCTTGAAGTGGATCGTCGTCGACGGCTGCACGTCGATAGCAGCAAAGCCGGCGGAATTCAGACCGCGGGCCGCACAGTCCTTGTGATCCGCGAGCTCGAAGCGGCCATCGCGCGTGCAAAGCGCAACCGTGCCGCCCCAGGCGAGCGGAACATCGCCGCGCTTAATGGTGCGGCCATTGCCGTCGACCGCCTCGGCATAACTGTAAAGCCGGTGGGGTTCGCCACGCAGGTCCGGACGCAGGCATTGGCCGGCCTCCAGGTGATACCAGCCGCGGGTGACGATCGCCCCCATCTCGACGATGCCGAGCGAAGCCATCACGGCGTATTTGGTATCGTTGCACCAGGAAAAACCGATGCCTTCCGGTTTACTGGCGGCCTCGATCAACGTGTCAAAAAAATTCGGCGCGGATGCCGCGTCGGCGGCAAGTTTACGGTCGTTGAGAAATTTCGTCAGCGCGGCTTGTGTCTTGGCGCCCTGGACGCCGTCGATCGGGTAAGCGTCGTAGCCGGCGATCACCAGCAGCCGCTGTATGCCAGCGAGGCGCGCCTGCACGTCATCATAGTCAGCTTTTTCCGCGAGATTGATGACCGGCCCTTTCGGCGACTCGGACGGCCTGGCCGCGCTGAAATGCGCTTGCTGGCCCGCCGGGCAACCGCGGGCGTTAGCAATATCGAAATTGTCGGCGCGGACACAGAAGTCGGCTTGTCCATCCTGCGGCACTGGTGGAGTCCCGTAGATGGGCAGTGTTCGCCCATGCACGTAGACCATGTCGGCATCGAGAGTGCTGTCGAGCACTTGCCGGCACTGGCCCGGATCAAGGCGGAACCAGCCGCGCGTGGCGACGTTGGCGCGCTTCTCGATCGCGATCGCCGTTTCCATACGGTAGCTGGTGCGATTGCAGAGCGTGAGCTCAGCTTGAGCAGGTGCGGCCGCCAGCAC
>Ga0187776_10001690_pt1 | contig 11128 bp, 9 predicted proteins | sample 0216_BV02_MP12_2_FD_132426 | JGI IMG/M metagenome (GOLD analysis project Ga0187776, IMG submission 132426) | Tropical peat soil microbial communities from peatlands in Department of Meta, Colombia - 0216_BV02_MP12_20_MG | ecosystem: Environmental > Terrestrial > Soil > Wetlands > Peat | place...
GCCGGCAGTCCGCTCAATTCCTCCATGAACAGATTCCAGACGAGGTATCGAAGATCGCGATCGTAAACGATAATGCCCTCACGGGCGTTGGCGATGACCTGTTGGTTGAATTGACTCGACTCCCGCAGCGCTTCCTCCACCCGCTTGTGATCCGTAACGTCGATTGAGGCGCCAATGGTGCGCACGGGACGGCGTTTTCCATCCACCTCGGCGAAAACAGTTTGCGATCGTGTAGTCAGCCACCGGACGTCGCCGTTTCGGCGTATAATTCGGAACTCCACATCAAACCGGCCGTCTTCAGACGGGTCGTGGGCGCGTCGAGCGGCCGCCGCGATTCGCTCGCGGTCTTCCGGGTGTATGCAATCGAGAAACCGCGACAGGCTGACCGGTTCATCCGGTCCCCACCCGTGAATGTCCCGTTGCTCCGGAGACCAGTAATGGGCTTCGAGGAGGTGGTCGTGCTCGAAGACACCGGTCCGAGAGGCGCGAACGGCCTCTTGGAGTAGCGCCTCGCTTTTGCGCAAGGCCTCCTCCGTCCGCCTGCGTTCGGTGATATCGCGAAAACTCCACACTCTTCCGACGATCTTCCCCCCAATTCGTTGCGGTTGCGAATAACGCTCAAAGACCCTCCCATCTTTGAATTCAAGGACATCGTAAGTTTCGACATCCGGTTGGTTATAAAGCTCCAGCACTCGTTTAATAAATCCTTCAGGGTCTTTGAGCTGATGCATGACGTACGCCCGCGCTTGACTGGCATCCCTCGACGCGAGGATGGCTTGGGGCATGCGCCACATTTCCACAAACTTTTGATTAAAACTGACGATTTTTCCCTCACGGTCGACCACGAGGATGCTGTCGGCGGTTGATTCAAGCGTGGCCCGAAGGAGCGAAATAGATCTTTCAAGCTCCTCCTCTGCCCGTTTGCGCTTGCATACTTCCATGACCAGAGAAACGATATCCGCCATGGACCCGGCAAAATTTTGTTCGTCCAGGGTCCACTGACGCGCGGGTCCCACCTGTTCGTGACAAATGACCCCAACAATCTCGCCCCCAAGCCGGATGGGGGAATCCAACATGGAGCTGATCCCGAGGGGTGAAAGATAGAACGCCAGGAATTCCCTAGTCCGAGGATCATTTCGGGCATCGTGCGCCGCGATGGTGCGTTCCTCCTCCAAAGCCTTGAAGTAGGAGGGGCAGGACGCAGCGGTCAGCTCAACCCCTTGCGAATGTCGGTCCAAACTCCGCTCGTACAGGTCGACGCTATAAATCCTCGAGTGATCGTCGTTGTACAACCATACACCGGCTCGTTCGATATTGAGGGTTTGGGCGGCGGCCTCCGTGATCTTTCTCAGGCCAGTTTGTAGATCGCCAGAATCCAGGGAGCATTGCCGGGTCAGTTTCACGAGAACCTCGTTCTGAGTACGGAGTCTTCTTTCACGCTCCGCTTCCCTCACCTGCTGGTCTGGATTTTCTTGCCGTGCCGCATGGATGGATCCCTCGGGCACAACTTCCTCGGTTGGCTTGGTATTGGCCATATTTTCATCACGCATGTTAAACCCCGGTCCGAATCCTTTTTTTTAGGGGGTACAGGGGAAGAAAAAGCTATTTTATAAACTAGGGGAAATTGGCCTCATTATAGTGGGATTTTTATTTTATCGCAACTACGGTTTTCTTGAAGAAACCCGGCTTCACAGCCGGAACTGTAGGACAGGCGGGTATTACGGTCGATATAATTCAAAATGATAGGCCTATACTCTTCTTTTGAAGGGAGAACCCCTCCTTGTCTACCGCTCTATAGCGCCGTGTCTTATCGTCGGCCACGTTTGGAGGGTAAAGCGATCGGCCCCTGGCCGCGCCGTGTGGACTCAACCGGTGGAGGTTGAAGAACGGGCCACGAGATCTTCTTTCCATTCGTTTGCGCGGTAGGCCCGAATGAAGGCATCGACCACCTTTCCGTCAAATTGTGTGCCGCTCAATTTTTGAATCTCCTCCAGCGCTGTTTGAACAGAAAGCCCCTTGCGGTAGGGCCGGTCGGTCGTCATCGCATCGAAACAATCCGCCACAGCGATGATACGGGCGATGAGCGGGATTTGATGGCCCTTCAATCCTCCGGGGTAACCGGTCCCGTCATATTCCTCGTGGTGGTGCATAATCCCCGGAACGATCTTGCGCAATTGTTTAACGCGGTCGACGATTTTAGGGCCGATGGTCGTGTGGGCCTCCATCCGTCGGCGCTCGGCGTTCTCAAGTTTGCCCGGTTTTAAAAGGATATTGTCTTCGATTCCGATCTTCCCGATGTCGTGAAGCAGCGCGGCTAGCCGGAGGTCGTTCAACTCGGAAGCCGAAAGCGCCAAAACCCTCCCCATGGCGATCGAGTAGGCTAAAACGCGTCGCGTATGGCCCGCGGTGTAGGCGTCTTTCGCCTCGATCGCGTCGGCCAAGGCCTCCGCCGTGCCGAAAAAGGCTCCCTGTAACTCTTTATAGAGATTCGCGTTGTCGATGGCGACCGCGACCTGGTCGGCCAGACTCTGAAACTCTTCGAGATCCCATTTGGAGAAAGGCTGCGGTCCCAATTTATTGATCGCCTGCAATACGCCGATGATTCTGTCCTTCACCTTGATCGGAACACAGATTATGTTCCGCGTCACGAACGAGCTTTTTGCATCGACCTTGCGACTGAAGCGCGGATCCTTCTGGGCATCGGCTACAATGACCGGCTCACCCGTTTTCGCCACCCAGCCGGCGATCCCCTCCCCGATTTTCAGACGGATTTCCTTGGCCCGTTCTCCCCGCTTTCCCAGGTCGACTTCGAAATACAACTCGCGCGTCGCACTATCGATCAGGAGCAGGGACCCCACTTCGGCCTCCATCAACCGGGTCGCCGCTTCCATCGCCAGCCTTTTAACCTCCTTCTCGTCCAGCGTCGAATTGAGCAGTTGGCTGATCTCTTTCAACGTCCTGAGTTTCCGGACCTTGCTGTCGTATTTTTCAAAAAGTTGCGCGTTCTCGACTACGGTGGCGACCTGCGCGGCAAGCGAATCCAGAAGATAGAGATCCTCCCTCTTAAACGGTCTCCTGTCTTTCCTGTTCAAGACTTCAACGACACCCAATACCCGCCGTGCAATCTTCAGCGGCACGCAGAGCCTGTTTTGCGGCGCGGCCCTCCTTTCCCGTCCGAACTCTTTCTTAATCAGCCGGTCATGCTCCGGATCGACCGTAAAATAGCTATGGCCGGTTCGAATGACCCAACCGATAACACCTCCTCCCAACGGGATGTGTTTTCCTACCAGGCCTTCCGATCCTTTCCCCTTGCTGGCTACGACAAGCAGGTCTTTTGTCACTTCATCCAGAAGTAGAATCGAGCCGGTTTTCGTTCGAGTGAGTTTAAGGATGACGCCGAGATAATGATCATAAAGTCGATCGAGCGATTGAGTCTCCAGCGGTATTCGGCTGACGCCCTGAAGCACTTCCCGCTTGGCCCGCTCAAGCGCCAACTCTCTTTTCAGCCTCAGAACGGCCCCGGTCTGATCCGTGCTCCGCCTGCCCTTGGAGGATCGTTTCGTAATCATGTCCTTAACGGCCTTGCCGTATCAAACGGGCGTGGCCGGTCTTCCGGATGCGTCCGTTGGCCCGGCGGGTGGAACCACCGGCCAGTGCGTTTTTCAACTCCTTGACCAATACAGCCACGATCGACGGGAGTTCGGGGTCCTCTAAATGCTGTTCAATCAGTCGGACGATTGCACTACCCACGATCACGCCGTCCGCTATTTTCCCGAGGGCCTTGGCCTGCTCCGGACTTGAGACACCGAAACCCACCGCGACCGGTTTATCCGTCATTCGGCGTATCATCTTCAGCCGAGCCCTGACCCCGGAAAGGTCTTTCAACGACGCCCCGGTGATCCCGGTCAACGAGACATAGTAGAGAAAACCCTGCGTCTGTTGGGATAAGAACAGGAGTCGCTTTGTCGGCGTCGTGGGCGCGGATAACAGAATCCAGTCCACCCCGCTCCGGCGGCTCTGTTCCAATACCGCACGGCCCTCTTCGGGAGGTAGATCCGGGATGATCAACCCGTCCACGCCCGATGCCTCGGCCTCTTTAAAAAATGCTTCGATTCCGAACTTTAAGATCGGATTGTAATAGGTCATCAAAACGAGAGGAATCTCACTCTTTCTGCGAATATCAGCTACTAATTTCAAAACATCCTTTAAAGATGTTCTCCATTTTAAGGCCCGTTGGCCGGCCTGTTGAATCGCGGGACCGTCCGCAATCGGGTCGGAGAACGGGACGCCCAGCTCGATGATGTCCGCGCCGGCGAGTTCCATCGCCAGCACCAATTCTTCCGTCCGTTCAAGGTAAGGATCGCCGGCCATAATGTATGGGATGAGCGCCTTTTCCTTCTTGGCCCGAAGGGTTTTAAATATAGGGTCGATTCTGGACATGGAGTTTATATTTTCACCCCACGGATCTTAGCGACTTGCATGACATCCTTGTCGCCGCGGCCGGAAAGATTGACCACAACGATCTGATTCCGTTTGAGTCGAGGCGCCAGTTTTACGACATGGGCTACGGCATGGGCCGATTCGAGCGCGGGCATGATTCCTTCGACCTGACTCAGAAGGTCAAACGCGGCCAGCGCCTCTTGATCCGTAGCGTTGGTGAAATGAATGCGTCCCCGATCATTATAATAACTGTGTTCCGGACCTACGGCGGCGTAATCCAGCCCCGCCGAAACAGAATGGGTCAGACGAATCTGGCCGTCATCGTCTTGAAGAAGATAAGTCATCGTGCCGTGAAGAACCCCGACGGAGCCGTCCGCGAATCGTGCGGCATGTTTCCCGCTCTCGATTCCGTGCCCGCCGGCCTCCACCCCGATCATCCGCACCGTTCGATGGTTTAGAAAAGGATAAAACAGTCCCATCGCGTTGCTGCCTCCGCCCACGCAGGCCACAAGATAATCGGGAAGACGACCTTCCGCTTTTCGGATCTGTTGACGGGCTTCCAGGCCGATCACTTTTTGAAAGTCTCGGATCATGACCGGAAACGGATGGGGACCGAGCACCGAGCCGAGAATGTAATGGGTGGTGCGCACATTCGTGGTCCAATCCCGCATCGCCTCGTTGATGGCATCCTTCAGCGTGCGACTCCCTGAATCGACCGGCGAGACTTTGGCCCCCATCAAGCGCATCCGGTAGACATTCAGGGATTGGCGCTCCATATCCTCGGTGCCCATATACACTTCGCACTCCAACCCGAAAACGGCCGCGACCGTCGCCACGGCCACACCGTGCTGTCCGGCGCCGGTTTCGGCGATGACCCGGCGCTTTCCCATACGCTTGGCCAGCAAGGCCTGCCCGATCGTATTGTTGATCTTGTGTGCCCCCGTATGACAAAGGTCTTCCCGCTTGAGATAGATCTTGGCGCCGCCGAGCTTTTTGGTAAGGCCTTGAGCAAAATAAAGTTGGGTAGGCCGACCCGCGAATTCTTGAAGATAATTTTTAAGATCGGATTGGAACCTTTTGTCATTTTTGGATAAATAAAAGTATTTTTCGAGTTCGGTGAGCGCCGGAATGAGCGTCTCCGGAGCATACCTTCCTCCATAAATGCCAAAGTGGCCGTATCGATCGGGTTGTGTTGTCATGTCTGTTTGGCGATTTCAATAAATCGCTTCAGTTTTGTGATGTCCTTCTTCCCCACGCGCTCTTCCACACCGCTGCTGACATCGACGCCGTAGGGCCGAACCTGCTCGATCGCCTGCTGAATGTTCTCGGGCGTGAGGCCTCCGGCCAGAATAATCTTCCCGAATTTTTTCGCTTCAACCGCCAGTCCCCAATCGAAGGTCTCGCCCGTGCCGCCAAGCTGTCCCTCTCGAAATGTGTCCAGGACAAACGCCCGGACCTTATAAGGAATCATGCGGTTGAGGCTGAACTTGTCGCGAACCCGGATGGCTTTCACAACCCGGTTGCCTAATCGCCGGCAAAGATCCGCCGGCTCATCGCCTTGAAGCTGGATCACGTCGAGCCCGCATTCGTTGACCGTCGACAGGATTTCTCTTTCCTCCGAATCGGCAAAGACGCCGACCGTCGTGACGAACGGCGGCAGCTGGGCGATGATGTTTTTCACCGTCTTTAAATCCGTGTAACGAGGGCTGCTACGGTACAGCACGAAGCCCAGCGCATCCGCCCCGAGTTCTGCGGCAGCCAATGCATCATGGACGTTCATGATCCCACAGATTTTGACACGCATGCATCAAACCATCTTCAAGGTTAGAGGTTAATCCCCTTTGCCGAATAACTCTCTTATCTTCGCACGGATATCGGGACTCTTCATAAAGGTCTCCCCGATCAGAAGGGCATCCGCCTCCGCCTCGAATAATCGTTCGACGTCTTTTCGTTGAACGATTCCACTTTCGCTCACTACGATCCTGTCCTCCGGAATTTTGCGAATCAAACGGAACGTAGTCTCCAGGTCGGTTTTAAATGTGCTCAGATCACGGTTGTTGATCCCGATCACCCGGCTGCCCGCCTGCAGGGCGCGCTCTATCTCCGTCTCGGTGTGGACCTCTACAAGACTGTCCATTGCTAGGTCCCGCGCCAGGGCCTGAAAATCCTTCAAGCGGCCGTCGTCCAGAATCGCGGCGATGAGTAAAACCGCGTCCGCATCAAATGCCCGCGCTTCGTAGACTTGATACTCGTCGATCAGAAAATCCTTCCGCAACAATGGACGTTTTACAACGGCACGAACCTGACCGATATAATTCAGGGAGCCTCGGAAGAACCGCTCCTCCGTCAGTACCGACACGGCCGCCGCCCCCTCCTCTTCATAGATCTTTGCGATTTCGATCGGATTAAACGCCTTTCGAAGCAAGCCCTGCGAGGGAGAGGCCTGTTTCAACTCGGCAATCAGCGGCAGGCCCGCCACGGCGGGCAGGCCAGAACCCTTGGAGAGGGATGCCGCAAAATCCCGGGGGGATTCCCGATCCTTGACGCGGCGCTTGAGATCGGCAAGCGGTCGATTGAGTTTTGCGTTACGGACCGATTCTCGTGTCGAGCTTAATATTTCTTCCAAAAAGGTCATATCGACAGAATGGACCAATGCCTATCGCTTTTTCTCAGGGCCGTTGTGTCATCGCGCGTAGGCGGTTTAGTTTTTCCAAGGCCGACCCGCTGTCGATCGATTCCGTTGCCACACGGATTCCGTCTTGGAGGGTCCTCGCCTTCCCAGCAGCCACGATCGCCGGAGCGGCATTGAGTAGAACCACATCCCGCTTCGGTCCTTTTTGACCGCTGAGAATATCTAGGAGGATCCGGGCGTTTTGATCCGGCGTTCCGCCGATCAGATCTTTCACTCGGGCCGTCGGGAGATCAAAATCACCCGGTTCAATATGATAACATTTGACCTTTCCCTCTTTTCCTTCGCAGATTTTGGATTTCGTCGTGTTCGTGATTTCGTCCAGACCGTCGAGCCCGTTCACACAAAAACAGTGAAGCGAACCGAGGTTCATCAAGACTTGGGCCATTAAATCGCTCAGATTCGGGTCGTACACTCCCAGGACCTGTACGGAGGCCTGAGCCGGATTGGTCAGCGGACCCAGGATGTTAAAGAGGGTCCGTATCCCGATTTCCTGGCGAGGCCCGACGGCGTGTTTCATCGCACCGTGGTAGAGTGGCGCGAACAGAAACCCGATGCCGATCGTATTGAGGCATTCCTCGACTTTCTCGGGTGGATAATCGATCCTGACCTCCAGCGCCTTGAGAACATCGGCGCTGCCGCAACTGCTGGAGACGGACCGATTGCCGTGTTTGGCCACCGTGATGCCGGCCCCCGCGACAACGAAGGCCGTGGTGGTCGAGATATTAAACGTATTCATTCGATCGCCGCCGGTGCCGCAGGTGTCCACGACAAAAGGATCGTTCACATGGATCCTGATCGCCTTCTCGCGCATGACGCGGGCCGAGCCAGTGATTTCCTCGACCGTCTCGCCCTTGATTCGGAGGGCCGTAAGATAGGCCGCAATCTGGGATGCGGTGGCCTGGCCCTCCATAATTTCGCGCATCACGGCCTCAGCCTCGGCCTCGGTCAGATTGACCTCGTCCACTACTTTTGCGATCGCTTCCTTAATCATTTTATCCTCTTACCCAAAAACAAACTTTATCATACTTCAGATTGAAATGGTACTGCATGCCTCAGTTATTTTGAACCGGTAGGCTCAACCGACTTCGATCGTAAACCGTAAAAATAGAGGGCGATGACCAATGCGAGGACCGTACCCATACTAACGAGCGCATCGAACAGATATTGATTGAATCGAGACTGTGAAATATCACCCTGGAGCGTCATCTCTGCCCCGATCGTCAGGATTCGCCTCACGGCTGCAATGATACCGACATGCAGAAAGGGCTCCAAACTGATCGTTCGGCTCTTAAGAAAGTTAATCACAGTTCGAAATAGCTCGAGAAGGATTACCACCAACAAAAGATCATTCATCAGGACAAGGACGGCCAGCGGAGGGCCGACCGTTATCTTCTCGGCGAACTCGATCCATCCGTATACAAAAACCACCATCCCCAAGATCAAAAAGCTGATCCCGGCCGAGATGTAACCGTACTTTTCCAGTTGTTCCATCAAATGGAGCTGTCTCAGTTCCTTTTCGGTCGGACCCATCGGCTTTTCCTCTTAATGGGGGCTCACGTCGCCCCCTCCATCCGCCTCAGACGATGTGGAGGGACTCGACTGAGCGGCTCGACTGAGCTCGCCGAAGTCCTCCCCCTCTCGCTCGCCGTGCTCGCTGGATTTCTACATCTTCAAGAAATTCCTCAAAAGATCCATCCCAACCTTGGTCAGGATCGACTCCGGATGAAACTGCACCCCTTCAATAGGATAATTTAGATGCCGAAGTCCCATAATCTCACCCTCCCGGGTTTCGGCCGAAATTTTCAAAACGGGCGGAAGCGTATCGCGCTTCACAATCAGGGAATGATACCGCGTGGCCTCGAAGGGGTTCGGAAGCGATCTGAAAATCGTCTTGCCGTCGTGGTGAATCATCGAGGTCTTTCCGTGCATCAACCGGGGCGCTCGCACTACCTCTCCGCCGAAGGCCTCTCCGATCGCTTGATGTCCAAGGCAGACTCCCAGGATCGGAAATCGGCCGGCAAACCGCTTGATGAGTTCGATTGAGATGCCGGCCTCCTTTGGGGTGCAGGGACCGGGCGAGATCACGACGCGATCGGGGCGGAGTTCGGCGATCTCATCCAATGTAATTTGATCGTTGCGGTAGACCCGCACGTCCTGGTCCAATTCCCCGAAATACTGAACCAGATTGTACGTAAACGAGTCGTAATTGTCGATCATCAAGAGCATATTCTTTATAGGGGCTCACTTTGCCCCCTCCATCCGCCTCAAGCGATATGGAGCGACTTGACGGAGCGGCTCGACTGAGCTCGCCGAAGTCTCGTCGAAGTCCTCCCCCTCTCGCTCTTGTTGCGAGCTGGGTTTTTCAATTATTCTAGGCCTCGTTGGGCCATTTCGATTGCGGCCAACATCGCCTTGGCTTTATTGACCGTCTCCTGATATTCGCGTTCGGGATCGGAGTCGGCCACGATTCCCGCGCCGGCCTGAATATAGGCCCTCCCGTCCTTGATCACGATCGTTCGTATGTTGATGCAGGTGTCCATGTTTCCGGAAAAACTGAAGTACCCCACGGCGCCGGCGTACGGCCCCCGGCCGGTCGGCTCAGCCTCTTCGATGATTTCCATAGACCGAATCTTGGGTGCTCCTGAAACCGTCCCGGCGGGAAAACTGGCCCGCATCACATCGTAAATGTCTTTGTCCTTCCGGAGCCGACCGTTGATTTGCGAGACGAGATGCATCACGTGGGAATAACGCTCGACCGCCATCAACTTTTCCACCTGCACCTTTCCCACTTCGGAAACCCGTCCCACATCGTTACGCCCCAGATCCACCAGCATGATATGTTCCGCACGCTCCTTTTGATCCGCAAGGAGTTCGCTCTCCAGTCTTTGATCTTCCTCCTCGTTCCGGCCGCGCGGCCGAGTCCCGGCGATCGGCCGCAACTCGATTTTGCCGTCCTCGCATCGAACCAGCACTTCCGGGGAGGAACCGACCAGTTCAAGGCCGTCCAGTTGGAGATAGTACATGTAGGGCGACGGATTGATCACCCGAAGGGCCCGATAGATATCAAAGGCCGCGGACCGCACATCGGTTTCAAACCGCTGGGAGAGCACGACTTGAAAAATATCTCCCGATCGGATGTATTCCTTGGCCTGGCGCACCATCTTCTGAAAGGCGGACGGACTCATGTTCGAGGCGATCTTCAGTTCCGAACGTTTCCCGGAACGACGTCGGCGTTCTTTACGAAGCCGATTCGTTTTTTTTAACTGAGCAATGATGGTTTCAATTTTGACGACGGCCTCGCGATAGGCCCGCCGCGCCGTGTCGGGTCCTTGCCGCCCGCGGCCGGTCAAATGAACGTTCGAAACCACTTTGATCTTCTGCGCCACATTATCGAAGATCAAAAGCGTGTCGGTCACCATTAAGTAGATCACCGGCAGATCGAGACGATCATGATGAAAATCGGGAAGCCGTTCGATGCTTCGGATCAAATCGTAACCGAGATAGCCGACGGCTCCCCCGAAGAACCGGGGCACTCCTTCCACTTCCACCGGTTGATAATCGGCCATGATCTCTTTGAGCGTTTCCAGCGGATCCTTCTTAACCTGAATGCGGTCCACCTGCTTGGGGCGGATCAATGTTAATTCCTCGAGCGATCCTTTGATGACCAAGGCCGGACGGCTCCCCAGAAAGGAGTACCGCGCCCATTTTTCTCCCCCTTCCACGCTCTCCAGAAGATATCCGTATCTCTCATCCCGGATCTTTAGAAAGGCCGACACCGGCGTTTCCAGATCGGCCAGAATCTCGCGGTAGACCGGAATCAAATTCCCTTGCTTGGACTTATGGATGAATTCGTCCAGCGAGGGATGATACACCGATTCGCGGGGGTTTGTTCTCATCGGGATTTTCTTCATTTTAGCGACTCGTCACGTCTTTCGACGTTATCATGGGGACATAGAAAAGTCAATTGACCTTATGGAAGAGATTCGGATAATCAGC
>Ga0187776_10001691_pt1 | contig 11123 bp, 11 predicted proteins | sample 0216_BV02_MP12_2_FD_132426 | JGI IMG/M metagenome (GOLD analysis project Ga0187776, IMG submission 132426) | Tropical peat soil microbial communities from peatlands in Department of Meta, Colombia - 0216_BV02_MP12_20_MG | ecosystem: Environmental > Terrestrial > Soil > Wetlands > Peat | place...
ATCACTTGGGCAAGCCAGTAATTTTTCAATACGAGTGCCTCGTAGGCCGGATAAAGATTCCTGTTTTCTGTGAGCTCTGAAGTATAGGAAAAGGGGTCTTTCTCAGGGAGATGGCCGGTCTCTACGATATATCTACCCGTGGATATATGCCACCAGAAGTCATAGTCCCAAAGTTGTCTCGAAAGGTGTAAATAAAAAAAAGCGGAAAGCAATAAAAGAAGGGAGATGAAGCTGAAAATTCGGAGGATTTTGGGTTTTAGATTTTTCCGCATTTTTCTATATTCGAAGAATGGCAGGGTCAGAGTTAGCAGTCTCTAACCCTGACCCCGCAAAATATCCAGGTTAGTCGGAATAGAGAGTCTTTTGGTGGATTACTGCCCCCTTTGCGTCTTCTGCCGTGAGCACAATCGATGTTCCTGCAGCTGCCGTGGAATCTGAACATGAAATCTTCCCGGCTGTCGAAGCGGGAGCAACCCAAAGGGGACCAGAAGTAGCCGCCCATGGGGACTGTTCTTTCTGCAATTGTTCTTTTGCAGAAACATATTGAGAGCACAGATTGCCTGCCGATAACAAAACGCCGAGCGCGCTGTTATTCATATCGGTACTGTCGACAACACCGTTACCATTGGAATCTATCTCGAAGAGTTGGCCCTGAGTTCCGGTGCCCGACTGAATGCCCTTCAGGGCGGAGTTGAGCCACGCCTGTATTTCCGGCTCCGCCGCTGCCGCTGCTCTGGTAACAGCGCCCTTTCTGCTTCTTTCCTGCATACCGATGTAACCGGGAATTGCAATAGCAGCAAGAATACCGATGATTGCAACGACTATCAGCAATTCAATCAGGGTAAAACCTTTTTCATTTCCCTTAATCTTTTGAATCGTGTTAAACACTTTAATCTCCTCCTTTTCTCGGATTTTCATTCGGCCATTTCCGTGGCCTTATCCTGGCTCCTGCACAACTACTAAATAATGCAAGCATCACCTCCTTCAATTCTTCGTGGGAGAATACGAAGCAATCTCCATGCCAAGAAAACCTTATCGGAATAATATCGTTATACCATACAGGAAAGTGGAAAAAATAAAAGATAATCAATAGGTTTCAAGACTGTCCCGATTTTAGAAACTGGAGCGGCAAGCAGAATGAGATGTCTATTGGAGGCGTGAATTGACAAATTCTGTCAGAATCGGCAATTAGATAATCTATTCCCAGCTGTTCAGATCCTTGGCTTCGCCTTCGCCGCCTGGTGAACCGTCAGATCCGAAAGAGATAATGTCATAATCTCCGTGGGTGCCGGGTGACTCATAGTGGTAGGGTCTGCTCCACGGATCATTCGGAACCCCTTTTTTGAGATAGGGGCCGTCCCATCCGGGCAGGCCGGGGTCCACAAGAAGGGCATTCAGGCCTTCCGCGGTGGTAGGGTATCTGCCCGTATCAAGTCTAAACTGATCAAGGGCCTGGCCGAGCAACTCAATCTGGGTTTTCGCTGCAGACTGCCTTCCCTTCCCGACCTTCGGAAGTAATTTTGGAAAGACGAGCGCCGCGAGCATACCGAGAATAACCATCACGACAATAAGCTCGACTAAAGTAAAGCCTTCTTTATTTCTTATCTTTTCTCTCATTCCGTTATTTGTCATTTGCTCCTCCCGACAAAATATTATGGAACATATTATCATATGAACACAATAGCATCAATTTTGCACATACTTAGCCGGTGAAAATATCCGACCAATCAAATATGATACTCTGAAGTAAAATCAAGAGGGTCAAGAAGACCGCTACAATTCTCATCCTTTTTCAACGGGCTTTTCAATTATCCGCCCTGATCCGTTCAAGACATGCACGCGCTATTTTCAAATTATTGTTTAAATGAAGTGCACCTTTTGCAAATACTTCAGCATCTTTCTTATCTCCTTTCATAAAGAAAGCGTATGCCAGCGTTTCATATGCGTCCGGTGAATCTCTATTAATATTTTCGAGGATGGCTTCGTCATAAAGGAGGCGTTTATCCCGGGGAGCAAATTCCCGAAGGATTTCACTATTCTTCTGGTTGTCCTTCACCATAATAACAGAATTTCCATCCATATAAATAAGTTGCCAGGCATCGTCTTGCATTAGTTTCAGGAAAAGCGGGAATAGCTGTCCGCTTGCCGGATGAGAAATTCTGCCAACGATATAATCAATATCATATTTGTCGAGCAATTGTCGCCAATATTCACCGGTAGGGTCTTCCTTCGCTTCCCCGCGTAATCCCCGCAAACATGTCTCTATAAGGCTGCTCAAGTACGATATATCTTTGTGATCTGAATGTTCTTTAACGGCATAGAACATGTCCAGCCCATCAAAGAAGACATCGGCATTCAAGTACCTTGAATCCGTAAAAACCCGATAATGGGGGTAAAGCCTAAATATAAGATAATTGCCCGTAAACTCTCTGTTGAGCATATTCCCTTTGATCCGGTTCCTGTCCAGGAAATCGCCCATTCTGAGATAAACGGAATCAGTCTCGATAAGTTTACCCGGATTGACTTTCGGAACATGCATCCAGATCAATAGAAGCAATAGAATCGACATAATGAATAATCCTGCTGCCTTTACATACCGATTGTTCTCAATCAGAACGCCTTTATCCTTTGCTTTTCCAGCACTTATTATCAATCCGGCTGTAAGAAATATCGGCATCGCCCGCACGGAGAAGATGGCAAGAAGGAAAAGAGCCAACACAACAGCGGTCTCCGTCAATCCCGCCTTCCTTCTCGTAAGATTCAAGGCCGTATAGACCAGGATTATTCCTGACAGCAGAAGCGAGAGAAGAACCATCTCATTCGGATGCTGTGTGACGTTTTTAAACAAACTCATTTCTGTCTCAATGTGCGAGGCAAGAAGGTTGTGAGAAGGTTTCACAAATCTGTCCATCACCAAAAAAAGGGGTGCGATGCCTAACGGGCTGATAAGTGTCGCCGCGATACCTAAACCTGCAGTTATACAAACAGAAAAGGACGTCTTCAAATCGGGTCTCTTGCCACTCTTAATTACGGACAGCATGACTTCGGCTGCAGCATATAAAGCAAGAATGCCAACGCCTATGAGATATCCTCCATGCATGTTCACCCATAAAAGCATGGTTACGATGATAACAACTTGGTATCTCCTTTTCCTTTCCTCTCTAAAGCGTTCCATAAAGAAAACTATGACAGCTGCAAAAAGAAATGAAAATAGGTTCGGCCTTGGAGCGGCCATGGGCATAAAGACAAAACCAAGCAACACTGATAAAAAGACAGAGATTAAAAAGCCTCGTTTACGGACAGCCAAATACACAATTAGAACTGTCAGGCAAAGTATTAGAGATCTTGCGACAACAACGCCAATGAACCCGCTTATCTTGTAAAGACTATAGAAAATAACGTCTGCGAGCCAGTAAGATCTTAAAAGAAACTGCTCGCGTTCTCTATTGTCTTTTGGGGTGTAGGTAAAAGGATCACTGGAAGGGATCTGACCGTCATGGACAATAACTTCGCCTGTTTTAATATGCCAAAAGATATCGGTGTCCCTGCCCACATACACCGGATACAAATACCGCAGAAAAATAAAAGTCAGGAGCAGAAAGAGAATGATATAACGTACGAACTGCAAAAGGCCGCTTCCTTCTTCAGACTTCGAGATGTAAGTTTGACTCTTATTAATTTTTGATGTCTTGAGCCCAAATACCATAAAATCTGTAACCTCTCCGCTGATATTTTATACCAAACAGTAGATACTTAAGAAGAATCCCGGATATGCGGTAATTACGTCACCTTTTTTTTCTGGTGACTATTGAGAGCCTTTACGAAAAGTAATTACAGATGCTAAAATTTCGGCGTTTATGAGATACCAGAGCATCAAGGAATGGCCTGAAGGCGAGAGACCCCGGGAAAGACTTCTCAAATATGGCGCCGGCAGTCTGTCGGATGCTCAACTCCTTGCCATAATACTGCGTACCGGAGCCGGCGGCAAGACTGCCCTGGGCCTCGCAATGGAGATCCTGAACTCCTTCGGCAACTTAAGGAAGCTCGGAAATGCTTCTCTTACCGAACTCGCCTTATTCAAAGGGGTGGGACACGCCAAGGCCGCACAGATGATGGCCGCCTTTGAACTTGGCAAAAGACTCCTCGGAGAAACCCGTGAAAAGTGTCCCGTCTTCTCGTCGGGAAGAGATGTCTATCTTTATTACAGGCATTTTTTTGATAATCGAAAGAAAGAAGTATTTCGTTCCGCACTGATGGATGCAAAAAATCGGATGTTCAAGGATTCACGCGTCTCCGAAGGAACTCTCACCAATTCATTGATCCACCCGAGGGAGGCATTCAGGGACGCGATCAGGGAATCGGCCGCTTCTGTCATATTCGTGCACAACCATCCGAGCGGCGATCCAAGTCCAAGCCGCGAAGACATAGCAGTAACAGAACGGCTTGTTGAGGTCGGTGATATCGTGGGAATAAAAGTTCTTGACCATGTAATAATAGGAGACGGTACATATACCAGCATGATGGAGAAAGGATATATAAAGAAATAACCAATAATCAAATTCCAATAATCAAACAAGAAACGACGAGCAGAGAACAGATTCAGAACAATCAGTTTACTTATTCATCGATGTAGCTTATTTAATATTTAGTTATTAAGGGATTCGTTGTTGAAAGGGGGAGATATTATGCCGAAGATCAAAAGAGCGCTGGTCAGCGTCTCGAACAAGAAAGGCGTTGTGGAGTTTGCAAGAGAAATTCATGAAATGGGAATTGAGATACTCTCAACAGGAGGTACCGCAAAGACCTTAAGGGATGCAGGCATACCAGTGAAAGATGTGTCAGATCACACCGGATCCCCGGAGATGCTCGACGGGAGGGTGAAAACCCTTCATCCGAAAATTCATGGCGGACTGCTCTCAAGAAGAGATAATCCAAAGGACATGGAAGAGATAAGGAAATATGGTATCGATACTATCGATATGGTTGTGGTGAACCTTTACCCTTTTGAAGAGACGATTTCCAAACGGGGCGTTACCTTCTCGGAGGCGATAGAGAATATTGACATAGGCGGTCCGGCGATGCTGCGCTCCGCTTCGAAAAACTTTAAGGACGTGGCCGTAATTGTTGACCCGTCCGACTATGAAAGAATTATGGATGAGATGAAACGTTTAAATGGGGATCTGACATATAAGACGAAATTGGAGCTCGCAAGAAAAGTGTTTGGACACACTTCGAGATACGATGGGTTAATCGCGGATTATCTTACAAAAGTGTCAGAAAAGAAATGAAAGAGCAGATTATGACAACCCGCTTATCTGCCCCTATTGATGGGGATAACCCGCTGTAATGAGAATAATCTAATTTTCTGACACTATGAATAAAGCAGTTAGAATCACATTAACATGAAGGCACTCGTCATCGGCAGCGGAGGAAGGGAGCATGCGCTTGTATGGAAGATGTCCGGCAGCAAACATATCAGTGAGATTTACTGTTCCCCCGGCAACGCCGGCATAGCTGAGATAGCCGAATGCATAGATTTCAATCCAAGCGACTTCAGTACGCTGATCGATTTTGTAAAATCAGAATGGATTGACCTCACGATTGTTTGCGACGAGAAGTTTCTGGCAAGAGGTATTGTAAATGCATTCGAAAGGGAAGGTTGCAGGATATTGGGCCCCGACAAGACGGCATCGCAGATAAGGCTTAGCCGGGTCTTTACAAAGAATCTCCTCAGGCTCCGCCGCCTTCCGACGGCGGAGCATAAAGTTTTTACCTCATATCTGCATGCACAGGAATACATAAGGTTAAAAGGCGCCCCGGTAATTATAAAGACAGGCGAGTATTCTGAAGATGGTATCTTCACCGCTTCCACCGTCGAGGAAGCTTCAGACATCCTCCGATCCATCATGAAAGACAGATCCCTCGGAGACGCGGGCAGACAGGTAATTATTGAGGACAAACCCGGAGGCGAGAGGCTGTCTTTTTTGGCCTTAACAGATGGGAAGACTGTCATACCACTTAACAGTCTGTATATACACCGTAATAGGAAAGAGGCGACAGGGCCGGCTGCGACAGTGGCTGGCGCCTATAGTCCATCGCCACTTCTGGAGGAAGGTTTCGAGCGGCATCTGCTGGAAAAGATAATGATTCCTCTATTAAAGGCGTTTAATGCAGAGGGCATAAGACATAAGGGCTTTATCTCCGCAGACCTGATAGTAAACAAAGAAGAAGTCTATATCTTTGAATTGGATTGCTGTCTTGGAAGCCTTGATGCGCAGATCATCCTGCCCAGACTCAAAACAGATCTCATAGATCTGGTGTTATCAGTCATGGAAGAAAGGCTGTCCGATACGGCTCTTACATGGAAACAGAAGTCTTCGGTCTGCATCTCTGTCTACTCAAAGGGAAAGCCTCCTGATTACCGTAGAGACCTGATCAAAGGACTCGAAGAAGTGAAATCAATGGAGGATGTCGTTATATTTCATGAACATCCTTCTTTTGATGACGGAAATCGGGATGCCCCGGGCTGCAGGGTTCTAAGTGTGACCTCCATAGGGGCTGACATACAAGATGCAAAAACGAAGGCGTACAAGGCATTGGAAAAGATACATTTCGAAGGAATGTATTATAGTAAGGATATCGGAAATATCTTATTATCCAAGGAGCAGGTATGAAACCGCGGGTATTGATTGTCATGGGAAGTGATTCCGACCTTCCGGTGATGGAAGGCGCAGAAGAAATGCTCGGGAAACTTAAGATCCCGTATGAGACAACCATTGCCTCTGCACACAGGACGCCCGAAAGGGCAGTAAGACTTGCTTCCCAGGCTGAAAAGAAGGGTATCGAAGCGATTATAGCCGGAGCGGGTATGGCGGCTCATCTGGCGGGAGTTCTTGCAGCCCACACAGTCCTGCCTGTAATCGGGGTACCGATAAATTCATCACCACTCAACGGGCTGGATGCTCTTCTTTCCACAGTCCAGATGCCGCCCGGTGTGCCGGTTGCTGCTATGTCAATAGGAAAGGCGGGCGCAAGGAACGCCGCGATCTTTTCGGCCCAGATTATCGCGAGGAAAGATCCGAAGGTTGCCAAGCGGCTCAGGGACCTCAGGAAGAAACTTGCCGAGGAGGTAATAACAAAGTCAGAAAAATTGAAGGGCACCCGCGGATAGGATGAGGGTGCACCTCGACTGTTTCCCCTGTTTCCTGCGGCAGTCTCTCATCGCTCTCAGGCTCGGCACAAGAGATAAAGCGTTACAGGAGGTCATACTGAAGAGCGTCCTCGAAGATATCCGGAGCGCTGACACTTCAAAACCGCCGGCATTTACCACCACTTTTATTCACCGCAGAATACGGCAGATGCTGGGCAAGGACCCGTTCAAAGAGATTAAATCCGAGTATAACCAGGCTGCGCTCAAATTATATCCTTCCCTGAAGACTGTTGTTGAAAAAAGCGCTGATCATCTCCGGACAGCAGCGAGGCTGGCGATTGCCGGTAACGTCATAGATTTTGGGATATTCACATCTGTGGACATCGAAGGTACCGTACGGAGAGCATTGGACGGCCAAATGGCTGTGGATGATTACGGCGCGTTCACGAATGCTGTTTCAGCAGCGGATGATATCCTCTACCTGACCGACAACGCCGGGGAAATTGTCTTTGACAGACTGCTCATAGAGGCTCTTATTTCCGGAGGCAAGAAAGTAAAAGCTGTCGTAAAAGGTTCACCCGTGATAAATGACTCTACCCGCGAAGATGCTGAAGAATCAGGCCTGACAAATGTTTGCGAAGTCATCGACAATGGTTCAGAAGCTGTGGGCACAATGCTCGAATGGGTATCGCAGTCATTCAGGCACGAGTTCACTCATGCTCAATTGATCGTCAGCAAAGGTCAGGGCAACTTTGAAACCCTCACAGGCTCTGAAAAGAAAATCTTCTTCCTCTTCCAATCCAAATGTGATGTGGTTTCTAAAGAACTTGGCCTTTCAATCGGCTCGATGCTTCTTAAGAAATCATGACCCGCCTTAGGCGGACTGGTTGGATAATACTATATCGGTAAGCTTATCTTCTTCCCCCCCGGGCGCCAAAGCTTCTCTCCCTGGAGCGTCCTCCCCTGTCGTGCCTTTCCTGCGGCTTTGCCTCATTCACAATAATGTTTCTGTCCATGAAAGGATTGCCGTTTAGCTTCGTGATGGCCTTCTGTGCATCTTCATCCGAAGCCATCTCCACAAAACCAAAACCTCTCAGTCTGCCCGTAGCTGCATCTTTGATAAGCTTGACAGACACAACTTCTCCTGTTTGAGAGAACAGGTCCCTCACATCGTCCTCCGTTGCTTTGAAAGAGATGTTCCCGACATAAAGCCTCTTACTCATCCTTCCTCCTTTTACGTTCCTGAACCGACCTTACAAAGCCCTCAACCGAGATGCAAACTAACTATGTAGGATAAACAAACCATTTGTCAAGTAATAAAATGGCGGCGCAAATACTGCTCAAACCGATCAAATCAGGGGTTTGACTTTATGTCGTCGATCGCCTCCTTTGCAATAAGACTCACATTGCCGTCTGTATCGTTTAACATTTCTTCTAGATAAGGGACCGTGTTTTTCTCTCCGATTATACCCAGCAGGTATGCGGCGTCTCCTCTTGTAACCGGATCTTCGTTCTTCAGTAACGGCAAAATACGGGGGACGGCCTGACCCACATTCCTTGATTCTTTCTTTAACGTCTCTATGAGTGCCGTAGCACCAATCCTTACCCTCATCCGTTCATCTGTCATCAAGTACCCGACGAATTCATAAAGACTTTCATCATGCCTGAACATGTCAATGATATTATCGAGATAACCGCCTTCCATGTAATCTGCAATCATCTTCTTCAGGTCCTGAATCTCGTTCTTGAATTCCTCCATCGCGTCATATGATAACACAAAGATTTTTTGTCCCGGTCTAATCCTGATAAGGTTATCGATTCAAAAACAAAAGAATTTTTGATACCTGCCGGTTCATAATTTTTCAACTCTCACCATCGGGAGTTATTGTATAATCAGTGTACCGAAATTCCTTCAGAACAGATGCATAAGAATGAAGATCTATAATACTTTCAGCGGAAGGAAAGAAGAATTTGTTTCCCTCGCGCCGCGCAAGGTTGGTATATACGCGTGCGGGGTGACCGTCTATGATTACTGCCATATAGGACACGCACGGAGTGCGATTGTATTTGATGTGATAACGAGATACTTCAGATATAAGGGATTCGATGTAACTTACGTGAGAAATTTTACTGACATAGATGACAAGATCATCAACCGGGCAAAGCAGGAAGGTATCCCGTGGGACGAAGTTGCCAAGAAATATACCGATGAATATTACAGGGACATGGACAGGCTCGGCGTGCGAAGGGCGGAAGTTGAACCAAGGGCAACAGAGCATATTGCGGAGATAGTGGGCATCATCAAGGGTCTTATGGATAAAGGCTTCGCGTATGAATCTCAGGGCAACGTGTACTTTGCAGTAGATAAATTCCCGGGATACGGAAGACTCTCAAAAAGGGATAAGGAAGAAATGATGGCAGGGGCAAGGGTCGAGGTGGATGATAGGAAAAGAAACCCGCTGGACTTCGCCCTGTGGAAAGATTCAAAGGAGGGCGAACCCTCATGGGCAAGTCCATGGGGAACCGGACGGCCCGGGTGGCATGTTGAATGTACGGCCATGTCTATCAAATATCTGGGAGAGAGCTTTGATATCCACGGAGGAGGCGCGGACCTTCTTTTTCCCCACCATGAGAACGAAATTGCTCAATCGGAGGCGTTTACCGGGAAACCTTTTGTGAGGTACTGGGTCCACAACGGATTCATTACCATCGACAAGGAAAAGATGTCCAAATCGCTCGGCAATTTCTTTACTATCAGGGAAGTCCTGAACAAGTTCGACCCGGAGGTGGTAAGGTTTTTCCTCCTTTCCACGCATTACAGAAGTCCCATAGAATTTTCGGACGAGCAGTTACGCGAAGCCGAAAGTTCCGTCGACAGGTACTATACGACAATGGTCAGGATAAACGATTTCCTTGAAAGAGATAGCGGCCTGAGCAAGGAGACTTCAGGCGCGGGGGAAAGATTCCAGGAGGTACTTTCTTCTTTTAGAGAAAGACTTGAGGAGGCCATGGATGACGATTTTAACACCGCCCTTGCACTCGGCCATATCTTCGAACTAATAAGGGAGTTAAACAGATTTCTTGACAACAGACCGTCGGGCTCTAAGGATAGAGAATTGCTTCTGAGGGCGAGAGATGTTCTCTCTGAAGCGGGACATATCCTGAACATATTTAACAGGACGCCCTATGAATGGTATCTGTCCTTAATGGAAACGAAAAATATCGGGCTTTCCGAAAAGGAAATCATCGGGAAGATGAGGGAGCGCCGGGATGCGAGACAAAGGAAAGACTGGCAGCTTGCGGACGCCATCCGGAAAGAACTTGAAGAAAAAAGGATCATCCTTGAAGACAAGAAGGAAAGAACTGACTGGAAAGTCAAGATCGGACAGTGAATGGATTTACGGTCTAAATCCCGTACTTGAAGCGATTAAGGCGGGGAGATTCATCAAGTGCATCTTCGTGTCTTCCGGCAGGCGTGACAGAGTCGCCGGGATAAGAAAAGAAACAGAAGAGAAAAGAATCCCTGTGAAGTTCTTGGAGCCGATTTTCTTTGATCGTTCTTTCCCAAAGGGGCATCAAGGAGTTGCAGCAGAGGTCTCGTCGAAAGAGTACATGCCACTCGGTGAATTACTCGACATTCCTCGCAATAAAAACCATATTCCGTTCTTTTTAATCATAGACTGTGTCGAGGACCCGAGAAACTTTGGGGCAATCCTGCGGGTTGCGGATGCCGCAGGTATTGACGGTGTGGTTATTCAATCCCACAGGTCCGTGGCCCTGAGTTCCGAGGTGTCGAAGGTTTCGGCGGGTGCGAGCGAATATGTCCCTGTTTCGATGATGCCGAACATAAAGCATGCTATGCGTGAAATGAAGGAAAGGGGAATAACCATGGTCGGTGCAGAGGCAGGTAAAAGAGACTCTTTGTGGGATGTTGACTTTACTGCACCTTTGGCGCTTGTTGTCGGCTCTGAAG
>Ga0187776_10001692_pt1 | contig 11122 bp, 9 predicted proteins | sample 0216_BV02_MP12_2_FD_132426 | JGI IMG/M metagenome (GOLD analysis project Ga0187776, IMG submission 132426) | Tropical peat soil microbial communities from peatlands in Department of Meta, Colombia - 0216_BV02_MP12_20_MG | ecosystem: Environmental > Terrestrial > Soil > Wetlands > Peat | place...
CATTCCGACCGGTCCGCCTCCGCCCAGTGCCAAAAAAGACTGGATCATCTGGAATCCCGTGTCGGTCGGGTCCCGCCACGGATCCAGAAAAGCCATCCACCGTTGCCTTCGGTAACCGATCTTCATAATCATGGCGTACAAGACCGGCGCCGCAAGCAGCCCCATCACCCAAAGATGACGCCACCTCGCACCGCCGATGAACAGCATGAGACCGGCCACCAGGCCCAACACGGCGGCCGTCCCCAGATCCGACTCTCCCATGATCAAGGCCAACAGAATGCCGATCACGATCATCGGAGGTAGAAAATCCCGAAAAAAGTCATCCAGCCGGTTCCGCTTTTTCATCAAATAACGCGCCAGGTAGATGACGGCACAAAGACGCGCCGCCTCCGAGGGTTGAAGGGTCAATGGCCCCAACCGAAACCAGCGACGGGATCCGTTCAGCTCGATGCCGATGCCCGGGATGAGAACCAGCCCCAGCAAAATCGCCGTCACCAGGACCAACGGCAAAGCCGTTCGATTCCAAACCTCATACGGGACACGCGATACAATCCCCATAGCGATTAATCCAACAAGGGCCCAAAGCATCTGCCGCTTAAAGAAAAAAAGGGAATCCCCGTATTGGCGGCCCGCTAAAACGGCGCTGGCGCTGTAGATCATCACCAAGCCGATCACCATCAATAAAAGAGTTAGCAGAATCAATGAACGGTCGCCCCGGGCCTTGTCCATCTTTACAGCCGGTTCACGGCCTCCTTATAACATCGTCCCCGGTCTTCAAAATCCCGGAACATGTCAAAACTGCTGCAGGCCGGCGACAAAAGAACGACATCTCCCGACACCGCCTCCCCAGCCGCCCGTTCCACGGCCTCTTCAAGACTATTGACCTCGATCAAGGGCAGGAGGTCTCCCCAAGCCGCTCGGAGGGTCGGGCGGGCCTCGCCGATCAAGACGGCCACCTTCACCCGGTCTCGCAGGAGACCCCGAAGAAGAGTAAATTCCCCTCCTTTATCCCGGCCGCCCGCAATCAGCACGATGGGCTCTGAAAAAGCCTCCAAGGCCTTCGCCAACGCCGCGACGGTGGTCGCCTTCGAATCGTTGACGTACAGCACCCCCTTCCGTCTCCGAACCGGTTCGAGTCGATGTTCAAGGCCTTTGAATTTCCTCACGACCTTTCGGATTTGATCCGCGGCACAACCGCAAACGAGCCCGACGGCCGATGCGGCTAGGATGTTCTCAATGTTGTGGGACCCCTGCAGAGGAATCTCTTTCTGGCGCAGGATCTCGAACCGGTCCGGAGAAGCCGGAACGTCGACCGCAATCACCCGACCCGCATTCAGATACACCCCCCGCTCCGTCCGGGGGCTTCGACTGATGAAGACCCGTCTCGATCGGATCGAGCCGGTCCGTTTGAGAACCAACGGATCATCGGCATTGACGACGGCCAGATCATCCGCCGTCTGATTTTCAAAAATTCTCATCTTGGCCGCCAGATAATCCTCAAGGCCTCGATAGCGATCCAGGTGATTGGGCGTGACATTCAGCAGCGCCGCTACCCGAGGCCGAAACGTCCGGATGGTTTCGAGTTGAAAACTGCTGACCTCCACAACGATCCAATCCCATTCGGTCCGTTCCAGAACGGCTTCGCACAGCGGCCGGCCCAGGTTCCCCCCGACAAAGACCTGGAGGCCGGCGGCCTTTAAGATTTCGCCCGTCAACGCGGTGGTGGTACTCTTTCCGTTGGTCCCGGTAATCGCCACGATCGGGGCTTTTGCGAAACCGAAGCCCAGCTCCATCTCACCGATCACCGGCACCCCCTTCGCCTGTGCCGCTTGAACCGCGTCGACGCTTTCGACCGAAATCCCGGGGCTCATCACAATCAGATCCGCATCCTGAAATGCCGATTCAGGATGTCCCCCGACTTGAAATCGGACCGCCCCCTCTTTGAATGTCGTTAACGGTCCTTCCAACTCCGCGATTGACCGGCGGTCCGTCACCGTCACCCTCGCCCCCCCTTGGATCAACAAGCGCGTCGCGGCCTGGCCGCTCCGCCCCAAACCCACGACCGTGACCCTTCGGCCCTCGACTTCCAGCGCCATCCGATCACCTCAGCTTCAAGGTGCTCAGACTCAGAAGCGCCATCACGATGGCGATGATCCAGAACCGGATCACCACCTTGGGCTCCGCCCACCCTTTGAGTTCAAAGTGATGATGCAGCGGCGCCATCAAAAAAATCCGTTTGGCCCGCATCTTAAAAGATCCGACCTGCAGGATGACCGACAGGGCCTCGATCACAAACAATCCGCCGACGAATAGAAGGAGAAATTCGTGCTTGGTGATCACGGCCACGGTCCCCAACATTCCCCCGAGCGGTAAAGATCCGACATCACCCATGAACACCGAAGCCGGATAACTGTTAAACCACAGGAATCCCAGACAGGCGCCGAAAAGCGCGCCGCAAATCACGGCCAACTCACCGGCCCCATCGATGTAGGGAATCAAAAGGTAATCGGCGAAGATGCGGTTGCCGGTCACATAAGTCACGATGGTATAGGCCACGGCCGCGACGGCGACCGGCCCGGTGGCCAGGCCGTCCAAGCCGTCCGTCAGATTCACGGCGTTCGAGGCTCCCACGATCACCAGGACAGCAAAGGGGAGATAAAACCATCCAAGATCGGGATGAATATTTTTAAAGAACGGCAGACTCAGCTGCGTCGAATAATTCAACGCGCCGTAAAGGATGCCCACAATCCCCGCGGCCACGACCCCCTGGCCCACCAGTTTGTATCTCGGCCACAATCCCCCCGAATGTTTTTTCACGAACTTGAGATAGTCATCCAGAAAACCGATCAGGCCAAATAGCACCAGCGACAAAACGACCAGCCAGACATAGGGACTCTCGAGATCGGCCCACAGCCATGTGGCCCCCAACACCGACACCAGAATGAGGAGACCGCCCATCGTCGGTGTCCCGGCCTTCGAAAGATGCGTCTTCGGACCGTCGTCGCGGATTTGCTGGCCGATCTGGGATTTCTGCAGCTGCCGGATCACCATGGGACCGATTAAGAAGCTGATTAAAAAAGCGGTCAGAACGGCGTAGCTGGTCCGAAAGGTAATATACCGGAAGACATTAAAAAAAGGGTGAACCACATGGATTGAATACAAGAGTTGGTACAACATGATTCCCTACCGCTTAATCGAAAGACCGTTTAAGATGCGTTCCATCCGCATCCCCCGAGAACCCTTCAGCAAAATCACGTCGCCGCTTTCGGTCATTTCTTTCAAGGCCTGCGCCACCTGCGACGGGTCCTGACAGACCCTCACCCGATCCCGGTCCAAGCCCTGAGCCCGAGCCTCTTCCGCGATAACCGCCCCGAGACTTCCCAGGGTAATGAGCGCGTGAATTCCAGATGAAGCGACCGCGCGACCGATCTGTCGATGCGCGTCAGTCGTCGCCGCGCCCAGTTCCAGCATGTCGCCCAACACCGCGATCCGCCGGCCCTGACCTGCAAAACGGCTCAAGGTTTCCAGGGCGGCCTGTACGGAAGCCGGATTCGCATTATAAACGTCATACAAGAGGGTCCGTCCCTCCCATCCAATTAATTCCGAGCGCATGGCCACTGGCCGGAACGCTTCAAGCCCGCGCTTGATTTCTTCCGGCTCGCAACCCAAGACCAGACCCGCGGCGGCCGCGGCGGCTGCATTCAACGCATTATGGCGACCGACCGTCTGCACGGCAACCAAAATCCGGATTCGATCGGATCCGATGGAGCGTTGCGCATCCGTCCCGGCGCGCCCCGATCCGCGATCGGATCGTCCAATCCCAACGATCGAAGGGACACAGGTTAAGGCCATCGGGGTCACCGAATCGGTCTCCCGGATTTCTCCGGCAGAAACATCCGCGTCGGGGCTCAGCCCAAACGTCACGACACGGCCGGGGGCCCGGGATCGAAGATAGGCGTAAAACGGATCATCCCGATTCAGAATAGCCACCCCTTCCGAGGGAGAAAGCGCCGCCAACAGTTCAGCCTTGGCGGAGGCGACCGCCTCCAGGCTTCCCAGTGTTTCGAGGTGGGTCGGGCCGATATTGGTGATCAACCCCATGCGCGGAATCGCCACCTCGCACAGACGCCGCAGTTCCCCGGGCCGGCTGATTCCCATCTCCAGAACGGCGGCCTGATGGCGCGCGGTCAGACGGAGCAGCGTGAGCGGAACACCGATCTGGTTATTCAAGTTCCCTTCGTTTTTTAGCGTGACATACCGCTCGGCCAAAATCCCGGCCGTCATCTCTTTGGTCGTGGTCTTGCCGTTGCTGCCGGTCACGGCGATCACGGGCAGCGACCACCGCCGCCGATGAAACCGCGAAAGTTCCTGCAGCGCCGCAAGGGTGTCCGTTACGCCAACCAGGATTTTGCCGCGGAGCAGTGCCTCCTCTTCCGAGGTCTTCGGAATACGGTGGGCCGACACGTTCACCACCACCCCACAGGCTCCGCGCCCCAGCGCATCGTAGACGAACTGGTGCCCGTCAAACCGCTCACCACGGATCGCAAGGAACAGTTCCCCCGGCCGGATCGTTCTCGAATCGATGGAGAGCCCCGGAACGGTCTGGGCGGGATCCCCCCGAATCAGCCGGCCGCCGGTCGCCGACACGATCTCGGTCGCCGTAAACAACGTCTCCATTCCAATGGCCTCAAGACCCACGCACGCGACCTCCCGATCGACGCCTTTGAATCCAATCGCTGGTAACCCGTCGATCGTTGAACGGGATCATCCGATCGCCGATGATCTGGTATTCCTCATGCCCTTTGCCGGCCAAAACGACGGCGTCTCCCGGCCGGGCCAAACTTAAGGCCTGCTCGATCGCTTCCTGGCGGTCCACGATCGTCATCACCTGAATGGGATCTTTTTTCAGGGCCGAACCCTCCCGCACCCCGACCTCCACCTCTTTCATAATCCCGACGGGATCCTCGCTCCGGGGATTATCGGAGGTGATCACGACTACGTCGCTGTACCGGGCCGCGACCCGGCCCATGGGGGCGCGCTTTCCCCGATCCCGGTCCCCCCCGCAGCCGAAGACCGTTATGACCCGGCCCGACGCCAGTTCGGTCAACGTGCGGAGCAGACGATCCAGGGCGTCTTCGGTATGCGCAAAATCGACGATCACCTTGAACCCCTCCCCGGAATCGAGGCGTTCGAATCGACCCGGCACGCCCGAGAGAGACTCAATGCCCTGTTGAATTCGTTCCGACGGAATTCCCAGATGGAGCGCCGCACCGATCGCCGCCAAAAGGTTATAGACATTGTACCGCCCCACCAAACCGGATCGGACGGGAAAGGATCCTTCCGGCGTGACGGCCGTGAAGGTCAATCCATCCAAGCTGCCGTGGAGATCTTTCGCGGTCAGATCCGCCGGACGATCCAGGCCGTAGGTCCAAACCGGCGCTGTAACGGAATCGATTAACCGACGCCCCCAAACATCATCCTGGTTGATGACCGCCCGCTTGGGGACCGTCTTTCGCGACGAGGAGGTCAGGCTCAAGAACAGCTTTCGCTTGGATTCAAAATATCCCTCCATGGTGTGATGAAAGTCCAGGTGATCCTGCGTCAGGTTGGTAAAGATCGCCACGTCGAATTCGCACCCGTCGACCCGATTGAGCGTCAACGCGTGCGAGGACACCTCCATCACCACATATCCGGCCCCTTTTTCGACCAACTGTGCCAACAACCCCTGCAGGATGTGGGATTCGGGCGTGGTGTGTGTCGAAGGCATCGCCTCCCCCGCCAGATCGTAGGCCACGGTCCCCAACAACCCTGTGCGGCAACCGGCCGATTGGAGAATGCTGCGGATCACATAGGTCACGGTTGTTTTGCCGTTGGTGCCGGTCACCCCGATGACGCGAAGACGCGAAGAAGGATAGCCGTAGAACCGTTCCGCCAGACGCGCCAGAGCGACTCGAGCGTCCCTCACCTGGATCACCGGAACCCCCGCTTTCAACACGGGCTTCCCCGCCGATTCCTCGATCACGACGGCCACGGCCCCCCGTTCCAGCGCTTCCTGGAGAAACGCATGACCGTTGGAACGTTGGCCGCGCATGGCGACGAACAAACTGCCCGGCCTGACCTGTCTGGAGTCCGACACCACGTGATGAATCTCCGGAGGATGACTTTCTTCTTTTGTAAGGATGCGCGACTCCGGGATCGCCTCCAACAGCCTATCCAACCGCATGGTCTCCATCGTACAACCGCGTTTATTATAGGGGCTCGCGTCGCCCCCGCCACCGGCATAGCCGGATGGCGCCTCCCCCTCTCGCTCGCCTGACTCGCTGGCCATCTACCCCGCCGAGGTCAACACAATCCGCTCCTGCGACCGCGGCGGCACTCCAAGGTATCTCAAAACCTGCTCGGCGACATTCCTGAATACCGGCGCCGCCACGGTGCCCCCCCAGGCCAAGCCCTTGGGACTATCGACCACGACCAGCACCACAATCCGGGGGTCTTCCGCGGGCACGATACCGACAAAGGAACTGACCGTGTCCTGCAAAGAATATTGCTTGGTCACCGGATCGATCTTCTGGGCCGTACCCGTTTTTCCGGCAACCCGATAACCGGGGATGGTCGCCTTCTCACCCGTGCCGCGTTTGGAAACCGTTCCCTCCAGGATATTCATCATCCGACCGGCCGTTTCGGGAGAGACGGTATGCCGTCGGACTTCGGGAGAGAACGTCTGAACCACGTGGCCGCTCGCATCCCGGATTTCCGAGACCAGATGCGGGCGCATGAGCATGCCTCCGTTGGCAATCGAGGAAACGGCCGTGACGATTTGAAGCGGCGTGACGGCCACCTCCTGGCCGATCGCGATCGAGGCCATTGAACGTCCCGACCAGTAACGCGGCTCTTTGATCGTTCCGGGCGATTCGCCCTCGAGATCGATCCCGGATTTTTCACCGATTCCAAAGGCACGAATGTATCGGTACAATCGGGCTTCATCCATCCGCGTTGCGATTTTGATCATTCCAATATTGCTGGATTTCTGGATCACTTCCCGAAAGGTTAAGTAGCCTTCCTTTTCATGATCCCGAATGACCCCGCCGGCGATGACCATTCTCCCTTCTTCACAATAAAAAATATCGTCCGGATTGGCCACGTGCTCCTCCAGCGCGGCGGAGGCCGTGATGATTTTAAAGGTCGAACCCGGCTCGTAGGCGTCGGTCACGGCTCGGTTTCGCCATAACTCCGGATGCTGCGATTCAACTCGGTTGGGATTGAACTCCGGACGAACCGCCATGGCCAGGACCTCACCCGTTTTAGGATTCATCACGATCACGGAGGCGTCGTCCGCCGAGGTCTGTTCCATCACGGCATCCAGCTCGGTCTCGGCGATGTGTTGGATCACTTCATCGATCGTCAGCACGATGTCTTTTCCTCGAGAAGGCGCGAAGTAATCCAATCCTTTCTGGAATATCGGATGGCCGAATGCATCGCGCTCCACCACCGCCCATCCCTTCTCCCCCTGAAGCAGTTTGTTGTAGGCTCGTTCGATGCCTTCGAGACCTTGATTATCCACTCCGGCGAATCCCAAGAGGTGGCCCATCAGATTTCGCTTGGGATAGAACCTTTGACTTTCGTTTAAAATTCCCACTCCGTCAATTCCCAGCTCCACGACGCTTTGGGCCACGGGGGGGCTGACTTTGCGTTCGACCCAGACGAAATTTTTATTGCCTTCCAGCCGCTTTAATATCGACCGGGAATCGGACTGCAGAACCCGGCCCAGTTCAGGCGCCACCGCTTTAGGATTGGAGATCAACGAGGGAATCGCATATAAGGAAGGAACTTCAACGTTGGTGGCCAGGATTCTACCTTTCCGGTCAAAAATAGTTCCGCGTTCCCCTTCCAAGGTCACGCTTTTCTCATGCTGTCGTTCGGCGCGTTTCGACAGTTCAGTGGCCTCCACAACCTGTAATGTACACAACCGAACGATGACCCCCAGAAATCCGATCGCCACAAGAGCGCCCGCAATCATGATTCGGCCTGTTGAACCACTCAATAATCTCATGGGACTTTTTTCGCGACCTGTACCCGTGTCATGACGTCGGGAGATGAACCGGATGGCGAACCCATTTCAACCAGGACGACCTGGCCCTCTTGCGGTTTGACCATCCCGAGTTTCGAAATCGCGATCCGTTCGATGCGATCCAGGGCCGAGAGCGTCTCGACCTCGACCAGGAGTTGCTGGTGAATCTGCTGCATCTCCTTCTGCATTCGCTGGGCCTGTTCAACCTCATACCCCATCGTCACAATATGCACATGCTGCCAGATATCCAGAAGGATCACGGCGATAAAAACGGCCCCAATCATAAAACGCCGCGCGATCATCCTTCGGTCTCCGAATCTTCTGGCTCCGGCGCGTCCGGAATCCGTTCCAGCGCACGAAGCTTGGCGCTTCGGGAACGCGGATTCATCCGAATCTCATCCGGACCGGGAACGACGGGCTTTTTGGTGATCAGTCGAGCCCGAGCCGGCTTGGCTTGCGTCAAGGCCTTAAAAGTCCTTTTAACGATGCGATCCTCCAGGGAATGAAACGAGATGACGCATAACCTTCCTCCGTCGTTCAGACAGGAAGCGGCCTCGGACAATCCGACGCCCAACTGGTCCAGTTCTTGATTCACGGCAATCCTCAAGGCCTGAAAGGTTCGGGTGGCTGGATGGATCCGCTGCCTCCGGCCCGATCGTGGAACCGCTCGGCGGATCAGGTCCGCGAGTTGAAGGGTCCGGGTGACCGGCAATTTTTCGCGCTCATGGACGATCGCCCGGGCGATGCGTCGGGCCCAACGTTCCTCGCCGTACTCAAACAGGATCTGTAGGAGCCGAGGTTCGGAAAGGGAATTCACCAATGCCGCAGCCGTGGGGGAAGACCCCCGATCCATACGCATATCGAGAGGGCCGTCTTTCTGAAAACTGAACCCCCGTTCGGAATCCATCAATTGCAGTGTGGAAACGCCTAAATCCATCAGGATTCCATCAACCCCCTGAACGCGCTGCGTTCTCAGAATCATTCCGAGGTTTTTAAAACCCTCGTGCAAAAACCGCACGCGGGTTCCGTACCGTTTTAACCGCTCTCCGGCCCTTCGGAGCGCCTCCTCGTCTCGGTCGATCCCAAGGAGCAGACCGTCCGGCGCCGTCGCCTCCAGGATCACCTCGGCATGGCCCCCTCCCCCCAAGGTGCAGTCCACCCAAATTCCGTGGGGTCGTAACCGAAGGGCTGCGATCACCTCATCTTTAAGAACTGGGATATGGTAAAAATCTTCGTCCGTGGTTAAAGACCAAGACCGGACAATGCCGCGCCGATCTTCTCGGAGTTTTTCGGCATCTGGGACTCTTTCTCTTTCCATCGCTTGGCATCCCAGATTTCAATCTTATTGAAGATCCCCAACATCACGATCTCTTTCGTAATCCGGGCATACTCCCGCAGGGTGGGCGAAAGCAGAATTCTTCCCTGTCGGTCCAGGGGACATTCGACCGCACCGGAATAGAAGAACCGAAGCCAGTCTTTCACTTCCTGCTGCATGGCCGGGATCGTCTTGACTTTCTCCTGCATGATCCGCCATTCTTCAACGGGATAGGCCACGAGACATTGGTCGAGGTCGGTGGTCACAATCAACTTCTCTTCGTAACGGTCGGCCAGGGTTTCGCGGAATTTGATCGGAATACTGACGCGGCCCTTCGAGTCTACCGTGTGCTGAAACCGACCAATAAACATCGCTTCTCCACCGCTCCATTTTATCCCACTTTATCCCACTTGCAGCCACAAGTATACACCACGCGGGTTTCTTGTCAAGAAAAAAAACGATTAGATGATGGTATTTATTATCAAATTGGATCAGATACTATATTTGGGGGCAATGGGCGTCGGGCCCCCGATCTGTAGTTTGATAAGTGGAATGGCATCATGCAATAAAATCCAAATCCTAATGAAGACTGTTGCGGTTCATTAATTTAGTTGTCACCAAAGTTGTTACAAACCATGCGTCCGAATCTTCTCGATCAAACTCAAACAAACCATATCTTCCCTTGGAATTCACCGGAGCATCGTATGCCCCCGCATCGCCTTTTTGTCGGGTCAGACCGCAACGGCAAGGATTGCAGGCATGGATTGGGACCAAACTTCTTGACAGTATTGGCCATTTTCTGTTAAGTTGGTAGGTCTTTGGTGGTGAAGTTAAACGCGAATCATCCCAGAGAATCAAGGGGCGTTTTGGATCATCCGTTATGCGGATCAAAATCAACGGGAAGCCTGAGGAAACAGCGGCGAAAACGGTCCTGGACCTGCTCCGGGCAAAAGAAATCGAGCCCCAGATGGTCTCGGTTGAGTTGAATTCAACAATCGTCGACCGGGAGGCCTATTCCACCACCTCGCTGAACGAGGGCGATATGCTGGAACTGCTTTTCTTTATGGGAGGCGGCGAAGGACGGCGGTCATGACGGGTCAATGGCACGACGACATTTCGCGGTTGATCGGCCAGACACCGATGGTCCGGCTCAATCGGCTGAGCCCGGGGGACGGAGCCACCGTTTTTGCCAAGGTGGAATTCTTCAACCCCGGCGGCAGCGTGAAAGACCGGATCTGTCTGAACATGATCAACGAGGCCGAACGGCAGGGTCGGCTGAAGCGCGGTGCCACCATGGTCGAGCCGACCAGCGGCAACACCGGCATCGGCCTGGCCATGATCGCGGCCGTTCGCGGGTATAAATTAATCCTCGTCATGCCGGAGAGCATGAGCATGGAACGGGCCAGTCTCCTCTCCTCGTACGGCGCCCAGTTGGTGCTGACGCCGGCCTGGGAAGGGATGCGCGGATCGATTCGCGAGGCGGAGCAGCTTCTTGAGCAGAATCCGACTTACTTTATGCCGGACCAATTCTCGAACCCGGCGAACCCGGAGATACACCGCAAGACGACGGCGGTCGAGATCTGGGAGGCGATGAACGGGCGGATCGATGCCTTCGTCGCGGGGGTCGGAACGGGCGGAACGATTACGGGGGTCGGCGAAGTCCTGAAGTCGCGACTGCCCCAGGTTCAGTTCGTCGCGGTGGAGCCTTCGGCTTCGGCCGTTCTGTCCGGAAACGAACC
>Ga0187776_10001694_pt1 | contig 11120 bp, 13 predicted proteins | sample 0216_BV02_MP12_2_FD_132426 | JGI IMG/M metagenome (GOLD analysis project Ga0187776, IMG submission 132426) | Tropical peat soil microbial communities from peatlands in Department of Meta, Colombia - 0216_BV02_MP12_20_MG | ecosystem: Environmental > Terrestrial > Soil > Wetlands > Peat | place...
CCTTTCTTCTGGGCGACATAGTGATAAGTGTTTCCAGGGCCTTGACCCAATCGAAAAATTACCGTGTCCCTTTTTATGATGAGCTCCGGAGACTGATGATTCACGGTCTGCTTCATCTCGCGGGCTTCGACCATGAGGGAAACGCTTCCCGGAAGAGAGAAATGGAAAAGAAGGAGGGGGAGCTTCTGAATGCCCTTAAGACAATGGATTAAAAGCGCTAACTTTGCGATAGAGGGAATTCTTCACGGCGCCAAGACCCAGAGGCACCTGAGATATCATTTTTTCTCAGCTGCCATCGTGCTTTTTGTGAGTTATATTCTGGGCGTATCGCGCTCTGAGTTTATCATACTATCCCTCGCGGTTATCCTTGTTCTCTCAGCAGAGATGATGAACAGTGCAATCGAGGCGATAGTGGATCTCATATCCCCGGAGTATACCGAAAAGGCGCGGATAGCAAAAGATATCGCCGCAGGTGCTGTTCTCACAACCGCTTTCGGTGCAGCAGTCCTCGGCTATGTCGTCCTCTTCCCGTATATTATGTCTTTCTTCAATAAGGGATTCTATATCGCTAAGCATTCGAAAGAGGAAATCTCGCTCATAGCCGTTATCCTTGTTCTCATATTCGTGATAATTACCAAATCGTATTTCGGAAAAGGATCACCCTTAAGCGGCGGTATGCCCAGTGGTCATGCTGCTCTCGCTTTTTCGGTATGGGTTTCCGTTACCTACATCACCGGCAACTTCATTACGTCACTGCTTTGCTTCATACTCGCTACGGTCATCGCGCAAAGCAGGATTGCAGCAAGGGTGCACCGCCCTCTGGAGGTCATCACGGGTGCGTTGATGGGCTCTTTTCTGACTTTCTTGCTTTTCAAGCTTTTCTCCTGACATGCCTCGACGCATGTATTCTTGACAGCAATTCGCGGCTTCTTTACAGGGGGCCATGAACAATATAGCTACCTGGCGCCCCTCATGTAATTGACGGCCTTTTCCAATCCCTCGATCCTGAAAATCCTGTCACCGGCGATTAACTCTTTGAGTCTCTCGCTGCTCACATGGTTATAAAAAACGGGTTTTATGCATGTATCGTCTTCCGTATTTCCGATAATTTTCTTCCTTAACGACGGGTCGTTCAGAACGATCTTTGTAATCTGGAGGGACTTATACAGTCTGATATACGCATTGATTCCTACGCTGTCAGGTTGAAGCCTTCTGAACATGTTGAGATACCATATAAGCGTATCCTCATCTTCATCGGGAAAACCGGTGAGGAAATCTACCACAATTTTCAGACCGCATGATTTAGCCGTGAAGATGATCTTTTCGATATCAGAATAATAAAGAGAGCATTTTTTCCATGAATCTACAGTCAGTGTTATGAGAGAAACTCCGGTTTCGTTCATCAGTCTGAATAACTTCTTATTGTAGTTGGCGGGTTTCATATAAACCGCCCAGTGCATACCCGGGTTAGCATTTTTCAAAGCCGTACAGAAATCTATGCAATAATCGACGTCTTCGTTGAACTCGGGGTCGCAGAGATGCAGGCGGTCGAAGCCTGCGGCGACAAGGTCCTTTATTTCAGCGATAACATCCGGGATGCTTTTGAACGACACACGCGTATTCGCCTCTAAACAATATACGCAGGACGAACCGCATCCCTTGTGCGTTTCGAAGCCCCCAACACCACCCAGCTCATAGTATTTCCTGTAATCTATCTTCCCCGGCCTTCGTGGACAGGAAATATCGTACGTGTATTTTCTGTAATGGACTTGTCCGACATTTTCAGCTGTCCGGATTTTGTCGAGAAGCTCATATATGATATCTTCGCCAGGCCCGGATACGGCATAGTCCGCATTCAGGTATTCAAGGATTCCTTGGGGGTTTGCAGAAACACCTGCGCCGCCGATAATTACTTTCACCCCGTAGCCCGATTTCACATAGTCTATGACACACTTTATCTGATCGAGAAAAAATTCATTTGTCTGAAAAAGGACGCTGTCAACATTTCTCACCGTTACGCCCACGATATCAGGCTTAAAAGATCTCATCATCCTGTCGAGATCACCAAAGGGATTCTCGGAAAAACACAGATCGAGGATTTCCGCCTCATGCCCCTCTTTGTCGAGAGATGCGGCTATATGTTCGAGCCCTATCGGCGGGACTGGAGGAGATTTATATCTGTTTGGATTGATAAGAAGAACTCTCATTATACTCTTATGATAAAACATTCAGTTGTTTTCGACATACAAATCCACAAAAAAGTTAATCGAGAGAATTGCTGGAAATCATTTCGGAGAACATATCTCTGGCCAACAAAAAAGATAAATCAGTCAGTATCAGTAAATCGCACAAGCGTGCCTCGCTTTTTTGTGCCGTATCTGAAAATCGTTATCCCCTTGCAACCTTTTTCATAGGCCAAGAGATAGGCACGCGCAACATCCTCTTTTGTTGCACTGCGAGGCATGTTTATCGTTTTTGAGACGGCGTTATCCGTGTATTTCTGAAAACGTGCTTGCATCTCAATGTGGTCCCTATAGTTTATTTCATGGGCCGTCTTATACAGCCGCTTTATCTTCTTCGGGACCTCCTTGACGCCCCGGAGCATGCTCTGTTGTATCACCTTCTCCTTTAACTCATCGGAATAAAAACCCATTTTCTTCGCTGTTTCAAAAAAGTCCTTGTTGAACTCAATAAGCTCGGTGTCCATGATCAACCTCTTGTATGCAAGAGCAAACAATGGCTCTATCCCGCTTGAACAGTTGGCGATAATGGATAATGTTCCGGTGGGAGCGATCGTCGTCGTTGTCGCATTCCTCACCCTCGGCATGCCGGGAGCATCATACATGGAACCTCGGAAATTAGGGAAGACCCCTCTTTCTTTGGCGACTTCGACAGAACACTGTCTGGCCCTCTCCCTAAAAAAATTCATAAATCTTTCTGCGAGATCGACGGATTCCTGACTGTCATAAGGTATCTCTAATCTTATGAGCATGTCGGCCCACCCCATGATGCCGAGTCCGATCTTTCTGTTGCCTTTATGCATGATCTCTATATCGGGGATGGGGTATTTGTTAATATCGATCGCGTTGTCAAGGAATCTCACTGCTGTCATAATATCATCAGAGAGGCCATCGTGATTAATCTCAGGCTTTGAGTCCTTCTTTGCTACGTATTTCGAGAGATTAATAGACCCGAGCACGCACGCCTCATAGGGAAGAAGGGGCTGTTCACCGCAGGGGTTTGTGGATTCCATCTTCCCGATATGAGGCGTAGGGTTTGCCCTATTAATTACATCTATGAAGACTATCCCGGGGTCGCCGGTTTCCCACGCGGACTCAACGATTTCATCGAAAACCTTTTTTGCCCTCATCCTGCAATGCACCTGATCGGTTCTCGGGTTCAACAACGCATACTCCTCATCGTTCTCGAACGCCTTCATAAAAGCGTCGGTAACAGCCACCGAGATATTGAAATTTTCGAGTTCGCCCGACTTTCTCTTAATCCTGATGAAGTCAAGGATATCGGGATGATCGACCCTCAAAATTCCCATGTTCGCACCCCGTCTCGCCCCTCCCTGTTTAATAACCTCGGTCGCCGTGTTGAAAACCCTCATAAAGGAGACCGGCCCGCTTGCTATTCCGCCGGTGGAACGGACAACATCCGATCTGGGCCTGAGATGAGAAAAGGAAAAGCCGGTTCCTCCTCCGCTTTGTAAAATCATCGCAGCGTTCTTTAATGAGTTGAAGATGCTGTCCATCGAATCTCCGACTGGGAGGACAAAACAGGCAGCGAGCTGTCCAAGTCTTTTGCCCGCGTTCATCATCGCGGGCGAGTTAGGGAGGAACTTCAGATCCTTCATGATATTCAAGAACTTCTCGGTCCAGTAGTAGACATCTCCGCCATACTTCTTCTCGGCCTCTGCAACACTTTTCGCTACTCTCAGGAACATCTCTTCGGGCGATTCGATGACCTTCCCTGTCTCGTCTTTCAAGAGATATCTTCCTTTAAGAACTATTTTGGCATTTTCGCTCAATTCCATAGCAGCAGTATATCAGATTTTTTTGATATCACAATCTGCAGGAAATTCCAGCCGCCCTGTGTTGATTGGTGCATAAACATATCACCTTACAATAAAACGAGAAATTCTGCTGAAGCCACTTGGGATGTCATAAGATAAAAGGGATTTCTGTGCCTTCATCTACAGATGCGATGGTATTGACACTCCAAACTACCCACGAATTGCGCGGAAAATGTGCATAACGCTTTTCGCGTGGCGCAGAAAAGGGAAGTTTCCGACTCTGCACCAGATTTGGAAAAAGTGTGATACGGATTACGGAATTTTGCGTATTTTTTTCCAATACTGTTTAGTAAGTGCAAAATCACTGAACAACAGTTAGGGATTATGGGATATAGGGCGCTTAGAGTAACAAATAACAAGCGGCGAATTAAGAAGAGTAGCAAATCAAGGGTACTTTTATTTTTTCTTGTCACTTGGTACATGACACATACCGCTCTTGTTTTCGCTGAGGGAATCAAATCGAGAGCGGCAGTTGTCATGGATGCGGTAACAGGGAGGGTGCTCTATGCAAAGAACCCTGAGCATTATCTCATGCCCGCAAGTACCACGAAATTAATGACGGCCTTAGTTGTGCTCGAAAATGCCAGTCTCAGCGACGTTGTCACGGTAAGCAGAAGGGCGGCAAATACTGCCCCTGCGAAAGTAGGATTAAAAAGAGGAGATAAGGTTACGATCGAGACACTTCTCTATGCCACCCTCGTTAAGTCAGCAAATGATGCCGCAGTTGCACTTGCAGAGGCGGTGGCAGGTTCCGAAGCAGAGTTCGTGAAGCTGATGAACAGAAAAGCCGTCGAGATTGGGGCAGATAATACAAAGTTTATCAATGCAAACGGCCTTCCGGGCAAAGGGCAGTATATAACTGCCTATGACCTCTCGCAGATCATGAGGCAGGCGATTCAGTACCCTGTACTAAAAGAGATACTCGGCACACGGGTAACAGAGGTGTCGACGCGATCAGGAAAGACGATCTTTATTAAAAATACAAACAGGCTCTTATGGTCTGATGAAGATATCGTAGGGGGAAAAACGGGGTATACGAGGCAGGCAAGGCATTGTTTTGTTTTTGCTGGCGAGCGAGAAAAAGACACTATCATCGTTGCCCTGCTCGGCGCACCGAGCAGGGATTTATTATGGAAGGAATCCGAAAATTTGCTGGCCTTTGGTTCCAGGGTGATGAATCATCAGGAGGAACCTGTTATTTACCTTACACAATCCGATGGCGACTCCAAGAAGGCGACGAATATCTCCTACACAAAAAAAAGGATTAGGAGAAGTAGACCGGATTAGATGAGAATATCTTCATCTTATTGGACCACAAATTTGAGGCCCGTCTCGTAAGTTCCGGGCTTCTCCTCTTTTATCCATTGCACCTGAACAAGAGAAGGTACCGTGACGGGTGCCGACGATAGCGACACCTTAACGAGCAAAACCGCGCCCGCTTCAAGTTTCCGCCCTTTTACACGCATTCTCATGCCCTTGTCGCTCAAATCCATGATTTCACCAGAGGCGGCCTCCTTTTCCGGAGGATGGACAGTATGACCTAAAGCCACGTAACTCGCGGGATACCTATATGGGAAACGTTGACCAGCTCTTTTTTCTTCTCGTTTCATTTTGAGCCCCTTTCTTAAAAACATATAGAAATCTTCTGACTTTGTCAATGCACACCGAAAGTAATGTGACACTCGTCATTTTTTAAACTCACCTATTTTTTCGAAGCAGTTTCTTAAGGCAACAAGCATATCGTTAGATAATCTCTGGATGATATCCATCCTTTCAATTGCCTTAAGCAAGAGTTCGTGTAGTTCATCCTCCGTAACTGATGCATCCATGAGTTCTAATGTCCCCTTTACGGCTAATATATGTTCGTTGAGTTGATTTGATATTGCATTGAGCGTATTATTCTTCTCTGTCATATCTTTCTCCCTCTTTCACAGGTTGAATCTTATGAAATAAAGACCCTCATTTTCCCTAAAGACCTGAAGGGAGGATACAACCTTCCCCTACTCTAACCGCAAGATACGAAAGGAGCCTTTTTATCCCTTTTCCAGTTACAGCGGACACAGGGAAAAAATCGAGACCCTCTGTTCTGCAGTATTCCTCAACTCTCTTGAGTCTCTCCTCGTCACCTGCGACATCGAGCTTTGTGCCGACCACCGCCTGGGGCTTTTCGATTAGCTCCTTGCTGTATAAGGCGAGCTCCCTGTTGATCATTTTAAGATTTTCAACGGGATCATTCTCATCACTTTCGGATATGTCGACAAGGTGCAGGAGAATTGATGTGCGTTCCACATGCCGCAAGAATTGAAATCCTAGTCCAACACCTTTGTGTGCACCTTCTATGAGGCCGGGTATGTCGGCGACAACGAAGCTCCTGTGATTTTCGAGTTTTACGACCCCAAGATTCGGCGTGAGTGTTGTGAAGGGATAATCTGCTATCTTCGGCCTTGCAGAGGATATCACTGATATAAGTGTCGATTTGCCGGCATTGGGAAGGCCTACCAGACCTACATCGGCGAGAAGCTTTAGTTCGAGAACAAGGGATCCCCCTTCCCCTTCTTCACCGGGTTGTGCAAATCTCGGTACCTGTCTCGTAGGCGTTGCGAAGTGGGAATTTCCTAGTCCTCCTCTGCCGCCTTTCGCGACGATTATCTCCATCCCTTCTGCGTCAAGATCTGTTGTAATGTCTCCGGTATCTGCATCCTTTATGATAGTACCAACAGGAACAGGGATGCAAAGGTCTCTTCCATCCCTCCCGTGCATCTTTTGGCCGCGTCCGTTCCGCCCTTTTTCAGCAAAGTATTCCTTCCTATATTTGAGGTAGAGGAGCGTATTAAGTTCCCTTGTCGCCCTCAGAATTACATGTCCTCCCCTTCCCCCGTCTCCCCCGTCCGGACCGCCCTTGGGCACGTATTTTTCCCTTCTGAAGCTGACACAGCCGCGCCCACCGTCACCGGCTTTCACTTGGATCTTTATGTAATCTACAAACTTCATCAATGCACCTGTGCGCCAAAAAGAGAGGATAGAAACGAGGCAGCGGAAATATCTTACCAATAAAAAAGGCAGATCATTATCTGCCTTTTTTCCTCTCTTCTACTTATTTCTCTTATTAACCTTGAGCTTCTGGATAGACGCTTATCCTTAATCTGTCTCTGTCTTTTCTTTCAAAGTTCACGACGCCGTCGACAAGAGCAAACAGGGTATCGTCGGAACCCTTCCCGACGTTGTTGCCAGGATGAAACTTCGTTCCCCTCTGACGGACCAAGATATTCCCCGCCCGAACATGCTGGCCGCCGAACCTCTTTATCCCAAGACGCTGCGCATTGCTGTCGCGTCCATTTCTTGAACTCCCAACGCCTTTCTTATGAGCCATTTTATCCTCCGAAGACTATATCTTTTATTTTCAGGACTGTGTGACGCTGCCTGTGTCCGTTCAGTTTTCTGTATCCTTTCCTGGGTTTCTGCTTATACACTATGACCTTTGAAGATTTTTCGTCACCCTGTATTTCTGCTTTAACCGCCGCGTTTTCAACAAACGGCGTGCCTACGTGGATATTATCATCTTTCGAGACAAACAAAACCCTGTCAAAAGTGATTTCTTTTTCGTCTCCCGCATCGAGTTTTTGTACTCTTATGACATCTCCAGGAGATACCTTGTGCTGCTGTCCACCTGTTTCGATAACCGCGTACATTTCTATCACCTCCAAACACATATTAAATCTTACTCCTCTACAAAATGTCAACTTTATACGATCAGAAGTGGTGATCAACAGATTCTCGACTTTTTTGCTGCCTCTGATCTCCCCGATTTTATTACTGGCTGACGCAAGTCAACTATCTCTGAGAAGCTATAAGGAATTATCAGGGAAAGAGGATTACCTTATCTCTGGTTATTTTGTCCTCATGGAACCACACAGTCTCCTCACATCACCTGATTTAAGGAATGAGCATCACACTATTTTGCGTGCTGAAAATCTTCGGCAAGGCTATCTACAAAAGAGTCACGCTTCAGCCAACTATTTGAGCTCTCACGAAAAAATTGGTCGGGGCGACCCGATTTGAACGGGCGGCCACTCGCACCCCAAGCGAGTGCGCTACCAGGCTGCGCCACGCCCCGATTTACTTGATTTGGTTTAGTATATCCTTGATTCTCTTCTTGACAAGCTGGATGACTTCGGCAGGGTTTTGAGGATTTCTTGCCTTGTTTTCCGAGAGTTCTGTCGTGTCATGTGTCTTTAACACGCCTTCTCCGAACCTCTTCCTGACTCCCTCGATGGTATACCTTTCCTGATATAACATTTTTCTAATCTGTGCGATCATCTCGAGATCCTTCTTTACGTAAACCCTCTGCCCGGATTTGTTCTTCCTCGGTTTCAGAAAGGAAAATTCTGTCTCCCAGTATCTCAGAACATAAGGCTCAATCCCGACAATTCTACTCACTTCTCCTATCTTATAAAAAAGCTTATCCGGTACTGATAGATAGGGTTTAATGCTCTCTTTAGCTGGTCTATGCATTCAGTTTTTCTATCTCGTCTTTCAACTGGTTACTTACCCTAAAGGTTATTACCCTTCGAGGCGTTATCTCAAGATCTTGCCCCGTCTTAGGGTTCCTTCCTCTTCTCGCCATTTTCTTGCGGACGTTGAATGTACCGAATCCCGATATCTTTATTGATTCCCCTTCCGCAAAAGTCTGCTTCATCGTATCGAACAGTACCTCGATAATATCCTGTGCTTCTTTCTTGGAAAGACCCAATTTCTCAAAAATTGCATCGACAAGATCCGCTTTTGTCATCTATACCTCTCCCCAAAAGGAATTTTCTTAATTATATTAAGGAGATAGCCTATTGTCAAGAAGATTTTAGTTTAAAATCCATAATTTATGATCTCTGGTCTTTTTGCAAGCCTTCAATGTGCTATCATATACTTATTTTTTGGAGGACGGAAATGGCATATAGAGATTTAAGGGAATTCATAAAAACGCTTGAAAATAAAGGCCTTATAATGCATATAAAAGTGGAGGTCGACCCGATATTGGAAATCACCGAGATTACTGACCGCATCTGCAAATCCCCTCAAGGAGGTAAGGCTCTATTTTTTGAGAAAGTCAAAGGTTCATCTTTTCCCGTGGTGACGAATCTTTTCGGTTCATTTGAGCGCATGTGCCTCGCCCTCGAAGTCAAAGAGTTCGACGATATAGCAAGGAGGATTGAAGATCTTCTGAAACAGACGCCGCCGAAAAGTCTTATGGAAAAATTGGCGTTACTTCCCAAATTAATAGAATTTTCAAAATATTTTCCCAAATCCGTAAAAAATGCTCCCTGTCATGATGTCATCGAAAAAGAAAATCCTGATCTGAGGAAATTTCCGATCATAAAGTGCTGGCCTCAAGACGGCGGGCAGGGAGACGAAGGCCGTTTTATCACCCTGCCGATGGTATTTACAAGGGATCCCGAAACAAACCGTCCAAACTGCGGCATGTACCGCATTCACATATACGACAAGAATACGACCGGCATGCACTGGCACATACACAAAGACGGGGCACGGCACTATGAAAAATATAAAAAAATGGGACGGCGCATGCCGGCCGCAATCGCCGTCGGTTGCGACCCCGCTGTCATATACGCATCGAGCGCCCCCCTTCCCGAATCGATTGATGAGATGCTCTTTGCGGGGTTCCTGAGGGGGTTTCCGGTAGAGATGACCAAATGTTTGACGAACGACATAGAGGTGCCTGCAAATAGCGAGTGCGTAATTGAGGGATACCTTGAACCGGGGGAAACAAGAATCGAAGGGCCCTTTGGAGACCATACAGGGTTCTATTCTCCTGCAGAGCCTTACCCTGTATTTCACGCAACTTGCATAACCCATCGCAAGGACATGATCTACCCTGCCACGATCGTTGGAAAACCACCCATGGAAGACTGCTATATGGCCAAGGCGACAGAGCGCATATTTCTGCCTCTCATCCGTCTTGACTTCCCCGAGATAAGAGACATAAATCTTCCAATGGAAGGAGTCTTCCACAACTTTGCCATAATCTCGATCAAGAAGAGTTATCCTGGCCATGCGAAAAAAATAATACACGGCTTGTGGGGTAAAGGGCAGATGATGTTCGCCAAACTCCTTATAGTCGTCGATGAAGACGTGGATGTCCATAATCTCTCCTATACTGCATGGAGAGTCCTGAACAATGTTGACTGGAAAAGAGATACCGTATTCGCCGATGGTCCGCTCGATGCCTTGGACCACGCCGCGAACTGGCCGCGATACGGTTCAAAAATGGGAATTGATGCAACGAGAAAAACCCGCGAAGAAGGGATGATGCGGGAGTGGCCTGAGGAATTGTTCATGTCCCTGGAGATAAAGAAACTCGTCGACTCGAGATGGAAAGAATACGGGTTTTGACCTCTTTCACTGAAATCACACAAGAATGTTCATAAGCTGGCTCATAAACACAATCGCAATTATGCTCGCGATTAAATTTGTTCCCGGTATTATTTATACCGGAGCCTGGTGGGGAGTCCTTCTCGTTGGAATAATATTCGGCCTCGTCAACACGTTCATAAGGCCCTTTGTCAAACTCTTCACCCTGCCTTTGCTCGTTCTCACTCTCGGCCTTTTCACATTTATCATAAACGCTCTGATGTTGAAATTAACATCCTTTCTTTCAGAACAGTTCGGTCTGGGATTTCATGTCGAAGGGTTTAAGCCGGCGTTCTTGGGAGCCCTCATCATAAGCCTCGTCAGCATGGTCCTTTCATGTCTCATGCCTCCTCCAGACTGAACGCTGATCGGCAGCGATCACGGAGGACATTTCGCACAGACAGAGGTGAACAACGCAGTGCTGAGGTATCTGTCACCTCTGTCGGGCAAGACAACCACGATCGTTCCCGTGCCGATTTTTTTTGCAATGTTGAAAGCACCGCACACGGCCGCCCCGCTGCTCATACCAACAAAAAGCCCCTCTTTTAACGCCAGCAGTCTGGTCATGTCGAATGCGGCATCATCGCCAACGCTTATTATGTCATCGAGAAAAGAAGCG
>Ga0187776_10001695_pt1 | contig 11117 bp, 12 predicted proteins | sample 0216_BV02_MP12_2_FD_132426 | JGI IMG/M metagenome (GOLD analysis project Ga0187776, IMG submission 132426) | Tropical peat soil microbial communities from peatlands in Department of Meta, Colombia - 0216_BV02_MP12_20_MG | ecosystem: Environmental > Terrestrial > Soil > Wetlands > Peat | place...
ATTTCGTCAGCGCAGGCGCTGATATCCTAACGGTCCATTTCGAGGCATCCGTTCACCTTCACAGGACGGTTCAGTGGATAAAGGAGAGCGGCGTTAAGGCGGGGGTTTCGATAAACCCTGCCACCTCGATATGGAATCTTGAAAATATTCTGCATGATGTAGACATGGTTCTTCTCATGTCTGTTAACCCCGGATTCGGCGGGCAGGAGTTTATATCGAACACCCTTGAAAAATTGAGGCTTTTGAAGACGATGTTGACCGAAGCCGGGTTGTCGCCCCTGATTGAGGTTGACGGTGGTGTCAAGATCGACAATGCAAAAGAGATCGTTGATGCCGGCGCAGATATACTTGTCATGGGTTCCGCATTTTTCAGCTCTCACAATTACCGCCAGACAATCGAGAAACTCGGTGAAATACTCGGAAGCAGATAAGATTTTTGAAAGGGCCGAGAGCCTGAGGCAGAAGAGCCGATACCGCACATCTCTTGTTCTGTTCGGGAAGGCGTTAACCGGATATTTTTCTACGAGGGATTTACACGGGATCATGGGCTGTCAGCTTTCTATGGGAGACGTTTATAGGATGATCGGCGATTTCGACCGTGCGGTCGAGTCATATTCCGCTGCCCTTGCGACCGGCAAAAAAATCGGCGACAACACGGCGATAGCGGATGCTAAAATAAACATAGGTCTGTCCCTGAGGGGAAAAGGAGATTGGAGAAACGCCCTGAAGATGTCGAAGGACTCACTCACGTTCTATAAGAAAACAAAAGATATGCAGGCCCTCGCTTTCGCTCTGTGGGCGATCGCCGGGGCATTAAGGATAAAGGGGGATATAGCAAAGGCGATCACAACATACAGGGAATCCCTGGAGATTTTTAAATCGTTGCGACTCATGCCGTCAACAGGATACTGTCTCTGCGGACTCGGAGGGACTTCCAGGATCGCGGGCCTTTTTGAAGAATCTTTGCGTTACTACAGGTCCGCGAACACACTGTTTGCGGGAATCAGGGACACCTTCGGTATGGCGTATTCATTTTGCGGAATAGGAAATGCGTTCAGGATGCTCGGTGAATATGATAAGGCCCTGTCGAGTTTCAGGCGGGCGTCAGCGATCTACCGCACGATCGGAGACAGGGTCAGCTATTCGTATACGCTCTGGAGTATCGGCACAACGCATAAGATGCTCAGAGAGTATCAAAGGGCCCGCGGTTTTTTTAAAACAGCCCAGGCCCTCTTCAGAAAGACAAGAGACCCGAGAGGGATCATTTACTGCAGACTCGGTCTGGGAGAGATCGCCATGCTCGAAGGCAGGAGATCGCTGGCGGAAAAATATATCAAAGAGTCAGTTGTGAATGCAAGGCGTTACGGCTTTAAGGTTGAGAAGTGTCATGCAGAGATGCTCTTTTCATATCTTTCGGGAAAACCGAAGACGAGTTGCTATCTCGGGCTTGGCTTGAGGCTTCATTTCAACGAAGCGCCGTTTAATATACCCTAGATTACAAAATTGATCGATAAAAGGCTCCGGGGGGAGAGATCTTAACTGTGCGCGTATTGAATATACCGAATTCCCTAACCATACTGAGGATTGTAATTATTCCGGTGTTTGTCACTGCAGTGATTTACGGCAGGTTCAGATACGCCCTGTATCTTTTTTTGCTTGCAGCGCTCACCGATATGCTGGACGGTCTGTTCGCGAGGCTCGCAGACCAGAAGACGCCGCTCGGGACTTTCCTCGATCCCCTTGCGGACAAATTTCTCCTCGTCACGTCGTTCATCCTTTTTGCGGTATACGGATGGATTCCCAAATGGCTTGCGATAGCCGTGATCAGCCGGGATCTCATCGTCGTGATAGGATGGTTTTTGCTGTTTATGATCACCCACAATTCGAAGGTAGAGCCGGTGATATTGGGTAAGACCGCGATAGCTCTGCAGCTCTTGACTCTGGCCTATGTCCTCCTCGCCTTGAACGTGCCATCCCTCGCGCCGGTCCCGCCGCCGGTCCTGCTGGTCACCGCGGCGATAACGTGCATATCAGGTCTGCAGTATATTTACAAGGGGTTTACATTGACACATGCGTCCTAAAATGGGAATAGTGATAGAGAGTGTGCTTCCTGGCAGTCTGGCTGACGTTGTCGGACTGCGGCCAGGCGATATCCTCCTCTCGATAAATTCTCATCCCGTGACTGATGCGATTGATTACATGTTCTACCGTAGTTCCGGTAGCCTCGATATCGAATTCTGCCGCGAGGGGATTAAAAACAATGTGCGTCTGACGGCGGAGGAGAACATTGACATCGGTATCATGATCAAACCTTTTAAGGTAAAGACTTGCAAAAACAACTGTATTTTCTGTTTTGTCAAACAACTTCCGAAAGGACTGAGAAAATCCCTCTACATAAAAGATGAGGATTACCGGTTGTCTTTTCTCTACGGAAATTATATGACCCTTTCGAACATTGAAGCCGGGGACCGGAAAAGGATCGTTGACCAGCGGCTGAGTCCCCTCTATATCTCCGTACACGCCACAAACCGGCAGCTGCGCAACAAAATGCTCGGCAACCCGAGGGCAACGGATATCCTTAAGGAGCTTAAATTTTTTTCGGACAAGAAGATAAGGATGCATACACAGATTGTCCTCTGCCCCGGCTTTAACGATGGGAAAGAACTGCAGAATACGATAAAAGATCTTTATAAATTCTATCCGTATACCTCGTCGATAGCAGTTGTGCCTGTCGGTCTGACAGAGCACAGACGGCAGCCGTTGAATCCTGTGACAAAAGAAGACGCAGAAAGTGCGATAGAAATCGTGGAATCCTTCCAGAAAAGGTTTAAGAAGAAACATGGGGAACCTATCGTTTATTGTGCAGACGAAATGTTTATAAAGGCGGACCGTCCGTTCCCGCCGCTCAAAGAATACGGAGTCCTTCCGCAGATAGAAAACGGTGTTGGCATGGTCCCGCTTTTCATCAGCCAGTCGAGAAAGGTTAAAATAGCGAAGGCGGTGCCGGGGAAAAAATTCCTCACCTTTACAGGGACTTCGTTTTATCCTTTCTTAAAGAGATTCGTCGAGCGCCTTTCTGAAAAAGAGGGTATCTCCATAACCGTGATACCAGTCGAGAACAACTTCTTCGGGACATCCGTCACCGTTACAGGGCTCCTCACCGGTCGGGATGTGATAAAGGCGCTTCGCGACAACGCAGACTCTCATGACATGCTTCTCGTTCCTGACGTCGCACTGAAAGAAGATGACGACCTCTTTCTCGACGACGTGTCTCTGAGGGATGTCGAGGAGGCGACAGGGTTGAAGACCGTCAAGATTGAGGCTACGCCTCAGGGTCTCCTGGACGCCCTGAGCGGACTGCAAACATAACTCGTTGTTGATGAGGGAGCCACCATGAACATTGCGGGAAAAACAAAAATCACAGGACTCTTCGGCTACCCCGTAGAACACACGTTATCGCCTGCAATGCACAATGCCGCCTTTGAACATTTGGGGATGGATTACTGCTACGTGCCCTTTCTTGTTCATCCGCATTTTATCCGCGAGGCTGTCGGGGCTGTAAGGGCGCTGAACATGGTCGGCGTGAACGTCACCATCCCGCATAAAGAGTCGGTTATCGCTCTGCTCGACAGTGTCGATGAGGAGGCGGTGTTTATCGGCGCCGTAAACACAATAGTACACCGGGAAGGCAGACTGGCCGGATATAACACCGACGGCAGGGGTTTTATGCGGTCGCTCGCGGAAAATCATATCCCCGTGGCCGGGAAAACGATTCTCGTGATCGGTGCAGGCGGCGCCTCAAAGGCGATAAGTTATTACCTGAGTGAAAAAGCCGAGAAGTTGTATCTCTATGATATTGATAAGAATAAATTGGAGAAGCTGGTGTCCGATCTGATGAAAATCAGAAAGAATGTATCTGCCCTCGATCAGCTTGCCAGACTCAATGATTTTGAGATAATCATCAACGCCACCCCTCTCGGTCTTAAGAGTGAAGACCCTTCTCCATTCGATGTTTCCGGACTCATGCCGGATCAGACGGTCTGTGACCTCATATACCGGAGAACCCCCCTTCTTCAAAAGGCTTCCCTGAGAGGCTGCCGCACTATGGACGGACTCGGCATGCTTCTCTGGCAGGGAGCGCTCGCATTTGAACTCTGGACCGGAGTCCCTCCGCCTGTGGAGGTTATGAAAAACGCTCTTCTTATGAGCTTTCGTTAGAGACTGGCATACTATTTGCCTTTACTTACTGAGAGACGTATGATAAACTTCTTTTTATGAAAAGAAGTTTGCTCTTCGTCCTCTCATTATGCCTCTTTTCCCTGTTCATCTTCCTCGTAAAAAGTGAAAAGGGGATAAGGCTGGACATACGTCAGAAGGGTGAATCTTTTATCGAAGGCCTGAAAATAGTCAACAGAAAAAACGGCAGCCAGGACTGGACATTGTTCGCCAGGCGGGCTGACATCTCAGAAAACGGCGAGAGGGCTTACCTGACTGACATCGAGATGAAGATCGAAGATAGAGGAATCACGGTGAAGGCGGAGAAGGGATTATACGGTATGACTGATAAAAAACTTATCATCGACGGAAAGGCCGTTGCCCGGGGCGACAACTATTCGATAACTGCCGACAATATCGAACTTGACAGCGGCGGCAGCAATTTAAAGACCGACGGCGATGTGTTTATGGAAGGCAAGAAATTCAGCGTAAAGGGCAAAGGTATGCATACCGACAGCGCCGGACAAAAAGTGAGGATTCTGAGAGATGTTGAAGCCGTTTTTTATCATTAGCATCGTATTCTTTTTTTTCACATCGGTCAATGTCTTCTCTGAAGAACAGCCTCAGAGCAAAGTAAAGGGTCCGATCACCGTTACTTCGGAGACGCTCACTAACGACAACAAGGCTCATACAGCCCTTTTCGAAAAAAACGTCATCGCGCGAACGACCGATATGACAATTTATGCGGACAAGATGCTCGTTTATTACAAGGAGGGAAGCGGGGACGTCACAAAAATCGAGGCATCCGGGAATGTCAGACTTTACAAGAACGGCCGTATCATCACGTCTCGCGACGCAACGTATTACGCGGACGAAGACAAAGCGGTCTTCACCGGCGATCCGCGCGCTGTGGATGGAGAAAATGTCGTCACGGGTTCGGTCATGACGTACTATATCGGTGAAGACCGCTCGTTCGTCGAAAAGAGCAAGGTATTTCTGAAAAATAAAAAGGAGCAGTAAGTGCATCTTCTCGAAGTCAAAGGTTTATACAAAGCCTATCATAAGAAAGTCGTTATCAGGAATATCGACCTCCATGTCGCTACAGGCGAAATTGTGGGCCTTTTGGGACCCAACGGCGCCGGCAAGACAACAACCTTTTACAGCATACTCGGCTTGATAAAACCGGAGCGCGGAACCGTTTACCTCGACAAGGAGGACATCGGCATGCTGCCGATGTACAGGAGGGCGGCGATGGGAATCAGTTATCTGCCTCAGGAACCTTCGATTTTCAGGAAACTCTCTGTTGAAGACAATCTCAGGGCTGTGCTCGAAATCAAGGGGCTCCCGCGGGAGGAGATAGATGCGGAGGTGGTCCGTCTGCTCAGGGAATTCAATCTTGAAGCGTTTTCGAACAGAAACGGCTACAAACTTTCGGGAGGGGAACGGAGGCGCACGGAAATAGCCCGCGCGCTCGCAACGAGGCCGACATTCATCCTCTTTGACGAACCTTTCGCCGGGATCGATCCGCTTGCTATAATAGAGCTGAAAAAAATGCTTACGTATTTGCGGGAGAAGGGATTGGGGATAGTGATTACTGACCATAACGTAAGGGATACGCTTTCAATAACCGACAGGGCGTATATCATCAGCAACGGAGAGATCCTGGATGAGGGTACGCCGGATAAGCTCATAGCCGCCCCGAAGGTTAAGGAGGTCTATCTCGGCGAGGAGTTCAGACTCTGATGGCTCTCGAAAGTCGTCTCGAGTTAAGACTTTCCCAGAAACTCGTCTTGACTCCGCAGCTGCAGATGGCGATAAAACTCCTGCAGATGCCGCAGCTTGAACTTTCCCAGGCCCTCAACCAGGAGTTGGTGGAAAATCCTTTTCTTGAAGAATCAGCGGATTACGCCTCGACAGAAGAACTTTCGAAGGAAGAAAAGGAATCCATAGAGACTGCCGAGGATCGGGATGACACCGAGATACCTCTTGAAAAACTCGTCGGGTTTACTACAGATGATTATTTCGAAGAGAGGGGCGCCGACGGCCGTGACCTCGGGTACTTCACTCCCGGGAATGTAACCCGTCCTTCTTTCGAATATTTTCTGAGCGAAACATCCGACCTCTTTGATCACCTGCTCTGGCAGCTGCGCCTCTCGAGGGAGGATGAAAAAATCAGAAGCGTGGGGGAACTCATTATCGGCAACATAGATGAAAACGGATATTTCAGGGGCACGATCGAAGAAATACGTGAAACTTCACAGGCTGATGCCGAAACGGTCGAGAGCGCGTTAAGACTGGTACAGAGTTTTGACCCCCCCGGAATCGCTGCAAGGGACGTCAGGGAATGCCTCCAGTTGCAGTTGAAATTCCTCGGTCTGGAGGGAACGCTCATCGAAAAATTGGTTGTGAACGATCTGGATCTGATCGGAAAGAAGAAGTTTGCACAACTCGCCAAACAGTACAATGTGCCCCTTAACGAGATCGATGAGTCGGTAAAGGTGATAGAGGGACTCGATCCCAAACCCGGCAGGAACTTTTCATCAACGGCCGCGAATTATATAGTACCTGACGTTTACATCGTAAAAACGGAGAGCGGTTACCAGATAGTCCTCAATGATGAGGGGTTACCGAAACTCAGAATAAACAGCTACTACCAGCGGCTCCTCAGCCAGAAGAATTCGATCCCGAAGGAAGACAGGCAGTTCCTCGAAGACAAGCTCCGTTCCGCAATCTGGCTTATGAAGAGCCTCGACCAGAGGAACAAGACCATTTATCGGGTGACGGAGAGCCTGCTCAGCTTCCAGAAAGATTTCTTCGACCGGGGTGTCAATTACTTAAGGCCGTTGAACCTTAAAGATGTGGCCGCAGAACTCAGCCTTCATGAAAGCACCATCAGCAGGGTAACGTCGAACAAATACCTCTCCTGCCCGAGCGGCATTTACAGTTTCAGGTTTTTCTTCAGCAATGCGATCCCCAGCGAATCCGGAAGCATATCTTCGACGTCGATCAAGGAGATGATCAGGAAAATAGTCTCCGAGGAAGACTCGATGAAACCGTTGAGCGATATGCGCATCGTCGACATTTTCAAAAACCAGAGTATTACGATCGCGAGGAGGACGATAGCAAAGTACAGGGAAGAACTGAAAATCCCTTCACAGAGTCAAAGGAAGAAATAACACCGAAAACATCGGATGAATTCGTAAAGGAGAAAACGATGAATATTATAGTAAACGGAAGACATCTTGACATTACGCCTGCATTAAAATCCTATGCAGAAGAAAAGGTGAAAAAATTTGAGCGTTATCTTTCGGACATATCGGAGGCGGTGGTAACCCTCAGTATAGAAAAAAAATACAGGCACAAGGCAGAGGTGCTGCTCAAGGCAAACGGCATGCTGATACAGGCAGAGGGAGTGACCGGCGAAATATATTCATCGATTGATGAAGTTTCTGAAAAGCTCGAAAGACAGGTCAAGAAATACAAAGAGAAACTCCAATCGTTCAGAAAGGGAGGAAAAACCTCCGAGGCGTCCAGGAAACCTTCTCTCTCCGCGGACAAAGGGCAGGAGCCGGGGAGGATCATCAAGAACAAGCGGTTTGAACTAAAACCCATGAGCCCTGACGAGGCGTCGATGCAGATGGAACTTCTCGATAAGGATTTTTTTGTATTCGTCAATGACAAGAGCGGCGACATCAACGTCATCTATCTCAGACAGGACGGAAATTTCGGACTTATCGAACCGGTAAAGTAAGTAGACGCACAGGCCGGAAGAAAGAAACACCCTGGTACTGCGACGAAGCGCTTTTCTTGTGACCAACAAAAAAACAGATCGAAGAGGACAGGGCATCCGCCGGGGCATAAAATCCCCCCGGGTCGTTGTTATTACAGGACTTTCAGGCTCGGGAAAAACCGTAGCGCTGAGGGCCGTCGAGGACTTGCACTATTTCTGTGTCGACAACCTGCCCGCTTCCCTCATCGGGTATCTCGTATCCCGGATATCGGGGAACTCCGGCAGCAGAAACATCGCTGTAGGTATCGATATTCGTGAAGAGGAGTTCCTCGGCAATATCGACAGGGTGCTCGGGAAACTGAGGAAAAAGCACTCTCTCGAAATCCTTTTCCTGGAAGCCGAAACAGATGTGCTGATCAGGCGGTTCAAGGAGACAAGAAGACCTCATCCCCTCGGGGGAGACCTCGAAAAGGCGATAACGGCGGAAAAAGAAAGACTCGCGGTGCTTAAACAGATCGCGGACAGGGTTATAGACACTTCTTCACTCTCACCTCACGAATTGAGAAAGTTCATTTCATCGCTCTATTTTCCGAAGAGCAGCGTTAAGGACCTGAGCGTCACCCTGATTTCTTTCGGATTCAAATACGGCGTTCCGCAGAATATCGATCTGCTCTTCGACGTCCGGTTTCTGCCGAATCCTAATTTTGTGCCTTCTCTCAAACATCTGCGGGGAACGGACAGACCGGTTTCGGAATATGTTTTCAGACATACAGAAACCAGGGAGTTTGTGAGAAAGGTCAAAGACCTCCTCGGTTTCCTGCTGCCTCTTTATATCAGAGAAGGGAGGTCATATCTTTCGATTGCGGTCGGATGTACGGGCGGCAATCACCGTTCACCGGCGATCGTCGAGAAACTGGCGAAGACAATAAAAAGAAAGGATATCGATTTGCATGTAATACACAGGGATATATCGTGATATACTATGAATCATGATCTATCTCGATAATAACGCCACGACGCCGGTAGACCCTGAGGTTTATGACGCGGTCTTCTCGTCTCTTAAGAGGGACATCGGCAACCCCTCGAGCAGTCATCTGTGCGGCAGGAAAGTCAGAGAGGTCATAGAAAATTCACGCGAGAGCGTGGCGTCCCTCCTCGGGTGCAGCAGCGGAGAAGTCTATTTCACATCGGGCGGAACTGAATCTAATAACCTTGCATTGATCGGCGCCGCCCTGTTTCATAAAGCAGGCCACATCATAACGTCCGCTGTCGAACATCCTTCGGTCGTGCAGGCATGCCGCCATCTCGAATCGCTCGGGTTCGAAGTCACCTATGTGCCGGTGGACGGCGATGGGATCGTAAGACAGGACGACATCAAGAACTCCATCACGGCAAAAACGATTCTGATATCGGTCATGCATTCCAACAACGAGACAGGCGTGATTCAGCCCGTAGAGGAGATCGGGACACTCGCCCGGGAAAGAGGCATAACCTTTCATGTCGATGCCGCGCAGTCGGTGGGTAAAATGCAGTTCACCGTTGCCGGGTCGTCGATAGATCTGCTGACCGTTGTGTCCCACAAATTTTATGGGCCCAAGGGAGTCGGCGCGCTCTACGTGGGGAGCGGCAAGGAACTCAGGCCGATCCTCTTCGGCGCAGGCCATGAAAGAGGATTACGGCCGGGAACGGAAAATGTGGCCGGCATAGCCGGCTTCGGGAAGGCCTGCCAGATAGCGAAGAGAGATATCAAACTGAGGGTTTCTCATACCACACACTTAAGAGATCTTCTTTTTCAGGAGTTAAAGTCATCTGTCCCGGATGCGACTCTGAACGGCCATAAGACCCAGCGGCTCCCCAATACCCTGAACATACGGATGCGGGGAATCTCCTCTCACGAACTTGTAGAAACGATCCGTGACAGGGTCGCCGCTTCGACCGGCTCCGCCTGCCACTCGGGAAGACTCACGCCGTCGGGCGTTTTAAAAAGCATGGGGCTCTCTGATGAGGAAGCCCTGTCGTCGATAAGATTGAGCGTGGGGAAAGACAACACCGAGGAGGAGATAAGGAAAGCCGCTGCGATCATCGCTGAGGCAGTAGGTACCTTAAGAAAAAAATCCGAGGCGGTGAGTCCGGCATCTCGGGAAAGCAGTACTGAGGCCAGATAGATTTTTTGATTCTGTGGACCCTCCAGATTCCGCTCAATTCACCCACCTCATAGACCACCGCGCTTTTAGTAATGCCAGGTCGGTACCACTTTCTTCCCGGACTTCGCGGGCGGTCAGGCACCGATAGTCCTGAGTGTTTGTGTCAGAAACCGAGAGGCTTATCCTCTGAGCTCCTTTGATTCTTGTCTTCTCGATCGAGAACTTTTGGATGTGTTATTAGCAGGTATGTACTCTATACGGCTACAATATTGCCACGACAATGCGAGAAGCCAAACTCTATGGATTATAAAGAAAGTTTTTACTCAACTACAGCTGAAGCCGGCGAGATAGGCACGTTCATCAATTTGCTTGACCCAAGACACTGTGCCGATCTTGGGACAAAACGGCACATCCTTCTGAATCTCTATTTTCATGCATTTGCTGACAGGCCCAGAGAGAGCAAGACAGAATCCGGAAGCGCTAATGTTGACCGTAACACTCTTATAGACTTTATGAGGGATATCCGGAATGAGTCGGTATTCCACATAAGCCGGAAAGTCATACCGGATATTTTTTCTTCTTTCTACGAACCCCATAAAAACCATCTATCATATAAGTGATAACCTGTCAACTTTTTTTCGCACTGGAAGGTATAAATATTCAAAAAGGCATGGTACTTACGCATAGCGGTGCCGCTTCTCACTTATTTACGGGCTCTACTGGATAATTCTGATCACGCCAGGCATGAAAGCCGCCTGCAAGAGGACGAACGCGCGTAACTCCCCTTCTGCGTAAGAGTATCGCCACACGGGCGCTCGAAGCTTCATTGGGTCAGGTGCAGTAAACAACGATTTCGTGCTCACCCGAAACCAGGGGATTACTTTCTGCCTCTTCGAAGGGAATACGCACGGCACCTGGTATGATATAGGGCTCAGCTTCAAAATCAAGCTCCTGGCGTACATCGATGATCATGATATCTTCGCCGCTATCGAGTTTTTCCTTCAATTCTTCAGGCGCAATGCGCGAGA
>Ga0187776_10001696_pt1 | contig 11116 bp, 8 predicted proteins | sample 0216_BV02_MP12_2_FD_132426 | JGI IMG/M metagenome (GOLD analysis project Ga0187776, IMG submission 132426) | Tropical peat soil microbial communities from peatlands in Department of Meta, Colombia - 0216_BV02_MP12_20_MG | ecosystem: Environmental > Terrestrial > Soil > Wetlands > Peat | place...
GGCGCGATGCAGCTCGGACAGAAGCTCGGCGGCCACGCGCTCGATCGGCCGCGCCGGTGCTCCGGCGTACAGCCAGCCGCCCTGCAGCGTCTTGCCCGGCGGAACGATGCTCTGCGCGGCGATGACCGCGCCCGCGCCGACCACCGAGCCGTCCATCACCGCCGCGTGCTCGCCGATCACGCAGTCGTCGGCCACCGTGCAGGCGTGCACCAGCGCGTAGCGGCCGACCGTAACGTGGGCGCCGATCACCGCGGGGAAGACCTGGTCGGCGATGTGCACGGTGCTCGCCTCGCCGAACCAGCAGTCCGCGCCGACGCACACGTCTTCGCCGTCGGCCCGCACGAGCGTGAGCTCGCCCAGCGTGCATCCCGCATCCAGCTCGCTACGGCCGATGACCGCGGCCGACTCTTCCGCGCTGACCCCCGATCCGATCCGCGGCTGATGTTCCAGATACGGCAGAACGATCATCAGAAGACCGGTGTCTCGCGATAAGTGCCCCAGAGCGTCTTCAGCCGCTCGACGATGTCGCCCATCGACGCTCCGGCGCGCACCAGCTCGATCGTCACTGGCATGATGTTCGCCTTCTGGTCGCGCGCGACCTCAGCCAGCTTGTCGAGCAGGCGGTCGACGGCGCGCTGATCGCGCTCGCGGCGCACCCGCTCGAGCCGCTCGATCTGCCGCTTCGCGGTCGTCGGGTCGTAGGGATGGGTCTCGATGTCCGCCCTTTCCTGGGCCTCCGCGAACATGTTCACGCCGAGAACGACCTTCTCGCCCTTCGCTTTCTTCACGGCCGTCTCGTAGGCGAAATCGGCGATGCGGCGCTGGAACCAGCCCTCGTCGATCAACTTCACCGTCCCGCCGCGCCGGTCGACCTCGGCGATCACGTCGAAGATCGCCCGCTCCATCTGCGTGGTGAGCGCCTCCACGTAGTACGAGCCGCCCAGCGGATCGACGACGCTCGCGGCGTTCGACTCGAAGGCGATCGCCTGCTGCGTGCGCAGCGCGATCCTCATCGCCTCCTCGGTAGGGATGGCGAACGCCTCGTCCATGCCGTTGGTGTGCAGGCTCTGCGTACCGCCGAGCACCGCGGACAGCGCCTGCAGCGTGGTGCGCACGATGTTGACCATGTACTGCGGCTTGGTGAGCGTCGCCGCCGCGGTCTGCGTGTGGAAGCGCAGCCGCATCGAATCCGGGTTCTTCGCGCCGAAGCGCTCTTTCATGATCTTGGCGTAAGCGCGCCGCACGGCGCGGAACTTGGCGATCTCCTCGAACAAGTCGCCTTGCGAGACGAAGAAGAAGGCGAGCCGCGGCGCGAACTCGTCGACGTGCATCCCGGTCTTGATCACTTCCTCGACGTAGGCGATCAGGTTGCACAGCGCGAAGGCGACCTCGTCGAGAGGCGACGATCCTGCCTCCGAGATGTGATAGCCCGAGATGTTGATCGGGTTGTAGCGCTTCATGTTGCGCGCGCACCAGGTGATGCAGTCGCGCACGATCCGCACCGACGGCGCGATCGGGAACGCCCACTCCTTCTGCGCCATGTATTCCTTGAGGATGTCGGCCTGGATGGTGCCCGAGAGCTTGTCGAGGTCGAGGCCGCGCTTCTGCGCCACTGCGACGTACATCGCGAGCAGGATCCAGGCCGAGGGGTTGATCGTCATCGACACCGAGATCTTCTCGAGATCGATGCCGTCGAAGAGCAAGTCCATGTCCGCCAGCGTATCGATCGCCACGCCCTCGCGTCCCACCTCGCCTTCGCACATCGGGTGATCGGAGTCGTAGCCCATGAGCGTGGGCATGTCGAAATCCGTGGAGAGCCCGGTCTGGCCCTGCGCAACCAAGTATTTGAAGCGCCGGTTCGTATCCTCGGCGGTCCCGAAGCCGGCGATCTGGCGCATCGTCCACAGCCGCCCGCGGTACATCGTCGGGTACGCGCCGCGGGTAAACGGATAACGGCCCGGGAGACCGATGTCCTCCGGCGGCGTGTCCGCGAGGTCGAGCGCGGTGTAGACGCGCTTCACGGGGAAGCCGGTCTGCGTGCGGAACTCCGCCTGCCGCTCCGGCGCTTTCGCCAAGAACGCCGCCAGCTCGTCTTTCTCCCAGCGCTCGAGCGCTTGGCGCAGCTCGTCCGGTTCGCTTTTCATCGTATGAGCTCCATCCCTAGTTGCCCGAGCAGGCGCCGAGCCGCGGCCTGCGGCGAGATCGTGCCGGTGGCCAGCTCGGCGACGATTCGCGCCATGCGCCCTTGCCGCTCGCGCTCGAAGGTTTCGTGTAACGCCTGTTCGGCCGCCTTGAGCATCCTTCGTTCCCGGATCGCCTGCCGGCGCACCTCGTATTGTCCGCTGGCGACGAGCTGCTCGCGATGCGCGTCGATCGCGGCGAGCAGCTCCGCGACGCCTTCGTCGCGCGGCGCGCAGGTCTTGATCACGGGCACGGCATGGCGCGGGCCGCCTGCGGCAATCGCGAGCCCAAGCATCGCCTTGAGCTCGGACACCGTGCGATCGGCCTCGGGCTTATCGCCCTTGCTCACCGCGTGCACGTCGGCGATCTCCAGGATGCCGGCCTTGATCGCCTGGATGTCGTCACCCAGGCCCGGCGCGGATACCACGACCGTGGTGTGCGCCGCGCGCACGACGTCGACTTCGTCCTGTCCGACACCGACCGTCTCGACGAAGATCGTGTCGTAGCCGGCCGCGTCGAGGATGTCGACCGCTTCCAGCGTCCCGTGCGCGAGCCCGCCCAGCGCGCCGCGCGTGGCCATGCTGCGCACGAACACGGACGGATGACCGGCAACTTCGCCCATGCGGATGCGGTCGCCGAGAATGGCTCCGCCGGAGAAAGGGCTCGACGGATCGATCGCCACGACGCCGAGCTTGCGTCCCTCCTGCAAAGCGGCGGCGACCAGCTTCGCCACCAGCGTCGACTTGCCGCTCCCCGGTACGCCGGTGATGCCGACGATGTGCGCCCGACCCGCGCGACCGTAAATGAGATCCAGCGCCTCGCGGGCCTCGACGCCGCCGGCTTCCGCGCGCGAGAGCATGCGGGCGATCGCCCGGCGCTCTCCCGCGCAGACCCGCTCGACCAGCGCCGCGGAGGATGTGCGCGCGTCCACGATCAGCGCGCGAGCCTCTCCCGCATCTCGCGGAAGATCTCCCGATCGTCGACCACGCGACGCGCCTTGAAGTCGGTGCGCGGAAACGTCCCCGGCGGGACGATCTCGACCATCGCGCGCAGCCCGAGCACCTTCTGCAGGCGCTGCCGCGCCTCGGCGCCCATCGCCTCGAAGACGCGGGCGTCACGCTCGAGCGCCCCGGCCGCCGCTTCGATCCGCACCAGCAGCTCGTCCATCGCCGCCTCGCGGGTGATGACGATGCGATGCTCGCCGCCGTAGTGCGCAAGCTGGTTCACGACCGCGTCGATCTCGCTCGGATAGACGTTCTCGCCGCGGATCGTGATCATGTCGTCGATGCGCCCGAAGATGCCGTTGGGGAGCCGCGGATACGTGCGTCCGCAGGGATTGGGCTCGTCGACCCAGAGCGTGAGGTCGCCGGAGACGAGCCGGATCATCGGCTGCGAGGTGCGCTCCAGATGCGTATACACCGGCGTTCCGCGCCGGCCGTAAGGCACGCGGCGAAACGTCCTCGGATCGCACACCTCGGTGTAAATGACGTCCTGCCAGCAGAGCATGCCTTCATCGGTCTGCTCGCTGCCGGCGACGTTCATGAACGGCGTCATCTCGGCCATCGAGCCGCAATCGATGACCCGCGCGCCGTAGGCGTCGCGAATGCGCTCGCGCACGCCGGGCACCGAGGCGCCGGGCTCTCCGGAGAAGAACATGAGCCTCAGCCCGAAGTCGCGGGGCTGGTAGCCTTCGCTGCGTGCCACTTCCTCAAGGTGGAGCGCGAACGACGGCGTGCCGTAGAAGGCAATCGGCTTGAAGTGCGCGAGCCACATCGCCGCGCGGGCGGTCATGCCCGGAGCGCCGGCGCCGAAGGGGAATGCCTTGCAGTTGAGCCGCTCCGCGCCGGCGAGCGTACCCCACGATCCCATGTAGAGGCTGAAGATCGCGGCGATGAACACCGTGTCGCCGGGCCGCAAACCCATCCCCCACAGGATGCGGGCGTGCGCGTTGGCGATCGCGTCCCAGTCGCCACGGCCGATGCCGAATGCAGTGGGCCGCCCCGTCGTGCCGGAGGTCCCGTGGATGTGATGGATCTCGGAGTCCGGAACGCACAGGTAGTCGCCGAACAGCGGCGCGCGGGCCTGCGCCTCGCGCAGGTCAGCCTTGGTGACGACGGGAACGCGCTCCTCGAAATCCTCGAGGCTCTTCAATTGCTCCGGATGGAAGCCCGCGTCGTCCCATTTCCGCCGATAGAACGGCGCGTGCGCGTAGGCGTAGCGCGTCACTTCCCTGAGGCGCTCGAGGATCGCCCGGTCGCGCTCCGCTGCCGGCATGGTCTCGCGGCGCGGGAACCAGTAGCGCGCGGCGCGCTCGGGAAGATAGCCGGCGTCGTAGCGCGGCGGGAACGACCAGCACTCCATCGTCGCGCCTATTTCGGTCCGCAGTCAGCTACGAGTCGCCGGATGGTCGCGACGATGGTCTCGGGCGGCGTGTCCTGCAGCAGGATCTCCTTCACGCCCATCGCCTTGAGCTCGGCGGCATCCTCGTCGGGCATCACTCCACCGCCCAGCACGATGATGTCTTCGGCGTCGCGCTCCTTCAGAAGTGCGAGCATCCGGGGAAAAATGGTCATGTGCGCGCCGGAGAGGATGCTGATGCCGAGCACGTCGACGTCCTCCTGCACGGCTGCTTCGACGACCTCCTCCGGCGTGCGGTGCAGCCCCGTATAGATCACGTCCATGCCGGCGTCGCGCAAGGCGCGGGCGACGACTTTCACGCCCCGGTCGTGGCCGTCGAGGCCGACCTTGGCGACGATGACGCGGATAGTGTCGGGCATGCGGTTTCGAAGCTTGCGCGCGAATGGTAGCACTAGCTGCGGCGCTCATCGAAGCACGGGAATCCGTTGGGAGCCGCAACGAAGCGCACGGCCCCCTGTCCAACGATCGAGCACCATGGTGAACGGATTCGATCTGCAGGCCGTCGGCTGGATCGTGACGCGCGATGTCTGCTGGGAGACCGTGCGCACGTTCCTTGGGCTGCCTACGCGATTGCCGCAGACCATATTCGCAGAGCTCGGTCACCGCTGGGAAAGGGTGCAGCGCTGGGCGGGCGAGGACTGGAAGAACATGGACTGCTGGACGCGTCTGCTCGCTCCGCGCCGCACGCCCCTGTCTAAGCGGACCGAGGAGGCGCTCGGGGCGTTCGTCGAGGAGCTCGCCGCCTCGTGTCCCGACCGCTACGGCTTCCGCGCGCTGCGCCGTCGCTGGCTGGACGTGCTCGGCCGCGTGCTCGGCATCGCGCTATGTGCCTTCGTAGTCGAGCGATACTCGCCCGCCGGCAGCTCGGCGCTCGCGCAGGCCGAGCTCGCGCTGGTGATGATCGGCGGCTGGTCGGCCGTGGTGGCGATCCAGCTCTGGCAGATGTACGCACTGGCGCGACGCTTCGCGGAGATCCCGCGTGCGCGGCACAGGAATCCGACACACGGGTAAGGCTTCGACACCTTGCGGGGAGGCGCGAAGTGCCGGGGCTTCCTCGAGGGACGGACCATCGCCGTCATGCAGTGCGGGCACAGCTGTATGCGCAGGGTGCCTCGCGGCCACGAGGGGTGCTCGCGATTTTCGCTCAGGAACAGGCGCTCGACCGGGCACGCGACCTGGCTTCTGCCGTTCATGACCTCTCGGCAGGATCGTCTTGTCCGATTGGCGATCGAAACGAACTGCCGCGCAGCGGGTCAAATTGCCTGTTGTTTCGCCAGCGGAGCCCAACATGGAGCAGTACCCCTGCGATCTCGGAAACCCCGCGTCGAGCCGGACCTGCTCATTGCGGAACAGAACACGTGCAAATCGGCAACCTCACCGGTATTGGGCGCTGCCGATCTGGGCGATGGCCGTCGCAGTTCTGGCGCTCCCGCCCGCCCCCGTTTCGGCGCAGGGTAAGTATGTCGTCAAGCCGGTCGCGGAGCTGAAAACGAAGCAGTTGCCCACGGGTCCGCTCTACTGGCGGATCGAGAATTTTCCGACCCTCGAGCAGGCGAAGGCCGCCGCCGGTCCGTCCCGCTGGAACCCCGACACGGTGTCGTACGACGGTGCGCCGTCGCTTGCCGCGGAGATCGGCGGCAAGGCCTGGCTGTTCACGCTCGGCGCCAAGGGCGGCAAGACCCCAGGCGGGACACTGGTTGCCGAAGTCGGGCCGGTACCGGCGATCAGCGCGCCGGAGTATCTGCTGCGCATCAACCAGGGATCCGGACCACCCGAATCCACGACCCCCGTGCACATGCATCCGGGCTCGGAGTCCTTTTACGTTGTTTCGGGTCGACTAGGCCAGAGGACGCCCAGTGGCGTCAGATACGTTGAAGCCGGCGAGACCATGAGCGGCAGGACCGCCGACACGCCCATGGAGGTGTTCAACGCCGGAACGACCGACCTGACCGCGATCATCATGTTCGTGGTGGACGCCACCCGGCCGTTTTCTGTGCCAACCACGATGCCTAGTGATGCGGTGGTTCCGTCTCTCTCATCGCCGCCGCCCTCGCCGAGAGAGCAAGAGGTTGAAGCGCTGGTGAACAAGGCTGCGGCGCTGATCGATGCCGAGGGCAAAGCGGCTTTCTCCGAACTCAGAACCAAGGGAACCCAATGGTTCCACGGAGATACCTATCTGTTCGCCTATGACTTGAAGGGCAATGTCTTGTTGAATCCTGCTTTCCCGGCGCGGGAGGGAACCAATGTCAGCGGTCAGAAAGACTCCACCGGGAAGCTGTTTCACGATGCCATCATTCGGACCGCCGAGTCGAAGGGATCGGGCTGGGTTGACTACATGTTTCCGAAACCGGGTCAGACCCAGCCGTCGCAAAAGTGGGCTTTCGTGAAGGCGGTGAAGATCGACGGTGTTCCGGGTTTGGTCGCGTCGGGCTTCTACCCTCAGTAGGCGGAACTGCTCGACGCAGCGCTGGCGGCAACGGCCCTTGCCGCCTGATCGGTCACCATCGCAGCCACCGCCAGACGAGCGGCGCACTTCGCGCCTGCCCTCCCCGTCCGCCAAGCACGACCATGCACGTCAGCCAGGAGGTGTGCCGCTCGGCGTGACGCGTGCGATGACGTACTTGGCCGCCTCGAAAAGCGAAGTTGCTATCGCGTCAACCCCTGGCTGGTCCCTTAGCGTGCGCACTGAGTTGCCCTCGTTGTAGCCGGTTTCCACAAGCACTGTCCGACACCCGGCCGAACGCCCGGCGAGCGCATCGTTGACTGAGTCGCCGATGACGAGCGCACACGAAGGCGCTACGGCCAGGCGGTCGCAGGCGGCGAGCAGCAGCGCCGGATGAGGTTTCTTCTCGGTTACGTCATCGCCCGTGACCACTGCCGCGAACCATGGCGCCAGCCCCATGCGTTCGAGCAGCGGCAGCGTGAACTCGCGTGGCTTGTTGGTCACGCAGGCCAGCACGAGGTTCGCGTGACGCAGCAGCTTCAGTGCCTGCGGCACGCCGTCGAAGACGATCGACTGCTCGCCGTTGACCCGGCGGTAGTGTGCGTAGAATAGGCGCCGGCCGCGGACGAAGTCCTCCTCAACCGCGCGACCGCCGATGTCGTCGGTCAGCGCACGATGCACCAGCATCTCAACGCCTTTGCCGACGAACGCCGCGATGCGCTCCACGCCCAGCGACTCGAGGCCGAAATCGGCGCGCATCGCGTTGGCGGCGGCGGCCAGGTCCGGCACCGTATCTATCAGCGTGCCGTCCAGGTCGATCAAGACCGCGCGCAGGGCGGCGCCGCCCCCCGATGCTGGTCCGCTCATCCCCGGCGCCGTGCTGACTTGAGGTTGCAAGATCGCGTGCTGCCGAGTGCGTTCCTCAATGCGTTCACGTTAGATTGTACTAGCGGTGGAGAAAAGCGAGGCCGATGCGATAACGCGTGCGCCGTCATTCCCAGCGGCACCAGAAACTCTTCACGCAGATCTCGCCGGCATGGATCGGCCGCATTCGATTCCTGACCACGCTTATTTCTCTAATGGTAGTCGACTATTTCGACGTCCCACGGCCCGTCATCTTGCCAACGAAAACAGATTCGCCACTGGTCGTTGATCCAGGAGATGCCGCACGCCGCGCAGAACTTCGTTCCCATCGCGCGAGCACGGCCCATCGCTATAACGGCGGCTTCGGAACACTGCACTGCGTGGCTCCCTCGGCCACGGGACAATAGCACGCAGCAGACGGGATCGCTTTGGGCTCTCACACCGACGACGCGAACAACGCCAGGATCACCGTTCGAGTCACTATCTGCCGACCGCGAGGTCCCGCAACGAACAATTTGCAACAATTTATTCCCGGACGAACCGCGATTGGCTCGCGACTTCGACCAAGACCGATTGTCGGATGGACATTTGCCCCCCGCGCTCGCCTAACTCTCGCACCAAGCCTTGACCTTACGCAATGGTTGCTTTGGGCCTTGCAGGCTAGATTGTCACATTTAGACGGAGATCGATCGTGAATTCGGTTCGGCGCGACCATCCGCGGGCTCGGTTTTCGGGCGCGCACGCCAGCGACCGAGCGACAGCGATGGGCAGCATGGCGTCCGATTCGCCACAGGCTGGCACTGCGCCGCACGTCCTGGTCGTCGACGACGACCGGGATTTACGCGAGCTGCTGACGGAGTACCTTGGCAAGAACGAGCTGCGCGTGACGGCAGTCGCCAGCGGCCGCGACATGCTGGCTCTGTTCGACCGTGAAGCCATCGACCTCGTGGTGCTCGACCTGCGGCTGCCCGGCGAGGATGGGATGCAGCTCGCGCGCCAGTTGCGCGATCGGGCGACTATACCGATCGTGCTGCTGACGGGAAAACGAGACGAGGCCGACCGCGTGATGGGTCTGGAGCTGGGTGCCGACGACTACGTCACCAAGCCGTTCAGTCCACGCGAGCTCCTGGCCCGCATCCGTGCGGTGCTGCGCCGCTATCGAGTGCAAGTGCAGGCCCCGTCTCAGCCGGAAGACAAGCGACGCGCATTCCGCTTCGCCGGTTGGGAGCTGAATCTGCGCACCCGCAGGCTCGTGGCACCCGATGGCCGCAAGCTCGAGCTGGGCAACGGCGAGTTCAATCTTCTTGCCGCGCTTTGCGCGGCGCCACAGCGAGTGCTGAGCCGCGATCAGTTGCTCAACCTTTCGCGGTTGTACGACGCCGAGGTCTACGACCGCGCGATCGACGTGCAGATCTTGCGCCTGCGCCGCAAGATCGAAGCCGATCCGTCACGCCCTCGGGTCATCGTCACCGAGCGCGGCGCCGGCTACGTCTTCGACGTGCCGGTCGAGACTCTGTATTAGCGACATTGTCGAGGACGCCGACGCACTGCGCACGTTGATGCCGACTTATGGCGCGAGCGCCTTTGGACCGGCGACCGATTCACGGTTCTGATGGCATCGCTGGCGCCGCGGACGATCATTCCCAGACGCGTCTATCTCCGAATCGTGGTGTAGCCACGCAATGGAATCCCACGCAATTGCCGTCGAACGATGATGCAGTCGGTACCCTGGCGACCCCGGCACGCGGCCAACCCATGGTGGATTGCGCTGGGAATCGCCGCGGTTCTGACGCTGGCGGCCGCTCTTGCTCTATGGCATCTGCGTCGTGACACCGTGGATGGACAGGCGCGGGAGCTCGGCCTGCTGTCACTCGCGCTCACCGACGAAATCGATCGTGGCTTGCAGGGGGCGCAAGAAGGCTTCCGAGCGATGCGTGCCGAGCTGAAAGACGGTCGCCTGCCCTTGACCGGCTTCGAGGCGGCGCAAGCGCTGCACACACGCGCGGACTTGATGCCCCTGGTCGACGTGATATGGCTTATCGATTCGCAGGGACGGCCGCTCGCGGCGTCGGACCCGATACGGCTGCCCGACTTGACCTCGTTTTCGCCTGCCTTGGCGAGTCTTGCCGAGGATGGAGTTGCGGTGAGTCGGCCGTTCACCGACCAAAGTGCACACGAGACGTACTTGGCCCTCGGCGTTCGCTTCGACGGGCCGCAAGGTACCCAAGGCGGGTGGATTCTCGGTGCCGTGCCCGCGGCCGCCTTCTTGGGCGCGTTTTCGGTGGCCTCTCCCACACCCGACGCGCGCATGGCGGTCTTCCGCGGCGACGGCGTGCGTCTTGCCGGATCGATGGTCACAACGCCAAGGCTTGACGAGATGGCCGTAGCGGAGCGCTTGACTGACCTCAAAGGCATCGAGGTACGGCGCTTTGGGGACGGCAGCGAACGCCTGGTTGCGCCGCACGCCTTGCCACGCTGGGGCCTCACCGTGTTGTTGGCGCGAAACCTCGACACGTTGCTCGTCGGGTGGCGCCAGATGGCGTGGCTGACCGCGTTCGGCTTGACCCTGCTCTTCGCGATCGCCGGGGGCGCCCTTTTCATCGTGCAACGGGCCAACCGGCGTCGGACCGAGGCGCAATACGCGCTCGAGGTGCAGCTTTCTCGGGCGAGCAAGCTGGAAGCATTGGGAACGCTTGCCGGCGGCGTGGCGCACGATTTCAACAACGTTCTCGCGGCCATCGTGGGCTTCGGGGAAATGGCGCAGGATGCCGCGCCGCAGGGCAGCGACCAGGCGCGTCACCTCGACAAGGCGTTGCAGGCGGCCCTGCGCGGCAAGAGGCTGGTCGAACGCATCCTGACGTTCAGCCGCGGCAGCGCGCACACTTCGACGGTATTTGCCTTGGAGCCCGTGGTCGAGGAGGTGCTCATGCTGCTTGCAGCTTCGCTGCGTCCCGGCATCGTGCTCGAGCGTCGTTTCGAGGCGCCCGAAGCCAGGGTGCGCGGGGATCCGACGCAGGCTTTCGAAGCGGTGATGAACCTTTGCGCCAACGCGCTACAGGCGATGCCGGAAGGCGGTGTGCTCAGCGTCTCGCTCGAGCGCCAGCGTAGCGCTGCCAGCCGAATACTGTCCCATAGCCAGGTCGCGGCGGGAAGCTATGTCGTGTTGACCGTGGCCGATCAGGGAGGCGGTATTGCGCCCGACGTCATGGA
>Ga0187776_10001697_pt1 | contig 11116 bp, 15 predicted proteins | sample 0216_BV02_MP12_2_FD_132426 | JGI IMG/M metagenome (GOLD analysis project Ga0187776, IMG submission 132426) | Tropical peat soil microbial communities from peatlands in Department of Meta, Colombia - 0216_BV02_MP12_20_MG | ecosystem: Environmental > Terrestrial > Soil > Wetlands > Peat | place...
CCACTACTGTCCGGTTAAATGTCGAATAGAATCAGCTGGTTGGAGTTATCGAGTAACTCGGAATGAGGGTCGAAGGCCTCAAGCACGCATGAAATGGGCATTTTCTCGAGCAGCGTGATGCTGAAAATCTGTAGGATTTGGTAAAGACTCATCTCCAGCCCCAGGCGCTTGCGGACGATCGCAACCAGCACATAAACCGAGACGGCGATCCAGAGCTGAGTCTTCACTGCGTTGTCGCTGGTCCCATAAAACGCCTTGATTCGCAGGTGCTGCTTGATCCATTTGAAAAACAATTCTACTTGCCAACGGCATTTGTAGATCTGGGCGATCATCAGGGCGGGCAGTTGGAAGTTGTTGGTGAGGAACTTCAATCGGCGTTGGTTCTCAACATCCAAGTAACTCACGCGTCGCAAGGGATCAGGATAAGCTTTCGTCGATTCGATGGTGGTCAGAATGACTGTGTGATCAGAGCGTACGCCGGTGGACTTGTCTACCGGATGAGAGTAACGCCGCTGAAACAAAACGTTCTCTTTCGTGCGGATAATAAAAAATGCCGAGCAGAGAGTGAATACAAACAGACGCGCGAAATCGAGGTAGCCGACGATCCATGACGTAGAATGCGCCAGCCTCTGGGAGGAACTCGTCAAGAACATTGACATCGCTGGTTTTGCCATCGGGGATGCGGAAAAACGAAGGAATATTGCCGTGCAGGTCGAGCAGGGTGTGCATCTTCACGGCTGCCTTGCGGCGACGAAACTTAGCCCAGGGGAAAAGCGAGAGACAGAGATCGATCGTGGTCGAATCCAAAGCGTATAGGCTTTGATGCAGCTCCACTCCAATGGGATCGTGAGCATACAACGGGCGTGCAATCGCGATCAGAGTTTGGGCAAAGTCTGCATAGATTCGCCAGTCGCGGGATTCATTCGCATCAGCCAAGGTGGAGCGCGCGATCGTGCCGCGGAACCCCATATGGTAGAGCTTGCCACTAATCGATCGCAGGCAGGTTTCGATATCCCGCAGGCTCTCGCGGTAAGTCAATTGCGCAAAGGCCATGGCGAGAAACTGATCGCGACAGGATAAGCTTCGGCATCGGTAGTCGCCTGAGTAACGGTGCACACATTTTTGGAATTCATATGTGGGCAAGTAGTCCATCAGCTGAGAGAAGACGGTTCTGCCCGAGTTCATGCTCCATTATTCCGTGCCGTCAAATCAGCGCACGGAGGGCAGAAATGGGGCCTGATCAGTTGAAATCGGAAAAAACCGGAATGAGAGTTAAGTACTGCAACAACTATGAATTACGCAGGGCCCCGATGCCCTCAACCGGACAGTAGTGAGAACAAACGGACGCCGACGCGATGGGCTCGGACCTAGTCCCGCCGGAGGACAGATTACGTAACCGACAAGGAATTGGCGGGCAAAGCTTCGATGATCTCGTCGGAGCGGCCAAGGACATCGGAGAGGAGACGGTGATGTACGTAGACAATGTCTATAAATACTACGTAGCGTACAGACTGGCCGCCGAAATCGTATTAGGCCAACACCCGTCAACAAACTATTGAGCGCTTCTTACCAATGGCGGTTCACGGTGGTGACCCTGGTCGCATGCATTGCTGCAACCACTGCGGCCGTTGGACAATGGATGGGAAAGCAGACAGGGTGCTACGCAGATTCAATCGCTGCCAATCCAAACCGGCCGACCATCACGAATCCTGCCCATGTCACGCAGTACGGCGTCCTGGAGCTGGAGTATGGCTGGGATCGCTTCTGGCTCGAAGAAGGCGTCCAGCAGACTGCAATGAGCGGTCTGTTGAAATTTGGGATGCTCTGTGACATTGAGTTTCGCTGGAATACAACTTCCTTCCTTTCTCAGACGGATGCACGCGGCACACATCGCACCTTCGGCGACAATTGGCTCAGCACGGAAATAAGGTTTCATCGGCCAACAAGACGATTGCCGGCCATGGCCTTCACTTATGCCTTCAAGATACCTTCTGCCCGTACGGAAAATGGGTTGGGCACCGGACGCGTGGATCACTCGTTCACCTTCGGCGCGAGCAAGGATATCGCGCATTTCAATCTCGACTTTAATTTCAGCCAATTTCTGATTGGACGACCGAATGCATCCGGCTTGGACAAGAACCAACTGTTGGCCCTTGCGTTTTCACGCCCCATCCACGGTGGGCTTCAGTTCGTGGGGGAGTTTTATGGTGAGACCCAACTCAACCAGACGACACCGGGCTTCGCTTCCTCAATTTGGGCACTCACATACATGGTAGTCCCACGATTAGTGATTGATGGTGGTTTTGAGGCTGGACTTACTTCGGGCGGACCGCATCGGCATCCATTCTTCGGAGTGACTTACTCGATTGCCAATCTCTACCGCGAATTACGAAAGCGATCGAGCAGGGCATCCGACTGATTTGAAGTACTCGACTGGTTTAAGCGTTCGCCTCGGTGGAATCCATATAGCTGTTGATCGCGGTAGGGACACCTGTCGCCTGGGTATTACACTACATTCACTTAACCTCAGAATGATCGTAAGTGTAATGATCGGGGACAAATTGCGGGATGGGGACAGTTCTCCAACGGCGATATTCGTCCCATTTTTGTTGACTCCGTGTAGCGACCCCGGTGAGCGCGGCGGCTTCCACATCACTCCATGGGCAGATCGCGTTCAGTTGATCGACACCAAATACGGTGGCACGTGGGAGCTTCCGGCGATCGGCGTGGTCACTGCTCCCACCGCCGTTTTGGTTCGGCCCGACGGGTATGTGGCTTGGGTGGGAGACCTGACTCAGCGGGGGCTCACCGACGCGCTAGCCACTTGGTTCGGACCGCCTGCTGCGACGTAGCGCACCGGCTTCCAAGATCATTCTGTTGGTGCACTCGACTTGCTTATCGCGCGGACACGACAAGCGTGATGGCTGTGAAGTGTCGACATATAATTGGTGCGCCATTGGTGTAGCATTGGCGTGCCGAATGTGCGGATGCGCATTGTGATTGACTTTCGCAAGCTAGCAGCCGTGGATATAGCTTTTCTGGGTTCTCGGCTCATCCTCGCCGAATTCTCAATCGGCGTGTTCGGCTTGCTCGCACTCGGCCTTTTGACTCTGCTCAGAAGTCATTCACTGGGAGGCATTGCCCTCGCGTCTTATATCCTCTGCCTTGGACTAAATTACGTTCCGCTCCTGCTGTACGCAATCAGCCTCGTGCGCCTCGAGAGTGCACGATATGAAATAGCTGAAGAGGCAGCGGACAAACGCCGAATGTTTCCGAGGTATAGGCGGCAGTCGTTGCTATTGCTCGTGCCGCTCGCCGTGCCCATTCTGGCACTGATTAGCCTGTTGCGCCAAAGTACATCATCGCAGCAGCGAATTTCTTTGGAACACGAAACTTTTATCCACCGCCATCCTGTGTTTGCCTATTTTGTGCTCACATACGCAATATCTTGGCTGGGTTCTCTGCTAATCACGAGTCCAGCACTCGTGAAGCGTGAGGCTCTCTCAAAACTGAGCGGACTGCTCATGTTTCCTGTCATGCTTCTCGGACCAAGCATTGCCGGGTTCGTCCTGACGCGGATAGTCGATGGAAAAGACGCTGTTCACGACCTGCTCATGCGAATGCGTCGGGTTCGGGTTCCAGTGCGCTGGTACGCCGCACTCCTCATCCCACCCTCGCTGATCTTGATCGTTCTTTACTGCATGGAGGCGTTTGCATCACCGATTTTTTCATCGGGCAGATTTGTGGTGGGCATAAGATTTGGCATACCAGCCGGGCTTTTGGAAGAGATTGGCTGGACAGGCTATGCGTTTCCAAAGATGTGCGGAAGACTGAGTCCATTAAGCGCGGGAATATTGTTGGGTCTGCTGTGGGGATTTTGGCATCTTCCGGTCATTGATTTCTTGGGAACAGCTACCCCGCACGGACGATACATGATTGCCTACTTCTTTGCCTTTATAGCTGCGATGACGGCAATGAGAGTGCTGATCGGTTGGATGTACGTAAACACACAGAGCGTCACATTAGCCCAACTGATGCATGTAAGCTCGACGGGATCGTTAATAATGTTCAGCCCTCCTCACGTCAACGCCGCACAAGAGGCGCTGTGGTATGGAGTCTATGCCGCAGCCCTTTGGATCACGGTTTCTATCGTTGCAATCTTCTACGGGAAGCTGTTAACGCATGCGTGAGCCACTGCTTCCGGCCTGTCGCAATCCAGACCTTAGCGGCTTGCTACACGTTGCTGAGTTTTGCGATGCGCCCGGCGAAGATAGCGCCGCTCCACGGCATTCGCGGTAAGGCTCAGTGCTCGCTCGAAGGCGCGCTTCTTCATTCCGCCGGAGCCGGCGTAGCAGGTCCGCCCGCGCGGCGTGGTATAGGTAATATGAATCGAGTCGCCGGGTGCGGCGATTTGCTCAATTTGCTCTAGCTCTGGCACAGATCCGTGTGCAGAATTCAGAGAAGTTTTAAGCTTCAGCCAGGGAGGCTAGGGTGTTTGCCAGATGGGACCCTTAGTCGGAACACACGGTTTGAAATTTGGAATTTTTCCCCCTTCCACCCATAAACCCCTTTTCAAACACGGGAACAGTCTCTGCCACATTACCACCGTAATTTGCCCTGTCTCCTTGGGCCTAGGTAGGGTCGTAGCCAGTCTCTCAATTTATGGGCACCAAACCTACGCTTGCGTACCCTCGATTCGCTCTCGCTGTGACGGTAATGATGCGAGAAACGGCAACGGGTGCAGCAGTCCTGGCGAAGCTGGCGAACATCAGTCTGAGTGGATGTTACGTGGAGACGCCTCGCCAACTCCCGCAAAGTGCCCGGGTGCAAGTTGTCCTCCAGACGTCCGACATCCACGCGCGTCTCTGGGGCATAGTACAACGCCGCGATGCAAACGGTTTGGGAATACGGTTTACGAACGGCACTACGGTCGCAGACTGGAAGCGCCTTGAGCGGCTCATCACGGAGTTGCAAGCTGCGATCTCGCCGAAGATTGCTGCGGGTCCGGATTCAAGATAGAGCAAGAGTCGTCAACCCGGCTTCGCGTACTCCGCCTTGGCTTGTTTCAATATGGGAATGTCGGGGTCGGCGTATTTTCGCTTCCTTGAGTTGAATGCCGGAAGTTTGAGGCTAAGGTAGCTCCACTTCGAGCGAATAGATCTCGTCGACGCTCACATCACGAAGGAAGAGAGCAGCGCCGTCGGGAGTTACACCATACAGAGTCCGCGCAGGTCCTTCAAATCACCGATCAGTTCAGAGCGGGTTTGTCCTATCTTTGACCCGGCGATATCCTGGGGCTTTGGAGGGGTTGAAGTAATCGATATACCGCCCGTCTCGCGACCAAATCGGCAAGTCTATCAGCCCAGGTTCAGAGACCCAGTCTATCCATTTATGAGTGTGGAAGTCGAAGATCAAGAGTTTCTTGTTATCGGAGATGATGGTAGCGAGGTGCTTGCCATCCGGAGACAAGCGAGGGCTATACAGGTTCTCCGAGCCCGGGAAAATAGAGACCTGTTTGGAACTAAGATCCAAGACCTGAATGGCTACCTTCTCTGAGCTCCCCGGGATAAACGGAGTGCGGCCGAGGAATGCCTCAAGGCCGCCTCCAGGCGGCCTTTTCCATTCTGTCAAAAAAGCAGCGGCTCCAGCCGAGCGTTGCGTCGATGTAGCTCACCGTCGCCCTTGAGAAGTGATTCATGGTCGCGTCGATATCGTGTCGGTTCGTGGCAGTGAAGAAGGAATGGAAGAACTCTGCCGCCTTAGGTGTTGCGTGCTTGCCTAGCTCAAGGGCAGGGACGCTGAGTCGGAAGAAGCTTGGGAACAGTAGCAGCCTCGCGCTTTACGCATAAACATTAAGAACATCACCGCAGGAGATTTCCGGCTCCAAGTCGAGATGTCCAATCCTCGTCTTTAGAGGGTTGGTTGTCTGTCAACCGTCCACCATGGGCGAGAGATCCGCACTCATATACGATGGTCCCCGTGGACAATGTTCAGGTCAGGCCCGTTCGAGCATCCGATCTCGACCAATTGGCGCGTCTTTGCGAGGCCCTCTGGCCTAAGTCTTCTGCCGAGGAACACGCCCAAGAACTTCGCCTGCTACTCGGAGGCAAAGCTGCTTTGGTTCTAACGATGCCGCTCACCATCTTTGTCGCAGAAGTGAGCGATGGTACGTTGGTCGGTTTCCTGGAAGTCGACTTACGTTCTCATGCGGATGGCTGCAACCCATCACAACCAGTGGGCTACATCGAAGGCTGGTATGTTGCCGAGGATTACCGGCACCGCGGAGTAGGCAAGAAGCTGCTGGCGAAGGCGGAGGATTGGGCACGCAGTCACAGGTGCGTCGAAATGGCTTCCGATGCCATTATCGACAATGAACTGTCTCAGCGTGCACACGAGGCCTTGGGCTACGAGGTTGTGGACCGCTGCGTGCATTACCGGAAGAGACTCTGAGGAACAGTGGTTTGGATGCGTTTCCTCCCCACCCCCACAGCCGAAAGCGGAGATCAAAGCAGATCCGAAAACACTGGGCATCTCTGGATGCGATGTCTGGACGCCGGCGCGGATCGCTGGCCACAGCTCGATCAAAATGAATGAGCGCTAAGTACATTCGAGTGGAGATGCTGTGCTTGAGGCGATCATGCGGATGAGCCAGCCATTCTCACAATGACTTGCTACAATTTCCGCTACACCGAGTTTCTGGGGTGCCGGTAAACTGGTGAGCGCGCAAGGAATCGAACCGACGGCAATATCGTGCCAACAATCTCGTGTTATCAATGAGGGAGGAATGATGATGATGCAGCATGCGTTACGCCGTAGAGGATTGAAAGAGCCGTTTCGCAGCTGTTCTCGAATTCGAGGTCTTTGGTTCTGCTCGCATTGGGCCGTGGCATTGGTGATTGCACTCTTGGTCGGAGACTTCACGCCCGCTGTGGCACAAGAGCAGCGACCCAATATCCTACTCATTGTCGCAGACGACATGGGCTGGTCCGATGCGGGAGTCTATGGTGGAGAGATCTTCACTCCAAATATCAACCGTCTGGCAGGCCAGGGATACCAGTTTCTGAATTTCCACGTTGGCTCCATGTGCGCGCCGACTCGCAGCATGCTAATGACGGGTGTGGACAACCACATCGTCGGCCTCGGCAACATGGTGGAATTGCTTGCCGATAATCAGCGCGGCAAGCCTGGATACGAAGGGCGGCTGAACGGCCGGGCCGTGACGATCGCCACGCTCTTGCAAGAGGCGGGTTATCACACGTACATGGCCGGCAAGTGGCACCTCGGTTATACGAAGGAAAGTCTGCCGGCGTCCCAGGGCTTCGAGCAGTCTTTCATTCTTGCCGAGGGCGGCGCCGACAATTACGAGAAGAAGTCCTACACCCCGACCTACACGACACCGCCGCATTTCTTCGATGGACTCAAAGAGGTGGAACTGCCACCCGACTTCTATTCGAGCCGGTTTTACACGGACAAGATGATCGGCTGGATCGACACAAATAAGGGCGACGGCAAGCCCTTCTTCGCCTATCTCGCCTATCAGGCTGTGCACCATCCGCTGCAGGTGCCGGACGAGTACACACGGCGGTACGTTTCCCTGTACGAAGCTGGCTGGGGCGATATAAGAAATTTCCGCTACCAGCGCCAGGTAGAGTTGGGAATCATGCCTGCCAGCTTAAAGCTCACGACTCCGCACATCATTCCGGACTGGAATTCTCTGCCGCATGACGAACGCCGCATGGATGCCAAACGCATGGCAGTGTACGCAGGAATGCTCGAATACATGGACATGAGCATCGGACGGGTGCTGAACTACCTGAAGCAGAAGGGGCTGCTCGACAACACGATTGTCCTTTTCATGAGTGACAATGGCGGCGAGGCCCACGAATTGATAGATCACTTTCCCGAATACTACGCCAAGAATTTCAACTTGACGTACGAACATTTGGGACAAAAGGGGAGCTACGTCGAATATGGCCCGGCATGGGCCAATGTTTCCATGACGCCGTTTTCCAGCTTCAAGTCTTCGGCGTCCGAGGGTGGAGTTCGCGCTCCTTTCATTATCTCGTATCCCAAGTCGATACCGATTGGACAGCGCACCGACGCCTTCGCCAGCGTCGTCGATGTCGTGCCTACCCTATTGCAATTTGCGAACGTAAAGCCATCCTCCAGCTCGGCTCCGCTTTCCGGGCGGAGCATGATGGCTTTGCTCTCTGGAACATCAGCACAGGTCTATCCGAGCGAGCTTTCCATATCGCAGGAGCTTTCTGGCGGCTCCGCCGTGTACCAAGGCGATTACAAATTGGTGAAAGATGCCCCGCCGTTCGGCGATCGTAAGTGGCACCTCTACAACCTGCACACTGATCCCACAGAGTCGAAGGACCTTGCAAGTGCCGAACCGGACCGCGTGAAGTCAATGAGCGAGGCATATGCGCAGTATGTGAAGCAGAATGGTGTCATTGAGGTTCCGGATGATTACACAATGGATGTGCAAGCAAAGAAGAACGCGAACCTGAAGCACTGAGCCAGTTCATCTGGTCTCTCAGCCCCCCAAAGTTTGTTTACATAACCCAGATTTCTACGTCGGCGACGTATTGCCGCCCTCGCTTTGTTACCCGAACGCAAACGACATAATGATTGACATCGCCTTGAGTCGTTGCAGGGCGGGTCGAGCCGGATCAGACCACGGCTGGGAGTATCCAGGTCAGCGATCACAACGACCTCCAACGATTGACGGGGGCTTTGATGTGGGCGATTTAGAAACCTTTTCGCAGTGATGTCCGTAGTAGACATTGGCCACTCGTTGTTAGTCGGACAAGGAAAGGAGGACACTGGCCATGAGCACTGTCGCGGCCGACGGCAGTCTGCTTCCCCGGCGGCGGGCGTTGCCGGTACAGACGTACGCAAAGGTTGCTGGAGCATTGGTCCTGGTCTCGTTCGTTGCGGGGGGCTTCGGCGAGGCGTACGTCCCGTCCAAGCTCATCGTCGCCACTGAGGCCGCCGCCACGGTGGAGAACCTCAAGTCTTCCGACCTCATGTTCCGGCTGAGTTTCGCCGGGTACCTGGTAGAAGCGTGTTGTGACGTGACGTTGGCGCTGATCTTTTACGTGCTACTCAAGCCCGTTCACAGGTATGTTGCGCTTCTCGCCGCGTTTTTCGGTCTCATCGGCACCGCCACCTTTGCCGCCGCCGAGCTGTTTTATTTTGCGCCAACGCTCGTCCTGAGAGGTGGTGGTTATCTGAAGAGTTTCTCGTCCGATGAATTGAATACTCTCGCGCTCCTGTCGCTCAACTTGTTTGGATTGGGTGCGGTGATATTCACTGTCTTTTACGGCATGGGTTGGGTCCTGCGTGGCTACCTGATCTTTCAATCGGGTTATTTCCCGAAGTTCCTCGGCATTCTTATGACGATGGCCGGCTTGGCATTTATCGTCAGCAATTTCGCGCTGGTGCTTACGCCAGGATACCGGTCTGGCTGGCTTCTGGTATTGATTTTGCCTGGGTTGTTGTTAATGGCCGTTTGGCTGTTCGTGAAAGGAGTGGATCTTCCAAAATGGGAGGAGAAAACGGCATGCAGCAGCCTATAGGTAGGGTGTGTTGAATGGCGTGAAATCCCTCGCGATATTAGCGTAGCCTTGGCAATGGCATCGCGACAATACCTGATCCGTATCTATAATCAGCAAATGTTTTCATCTTGGCCGAAAATCTCCGCAGTTCCAAACCAGCAATTTAGGTAATTAGTGGTGGTCCCCCGCCTGCTCGCTATTAGGCGGAAGTCTATGCGAACCGTAGTTACCATGTTACTTCTGTGTGGGGCGGCGGCTTTCGGTCAAGAATTGCCCGATGCTCCGTCATTCTCAAGCACCAACCAGAGTCCAACCGTTAACAAAGCGTTCTGGATCACAGCTGGAGTTTACAGCGCATCCATTGCTGGAGATGCGATCACGAAAGCCCCTTGGGTTGGTCAAACTTCAGGTTGTTCCCGCGAAGGCATCCCGCCGGGACTTTCCGGAAGGCCCCCTAAATCTGCTCGCTCCAGCCTGACTATGGCCGAGGAATTTGCGATTGCGTCTGTCCTAAGCTACCAGTTCAAGAAACATAATGTCCACATCGGAAGGCTTCAGCTCTGGGAACTGCCTTTCGCTGCCCGAACCTACGTTCACAGCCAAGGTATCATCAAGAATCTTGCTGTTTGCCACTAATGGTGGGAAGCCCTTGATCTTCGGAAAATCAACCGTTCCGCGCTCTTATCGGACATCAGCGATGTAATACTCAATGTCCTGGGTTTCCTCGCCGCGATCTTGATCGTGGAAGCCTGCGAATACCGCGTCAGCGGCTTTTCACCACAGATTCGCCGCCACTGGACACTGAGTACGCTCCAGCAGCGCAATCGCTTTCTGCTTGCATACCGCCCGGCAAATACCGCAACCGTAGCACCAGCGTTGATCAATCACGGCCTTCTTGTTAGACGCGCTCCAGGTGAGGGCGCCGAATTGGCATTGCCGTAAGCACTCGCGGCACCCATTACAAGCATCGGCGTTAATCTGTCCAACGTACTCCGCCCGGAACATCATGGGCATGCCCTGCGAAAGGGTAAAGCGCATGGCCCAGCAGTCGGAGCGATCACAGTTGCAGATACCACCGATGAACGGCGTCATAAATGTCCAAACAGTATGGCAAAGTCCTTCCCGCTCATGTTTGCGGAATGCCTCCAGGGCTTCCTCCCGCGTGAGTTTCTCCAACCCGGCCGTTACTGGCCCAGTCTTAAAACTGTCGTCGAGTCCGGCCACGATCTCGGCGATACCGCTTTTCGGTGACAGGCTGATGCCGTAGCAATACCGCCTCTCTTTGCCTATTGTACTGTAGCGACAATAGCAGGCCACGCGCACGATCGAATTCGTGAAGTCAAAGATCTTCTCTACATCCTCGATCGGCACCACTTGGCCGTAGTGAACCTTCTTCTGCTTGCGGGTGATGAGATAGATGAACCAGTCGCGCACGGATTTGGGCAGCGTTTGCAACCGCTCCGTCTTCTCGATGAAATTGGAGGCTCCCTCCGGGTGCTCGAAAAATTGCGTGATCATTTGCCGGGAACCGACATCACTTGCAAGATCGTCAG
>Ga0187776_10001698_pt1 | contig 11111 bp, 11 predicted proteins | sample 0216_BV02_MP12_2_FD_132426 | JGI IMG/M metagenome (GOLD analysis project Ga0187776, IMG submission 132426) | Tropical peat soil microbial communities from peatlands in Department of Meta, Colombia - 0216_BV02_MP12_20_MG | ecosystem: Environmental > Terrestrial > Soil > Wetlands > Peat | place...
CGGGCCGCGGTCAGCGTGCGGTCGGAAAACGAGGTGAGGAGATCGGCGGCGCGGTGCTCCGTTGTTGGAGTCGACTGGGTCGCCGTGGCCCCGGAGGCCCTGGACGTCGTGGTGCTCATCAGCGTGTCCGCGAGCTGTGCCAGTCCTCTCATATCGCCGACCTGCAGCGCCCGTTTGGCCGCTTCTCGAGGATCCATGGAGGTCCCGGCGGTCGCTGATTGCTCGTCGGCGGCGAGCGTAAGGGCTTGCAACGCGGACCGCCGTCCGGCGTAGAAGCCCTTCCAGGCGGCGTCGTCCTGTTCGAGGGCGGCGAGGTCCTCGACCGCCCGGTCCCGGATCGCGAGCAGATCCTTCGCGGTGCGTCGGGTGATCGCCTGCATGCCAGGCGAGAACGGATCGAGCTCGATCTCGTCGTCGGTGTAGACCTTCCGCCCGATCTCCATCTGTCGATGCCGGCCGTCCAGCGCACGGCGCAGCGACGCCGCGCGTTCGCTGAGCGCCTTGACCTCGGGCCAGTCGGCCCGATCCAGTGCGCGGCCGATCATGAGCGGGAGCATCGCGAGATCGGCCTTCTGCTGCTCGAGGGATCGAAACTCCTCGATCGAGAGAACGCCGGTCATCGCGGCGCGGGCTCGGCCCAGATAGACATCGCGGTACACCGTGTCCACGGCCCCGATGTCGAACAGCCTGGCCGCGAGCGTGAGTGCTTCGGTGGTCATCGTCGAGCCCTCCGTGCATGTCGCGCGGTCAGCACGCACATGAAGCCAGCCGATTCGCCGTGCATGGCCCGTGCCACGCGAACGCGCTTCGCAACCGATCGAAACTCTAGGATTCGCTCAACGTGTGGTCACGATCGTTTGCGGCGCCGCGTGACGAGATGAGGTGAGCTTGCCCCACCTCGTCGACACATCCCCTCCGCTTCGTCGCAGATCCGCATGGTGGACAGCACGACGACCGAATACGCGTCGGCGCCACAGACGCGATCGGGGAACCGGCGGCGCGCGGAGTGAGCCGACGCTCCATGGCCGCGCTGTATGAGCCCGCGTTCACGAAGATCCGACAACCGGACTAGAGTCGGAGTGGCATCCGAATTGAGTCTCATTGCCGTCTCGGGGCGTGGACCTAGCATGAGGCTGCCATGCCTCGGCGAGGCGATCGAACTATGAGGCCGACGATTGGGAGCCGCCAAGATGAGCACTCCTGACGCCGCCGGGCCGCGGCCCGACGCCATCAGCCTGGGCGACGAGGACGCGGTCAAGGACGTCGTGTGGAAATCCGTGCTCGGGCTTTGGGATCTGATCAACGATCTCACCCGGCTACAGCCTTCTCGGCGCGAGCGCTATCGAGTGAGCATCTTCGGGTCAGCACGCGCAACCTCGGGGTCGTTCGCCTACGAGGAAACCCGGCGCGTGGCCGGCGCCCTGGCGGAGATGGGCTGCGACATCATCACGGGAGGAGGGCCGGGGCTGATGCAGGCGGCGAACGAGGGGGCGGCCAGCTCACCCGAGCGCGCGAGATCCGTCGGGATCCGGGTCGATCTGCCCTTCGAGCAGGAGGTGAACGCGTTCGTGGGCCTGGCCTTCGAGCACCGGACCTTCTTCACACGGCTCCACCAGTTCGTGCTGCTCTCCGACGCGTTTCTCGTGGCGCCGGGTGGCATCGGCACCGTGCTCGAGATGTTGATGATCTGGCAGCTGCTTCAGGTTCGCCATCTTGGCGACACCCCGCTGATCCTGGTCGGACGGATGTGGCCCGGCCTGGTCGAGTGGGCGCGGGCTTCAATGCTCTCGACAACCCCACCGCTCGCCACCGCAGAGGACATGGCGATCCCCCGATGCGTGCCTACCGGCGATGAGGCGATCGCCCTGATCCGCGATCATCACGCACGGTGGCTGCGAAGGGTCGGTCCCGCGCGCGGTGAGTGACTCTCCGAGGTCGGTGTCGGACTGAACCCCACGGACGAGCTGCCCCATGGCATCGAGCCTCCTGGCCCTGCTCGACGACATCGCAACGGTGCTCGACGACGTGTCGGCGCTCACCAAGGTCGCCACACAGAAGACCTCCGCGGTCCTGGGCGACGACGTCGCGCTCAGCGCCCAGCAGACGGCGGGTCTGCGGGCCGACCGCGAGCTGCCGGTCGTGTGGGCGGTCGCCAAGGGCTCCCTGCGGAACAAGGCGATCCTGGTGCCGTCGGCGCTGGTCATCAGCGCGATCGCGCCGTGGGCCGTGATGCCGCAGCTCATGATCGGCGGTGTGTATCTCTGCTACGAGGGCTTCGAGAAACTCGCTCACAAGCTTCTTCACGGGCCCGTGAAGGACGACACGCATCGTGCCGACCCGGTGCAGGCGCGATCCGATTCCTCGGTGAGCCTTGCGGCGGTCGAGAAGGCGAAGATCAAGGGAGCGGTGCGAACCGACTTCGTCCTCTCGGCGGAGATCATCGTGATCACGCTGAGCACGGTCGCGGCCGCGCCCTTCGTGACGCGCGTGGCGGTGCTCGTGGGTATCGCGCTCTTGATGACGGCGGGCGTCTACGGCCTGGTCGGCGGCATCGTCAAGCTCGACGACGCCGGACTCCATCTGAGCCGGCGCGAGGGCGACGCGACGCTCGCCCGCATTCAGCGCCGTGTCGGAGCGAGCATTCTCATGGCCGCGCCCTTGATCATGAAGGGCCTGTCGATCATCGGCACCGCCGCGATGTTCCTGGTGGGCGGCGGCATCCTCGCCCATGGCATTGCCGTGCTCAACGGCTGGGTCCAAGGTCTGGCGGGGAGCGTCGCGGAGAGCCCCGGCATCGGCCGCGTGCTTCAGCTCGTGATCACTCTCCTGCTCGATGCCGCCATCGGGATCGTAGCGGGCGCGTTGATGCTGGCCATCGTGAACGGGCTGGTGCGCATCGTGCGCCGGACTCGTCGGTCCTCGACCCGGAGCCGATTGGCCAGATGATCGAGTCGCGGGCCACGACGGAAGACGGTGGCTCGAGCGCGCAGATCGGCCCGTGAATCTCCACGGTCGATCAAGCTTGAAGGCTTGCTCGGTCGCCGCTACGCTAGCGCTGCTCGCGAACGATGCTCGGAGGAGGGAGAATGCCGATGCCGTGTCGTGTCGCCGTGGCCGTGCTCGTGGTGCTGCTCGGCATCCCGGTCTTCGCACCGGACCGGGCAGGGGTCGGCATGCTCCTCGCGCAGGAGGCGGCGCGCACCGACAAGAGACAGCTCGTGGCCGAGAACATGTTCCTGACCGAAGCCGAGGCCAAAGCGTTCTGGCCGATCTACGACGCCTATCAGGAGGATCTGGACCGGATCTACAACCGGATCGCCCGAGTGATCAGCGAATACGTGCGGGCGTACATGGACAACACGCTGACCGACGAGCAGGCGCGCGCGTTGACGGCCGAGGTGCTCGACATCGACGAGACCGAAGCCGCGATGGCGAAGACGTATGCCGCAAAGCTCGATGCCGTGCTGTCCGGCAAGAAGGTCGCGCGCTATCTCCAGATCGAGCGCAAGATCCGCGCGCACTTCCGCAACCAGCTGGCGGAGAAGATTCCGCTGGTGAAGTAAGTCGCCCGGTAGCAAGGAGGGACCACGCTAGTGGGGAGGAAACACCGCAGCCGGGAGGAAACTGAAAAATGAATCGGCTCACTGCACTCGTCGCGGCGTCCACGACCTTGCTGGGCGCCTTCGCCGCCGGCCCCGCGGCCGCCACCTCGAAGCTCTTGACGGACGCCAAGAAGCAGGGCATGCCGGCGCAGAACTGTCAGTACTGCCACGTCTCCAAAGCTCCATCGAAGAGCACCTTCAAGCCGGACGACCTGAACGATCGCGGCAAGTGGCTGATGACGGAGAAGGACAAGCAGAAGGCCAAGGGCGTCAAGGCCGACTGGCTCAAGGACTATCCCGGAGGTAAAGAGCAGAAGTGATCCTGGCCGCCGGCGAGGCGGTCGCCGAGCTCAGCGTGCCCCTGCCTCATGGGTGGATCGGCACCACCGGTCAGTGGGTCGAAGGCTTCGGGATCGGCCTGGTCGTCCTCGACCTGATCTTGCTCGCGCTCGTGTGGTACCGGATGCGCGGGCAGGATCCGCCGGCGCCCCTGTGGGGGTGGGTACTCGTGGCGGTCGGGCTCGTGCCGATCCTCGTCGGGTTCATGACCTTTGCGCACGGGCTCGAGAGCTCTGCGACCGTGTCGTCCTGTGGCTCGTGCCACGTCATGACGCCGTTCGTGAGAGATCTGCGAGACGTCAAGAGCGAGACGCTCGCCGCGACGCATTACAAGAACCGCTTCATCCTCAGGCACCAGTGCTACGAATGCCACACCGACTACGGGCTAGCGGGCACGATCACCGCCAAGCTCGCGGGCGTCGGCCACGTATGGCATTACATCACCGGGCGCTACACGCTGCCGATCAAGATCGCCAGGCCGTATGCGAATTCCGGATGCCTGGAATGCCATGGCCAGTCGCAACGATTCTTGAATTCGCCCTCGAAGAAGGACATCCTCCCCGATCTGATGAGCGGCAGGACGTCCTGCCTCGACTGTCACGGCCCCGCTCATCCGGAGCAGAAGAAGGAGGCGCGCCTGTGACCGACCTCCGCCGGCGTCTCCACCTCCTGCGGGTCGCGATCGTCCTGGCCCTGGTATTCGACCTGGTGTGCCTCGTCGTGCTCGTTCGAGCGACCCCCATCGCATTCACGGTGTTCATGTTCCTGGGGCAGCCGCTGTTCACGGGGGCGCTGATCCTGCTCGTCGTCGCGGTGCTGGCGGAGCTCCGGGCGCGGCGGATCCTCTAGCGAGGCGGCGCACCCGTCCCCTCTCGGTCACGCCGTTCAATGCGCGGTCAGTTCCTGGGTGGGTCGGTGCCTGGCGGCGCTCGAGGGGCGCCCGCAGCGATAGAATGGAGAACGCCATGAACGACCCGAAGAACTTCGGCCGGCGTGCATTCCTCAAGATCGCGGGAGTGACCGGCGCGGTCACCCTCGCCGGCTCCGCGGTTCCGGCCCGGATCGCCTGGGCGGCCGCGCTCACCAAGGCGCAGCGCGACCGGATGACGCCCGACGAGATCATCGAGGCGATGAAGAACGGCAACGAGCGCTTCCGGAAGGGCCAGCGGACGAGGCAAGAGGAGTATCTGGCCCAGCAGCGGGCTAGCGCGAAGGGGCAGTATCCGGCCGCCGTCATCCTGAGCTGTATCGATTCTCGGGCCCCGGCCGAGATGATCATGGACCTCGGGATCGGCGACGTGTTCAACGCGCGCGTCGCCGGCAACGTCGCCAACGAGGACATTCTCGGCAGCATGGAGTTCGCCTGCCAGGTGGCCGGCGCGAAGGTCATTCTCGTGATGGGTCACACGGCCTGCGGCGCGATCAAGGGCGCGATCGATCATGTGCAGCTCGGCAATCTCACCGGATTGCTCGCGAAGATCCGTCCGGCCGTGGACGCCACGTCGTATCAGGGCGAGCGCTCGGCGAAGAACTACGCCTTCGTCGACGCGGTCGCTCGCAAGAATGTCGAGCTCGCCATGAAGGACATCCACGGTCGCAGCGCCGTCATCGCGGCGCTCGAGGCCAAGGGCGCCGTCAAGATCGCCGGGGCGATGTACAACCTAGAGACGGCCGACGTCGACTTCTTCCCGATGACATCCCGGCCATAGGCGCGGGTGGCGGCCGCGCGTCACGGCTTCTTCGCGGCGCCCTCGGCCTGGACCCACGTCTTGTCGGGGTTGTACGTGTTCATCGCGTTCGCCAGCTGCGCCGTCTTCGGGCCGAGGTCCTTCTGGTACACGACCCCGTCCTGGTTGACGATGAACGTCATGACGCCCGAGGTGCCGTAGCTAGCCGGATACGCGACCAGCGCGAAGCCGCCGATCATGTGACCCTTGACGACGAAGTCATAGGGTCCACCTGGCGCATCGGGGCCCTCGGCGAACAGGACGCGATAGAAGTAGCCGTAGTACGGAACCGTGGCGCCGCTCGGGGGAAGCGGATAGCTCGCGGCCCTGGCCTTGGCCACCAGCGGGCCGAGCGGGCTTTCGGGCTCGCCGGGTCGCGTCTCCCAGTAGAGCCCGTCGTGCTTGCCCTTCGTGCTCTCCAGCTGCTGCGCGTACTCGAGAAGCCCCTTGCCGCGTGAGTAGTACTCGCGCTGCGCGTCGACGTACGCCAGGCAGACCTGGATCGCGGAGAGCTCGTTCCGCCCGATCCTCCGGTTGAGGATCTCGTCGTCGCCGGCATCGGTGTCCCAGAACCAACGCGGGCCGTCGGGCACCAGCGGGATCGGCAGCGGGAAGTCGTCCTCGCCGACGTACAGCACCACCTTGCCGCCGCCGCCTTCGAGCCGATGGGCGCGATCGTACGCCGCGACGAAGCGCTGGAACGCCGCGCGGTCGGCGACGTCGTCTCCGGACCACACCAGCGGATTACCCTTCGGCCCGAGGATCTCGACCAGCGCTTTCCGGTCGGCCGTGCGAACGGCCGCGACGAGCGCGTTGACGGCCTCGTCGAGGGACCCGAAAGTCTTCTGCGCGGGCGCGCCGGATGTCGCGCACTGCAGAGCGAGCACGATCGCAAGCGCGACGCCGAGCCTTTTCATCGCCGACCTCCGCCGCGGGCGCCGCCGCCGCCCCCTCCGCCGCCGCGCGCACCGCCGCCTCCGCCTCCGGAGACGCCGACCCCGCCGCCTCGGCTCCCGCCGCCGCCGCTGTAGCTGCTGCTCCCGCGCGAGGACTGACCGCGCGCGCTGTAGGAGCGCTGGCTCTGCCCTTGCCCCACACCATCGAACGCTCGACCGCCCCCGGCTCCAGTGCCGCCGCCCGCGCCGCCGCGCTGCCCTCCGGTACCGGACCCGATCGCGCCTTGCTGGCCGCGTGCCCCGCCCGCGCCCTGGCCAGCTCCACCGGGACGCTGCCCCGCGCCCGCCCCGCCCTCGCGCGAACGTGCGGCGCCCTGGCCGGCTCCGCCGCGAGCCAGATCCTGTCGGCCTTCGGCGGCTCGGCCCCGGAAGGACTCACGCGACGCGGCGCGGGCGCTGTCGCCGCCTCGATTGAACTTCTGCTGGGTGGCCGAGTCGCGGTACTGGGCGCCCTTGCGGTGCTCGGGGTTGTGTTGCCACGAGGCCCGATCGCCGCGGGCCCCGCCGGCGCGGTTGCCGTCGCGCGGGGTGACCCGGTCTCCGCGATTCACGTTCCGGTTGAAGTTGTTGTTCCGGTTGACGTCGATGTCGATGTTCCCGCGACCCCAGTTGCACCCGCCCCAGATCGCGCCGCCGACCAGCATTCCGACGCCGAACGAGATCGCGGCCGTCGCGGCGAAGTAGCCGACGGGATAGTAGGGCGGGTAGTAGTAATACGGAGGATAGGCCGGATAGGGCCACGCTCCGTAGACGATCGTCGGATTGTAGGTCGGCACGTAGATGACCTCGGGGCTCGCCGGCTCGATTCGAATGATCGTCTGCTGCTGAGGCTGGCCCTCGGCCTGCTCGACGATCACCTTCTGCTGCTCGGTCGACTTGAGGTTGCCTGTTGTCTGCGCCTTCGCCCGCAGCCGCTGGATGGCGTCCATCGTGTCCTTCTGCTGAGCCAGGACGGCGTCGCCGAGCTTCTGCATCCACTCGAGCTGGCTGTCCATCATCTCGAGCACCTGGGGGAAGCTCACCAGTGACTTGACGCTGTCGTCCCAGGTCTGCTTCTTGAGCTCCGCGTTGAGAGCGTCGCCCTTCAGGTTCGGATTGGCCTTCGCGAAGCGCGCGGCCTGGACGACCTCGAGCGGATAGGTGGACGCCATGAAGATCTGTGCGATGAGCGGGTCGGGATAGAGCGCGATCGGCGCCACGATCTGCTCGAGCTCCTCGGGCTTGAAGGGCTGGGCGGCGGCGCCAGTCTGCTGAGCGCGCGGAAGGGGCGGCGCCGCGAGCAGGAGCACGAGACCGATCGCCGCGCATCTTGCCAGCAGTCGGTAAATCCCGCGACTCATGGCTCTTCTCCACTCGCGGCCGCATGGATCCGCGCACCGGCAGCCTGTCGGTTTGTGCGCGACCTGCCCGATGTCTTTATGCTGGCATCGCGCATAGCCGAGATTGGACCTTGGTCACAAGCGCGGACGTGCCGCGCGCTCATGTGCGGTCAGCGCGCCGCGACGGGCCGTTCGGGCAGCCCTTCGCGAATGAGGGCGGAGAAACTCTCCCGGTCGCCGGCCGCCCGGGCGCGCGCCGTGATGTCGCTTCGGCGCCGGAGCTCCTCGAACGGCAGGCTCGTGTTGATCTGGCCGCGCTCGTAGCCCAGCTGATCGAGATACCCGTTGGCGAGGATGCGCCAGTCGAAGGGGTTCCGGGGCGCGATCTGCTGCACGTTGTTGCGAATTTCCGTCGTGCAGTTGTGCGTCAACGCGTTGTACCACTTGGGCGCCGCGGCGAGCTGGTTCACCTCGTCGAGATATTGCTGCAAGAGGGCCCGGGCGAGCACAGGGTTCCCGCGCAGACGGTACAGATGCAGGTCCTCGCCGCGCGGACCGGCCCGGACTCCGATGACGTCGCGTTCGTCGGCGACGACGTAGTACAGTTCGAACTGGCGGAAGAAGCCGAGCAGCGCCGAGTACTCCTCCCCCTTCTCCTTGCGCGTCTCGATCGAGATCGCCAGGTGGCGGCCATCGGCGAACTCCCAGCTCGAGATCGTGTGAGCGATCCCGGGCGCGCCCCAGGTCGAGAGGAACATATCGAAGCCCACGATCTTGTCGAGGTCGTAGGTCCGCGTCTCCCAGCGCTCCACGACCGCGGTCGGCGGCGGGTAGGCGAAGTTGCGCACGTTGTGGATTGTGACGCGCTTGCCCTCGAACTTCGCGCTCGGCAGCCGGGCGACGTCGGGCTGCCAGTCGCGCGAGTTGCTGGGCGGGATCGAGAGCCACCACGCAAGCGCCACGACGAACGGGACGGCGGCCGCCGCGCCGGCCCACCCCCACGGGCGCATGGCGATGAGCAGGAGTAGGACGACTCCCGCGACCACCACGCACAGCGCCGCGGCCAGCGGGCGGCTCCTCGGGCCGTCGATCCAAATCGCCGCGATGCTCCACGCGGTGACAGCGAGGATGACTGCGTAGAGAATAATCCGGAGTATCCGGCCGGCCAGGCGTCTCACTGGGTCGCGACGTGCTCGCGGAGAATCCGTCGGACCTCGAGGATCGTGCCGGGCTCAGCCTGACACGAGTGCGGCGACTCCACGACCTTCTCGGATTCGACGCCGTCGAGGTGGGCGCTCACGTAGGCGACGACTCCGTCGGTTCGTCCGGTCAGGGGGCCCTTCCCGAGCACGGCGATGATCGAGTGGGTGGGTATGCCCGGCTCGATCGGGCTCTCCGAGAGGGTCCGGACGAAGCGATTGCCCGGGCGCATGTTCTCGATGGCCGTCGGCATCTCCTTGACAGCATCCTGCGCGGCGGCGAGCTCGGGGTTGTCCTTGGCCAGCACGGCGACCGTCTTCACCATCGTGCTCGGAAGCGTGACGATTCGGCGCACCAGGTCCGGGATGATCGACGAGACGCGAAAGCTGCCACGATGCGGCGTCGCGATGAAGACGACGCGTTTGACGTACGGGACCGGCGTGAAGAACATCGCGTTCTTGAGGTACGCGAGGGCGTCCGGCGGCCCCTTGATCTGGGAGAACGGCTCGCTGGTGACGTTGCGCCAGAAGCGATCGCCGCTGTCGGTGACCATGAGCCGCGCCAGCATGCCGCCCTGGCTGTGGCCGATCAGCACCATGCGGCGCAGCGCCGGATCGCGCCCATCGGGATCCAGCCGGTGCACGACATCAAGCAGCGCCTGACGGAGCTCGCTCGCCGACAGCAGGATCGGGTTGCTCGTAGAGTAGGTGAAGAGCCAGAACTGGATGCGGCCGCGCAGCTGGGGGTCATTCGTGAGCTCGTTGATCATGTCCGCCCAGCGCGCGGGGCTCGACGCGGTGCCGTGAATCAGCACCACCGGGATGCGTCCGGCCCGGTATGGATGCAGCATCGCGAGGTTCATGTGGGACGTGCGGCTGCCCGGCGACAGGAAGAACCCGTACTCCGTGTCCCAGACCGGCGCCCCTTCGAGCGTATACGCGAGGACCGCGCTGGGCTCGAGCTCCAGCGGCAACTTGCGCCCCTCGACCTCGGTGGTCGACGCCTCGTCCGACGGATACAGCTCGAGGCGGCCCTTGAACCGGCCATCGACGATGCCTTGCGTCACCTCGTCGAGTCTCACGAAGGCGGTCACCGGCACCTTGATCCGCGGCGGGATGTACCGCCGGGCGATCTCGGCTTCCGGACTGCCGCCTTCCTGACTGATCTCGGCACCGAGCGCCATGCCGATACCCGGCTGTCGATAGCGATTGCGGAGCCCGCGGATCTTGAACTCGCCGACCGCGATGAAGCGCGTCATGCGCACGCCGCCCCACAGGAACTCCGATGGGTCGCCCTGGAGCTCGAGCTGACCGAACGGCAAGGGGAGCGTCCGGTCGGTCAGGTCGATCTCGATGGCGTCGACACCGCTGGCGGCCTGGGCCGAAGGCGCCGCGCGATCGTCGCTCGGTGCCGGCGGCGGCAAGGCGAGCGCCAGGGTGAGGCCGAAGTTGTAGAGATCGGCGGCCAGCCGGGTACGAGAATCGAGAGGCTCGTCGATCGCGCCGTCCTTCCTGAACAGGAAGGCGTAGGCGTACACGGCGGACGCCAGATAGTAGTCCTGGCGCTTTCCCTGCTCTGCGTACAGAAAGGAAAGCTCGGCCAGCGCGAAGAGGCGATCGGGGCCGATCCCGGTGCCGTCGCCGCGAATCGCGGCCAGTGTGCCGGCGGGATCTTTCTCGAAGCGGTCGGCGAGCCCGAGCCGATGGAGCGTCTGTGTCGTCGCCCCGCTCAGCTCGTCTCCGCTCAGGACGCTCCGGGTTGCTAGCCGGTGGACGTCCTGTGGGTCGGTGAGTGAGACGCCGATCGGCGTGGCGCAGGCGCCTGCCAGGAGCAGGACGCCGATCAGCGACGCGAGTGCGGTAGCTCTACTTGACCGAATACCCACGCCCCGACAGGCACGCCGCGTAGGCCTTCTCGTAGTTGGCATAGCCTGCCTGCTGCTGCGCCTGGGCCTGCTGGGACGCCGCC
>Ga0187776_10001699_pt1 | contig 11110 bp, 6 predicted proteins | sample 0216_BV02_MP12_2_FD_132426 | JGI IMG/M metagenome (GOLD analysis project Ga0187776, IMG submission 132426) | Tropical peat soil microbial communities from peatlands in Department of Meta, Colombia - 0216_BV02_MP12_20_MG | ecosystem: Environmental > Terrestrial > Soil > Wetlands > Peat | place...
AACTCGCCAAAGTGCGATGGACGGAGAGGAGCGTCAGACGAATGCTGCACGGGGTGAGGCACGACGACGCCAATCCGGATGTGGAGTCCACATGAGCGAGCTGCTCGATCTGTTCGACAAGTACACGAGCCTCTATGTCCGCGGGGAGATGCCAGACGCTGCGGATTTTTTGCGCCGCGCGGGTGCCGAGGAAGAGAGACTGGCCGGGATGCTCGCCGAGTTCGACGAGCTGGCGCCTCCAGCCACACCAACCCCGGAGGCGCTGAGGCGAGCGGCTGCGCGCCTTCCCGGTCTTTCTGTCCTTGGTCGCCCCGCCCTCGCCCACTTGGTTCGCGTCCGTGCCGACTCGGCGGGAGTCTCGATCCCACTGACTGAGAGTGGCTCGATCAGGGTGCCCTTCGCCGTCGGTGAGCGGTGCGTCGCGATCGGATTCGATTCGGACGGCGAGCGCCGACTCGAAAATTTCCTGCGCGACGAGGCGACGTCCTCCGTGCTGACCCGTCTCGCGATCGCCGAGGCGAGGGTGTCAGCGCAGCCGAACGGTCTCTGGGCGATCGACGGTGCGCTGGAGGCGATCGCGCTGGTCGATCGGCTCGCCGCCGAGAGCGTTGGTTGTGAGGCTCTGGTGAGGCTCGCCGAGATCAGGACGGAAGAGGCCGTCGCCGTCGTCGTCGACCTACCTACAGCCGTCCTCGTGCGAGCGGAGCCGCAGATCCACGCGGCCGCGTTCGAGCGCTTGAGCCAACTGCGCGATCGGGTCGCCGACAACGAGCTCGGGCGGGCGTTCGACGACTGGCGGGAAGCGGTGGAGGCCGAGGCGCGAGAGCCGCTCGAGCTGGCGCAGGGTCTTGGCGCCGTCGAGGAGGTCGTCTATGCCGACGCCGGCCGGCGCGAGCTGCGGCTCGGCAGAAAAGTGATCGAAACCAACTTGGTCTATCCGGAGGCGCGGCTCGAGCTCAGGGAAGACGGCGACCGTCTGCTCGCTGAGCTGACGCCGCGCGCGCCGCTCGCCGCTGCCTATCGCGTGGCACTCGCGGCGGACGAGGCGCTCGCCCGTCCGACGGCGACGGAGCTCGACTTGCTCGCGGCCGAGTACGCGGCCGTGGGCGTGGCCTCCCAGCTGAACGTGTCGATCGCGGCCGGTGTCGGCAAGGGCATCGTGGAGCGCTTCCCAACCGTCTGGCTGAACCTCTTCGAGCCCGAGAGCCGCATCGTCGTCGATGCCGTGCCGATGACTTTCGGCGAAGGAGAGAAGCTCACCGCCTCGCTGCCGGCGAACCCGGAGCTCAGCGTTCTGCCCGCGCTGTCTCGACTCGACCGGGTGGAGGTCGGGCGCGAGCTCGCCGATTCTCTACTCGCGGCTCCCGCGCATCGGGACAAGGTTCTTGCGGCATTGAGGGAGCTGGCCGAAAGGATCGCGCCCGGCTCCACTCGGGACGCCTTGTCGAAGGCCGTGCGCTGGATGGAGGAGGTGGAGGGCATGCGCTTCGACTCGACCGCCGGACGTCTTCTCGATGGTTGTCGAGCGGAGCGGCGGATAATTACCCGAGAGGTCACCGGTCGAGGCGACTTCGAGACGGTGACTCCGGACGAGCGGCATGCCGTGGTCGCTTCCCTGCGCGGCCGAGCCGAACAGCTCGCGGCGCTTGCAAACCTGATCCCGTAGCGGCTGGCGCGTCGGCTACCTTCCTACGGTGCTCACCTCGGATCAACTGCTCAAGTTCCAGCTTCTCGCGAGCGGCGTACGGATTCCCGAGGAGGCGCGGGTTGCCTGGCGCGACAGGTTTGGAGGGCCGTTGACCCTCGCCGAGTACGCGACGACGGGCGGAGTGGCGTTGGTCTTGCCGGGCGAGAACTACGTGAACGCCCATCCCGTCGACCACGCCAACGCCCCCGAGCTCGGGATCGACGGCGAGAGCTGGTTCCTCCGTCACGCTGGCGACGACGTTCCAATCGACGTGGTTCCGGTGCCAGCCTTCCACGGACAGCACACCGTGGATCGCTACCAGGGAGCCGTCCAGCCGTTGACGCGCTACGGAGTCACCCACACCGACCGCTGCCGTGTCTCGCCGATCGAGGGATGCGCCTGGCGATGTCATTTCTGCGATTTGCCCTTTGAGTGGGACTACCGCCTCAAGCACAAGGAGAACCTGCTCGATGCGATCAGGGCGGCAAAGGACGACCCGCTCGCGCCCGCCCGCCATGTCCTCGTCAGTGGCGGTACCCCGCGGGCGCCGCGTCGGGCTCGCCCGGACCGGGCCGGTCGCGACGACGAGGCCTGGATCGACGACGTCTACGCGTTCTTGGCCGAGCACTCGCCGCTGCCGGTCGATGTGATGATGCCGGTGCGCAAGGATTTCTCCTACCCGGACTGGCTGCGCTCGGCCGGCGTCAACATGGTCTCGCTCAACATGGAGGTGTCCGACCCCGATCGCGCGAGGGCGTTGGCCGCCGCGAAGGCAAACATCGGCCGCGATCACACGCTCGACTACATCGAGCGCGCCGTCGATTCGTTCGGCGTCGGGTTCGTGCAGTCGCTGATCGTGTTCGGTGAGGCGATCGAGCCGATGAAGAGTACGCTCCGCGGCGTTCGGGATCTGGTCGACAGGGGGTGCATCCCGGTTCTCAGCCCGTTTCGTCCCCATCACCTGACCCCGCTCGCGGAGGCGCCGGCCGCGAGTCTGGAGGAGATCGTTGAGGTCTACCACCGTACGCTCGACATCTGCGAGCAAATTGACAATGGCATCAAGCCGGGTCCCCGCTGCATTCCCTGCCACCACAACACGGCAACGGTGCCCGACGGGTCCGACTTCTACGTGGACCTGCACGGGGATCTGACCGAGCGGCGATGTCTCACTTCCTGAGCGCTGGGCAGCTCGAGCGAGCCGACGTCGAGCGCCTGCTCGCTTCCGCGAAGCTGCTCGAGTCGAAAGGCGCGCCTCGCCGTCGGGACACGTTCGTGGCGCTCGCCTTCTTCGAGGACTCGTTGCGAACGCGGATCGGCTTTCAGGTCGCCGCGACGCGTCTCGGCGCGGACACGGTTGCGCTCGACGCACCCAAGCGGACGCCCCGAATGTCTTCGGCGGAGTCGTTCGCGGACACGATCCGCAGCGTCGCCGGATGGTGCGATGCCATCTGCATCCGCCACCCGGACGCGAACGCCGTGACCGAGGTCGCCGAGCTTGTCGAGAGTCCGCTCATCAACTGCGGCAACGGCACCGAAGAGCACCCTACTCAGGCCCTCGTCGACCTGTTCGCGATCTCGCGACTCCGTGGCGAGATCGACGGCGTCCGCCTCGGCTTGGTCGGCGACCTCGAGGGCATGCGGGCCGTGCACTCCCTCGCCCTCGCCGTATCGCGTTTCGACGACATCTTCGTGCGCTGCATCGCTCCCGCCGGTCTCGGGCTCCCGGAGGGCTTCACGAAGCCGCTCCTCGACGCCGGGCACGAAGTCGAGCAGACCGAGACGATGGCAATCGACGACCTCGACGTCGTGTACATGGCGGGACTGCCGGCGTCCACGGCGATCGGCAGGTTGGATCCAGCCCGTCGCGCCGCGTTTCGTCTCGACCGCGAAGCGGCCGCCGGAATGCGTCCCGGCGCGCACGTCCTCTGTCCACTGCCCCGCGTCGACGAGATCGACGCCGACCTCGACGGGACGCCCCGGGCCGCCTACTTCGCGCAGAGCGACATGGCTCTGCCGATGCGGATGGCGATTCTCGACGAGATGCTGCAAGCCTGACGTAGCGAGGACTACAGCTCTACGGCCGCGAGGTTCGCGTCCTTGGGCTGGGTGCTGGCGACCGGCGGATAGACGGCTCGCAGCTTGTCGATCAATCGCTCCACCTCGGCGTCGAGCTCGAACCCGGTCGACGTCACCGAGCGATCGAGGGTGAGGCGGCCAAGCGATCCGCCGGGGGCGACAGCGACACCGTGGGGGAGTTGGGAGATTCGCACTTTCGCCGATCGCAGATCGAGTGGCATCTCCTCGTCGCGACATGTCTGCGCGTCCCCCGTGTTATGCACGATCACCTGCGAGCGCGGCGGCTGACGACGAGCCCAGGCGGAGAGGCTGATCTCATTGACCGGCACCGAAACGCCGAGGTTCGCCGCGAGGTGATCGACGAACAGGTCGGAGACCCCGAGCTCAGCCGCGATCTCGGCCGAAGGTGTAGACGATCCCTGGAAGCGGGCGTTCACCTCCGTGAAATAGCACTGTCCCTCGTGCACCAGAGCGTCGACCCCGAAGGCGCCCAGGTAGCGCTCCGAGTGCAGCCAGGCGCCGATGACCCGGCCCATTGCGTCGAGCTGCTGCAGAACCGCGTCCCCCAACGCGGCGACCGCGCCGAAGTCGTTGCCGCAGAAGCCGAACGCGCGGTCGGTGCAGGACTCGATTCCGATCAGCTGGACCGACGGAGGATGTAGACGAACCATGCCGTTGCTGAATACGCAGCCGGAGAAGTTGACCGGCACGGCGTTGGCGAGAAATGGGGCCACCGCGACGAAGGCGTCCGCCTGCCGTGGCCAGAGGCGGTCGATCTCCTCCTCCTCGGCGACCAGCGCGATCCCGACCCCGCCGGAGCTGCGACTGACTCTCAGGATCAGCGGTCCCGCGGCGAGCAGTCTCTTCGCTCGCGACCGATGCTCGTCGGCGACGTACTGCCAGCCCGGACCCCGCACGCCGCGAGCATTCAGCGAGCGCTCGACCCAGGGCTTGTGCTCGAACGCCTGCTGGCGGTCCTTGAGCATGCCGGCAATCGTCATCGTGTCGCTCATCGAGAAACCGAGCGCCGAGACCAACGCCGACGGACGGTAGGGGACGACGACGCATCGTCCACTCAGGTCGCGAAGGAGCGATTCACGGAACGCCCCCATCGCCTCGCCAGCGTCGCGATCGATATCGAATCGATCGAGATCCGGACGGACTCCCGATATCCCCTCCAGCGTCACGTTGGCGCTGGCCCCCACCTTGCCGCTGCGCAGCGGTGCAATCACCGAATAGCTCGCCTCCAGCTCGGGGAAGGCGAGCAGGGCCTCGCCGTCCTCTCCCCGGATCCCGAACCACACTAGACGACGACCGTCGAGGGCGTGCCTGACGGCACCTATGGTCATCGCGGCTGAGGTGGTCGCGTTCATCGACCCGATGCTATTCGTGAGCAATCCAAGATGACAAATGCATCTTCCTTGGGATAGTCTGAGGGCGTTCAGAGGGGGGGTGACGCAAGCAAGATGATTCAAGAGGCGGACATCGACGATCTCCAGGTGAACTTCGCCAGGCGCTCCCCCGTCCTGGTGTTCGGTCCCGGGTGTCACCGCGTCCGGTATGACCAGGGGCTCGCCTGGGAAGGAGTGAAAAAGAGAGTCACGGCCGTCTGGCACGAGATCGACCGACCGAATGTGGACGGCCTTCCCAAGCCCGGACACTTCGACGACCACGTCGAGGACGCCCGCGGGTTCCTTCAGCGGTTCTGGCTCTCGAAGCTGAGCGACGAGACCATAGATGAGTACACAAACGGGTTCGCCGATGGTCGGCCTCACGAAAGTCTCAGCATCGCTACCGATGAGCCTCCGGATGACACGGAACCAGAGTGCACCGCCTTGGCCACATCGCTGCTCGGAACTCTCTTCGAGAGCACCCGCTGCCTCGGGTTCGCGCTCAGCTCCGCGTCGTCGCCTGTGACTAGCTGGGAGTCCGTGAGCCACCCCGGTCTCCTTTCATGTAAAGACCCCGAGGACGCGAAGGCCGCCGCGGTCGCCCGCAAGCGTGCCCAAGAGCACCTCGAGCGGGTGGTCGATCTGGCCCGCTATCTCGATCGCCTTCAGCGCGGCGAAACGCTCACCGAGGACGACAAGGGGGTCAGGGACTCCCACGGTCTCCCGGAGCACGTGGGAAAGATTCCCGGTGCACTGAACAGACGGCTGCGAAGAACGAAGATCGAGGCCGTCAGGCACGCGACGAAAGAGCTGCGTGAGCGTCTGGCGAAGGGCGACTCCTCAGCCCAGTTGACCGGTGGCGTCGTGGAGTGGCTCGCTTCGCTTTTCTGGCACGTCGTGGTTGCCCACTCGAAAGTCCCGCCGTCTCAGAGCGAGATCGCCTTCTATCTCAATCTGAGCAAGAACGAACGGCACGACAAGAGCGCCTATCGCCGCTGGCGTCCGGGCGAGGCGGGAGGGCCACTGGGCCCCGAGACGCTGGCCGGTGACATCAGGGGTCTGCTGCAATCTTACGACTGCGGGCTGGAGCCCTGGGACCGGCGGGAGGCGAGCACGCGGATCGAGCTCGCAAGCACCCTCGCGGCCACCTTGGTGCAGATGTGGCGAAGCCGGACAAAAGGGTTCGGCGCGGTGCCGATCGTCGCGCTTGTCACCGATTTCGACCTCGTCTTCGAGCGCTGCGCGCTGGAAGCGATGAAACCGGGGGAAAAGCTCCATCTCGTCGTCCCGGTTTGGAAGACGGAAAACAAGAGTGCTGCGATCGACTGGCTGTTCACGACTCTCAAGCGAGAAAGCGGGACGATCGAGTCCGAGCAGCTAACCGACATCGAGAATTGGCAGTGGTACAAGCGCCCCATCGGTGACTCGGAAGATTTTGAGCTCGAAGGCCCGGTCATCTTCAAGTTGAATGGCTCGCCACTGATCAACCTCGCGCCGGAGCAGTCGCTCTTGGGCAAGGAAGTCGAACAGGTCACTCTCGCCACCGTCTTCACGGAGTTTGAGTCTCTGCAGGCACTCATCTCCTTTGCGGAGATCGATCAGGGCAACAAGAGCATCCATGAGGAAGTGATCACCACTCTCAACTGGAAGGTGCGCAGCTGGATGTTCTTTGGCGACAGTCTCCCCGACTGGCTGCCGAGGCTGAGGCTTCTCTACAGCGCCCGCGACGCCTGGGCCGGCCAAGCCGGCAACGACAAGGTGGTGCACATCGCGGTTGACCGGAAGTTCGACTGGCCCGAGACCTTTCTCCTGGACGAACTGGGTGTGCGACGACTGCCGACCGACTTGGCCACGGTGGCCACCTATAACACAGCGGAGACCGATCCTCGCGACGACGATGCCGACAAGACGGTGGACGGTTTCCTCAACGGCGTCACCAATATCCTGAGCTACATGGCGAAGTAGACATGGGCATCGGCGAGATCAGATGGGAAGGGCCAAAGCCCCTGAAGAGCAGCGGTTCGCTGGTTGGACGCGGACGCGAGCTGCGCGAGCTGTACGACCGCTGCCGCTCCTACGACCTCGTGCTGGTCACCGCGGCCAGCGGCGTCGGCAAGACGTCCTTCATCTCGGTTGGCGCTATCCCCGGGATGGTCGAGAACGGCGTACGGGTGCCGCCGTTGAAGGCTTGGTCGGACATGCTCGACGAACCGGTATTGGCCGAGGGGCCGGACGAAGACAGTCGCGCCGAGATCCTCTATCGGCTTCTGATCGGAGTGGACCCTGCTCCCGACGGGCGTAGCCCCGTCGAGGTCATCGATTCGATGTCCGGGAGGGAGCTGACGGTCGTCTTCATAGATCAGACCGAGGAGCTGCTTCGCTATCAGCGCGCTCTCGGCGTTGCCTTCCTGGAATTGGTCGGGAGGGTGGCACGCGGCTCGGGCGTCCCACACGTGGTGATCGCCCGCTCGGAGTTCCGCGAGCGCCTCAACCCGGTCGAGGTCCGCGGTGCGTCGGTGTGGAATCTGCCCCTCTCGGAAATTTCGGCGGAAGGGGCGCTCCGCTCCATAGTCGAGACCCCTGCCTCTGAGGCGGGCGTGACCGTGGACCCCGACGCGACGGACCTGATCGTCGCCTGGTGGAAGGACGCTCGATCGAATCCTGGGGTCGCCGCCTATGCCCACTCGACGGAGTCGGGAACCCTGGGCGACGTCGGCCTTCTTCACCTGCAGTCGTTGCTGTGGTCGATCAAGGACTGGGCCGTGAAACGTGGACTCGACGACCGCATTACTCGCGCTGACCTGATCGCGTTCGCCGTCGAGACGGTTCCGGAGCTCGACGAATTGAGCCCGGAGAGCGCCGGCGAGCGAATGATCGTCGACGCGATTCTCCGCTACCTCGAGGACACCATCGACAGCGTCACCCGAGATCCCTCGGTCGATGGCAAGCCCCTGCGCTGGGCCAACGGCCCACAGCTCATGCTGTCTCGTATCGGCCCCGCCCTCTCGTCCGCCGGGTACAAGATTCCCCAGACCCTCTCCTCCCTGCTGCCGCTTGCGCTCGGACCGGAGCTCGGATCGGTCGACGCCGAAGCGATGGCGCGCGATCCAGGCGCGGCCATCGAGGCGCCCGACCGTCTGAACGGCGCCGGCATCATGACCGGCGAAAGCGCATCCGAGATCGTCGCCGAGATGCGGAGAGCGCTCGACTCGATTCTCGAGGCGCTCTGCAGGGTCAACGTCCTGCGGCGCTTCAGCGTCCGCGATGACCCGATCTTCGAGCTCGTCCACGACGGTATGGGCGCGCCGCTCAAGCGTTGGGCACGCAAATATCGCGCCGGAGCGCTGGCCACGGTCGGGGTGATCGCGGGCGAACCCGGTGGGCAGATTCGACACAGCATCGATCCCCTGGTCGTGCTCGGCGACGACGGCTCGGTCGCGCCGGCGTGGGGGGCGGTCGAGGTAACCGAGGAAGAGGGGCGGCGGTCCGTGGTCCTCGAGCATCTCGAGTGGGCATCGAATCTCATTGAACATCCGCCGGAGGAGGGTCCGCTGCGGCTCGAAGATGTCGTCTTCAGGAATTGCAACTTCACGGGCGCGGCTTTTGTCGGTTGCGAGCTGCGCCGGGTCCTCTTCGATGGATGCACGATGAAGGGCGTCGTCTTTCTCGGCTGTGGTTTCCAGGACGTTCAGTTCGATGCGGCTGGCACCGACTCCGAATCGATGGAGGGCTTCACCGTAAAGGGTCCGGCCGAGGGCGCCGAGGTGTCCTTCAGGAATCTCGATGGCCCGGCGGTGGGGATGTTCCTATCCGGGCTCGGCGACGGCGTCTGGAGACTCCGCGACTGCGATATCCGACACTTCGTGATGATTCCGGCTGAGGGCGCCGACAACACCGTCCTGGTAAATGAAGGCAGCGAGCTGAAAAAGACCACGATTGACGATCGCGTCGATATCGAGGGTGCCCGACCGGAGTCGTGAGTCACTCGACGCGAGCCGCGAAAAGCTCGTCGGCGGCTCTGCCCTTGGCAGACCCTCCGGTCCAGCAGCACGAGTCCCCGCCCGTTGCGGCTTCTATCCTTGCGGCGCCTGGAATGACCAGGACGTCTGCCTGAAGGGCGTTCCTGATCTGCGGAGGCGTGTTGTCGGCCTTGCTGACGGAGGCGCGCTGCGCCCGCGCCAGCGCCAGGAGATTGGCCGGCTGGGAAAGCGCCTCGGTCACCTTGGCCCACGGTCGGTCGAGCTCTTTCGCCAGGGGAGGACGCTCGAGCAGTGCTTTCAATTTCGCACCGCTCCCTTCCCTGACGTGGACCGGACTCGCCGCCAACGGCGGCCAGGCCGCGAAGCGCCGGACGCGCCGGCCGGTCTCGAGCTCGATGGCCCTGGGGGCCGCGTCGTGCGCTCCCCAGTCGTCGCGCACGGCATCGTCGAGCATCTCGAGGATCTCGGCCGAGGGCGCGCTGCCGGTGAGGTGCGAAACGGCCCGGATCACGCCGCTCAGCTCCGCCGAATAGCAGGCCCATCTTGCCACCTGATCCTCATCGTCTTCGACCTCAGCGGTGAAGGTCGCCGTCAAACCGCTGCCTTTGGGTAGGGGCCATGTCTCGGCCACCGCTTCGAGGTCGGCGGCGGTTAGCAGCGCATCGCGGCCAGAGCTGCGCACCCCGAACTCACCAGCCCCGCCTTCCACCTGCACCTCGGAGCCGGTATCCACCGGCAAGGGCACTCTGAGCAGTCGACCCCCGTCCTCGAAGCAGATCAGCTGTCCGGGAACGTGCCACAAAGTGGCGACGGCGCTCGTCGCGCTCTCAGGCGACCGGACGGGCCGGTGCCGCCGCGACCTGGTCCGGCCGGCGTGCCGCGCGTGCAGAAGCGCCGGGTTGACGTAGACGACGGGTGCCGACGCCCCCTCTGGGATCTTGCCGCGAGCCTCGTGAATCGCCGTCTCCCAGAACTTCAGGGAAAGCGTCTTTTCGTCGCCCGTCGCCTCAGACGCGATGCTCGTCGCGAGTCGGTCCGCGAGACACGCGAGAAAGGGATTCATGCGATCGAGCATGACCCGCTTCCCCTGGAAGCCAATGACGAGCGGCACCCCCGTTCGGGCGACCTCGAGCGCGACGGATGCCTGTCTCTCTCCCTGGCCCGACATCGCGGAGCCGCACATGGCCAGCGCCACAGCGTAGGGGCCGCCGGGCGCGAGTTTCGCCAATGAGCGTCCGTCCAGTCGCGCTTCATTGCCCGCGTCGGCGCCGAGGTGCCCCTCGCCGTGGCCGCACACGGCGACGAGGTCGGCGAGATCGACGCGCTGCTGCAGCTCGTCGCTCCCCGAGGAGAACTCGACTGGCTCGACCGCGCCGTTCGTGCCGTCCAGGGGTTCGAGGCTCTTCAGCGCCGGCTTCACGAGCACTTCGTCGCGAGCCCCTCCGGCCGGGGAGAGGAGCAGGGTTCGAAACCAGCCCGGATCGCGCGTCGCCAGGCTGGGATTGAGATCCGCGTCACGTCTCAGCCGATCGGCGACCCGTATCACCGAAACGCGATTTCCCGGTGTGGCGACGAGAGGCAGGGCCCCGTCGTCGACTGGCCACCCGAACGCCTCGACCGGTAGTCGCGCCGAATGGTGATCGAGAGCGCGGAAGACGATCCGCGTGCCCTCCGGCGGGTCCGTCACGAGAATCTCGGCGAGGGGCTCGGGCCCGACCGCGTTCTCCACGGCCTTGCCGATCGCCTTGGTCCACTGGACGGTCGCGTGGCCGTCCGGGATTCGCTCCGGGTCGGCCTCCCACGCCGCCTCGCGGCCGCCCAGCCAGCTCGCAACCGCGTCGTTGAAGCGATCGGAGTCCCCGACGTCCCATGCCGCCGCGCCCATTGCCAGCGCCTCGATCGCAACCCGTCCGTCGCGCAGAGACACTTGCTCCACGTCCATCCGAAGCGTCAGGCCGTCGAACCAGGTCGTGCAT
>Ga0187776_10001700_pt1 | contig 11107 bp, 2 predicted proteins | sample 0216_BV02_MP12_2_FD_132426 | JGI IMG/M metagenome (GOLD analysis project Ga0187776, IMG submission 132426) | Tropical peat soil microbial communities from peatlands in Department of Meta, Colombia - 0216_BV02_MP12_20_MG | ecosystem: Environmental > Terrestrial > Soil > Wetlands > Peat | place...
AACCATCCGGGATGCCATCAGGAGCGACACTACCGGCAGTCTCTCCGTTGACCCCAAGGCCACTTGCCGCAAAGCAAGCTGCGTTGTTTCCCGCACTGTCGGAGATCGGCGCACCGAAGCTGTTCGTCGGGAAGTCAAAGAACGGCACATCGGATGCAGGTATCGGGCCCGCGGCCGGGCTCCCTGCTTTCTTGCAAGACCCCGGAATGACCGCCGCGTCCGGGAAGGTATTGACACCACCCACGACGGTAGGCGCCGACGAGGTGAAGTCAAATTCCTGCGGATTCGTGAAGATGTCCGAGCTCTTGCTCGGGTTGGTAATCGAGAACTGCTGAGCGATGCCGGCGTTTGCCGCTTCCGGCGCGATTCCGCCCGTGTCCTCGACGATCCTTCGTAGGCTTCGGTGCATGTATCTCGCGGTGAGAACGATGCCGTGCGAGAACTCATGCTCGAAACCCATCACGTATTCGTCCTCATAGGTCAGCCTGGTCCCATGGTGAATGGATTCCGTGCTGTTGAGCGAGCCGAACACCGTTGGGAAAGGCGAACCCGCCGCCAGGTTCAGTGTATGGGCACTATCCACGATGGGAGTCACCGTGCCGAATGAATTGATGTTTGCGATTCGGTTTCCGGTGCCATCCACGTGGAAATCAGGAACCAGCGCCAAGCTGAACAGGTCGGTCTCGTTCGTCAAGTTACGCTCCGCAAGGTCGAGAGGGAGGTTGTAGTTGTAACGACCGAAGCTGAACCAGAACTTGTTCTTGCGGTCACCGAACGGATCCACTGTCACACCAAGAGCAGGGGACCAGTTGTCAGTGAACGTGTAGTTGGCCGACTCACCGACCACGCGCTCCTGTTGCCAGCGAAGGCCAGCGTTGAGAGTTACATACTTATTGATTGTCCAGCTGTCATTAACGTAGCCCGAATGGTTTCTGCCGGTTGTGGAGAATTGCTTAAACCCATCTGGACCGACGTGGAACTCCCCGCGGACCAACTCCAGCGCCACGGGCTGTTGTGTGGCGAAACCCGGAACGGTCATTAGCGCGCAGACCGGGGTGGCACCGCCGGTCGGGCAACCAGGCACAATGGCGAAGTTCCACTCGTAGTTAGAGAGGGTGCCGTCCCAAGGGCAACCACCTGCTCCCTGAACAGCGATACCGGTGCACTGTGAGCTGTTGAGTGCGCCGTCCTGGTTGAGATCAGGAACTGAAATCGCCGGACCTGAGAAGGTTCGCTCGCCCTTGTAGAACGGACGATTGTAGCTATAGCCGGTGTCAAAAGCGTGCTGGCCCCAGAAGTTGACGATCTTCGTTGTGTTGATATGGGCGCCGTAGCTTTCGTCATCGGTATTTTCCACGAACCCCCTGCCCACGGAAACAAACTGCCCTTCTTGGATACCAGGAGCAATCCCCGAGCCACCTGGAGGCCCAACAAGGGTCTGGGTCAGATCAATAATCTCAGAAACAGTGCCATCGTAGCCGTTCTCAGTGAACTTGCTGTGCTGCCAGGTGGCATCAAGGTTGAGGATCCAGGTCGGAGACAGCGTGGCATTGTAGCGTGCCACAACGTCGCGGTTTCCGAAATTCAACTTGCTGAAGCCAGTGGTGTTCGGAAAACCTGTAATTCCTTCTACCAAGCGCCTCCAAGGGAATTGGTTGGTATTCGTGGGATCGCCGAACACCGACCCTTCAATCGTGTTCTTGTCGTTTAGCTTGAAGGTCAGCTTTGCAGCATAGTTAAGGCTCAGTTGCCGCCCCTGGAGCGCACCGAGCGCACTGTTGCCTTCGAGAGGCGGAGAAATCGCCAGGGTATCGACTCTTGATGGATCAAACGAACCAAAGAAGAAAAGTTTGTCTTTCAGCCCCGGAACAGGCCCGCCCAGTTCGCCGGAAACATCAAAGTTGGCCTGGTGTAGGAACTTGCCGAAGGGATTTGCCAGATTAAAGTCATCGACATTCAGCCGCTGGGCCTCGAACTGATTCGGCTGTCCATACCCAGCGAGCGCGCCGTGATAGTGGTTGCCCCCGGACTTGGTTACGATCTGGACCACCCCGCCCGTTGCGCCGCCATACTGCGGCTGAATGCTGCCGGTCTTCACCTGGACTTCCTTGATGAACGTGAGGTTGATCCCCGTGCCGACTGAGCCGTACACGCGGGAATAGAGGCCCAATCCGCCGAAGGCTGTGTCGGTGATGCTGACGCCGTCTGCGACGTACAAGTTCTCAAGGCCCGTGGCGCCGCCAATCGAAGGATTCGAAGCGCCGGTGCCGCCGCCGCTCACAACGCCAGGAGCCAGATAGAACAGGCCGGCAACGCCGCGTTGGACGGGGAGCTTCTGATAAAAGTCGTCGTTGAGGTTTGTGGCAACGGCAGTGGACGTGGTGTCCACTGATACGGCCGAAGCCACAACTTCAACTGTTGATGTGACGCTACCAGGCTCCAACTGAACGCGGATGGCCGAGGTCCGTCCGACGTTAATGAGCACGTCGGGCACTTCGGTTGTCCGGAAGCCCTTCATCTCGATCCTGACCTTGTAGGTCCCGGGGATCAGGTCCTGGTAGATGAACGTGCCTTGCCCGTTCGTCACCTGGGACTGACTGCCCTGCGGACCAGTTAGTGTGGTCTCTGCGCCGACGATCGCGCCGCCGGTGGAGTCAACCACAGTGCCGTTTAAAGAGCCCTTGGCTGCTGATTCTTGTGCCGCGACGCATGGCGCAAGGGCTACCAAAACGGCGAGGAATACAATTCCGAGCACCCACGCCTTTTTCATCTTCATTAAAGACACCTCTCGCATTCGATTTTGGGAGGCCCCGACTTCGCTCGATGCGCCTTCGAGCGGGTGTTCCAGAAAAACAAGAAAGCCCGCAAGTCGGGGACGCCTCGGGGGTGTCAATGCAAACGCGTCCCCACAATCGCCGCGGGAGCGAGCTAAATTGGTCTAACTGGGACGTATCGCAACAAGGGCAGTGCAGCGAGTTGCTTCTCAAAAATGCCGCAAGGAGTTAGAAGCGCGGGTTTGTCCCGTAGGGCTTCCAAAGGCTTTTGTCTCCATCGGGTCATCCGCTTTCTTGTAGGAAATTGTGAACTTCGAAATACGTCGGCTAATCGGATGCAAAATCGCGCTTGCAATAGTCCTCTCGACCAAATCAGGGCAACTACAGTCAGAGATACGCGGGTGAAGAATCTTTGGACTGGTTCCAACCCAAAGTTTCGGTTTCGGCGTCTAACGAAGCAAAGAGACTTCAATGCGAATCGAGCTTGAGAACGAGCCGGGCCGTGGGGCCGGTACGGGGGCTGTGTAAGGAACCGGCAAAAGCTGAAAAGTAGTTGCAGCTGCTGTCGATTTCGCAGCTCTTCATTCGATATACAGCAGGGGCGAGAGCACTGCGGTCTCTGGCGCGAGAAGGCAAATCATGAATCGCCAATACACAACCAACATTTCAGAAAAAGCCCGGTTCGAGGACTTTGAAGTTGATCTTCGAGCCGCCGAGGTCCGCCAGAATGGCCACAGAATCAAATTGCAGGAGAAATCATTTCAGATTCTGAGCTTGCTACTGGAAAGAGCGGGAGACATTGTCACCCGGGAAGAGTTGAAACAACGGTTGTGGCCCATGGACCCGCTCATCCATTTCGAAAACAACCTGAACACGAATCTCAATCGGCTTCGGCGAACGCTGGGCGACTCCGCGAACGAGCAAAAATTCATCAGGACAATTCCACGCCAGGGCTACCGTTTCTGCCCTGCCGTAACCTGGATCGACGATAACGGCCGCGTGCCCACGGCGCGGCTTGAACCGTCTGCCTCCTTGATCGGAGGCAACGGAATGACAAAGTCGCCTTCGCGGCAGGCGCCAGTTTTCCCCGCCCATCCCTGGCTTGGACTGACGCTGGCGTTCGTCGTGATACTGGCTCTGGGCGGATTCGCATACCAACAGTGGCTCAGGCATTCAGCGCAAGCAAGCGGCGGCCGACAACGCGACACAATTCTGGTGACTCCCTTCGAAGACCTAAGCGGAGATCCAAGCCAGCAATATTTGAGCGATGGGCTGACGGCGGAGATGATTACCCGGCTGGGTGCAATTTCTCCGGAACATCTGAGCGCGATCGCGCGAAGCACGTCCATGCAATACAAGGGCGCACACAAACCGGTAGAGGAAATGGCGCGGGAAACGCATGCGGATTATGTGCTGGAAGGAAGTTTTCAACGGCAAGGCGATCACGTCCGAATTACCGCGGAGCTTTTCCGCGCCCGCGACCATGGAAGCATTTGGACGAAAGCATACGACCGCAAGGCAGAGGACCTGCTCACCATTCAACGGGAAGTTGCCGACCGCATCGCGGAATCGCTTTCGCTCGAGGTGTTGAAGCCCGGAGGACGAATCTCGACGGCGACACATACTGTGAATCCGGAAGCCTATGATGCGTACCTCAAGGGCCTGCTGCAGCTGAACGTCCGCTCGCGTGAAGATATTCGTAAAAGTATTGCGAGCTTAGAGCTGGCGTCTCGAGGGGATGCTCAGTTCGCGCCCGCTTACGCAGCCCTGGCCGGTGCCTACAATATGTCTGCCGCTTGGGGTTATCTGAGTCCTAGCGAAGGGTATCGAAAAGCCAAGTCGGCTGCTCAAAAGGCACTCGCTATCGACAACACGCTGGCCGACGCGCACCTAGCGAATGCCGAGGTTTTGCACGAGTACGAATGGGACTGGGCGGGAGCGGAACAAGAGTACATCTGGGGTCTGGAACTCAACCCCAGTTCGGCTATGGGGCACGTTATGTATGCCAATTATTTGACGGACGGAGGGCGGTATCCAGAGGCGCTCGCGGAAATCCGCCGGGCGCAGGAGTTGGATCCATCCTCTCTGCTCACGCATTCAATGCTTTGTTTCGTGCACCTCCGCGCCCGTGAATATGACGCGGGAATCCAGGAGTGCACAGAGGACCTCGAACTGGATCCGCAGTTTTGGCCGGCGCATGTTTGGCTGGCGTACATGTACACATACACCAAGCGCTATAAGGAGTCCGTCGCGGAATTCAGAAGGGCCTTCGAGTCATCCGGAAACGAAAGCAGTATTCTTCCCTCGCTGGCGATGGCAGAGGGCCTCGATGGCAACACGGAGGAGGCAAAAAAACTCCTCGGCGAGATAAGAGCGGGCGCGAAGCAGGCCTACGTTGCGCCTTATGACCTCGCCGACGTGTACATCGGCCTAGGGGATAAGGAGCAAGCGCTGGCCATGCTGGCAAAATCCATGGACGCGCACGACGCTGAGTTGGTGTTCCTCGCAACCGCTCCAGAATTCGATGGCCTGCATGATGATCCGCGATTCCAGGCGATCATCAAGCGCATCGGTTTTCCGGAGTCTGCAATCCGGCTGCCGTCACCGCCAAACTCGGAAATGCAAAGCTCGTCTTCTGTTCGTTAATCGCCGTGCCCGTAACCTGCAGCCTTTCGACTGTGCACTTTTACGATTGTGAAGCAGGGCAAACCTGCACTACAACCTGCAAATACAAGTTGGGTAATAACCTGACAAAACACTTCCCCCCGAGAGACTGCGCTCAGGAAGCTCGAATCCCTCAGCATCGGCCAAGCGTTAGAGGCAGTCAAAGCCTACCCCAAAGAGAAGGTCAAACTATGGGATTGGGACGAGGAAGTTGAACTGATCGGCGTAGCAAAAGTCGTCTTCCAACCCTCCTGAGTTCGCTGGGCGATTTTCTCCTTCCTCGGCACACCAAAGCAAAATCCTCGAACTCCGGCAGTTTGCCCGCACCGAAAAACATCTGTTTTGTGACAGTCGCGAGCGTGAAAAGACCCGCCTGCAAACACGCGGCTTACAGGCAGGCTTTCTCGGAGGATTTATGAAAGGCTACGGGCCGCTTGATAGACTTTGCCGATGCTGACGCCTAGCTTGCGGGTTACTGCGGGCCAGGACAGGCTGGACGCGCGCAGACGGGCCACGTGAGCGGCATCGACGGCGACCCGTGACCTACCGAGCCGTTTCCCTTTAGGTCGTGCGAGGCATTCTTCGCTGCAATTGCCATATCTGCGCGCTCGAACGCCATCTCTTCGTTCCACTCTGAACCTTGAACTTATGTGAGGGAGTAGAAGACGTTCACAATGACGGAGCACCAACGCCACTAGAAAAGCCCTGGCGCTTTCTCGGATGAATCGAAGACCATAATTCTGATCCCCTGCTCAGAAACAAAAGACTTTTGCGCTTGCTCAATGCGTCGGCGCAACGCCACCCGCTCTTTTTTGGGGCTGGACCGCAGAAAGCATAGTGGTGGTCGAGCAAGAAGTTGTGCCCAACTTTGTGCCTACTCTGTAACTAGCCCCAGTGAGCTAGGAAGGCCTGGAGAGAGGACAAGGCCAGTAGAATCATGGCAGTCTGTCATATTCAGCCATTTGCCGCACACTGCAGCTAACTTGTTGATTCTTTGTGCGAGCAATCTTCGGGACCAGGAGGTCGGTGGTTCAAATCCACTCGCCCCGACCATTCCATTCAATAATTCCTCGCGAGTTCCAGGTTTTTGATCCGCCTCACAGTGGACAAATTGCAGAGCGTGAAATCCGCTTCGCCTGGTGCTCGGGTTTGTGCGAGGTCGCCTCACATCAACATCCTGCAGTTGCTGGCGGGCGGCGAGCCACCGCGGAGGCCCCGGCGTGCCCGCGGGACCGGCGGCGGGGTGTCTGAGGGGCCGCGGCCGACAAAATGGTCGCAAAGTAGTACTCCCCCGGGGGTGGCTTTTTGTTGCGATTAGAAAGTACCCCTGTCGTTTGTTTTGTAAGGGTTACGGTGATTTCTGTTTCCGGAGTGTTGCGATTAGAATCGCAAGGACGGGTGACCGGTGCTAACTGACTGGTAAAATTTGGTGAAGCAAACACAAGGGATAGCGTTGAGAGGCAGAAAGGCACGGATGCGGAAATTGGGGCAGGGAGCGAGCCGGGGGGATCGAATCTTCTGGAAAAATTGCGAGGCTTGCGCGCGTGAAACATGAGCATTGGTAGCACGGAATCAAGCGCGGCGAAGTACAGAATCAGTACAGAGCGAGGATGGATTTGCTCCAGTTGTAGTACCCCTGTCCGTTCGTACAGGTGGCGGGCTGAGATGCAGCCGAGCAGTGCGGACGGAGAAGCGGAATTTCATATTTCAGATTTGAAATTTCAGAGAAAGAAAACGTCATAGGCGGCCCAGCCTTCGCAAAAACGGCGAAGCCTGGGGCATCCGCCTTTCCGGCACCATCAGCCGGAACGTAAGGTGCGCGCCGCCGAGGCTTCGGCGGACATGCCCGCCAATTCGAAGGCAAAGATAAAACCAAGATCAAAAGCAACCACGAGATGAATTGCCCAAGTGGGACCATCAGCGGCGCGGCGAAGTCAAAATATTGAAAGTAGGGACGCAAATGGATATGCCGCCCGCCGTGGGCGATGGTGCTCATGTCAAGGACCGATTCCGGGCAGGCGGCACGGTATCGGGGAAGCGACTGCCGACCGTAGCCCGATGACGGGGCGGTAAAGGAGTGGCAATTAACCTCGGGGATCTAGCCAACGAGCAGTCCTACGGAATTTTTGCGGAGGACAAGTCACGCGATCAGGGCCGGTGCCTGGCGGACAATGATATATATGAGGTTGAGCGAAGAAGCGCATGCGATCGTCAAGTCCTAGGCCCGGACGGAATTTTTGCGTGCCACAGGATGGGGGATTTCGCCAGGGCCGAAATTCCCTCATGACATGCCAACGTGTGGATAACTCTGAAACGATTTGCCCCCCAGATGCACCACTCTCAAGACGCGGCATTTGGAGCACTGGGCAAGCCGCTGTCTCCGAACACGTGGGGTCATCGAAAGTGCCACGCCGAGGGACCGGCCCGGCGATGGAATGTGGCCCGCCATGCATTTTCCCCTCAGATGATCTGACCTTTGCTTCGTGATGGAGGGTCAACTGAATGGAAATACTGAGCCCAAAAATACAAGCGCAATTCCGCACTGGATCAAGCTTTTCGAATGCAGTAAGAATCAGGCGGTAGGCAACTCGAGCGATTAAGGCACTATTCGCGCTGATTGTTCTTCCCATGACAAAAGGGGAAAGAATATGCAGAGTTCGCCCCCACGGAATGTGGATCTTCAAGCGCTGACAAGAATCGTCGGCGGCGCGCCTGCTCTACTGCGGGCCATCGAGCAAGTCCCGGTGGTGTCACGCAGCGAAGCGGCCGTTCTGATCAGCGGCGAGACGGGCACGGGGAAGGAGTTGGTTGCCGGCGCAATTCATTCCATGAGCCCACGGAGTGCGGGCCCGTTCATCACCGTCAACTGCGGTTCCTTCGCGGACACGCTACTTGAGGATGAATTTTTTGGACATGAACGCGGGGCCTTTACCAGCGCGAATTGGGTCAGAACCGGCGTCATTGCCGAGGCGGATTTTGGGACCTTGTTCCTGGATGAAGTAGACACGCTGCCTCCCAAGGCGCAAGTGGCCTTGCTGCGCGTCCTGCAGGACAAGAAATATCGCGCCGTCGGCTCGAGTGAAGAACACGTGGCGAATGTGCGCTTTTTGGCGGCCACGAATGCTCCCCTCGATCAATTGGTGCGATCCGGAAAATTCCGCGCTGACCTGTTCTACCGCCTGTGCGTTTTTTCCATTCACTTGCCTCCGCTCCGCGAACGCAAAGAAGATATTCCATTGCTGGCAGCGCATTTCCTGGAAAAACATTCACCATTGGAGCGCGGCCCGGTCCGACTGACGGCAGAGGCGCAAGCAATGTTGCTGTCTCAGGATTGGCCGGGAAATGTGCGCGAGCTCGAGAACACCATCATTCGGGGGATCTACCTGAGCCACGGGGATTCCCTGGATCCGAGCAACTTGGCGCTCACTCCGTCGCTGGACCAGACGGCGTCACCGGTACCCAGCACAGGGAATGGCCAGCGATCCTTCAAGTCTCTAAAACAGGAAGCCATTGATTCGTTCGAAAGGCAGTACCTAGTTCGCTTGTTACGTGAAAATGCGGGAAATGTAACGCGCGCGGCGATTGCGGCGGGGAAGGAGCGCCGCGATTTCGGCAAATTATTGAACAAGCACCGATTGGACCCCAAGAATTTTCGCGCACATCTGATCTCCTCGCTCCCTTAAGATCTCAGGGGTCAAACTTCTTCATGCCGCGTCAAGATCTCCACATCTGCCGCGGCAGTTTTCACCCGCCAGAATAACCAACTGATCGCAAAGATTTTGTGTCGCTCACGCCCTTTGTCGCGGACATGCCAGCGGGTATTGGAATACCCGCTTCAAGGGAGGCCCATGCGCGAAAGACTCAGCCAAGCCTTTGTGCATCAACGCGGGGCGGCGTCACTGACATTCGGTCCAGCGATTGCATGCCCAGGCCAGCGGGGACAACCATTCGGCTACGTGCGTTGACCACGGTGTGGCGCCCATCGGGAAATCGCGCTTCTATGCATATGGAATTTGATTCGCCGGTTCCCTGCTTTTCCGGTGCAGCGCTGACGGCCAGCTCAAGAAGCTTTCAGAGGAGCGAGCAGATGGAAAGGGAGGATTCCTGATGCCAGTTCAACCGACCTACCCGGGCGTTTACATTGAAGAGATACCAAGTGGAGTTCGGACCATCACGGGGGTGGCCACTTCCATCACTGCTTTTCTGGGCCGAGCACCACGAGGCCCTGTCAGTGAGCCCACCATCATCAACAGCTTCGGGGATTTTGAGCGTCAGTTCGGGGGGTTGCTAGCCGCCTATCCCATGAGCTATGCGGTGCGCGACTTTTTCTTGAATGGCGGCGCGCAGGGAATCATTGTCCGGCTGGCCAACGGTGCAGCGGCGGCGACTATCGACCTGAAGACCGGAGGGGCCGCGCCGAATGACGTGCTTCATCTGGTGGCGGCAAGCGCGGGTACCTGGGGAAACAACCTGACGGTCAATGTTGACACAAAAAACACCAAGGATCCGAAGAATGCGAATCTGTTCAACTTGGCCATCACCGAGGTTGATCCGGTCACTAAGAAGGTGTTGAGTTCAGAAGTCTTCTTGAACGTGACGATCCTCCCATCTGATCCTCTGTTCCTGCCCCGCGTATTGGAAGACGGTTCCTCGCTGGTCGCAGTCCTGAAGGATGTCAATGGAGCGTGGGTGTTCCCCAATGTTCCTCCGAGTGACACAAACAACACTCCGGTGCAGGCCAACGCCGGCTCAGGCGGCGATGGCGGAGCTCTGGGAGACAGCGACTACAACGGGGACCCCGCGCAAAAAACAGGCGTGTTCGCGCTGGAAAAAGCGGATCTCTTCAACATCCTGTGTATCCCTCCCGATACTCGATCGGGTGACATCTCCCCGAGCGTGTATCAAGGCGCCATGAGTTACTGCTTCAAACGCCGCGCCATGTTGCTGGTGGATCCGCCAGCGGCATGGGGAAAAGTGAAGGAAACCGCTGCGGCCAAAGCCATTGCCGGCCTCCCGGCTCTGGGATTGACCGGAGAGCCATCGCGAAATGCCGCCTTGTATTTCCCGCGGGTTCTCGAAAGTGACCCAAACCACAACGGCCAGACCGACACATTTGTATCCTGCGGAATTCTTGCCGGGCAATACGCGGCCACGGACGCGTCCCGGGGGGTGTGGAAGGCGCCCGCCGGCCTGGACGCGGCGCTGCTGGGCATCCAAGGCTTGCAAGTAAATCTGACCGATGCTGAAAACGGCCAGTTGAATCCTCTGGGCATCAATTGCCTGCGCGATTTCAAGATTAACGGCAGGGTTGTATGGGGATCGCGGACGTTGCGTGGCGCCGATGCCCTGGCGGATGACTACAAGTATGTGCCGGTGCGAAGAACGGCGCTCTTCATTGAGGAGAGTTTGTATCGCGGCACGCAGTGGGTGGTGTTCGAACCGAATGATGAACCGCTGTGGGCGGAGATTCGGCTGAATGTCGGCGCCTTCATGCACAACCTGTTCCGCCTGGGAGCATTTCAAGGCAAGACGCCCCAGGAAGCCTACTTCGTGAAGTGCGACAAGGAATCCACGACACAGAACGACATCAATCTGGGGATCGTCAACATTGTCGTGGGATTTGCTCCGCTGAAACCGGCTGAGTTTGTGGTGATCCAGATCCAGCAAAT
>Ga0187776_10001701_pt1 | contig 11103 bp, 9 predicted proteins | sample 0216_BV02_MP12_2_FD_132426 | JGI IMG/M metagenome (GOLD analysis project Ga0187776, IMG submission 132426) | Tropical peat soil microbial communities from peatlands in Department of Meta, Colombia - 0216_BV02_MP12_20_MG | ecosystem: Environmental > Terrestrial > Soil > Wetlands > Peat | place...
CCTCGAATTCGCGTGGAGCGGCGGCGACACCAAGCGCCTGCATCTCGGGCGCGCGGCGCAGCTCGGGCTCGAGAGCGCGCTTCTCGCCCGCCGCGGGGTCCGCGGCCCCGCCACGGTGCTCGAGGGCCGATACGGATACTTCAACGCGTTCTCGACACCACCCCGGCTCGAGAGGCTCGTGGACGGCCTCGGCACCGCGTGGGCGATCGAGCCTCCGTCGCTCAAGTCCTACGCGACGCACGTCACGCAGCAGGCGGTGGTCCAGGCGATCCAGGAGCTCAAGCGCGAGCATGCGCTCGAGCCGCGAGCGATCACGCGCGTCGTGATCACCGGCGCGCCCCGGATCATGGAGGCCCGCCACGCCGCCCGCGAGCCGCATGACGTGCTGGGCGGCCAGTACAGCCTGCCCTTCACCGCCGCGGTCGCGCTGACCCGCGACATGTCCGACCCGCTCGTCTACGACGCCGAAGCCGTCGCGGATCCGATCGTGCGCGACCTGGCGCGCCGGATCGAGCTGGTTCCGCTGGAGACGGTCGCGCACGAGGCGCCGGGATTCTGGCCGGCCGAGGTCGTCGTCGAGTGCGGAGGCCGGCGCCACGCCCGTCCCACGCGCCCGCACAAAGGGTCGCCCGCCGATCCCTTCACCTGGGAGGAAGCCGTCGAGAAGTTCCGGCGCTACGCGGCCTCGGTGCTCGACGCGCCCGGCGTTACGGCCATCGTCGCCGCCACGGCCGGCCTCGAGCGCGCGCGCGACGTGGGCGACCTCGCGCGGCTCCTGGCGACCGCCTGACGCGGGCTCAGCCCTGCGCCAGGCCGAGGTCGGAGCGATCCTCCTCGTCGTCGCCGTTGCGGAGCAGATCGAGCAGCCGAGGCTCCGCCGATACGACGATGCCGGTGGCGCCGGCCGCCGCGTATTCGCGACGGAGTCGGCACCAGGCCTCGCGGTCGTCCGGCATCTTGATCGCGGCCCACCGCTCGAAGGGCGCCGGGAGCTTCTCGCGCTCGCGGAGCTCGGTGACGGGCGCGATGCTCGTCCGGAACTGCTCCGGCGACTCGCCGAGGCCGACCACCCCGTCGGCGCGGCCGGCGAGGGAGACGCTCGACGGCTCGAGGATCACGCCGCACTGCGAGCGGCGCGCGAGCGCGATCACGCCATCGACCTGGGCGGGCCCGCCGGCGACCGCGAGCACCACCCGGCCGCGGGACAGTCGGCTCAACGTCGCGATCTTCGCGCCGAGATCGCGCGATGCGCCGAGCTCCGCGCTGGAGACGGGCGCCACGAGACGGATGCGGCCGGTGATCGTCGCCATGCCCGCCAGCAGCAGCCAGGGGTCATAGCCCTCGTCGTCGAGCCAGAGCGAGTCGGCACCCGCGGACTCGAGGGCCCGCGCATCGGCCAGATAGTCCCCGGAGTCCTCGAACTGCCGGGGGAGCCGCACGCCGATCTTCACCACCGGCTCGACCCTCGCTCGCTACATCTGCGCGCCGAACACCACGACGATGCGCAGCGCGAGCCCGCCGACCAGCGTCAGCACGGCCGCCAGCATGGCCGGCGCGCGCCGCCGGGTGGAGAAGTGCAGAGCCAGCGGCACCAGCAGACCGATCAGCACGACGGCCCAGAGCGCCATCCAGCGTGGCTCGAGGAAGCGCGAGCCGAGCGCGCCGAGGCTCAGGAAGAAGACCACGAGCAGCGCCAGCTCCAGGATCGTGAAGTAGCCGTCCGCGCGCGTGAGCTTGGCCTCGGCGCTCGCCTCGTGGCGGCCCAGACGCGCCACCAGGCTCAGCAGGGCGGCCGCCACGCTCAGGCCCGAGGCGAGGAAGAGCGCGCCGAGGGCCCAGGTGTCGCTCCAGATCGGCTGATTGCTCACGCTGAGCAGGATTCCGGTGTAGCCGGCCAGGAACAGCCCGAAGAAGGCGCCGACGATCACGAACGCGCGACCGAGACCGCCCTGCAGCAGCGACGGCTGCGGGCCCCGCAGGGTCGCCAGCGCCTCCAGGAACGACACGAGGGCGAAGATGCCGAAGATCAGGAGGACCCAGACGCCGACGGACATCGGCGACCAGTACTTGAAGTTGAGGGTGGAGGTGCGGCTGTCGATCATCATGTGCCAGAACCGCAGCGGCCGCCCGAGATCGAGCGTCAACAAGATCGGGCAGATGACGAGGACCGGCAGGCTCAGCAGGAAGGCGAGCCGCGAGAGGGGCGCGTCTTGCTCGTCGCCCACCAGTCGCAAGATCGCGCCGAGGGCGTAGAGGCCGCCGGCGATGCCGCCCAGGAAGAAATACCAGACGATGTACCACTCCCACTGCGGCGGCGCGGCGAAGTGCTGGACCATGGCCCTACTCCTTCCCGCCGCGCTCGCGGAACGCGAAGACGGCCCCCACGACGCCCAGGACCGCCGTCACCAGCGAGCCGAGGTAGCCGAGCGCGTTGTTCCGGCTCGGGAGCACCGCGCTCTCGGTGTTGGGGAGCCCGTAGGCCTCGGGCTTGTCGGTCAGGAGAAACAGCGCGTGCAGGCCACCGTACTCCTTGTCGCCGTAGAGCCGCGCCTCGGACATCCCCTGCCCGCGCAGCTGGTTCAGCCGCGCGCCGGCGATCTCGCGCATGGTGCCGAGCTCGCCGAACTTGATCGACTCGGTCGGGCACGCCTTGGCGCAGGCCGGCGCCAGGTTGGCCTGCAGCCGGTCGTAGCAGAAGGTGCACTTGCGCGCCAGGCCGCTCGCCTCGTCGAAGCCGATCACGTGATACGGGCAGGCCGCGATGCAGTCGCGGCAGCCGTTGCACACGCTCGGCTGGATGTAGACGGTATCGAACTCGGTCCGGACGATCGCGTTGGTCGGGCACACCTCCATGCAGCTCGCCAGCGCGCAGTGCTTGCAGACGTCGCTCATCATGTTCCAGGCGACGCCACCCTTGGCCGCGGTCCGCTCGTGGAACTGGACGTGGCGCCAGTTCTGCTCGTCGAGCTGACCGGTGTTGTCGTAGCCGTCGCCGAACGCCGGCGCGTGCCCGGGGAGCTGGTTCCACTCCTTGCACGCGACCTCGCAGGCCTTGCAGCCGATACAGAGCGTCGTGTCGGTAAAGAAGCCGACCGTTCGCGCCATTGCGATTCTCCTATCCGATCGCCATCAGATTGGGCACGATCTTGGCGTAGCCGCGCTCCTTGACGTCGAGATCGAGCGGGAGCGCGACGAGCTCGTCGACAACGGGCACGGCCTCCGCGTCGCGGCGCAGATCGATCGTGATCAGGTAGCGCCGGCACGTGTCGCACGCGTCGGCGCGCAGATGCGGAAAGCGCTCGCCGGCGTCGGCAAAGATCGGGAGCTTGTTCGTGGTCTCCTCGCCGCAGCCGGCGCAGGTCATCCGCTGATGAACCCAGCTCTCACCGCAGCGACTGCAGAGCAGCATGCGCGGCCCGCTGACCAGCGTCTCTCCCGCATCGGTGAAATACGAGAGCTGCGGCCGGCCGCCGCAGCGAGGACAGTCGCGCTCACCGCCCCGGCCCACGCAGGCGGCGCCGGCCGCGGGCCCCAGCGCCTCGAGCACGGGCGCGACCGCGGCCCGCGCCAGGTATTCGTCGACCGGCGTCTGGGCCTCGCCGGCGAGCCACCGCCTGACGAACCCCGCCGGATCGGCTCCCCGCAGCCGCTCGCCGACCGCAGCCGCCAGCGCCGGAGGCCCGGCCGCCGCCGTCGCCTCGGCCACGTCGTGGACGATGCGCCCGCCGTATGTCGCGACGCCGGCCGGGTCGAGCCGGTCGTCCCGCGCCCGCAGGAATGCGGGCTCCTGCACGTCGAGCAGCGCCTCGTAGAGCCGCAGCAGGTCACGGGCGAACGTGTAGCGCTCGCGAAGCTGACGGGCCCGGCGCCTCCGCTGGGCCCAGGCCTCCGTGGCGTGCGACGCGACGGCAAGCTCCTCCTTCATCCGATCTTCTCGATGTTCACCAGAAACGCCTTGAACTCCGGGGTCCGCGAGTTGGCGTCGCCCACGAACGGCGTCAGCGCGTTGGCGAGCCAGTTGGCGCCCTTGGTCGGGTCCAGGTCGGCGGGAATACCGACGAAGCCCCAGTGGATCGGGATGCCGATGTGATAGACCTTCTTGCCGTTGACCTCGAGCCCGCCCAGGCGCCGGGTCACGACCGCCAGCACCTCGAGCTTGCCCCGCTTGGACGACACGCGCACGCGGTCGCCGTTCTTGATGCCCTTTTCCTTCGCGAGCTCTTCGGGCACCTCGACGAACGGCTTGGGCTGCAGGCCGACCAGCGCCGGCACGTGCTGCGTGACGTAGTGCTCGTGCTCGGTCAGCCGATAGCTGGTCGCGATGTACGGAAAGTCCTTGGCGGTGCCGAAGCGGCTCTCGCGACCGGCCGCCTTGTCGTACAGAAACGCCACCGGCGACTCCGACTGCTTGGGATGCAGCGGGTTCTCGACCACCGATTCGATCGGCTCGTAGTGCTCGGGAAACGGCCCGTCGAGCATCGAGTTCGAGAACAGCCGCCCCACGCCCTCGCCGTTCATGATGAACGGCCCCCACCGCTTGGGATCCTTGGGATCCATGGTCGGCGGATAGTCGGGCACGTCGCCCTTCCACTTCTTCTCCGTGGGGTCCCACTCGATTCCGACCCGCGACGGGTCCCACGGCTTGCCGTTGAGGTCGGCGGAGGCGCGGTTGTAGAGCACGCGGCGATTCAAGGGCCAGCTCCAGGCCCAGGTGGGATAGAAGCCCATCCCGGTCGGATCGTTCTTCTTCGCGTCCTGGATCCCGCCGCGGCGCTTGGACAGGTTCCCGGCCTCGGGATACGAGCCCGTGTAGATCCAGTTGCCGGCGGTGGTCGTCCCATCGTCCTTGAGCGCGCCGAAGGTCGCCATCCGCTTGCCCGTCGTCAGATCGAAGCCGTTGACCTCCTGGCAGAGCTCGTCGAGGTCCGGCTTCGACGGGTCCTTGTAGCGCATCGTCATCGCGTTCAGCGGGGCCGGGAACTTCCCGCCCTGCTCTGCATAGAGCTTCTTCACGCGGTGGAACAGGTCGGCCAATACCCAGTGGTCGTGACGGGCGCCCTCGGGCGGCAGGGCCGCCTCCTTCCACTGCATCCACCGACCGCTGTTCACGAACGAGCCGTCCTTCTCGATCCAGTGGGTGCTCGGGACCATGAACACTTCGGTCTGGATCGATTTCGGGTCCACACCCGGCCGCCGCCAGAACTCCGAGCTGGTCGTCGGCAACGGGTCCATGACCGCCAGCCACTTGAGGTTGGCCAGCGCCTGCATGACCTGGTTCGAGTCGGGCCCGATGCTGGTCGCGGTCATGCCGGACAGGATGAGGCCCTCCATCTTCTTCTTGAGCGCCTGATCGTAGATCGAGATCCACGACGAGTTGGTGGCCGGCTTGGGGATGAAGTCGAACGCGTACTCGTTCTTGTCGGTCGCCGCGTCGCCGTACCACGCCTTGAGGAGGCTGACCATGAACTTGCGATAGTTCGTGCCGAAGAAGTTCCACGAGTTCGCGTCGAACTTCTTGGGCGCCATCTGGCTGACGTAGTCGTTGAGGTTCTTCTGGCCCGGCGCCGGGATCCGGAGATAGCCCGGCAGGATCTCCCACGAGATCGCGTTGTCGGTATTGCCCTGGATGTTGGCGTGGCCGCGCTCGGCGTTCATGCCGCCGCCCGGACGTCCCATGTTGCCGAGCAAGAGCTGGAGCAGCGCGGCCGAGCGAATGAGCTGGGCGCCGGTCGTGTGCTGGGTGAGACCGACCGCGTACACGATCGTCATCACCTTGTCGGGCCGCCCGGTCTCGCCGACGATCTTGGCGATCTCGAGGAAGTGCTCGGCCGGGATGCCGGTGACCGACGCGACCACGTCGGGCGTGTAACGCGAATAGTGCTTGCGCATGAGCTGGAAGACCGAGCGCGGGTGCTCGAGATTCATGTCCCGCTTCGCGAGCGCCACGCCGGCGCCCTTGTGCGCCGGACCCGCGGCAACCGCAACCGTTTCTTTCTGCGCCCGCTCGAACGCCGCCTGGGCCGGCGCGTCGCCCTCGTACGCCCACGTCGAGATGTCGTAGGCGCGCTTGGCCGGATCGTAGCCGCTGAACAGCCCCTCGCTGAACCCGTACCCATCCTTCACGATGAAGGACGCGTTGGTGTAGTTCTTGACGTATTCGTGGTGGATCAGGTTCTTCTCGAGGACGTAGCTGATCAGCCCGCCGAAGAAGGCGACGTCCGTCCCCGTGCGGATCCTCGCGTGGATGTCGGAGACGGCCGACGTCCGCGTGAACCGCGGATCGACGTGGATGATCTTGGCGCCGCCGCCGTTGCCGATGCCGCGCTTGGGATCGAGCTTCGCCTTCAAGAACCACTGAAAGCCGACCGGATGCGCCTCGGCCGGATTCGCCCCGTTGATGAGGATCACATCGGCGTGCTTGATGTCGCGCCAGTGATTCGTCATCGCGCCTCGCCCGAATGTGGCCGCCAGACTGACGACCGTCGGGCCGTGTCAGACTCGGGCCTGCTGCTCTATGTGCACGACCCCCAGCGTGCGCATGATCTTGGCGGCGAGGTAGCCCTCTTCGCTGCTGAAGGTGGCGCCGCCGGCGAACGCGACGCCCTCGGTGCGGTTGACGGTGTTGCCCTTGGCATCCTGCGCGACGAAGGTCGCGTCACGCGACTCCTTCATGCGCCGGGCGAGCCGATCGAGCATCTCGTCCCACGAGATCTCCTGCCACCTGTCGCTGCCGGGCGCGCGATAGAGCGGCTTGTCGACGCGCCGGGTCGAGATCGCCAGCTGCATCGACGTGGCGCCCTTCGGGCAGAGCCGGCCCTCGTTGATGGGGCTGTCCGGATCGCCCTCGATCTGCAAGAGCTTGGCGTGGCCCTTGCCGTCGTCCTTGGTGAACGCGATGATCGAGCATCCCACCGCGCAGTAGGGGCAGAGCGAGTGCACTTCCTTGGCGCCTTCGATGCGGAGCTCCTGCTTGACCTGCACCGCCTCCGCGAGGTCGAAACCCAGAGGGGTGGCGGTCAGCGCGCCCGCGCCGGCCGCGCCAAGCTTGACGAAATCCCGTCGTGTCATCTGGGACATGTGTGCATTCCTCCTGCGAAGCGAGAACGGCGTTGCGAACCGCCGGCCGTTGACATCGGACGCATCACACGAGCTCCGTGACACTCGGCGCCACCCGATGGGCGCCCGAGTAAAGGTTGAACCCGCCGTTGCGCGCGAACCCGATGAGGGTCATGTCGGCGGCGAGCGCCATCTGGACGGCCAGACTCGAGGGCGCCGAGACCGCGGCGATCACGGGGATGCCGGCGGTCAGGGCCTTCTGCATGATCTCGAAGCTCACGCGACCGCTGACCATCAGCACCTGCCGGTCGAGCGGCACCGCCCGGGCCAGCACCCGGTGGCCGATGATCTTGTCGACGGCGTTGTGGCGGCCGATGTCCTCGCGCAGCACGATCATCCGGCCGTCGGCGTCGAAGAGACCGGCCGCGTGCAGGCCCCCGGTCTTCTCGAACGTCGACTGCGCCTCGTGCATGGCCGCGCCGAGACGATTGAGCCGATCGATCGAGATGACCAGGTCGGAGCGCACCGGCGGGAGCGCCGTGCGAATCGCGTCGATCGTCGCCTTGCCGCAGAGGCCACAGGACGACGACGCGACGAAGTTGCGCCGCAGGCGGTCTTTCGCGACGCGCAGGTCGCCCTTCAGCAGCACGTTCATCACGTTGCCGTCGTCCGGATCGCCGTCGGGGCCGCGATACCGCGCGATCACGTCGAGATCCTCGGCGCCCGCGATGATCCCCTCGGAGAAGAGGAAACCCGCCACGAGCTCCTCGTCGTCGCCGGGGGTGCGCATCGTCACGGTGAGGCTGACGCCGCCGAGGCGGATCTCGAGCGGCTCTTCGACGGCGAGATGATCGAGGCACTCGGAGGCGCCGTGTTCACGCACCTTCACGACGCGATGACGGACGGCGGGAACGCCTCGAGGAACTTCCAGATCCGGTTCTAGACTCATCGGCTCTCCCGTGAACCAGAGTCTAATTCGGACATGATTCTAGGCAGTTGTGAAACGCGTCGTCAAGCGATATTCCGGTCGGCCTCGGCGGGCCTCGACGGGCGCTATAGGTTAGCGCGTAGCCTTCGCGGCTTCCTCGTCGACGAGGGCCTGGAACGATTCGGCCGAGAGCGCCCCGCGAATGACGCGGTCGCCGATCACGAAGCTCGGCGTCGCGTCCAGCCCGAGGGCGGTGGCGAGGGTCATGTTGGCCTGCAGGGCCCGGTCGGTCGCCGGCGACATCATGTCCGTCTTGAGCCGGGCCGAGTCGAGGCCGACCGATTTGCCGAGCGCCAGGATGCTGTCGACCGTGAACTCCCCCTCGAAGGCGAGCATGGCCCGGTGGAGCTTGAGCCAGCCTCCCTGCTGCTGCGCCGCCACCGCGGCGCGCGCCGCGAGCACCGAAGGCTCGCCGAGCACCGGGAAGTTCTTGTAGACCACGCGCACCGACGAGTTCGAGTTCACGATCTGATCGATCGTGGGCGCCACGTGGCGGCAGTGCACGCAGCGATAGTCGAAGAACTCCACGATCGTGACGGTGCCCTGGGCGTTGCCCACGACCGGCGAGGTCTGGTCCGAGAGGAGGGCCTGCCGGTTGTCCTGGATGGCCTGCCGGGCCTTCGTCGCGGCGGCGGCGGACTGGCGCTGCTGCAGGACCCGGAACGCCTCGGCGAGCACCTCCGGGTTCCGCAACAGGTAGTCGTGCACGATCTTCTCGATCTCCTGCTGCGAGAGCTTCGGCTCGCCCGCGGCCACGGCGGGGCCGACGGTGGGGATCGAGACGGCCAGCGCGAGCACAGCGGCGGCGACGCGACGGGTCCACATGGCGGTCCGAGTATATCCCGGCGCGAGCGCCAGGGCGCTAGACGAGCAGGGCGAGCGGCTCCTCGACCAGATCGGCCAGCGTGCCGAGGAACTGCGCGGCGTGCGCGCCGTCGAGCGCGCGATGGTCGCACGACAAGGTCAGCACCAGGGTCGGCTGCACGACCGCCCGGCCGTCGACCGCGACCACGCGATCGGCGATGCGTCCGACGGCCAGGATCGCGGCCTGCGGCGGATTGACGATCGCGCTGAACGCGTCCACGCCGAACATCCCGAGATTGCTGATCGTGAATCCCCCGCCCTGGATGTCGGCCGGACGGAGCTTGCCGGCTTGAGCGCGGCCGACCAGGTCGGCGCGCCGGGCGGCGAGCTCGGGCAGCCTCAGGGTGTCGGCGCGATGGATCACCGGCACCACGAGACCGTCATCGATCGCGACCGCCAGCCCGATGTTGATCTCGACGTTCTGGGTGATCGCGCCGTCCTTCCACGACGCGTTCACGCGCGGATGACGCGCGAGCGCGGCCGCGACGAGCTTGATCAGGAGGTCCGTGTAGGTGACGTGCGCGCCGGTCTGCTTGCGGGCCTGATCGAGCCACGACGCGAGCCGGGTCACGTTGACCTCGCGCACCAGATAGAAGTGCGGCGCAGTCGTCCAGCTGGTCGTCATGCGCTCGGCCATGATTCGCCAGACCGTGCCGACCCCGGGCGCTCCCTCGCGCGGCACGCCGAGAGCCGGCGCCGCGGCGGGGCGCGGCGGAGACGGCACGTCGTCCACGAGGACGGCGCCGCCCGGCCCGGAGCCGAGGAGCGCGCCGATGTCGAGACCGCGCTCGGCGGCCAGCCGGCGCGCCTTCGGCGACGCCGCCACCAGGCGCGCGGCGCGCCCGTTGCCGCCCGCGGCCGACTTCTGGCTCTCGACGTACGCCAGCACGTCGGCCTTCTCGATCCGCCCGCTGGCTGTCCGGATGCGCTCGAGGTCGACGCCGTGCTGCTCGGCGATGCGACGGGCGAGCGGCGAGGCCTTCACCGCGCCGGCCACACGTCCGGCCGCCGCCGCACCGGGCGCGGCCGCCACCGCAGGCGGCACCGCGGCGCCCGCGCCTCCGGCCTCGCCCGCCGCGACGATGAGGGCGATCGTCTGTCCCACCGGCACCACGTCGCCCTCGTTCGCGCTGACGTCCCGCAGGATGCCGGACGCGGGCGCCTCGATCTCGACCGTGATCTTGTCGGTCTCGATCTCGAGGATGGGCTCGCCCTTCCGCACCGCGTCGCCGGGACGCTTGAGCCAGTGCACGACCTTGCCGGTCTCCTGGGCCATCTCGAGCGCCGGCATGATGACGCTGGTCGGCATCAGGGCTCCGCGCTCACGCGGTGAGGGCGTCGCGGGCGACCGCGAGCGCCCGCTCGATCCCGCGAGCGTCGACGTCGAGGTGAGTGACCGCGCGAATCGTGTGCGCCCCGAGCGCGCCCATGCGCACGCCACGCGCGAGCATGCGCTCGACCGCGACCCCCGCGGTCAGCGATCCGGTCAGGTCGAAAAAGACGATGTTCGTGTCGATCGTCTTCGGGTCGAGGCTCACGCCCGGAAGCGCGGCGAGCCCGTCGGCCAGACGCCGGGCGTTCGCGTGATCCTCGGCCAGGCGCTTGACGTGGTGGCGCAGCGCAAAGACGCCGCCGGCCGCGATGATCCCGGCCTGGCGCATCGCGCCGCCCATCTGCTGCTTGCATCGCCACGCCTCGTCGATGAACGCGCGCGAGCCCGCCAGTGCCGCGCCCACGGGCGCGCCCAGGCCCTTGGTGAAGTCGATCCACGCCGAGTCGAACGAGGCGGCGTAGTCACGCGCGGCGATGCCGCTGGCCACCACGGCGTTCATCAGGCGCGCGCCGTCCATGTGCGTGGCCAGGCCGTGCCGCCGCGCGACCGCCGTGACCGCCTCGATGCGCTCGAGCGGCCACACGGAGCCGCCGCCGAGATTGCTGGTCTGCTCGACCCACACCAGACGGCTCCGTGGCGCGTAGCGCGACGCGGGGCGGATCGCCGCCTCGACGGCGGCCGCGTCGAACTGACCGCGCGGGCCGTCGATCGCCCGCACGTTGACGCCGGCGAGCGCGCCCGGCCCGCCGGTCTCGAAGTGGATCGGGTGCGCGGTGTGATGGGCGATGACTTCCTCGCCCGGCCGGGCGTGCACGCGGAGCGCGATCTCGTTGCACATGGTGCCGGACGGCAGGAACACCGC
>Ga0187776_10001702_pt1 | contig 11102 bp, 12 predicted proteins | sample 0216_BV02_MP12_2_FD_132426 | JGI IMG/M metagenome (GOLD analysis project Ga0187776, IMG submission 132426) | Tropical peat soil microbial communities from peatlands in Department of Meta, Colombia - 0216_BV02_MP12_20_MG | ecosystem: Environmental > Terrestrial > Soil > Wetlands > Peat | place...
CCGAGGAGGTCGCGTTCGCCAAGCGGCTCAGCAACAAGCCCGGGGCGCTCGCGCGTGTCGCCGACAAGCTCGCGCGCGGCGGCGTCAACATCAAGTCCGCGTACGCGACCACGGCCGGGCGCGGCGGCGCGACCGTGATCATAACGGTCTCCAATCCGGCCAAGGCGCGCCGGATCATCGGCTAGCTGACCGGGCGGGGCCTCGACGGCCCTCCCGGCCCGCGGGCGGTCAGCGCAGCGGGCGGAAGAAGGCGCGGATGTCGGCGGCCAGGGCTTCGGGCTGCTCGAGGGCGGCGAAGTGTCCGCCGGCGGGCATCGTCGTCCAGCGCTGAATGTTGTAGCTGCGCTCGGCCCATGCCCGCGGCGGGAGCAGGATCTCGCGGGGGAACGCGGCGTAAGCGGTCGGCACCGTGATGCGCTGGCCGTCCGGCAACGGCCACGGACGATGGAAGCGCGCGTAGTACGGCCAGAACGACGAGTTGATCGCGCCGGTGACCCAGTAGACCGTCACGTTGGTGAGCAGCGTGTCCTTCGAGAAGCTGCGCTCCACGTCGCCGCCGCAGTCGCTCCAGGTCCTGAACTTCTCGACGATCCACGCCGCCAGCCCGACCGGTGAGTCGGAGAGGCCGAAGGCGAGCGTCTGGGGCCGCGTGCCCTGGATCCACTGGTAGCCCGTTTCCTCTCGCTGCCAGGTCTGCAGCTGCTCGATGTACGCGCGTTCCTCCGCGTTCGGCGCGTCGGGCAGCGCCGGGTCGCGGCGCACCGCGAGCAGGTTGAGATGGATCCCCGCCAGGCGCTCGGGGTACTTGAGGCCGAGCCGTGACGTGATGAAAGCGCCCCAGTCCCCGCCCTGCGCCGCGTAGCGGCGATAGCCGAGCACGTCGGTCATCAGGCGCGCGAACGTGTCGGCGATCTCCTCGACGCCGAAGCGCGGTTGGTTCGGGCGGAACGAGAACCCGTAGCCCGGCAGCGACGGCGCGACCACCGTGAAGGCGTCCGCCGGATCGCCGCCGAAGCGCGCCGGATCAGTGAGCATCGGCAGGATGCGCTCGAACTCCACGATCGAGCCGGGCCAGCCATGCGAGAGCAAGAGCGGCATCGGCGCCGGCCCCACGCCGGGCTCGTGCACGAAATGCAGGTCGATCCCGTCGAGCGCGACGGTGAACTGCCGTAGCCGGTTCAGCCGCGCCTCGTGCGCGCGCCAGTCGTAGCGCGTGCGCCAGTACTCGACCAGTTCCTTCATGTAGGCGAGGCTGGTGCCATAGCGCCAGGCCGCGTCGGGCATCTCGTCCGGCCAGCGCACGCGGTCGAGTCGAGCGCGCAGATCGGCGAGCATGTCGTCGGCGATCTTGATCGTGAACGGACGCGGCGTCATGCGGGCTTGCCCCCTCCCTGCCTGGCGGCGTCGACCCACGCCTGCCAGGCGTCGGGCGCATGACCGATCGCCACGCGGCCCCCGCACCGCACGAGCGGTGTCCGGAGCAGGCGCGGCTCGGTCAGCGCGCGCTCGAGCAGCCGCTCGGGCGAATCGCCGGCGACACGCAACCCGAGCGCCTTGTAGCGGACGCCGTCACGATCGATGAGCGCGCCGGCGCCGAACTTCTCGGCGAACCGCCGGAGCTCGCCGCGGGCCGCCGGGCGCTCCTTCAGATCGACGAAGTGCACGGCGATGCCGCGCTCCTTGAAGAAGCGCTGCGCCTTGCGGCTCTCCTGGCAGTCGGTGAAGCCGAAGATCTGGGCCTGGATCGTGGTCATCGAGTCGAGCCCGGGCCCGGCGCCTCCGCCGCCGCCACGGCGAGGCGGCCTCGCAGCGCCTCCCAGGCGCTCTCGGGAACGGGCTGCGCGCCCGGATGCCTGGCGCCGCCGACGCGCGGCCCGTGGAAGTCGGACCCGCCGGTGGCGATGAGCCCCAGCCGGGCGCACAGCTCGCGGTACGTGGTGATCTGGCTCGACGAGTGCTCCGGATAGAACGCCTCGATGCCGAGGAGCCCGGCGTCGACGAGCTCGGGAATCAGCTCGTCGCGGTTCGCGAGCCCGGGGTGCGCGAGCACCGGCACGCCGCGGGCGCGCCGGATGATCCGGACGGCCTCGACCGGCGTCAACCGCCTGCGCGGGACGTTCGCGGGCCCGTTCGCGGATAAATAGCGGTCGAACGCCTCGCGGACCGATTTCACGTAGCCGCGATCGACCATCGCCTGCGCGATGTGCGGGCGGCCGGCCGAGCCTTCCTTCACGAGCGCGAAGACCGCGTCGGGCTCGATCGGCATGCCGAGCTCGGCGAGCCGCGCCGCGATCCGGTAGACCCGCTGCCGCCGCTCCTCGCGCTGCGCGGCGAGGAACTCCTGGAACCACGGCGTCTCCCAGTCGACGCAGTAGCCGAGCACGTGGATCTCGGCGCCCGGCACGTCGCAGTTGATCTCGAGGCCGGGGACGATCTCCAGCGGCGCGAGCCTGCGCGCCTCGTCCATCGCCTCGCGCACGCCCCCCGTCGAGTCGTGGTCGGTCAGGGCGAGGACGCGGACCCCGTGACGCGCGGCCAGCCGCGCCAGCTCGCGCGGCGTCAGGGTGCCGTCGGACGCGGTCGTGTGCGAGTGCAGGTCGACCGCGCCGGCCACCGCTAGTCGCTCAGGTACGTCAGGACCGTCCGCACCGCGAAGCCGGTGGCGCCCTTCGGCGCCAGCGGCAGGCCCTTCTCGGTGAAGGCCGGCCCCGCGATGTCGAGGTGGACCCACGGCGTCTTGCCCGCGAACTCTTTCAGGAAGAGCCCCGCGGTGATGGCGCCGCCGCCGCGCGGCCCGACGTTGTTGAGGTCGGCCACCTCGCTCTTGAGATTGTCGCGATACTCGTCGATCAGCGGCAGCTGCCAGAGCCGCTCGCCAGCCGCCTCCGCCGACTTCATCAGGCGATTGGCCAGCGCCTGATTGTTGGTCATGAGCCCCGAGCAGAGCTGGCCGAGCGCGATGACGCAGGCGCCGGTCAAGGTCGCCATGTCGATGATCTCGTCGGCCTGGATGTTCGTATTGGCGTAGCAGAGCCCGTCGGCGAGGGTCAGTCGCCCCTCGGCGTCGGTGTTGCCGACCTCGATCGTGGTGCCGTTCATCGCGCGCAGCACGTCGCCCGGCCGGATCGCCGAGCCGGAGGGCATGTTCTCGGTCGCCGCGATCAGCCCGTGGACCTCGGCCGCCGGCTTGAGCGCGGGCAGCGCGCGCATGATCCCGAGCACGGCCGCGGCGCCGGCCATGTCGTACTTCATCCGCAGCATGCCGTCGGGGGGCTTGAGGTCGAGCCCGCCGGAGTCGAACGTGATGCCCTTGCCGATCAGCACGATCTTCTTCCGCTTGCGCCCCGCGGCGGGCCGGGCCGACGGGTTGTAGGTCAGGTGAATGAACTTCGGCGGCTGCTCGCTGCCGGCGGCCACGCCGAGAAACGCGCCCATGCCCATCTTCTTGCACTCGACCTGGTCGAACACCTTGACCTGGATCCGCGATTCCTTCCCCAGCTCGGTCGCGGCGCGGGCGAGATCGGTGGGATGCAGCTCGTTGGCGGGCGCGTTGATCAGATCGCGCGCGAACGATGTCCCCTGCGCGAAGCTCTCGCCGCGCCGCATGCCGTCCCTGGCCTCCCGCGCGCGCCGGGCGTCGGACTCGGCGAGGCGGAGCTCGTCGACGACCTTCTCGGCCTTCTCGCGCTTGTAGCGATCGAAGTGATAGGTCCCGAGGATCGCGCCCTCGACCACGGCCTGCGCCCGCTGGCGCGCGGTGAGCCGGTCGCCGAGCAGCTCGGTGGCGACCGTGCGCGCGCCGAGATCGCGGGCCCGACGCACCGCCGCGGCGGACGCCCGGCGCACGACCTCGGCGGTGGCTTCCGCGCGCGGCCCGAGCCCGGCGACGACGATGCGCCGTCCGTCGGCGTGCGCGTGGGTGACGTGACCGGGCTTGCCCGAGAACTTCTCGGCGTCGAGCACCCGCTTGAGCTGGCCCTGGGCCGCGCGATCGAGCCGCGCCAGCCGCTCGGGCAGCCTGGTTTCACCGACGTGGAGACCGACCACGAGCGCGTCGGCCGGGACCTCTTCGAGCCGCTTGGTGACGATCTCGACTTTCACCCGCGCGTTCCTCCTCTCAGAGCCTCGGCTCGCCGGATCATGTCCAGGAGCCCCTGGGTCGTGTCGAGCTCGGCGACGCGACCGATCTCGAACCATTGCGCCTCGGCGGCGTCGTCGCCCGCCTCGACGTCGAGCGAATCGGGAAACGCCAGGTAGTCCACCAGCACGTAATGATAGCGGACGCGTCCGGCGTCATCCGTCACGACCCGGTCGATGACGCCGGCCACGTCGACGACGTGGATCTTGATCCCGCACTCCTCGCGGATCTCACGCGCGATGGCCGCGAGGGTCGACTCGCCGAGCTCGACGAGGCCGCCGGGCAGGCTCCACTTGCCGAACGACGGCGCCTTGCCGCGCCGCACCAGCAGCACACGGTCCTCGTGGAGGATGACGGCCCCGACGCCGACCCGAGGATAGTCCGGATACTCGCGGCTCACGCCGGACCCGTCAGCCAGGCGTGGGTCGCGTACTTGTCGCGCGCGAGGCGCTCGACCGTGATGGTCTCGTCGGCGCCGAGACCGTCGGGCCTGAGCTCGATCCCGTGCTCGCGCTCGAACGCGGCCGCGAGCGCCGCCGCCACGTCGTCGAACTTGGGCCGGTGGCCGAGCGCTGCCTCGAGCGTCGTCAGGGTGGCGAGCGGATCGGCGGTCGTCGGGAAGATCGCGGCCAGGCGCGCCGCGTCGACGCCGAGCAGGATCGACCCGTGCTGCAGGAACGTGCTGCCATAGCGCCGCTGCGCGCTGCCGACGAGCTTGCGGCCGCCGAGCTCGATCTCGCAGCTGCCGGTGCGCGCGAAGCAGAACGCCGGCGTCGGCTCGTCGCCGCGCGCGACGCCGATCATCTCGACCGGCGCACCGAGGGCCCGCAGCCCGGCCGCCAGCGCCCGGCCGATCCACCGGTAGCTGTGTAGCAGATCGCGCGCGCCCCCGCCGATGTCGTCGGCGGCGGCCACCACTCCGTACGTCAGCTCGCGCTCCGGGCCGTCGTGATAGATGGCGCTGCCGCCGGTGAGGCGCCTGACGAGCCCGATTCCGAACCGGCGGCAGGCGGCGAGGTCGACATGCTGATCGAGCGGCTGGCCGTAGCCGAGCGAGACCGTCGGGGGCTCCCAGGCGAAGAAGCGCACGGTGGGAGGCGAGGCCCCCGCGCGCCGGCCGAGCCAGACGGCCTCGTCGATCGCCATGTTCGTCGGGCCGTCGGTCGGCTCGGTCACGAGCAGGCGCCAGGCTCGAGCGCGCGAACGGTCCGTCACGGCCCTAGCATCGCACGGGACCGTGACGGACGCTCAGCGCTGTCGGCGTGGCGGCTAAATTAGTCGACGATCGCCTGATAGACGAGCTAGCGGAACAGCTCGCGGAACTCGCGCTGCCAGGGGCCGGGCTGCGCCTGAGTCATCAGCACGGCCACGAGCTGCTCCTTCGGATCGCCCCAGAACGCCGTGCCGCCCGCGCCGCCCCAGTTGTACTCGCCGGCGGAGCCGGCCACGCCGTTGAGCCCGTCGGCGCGGCGGACCGCGAAGCCGAGCCCGAAGCCGTAGCCGGGGGCCAGCAGCGGAATCGCCGGCTTGATGTCGCCGAGATGATCCGAGGTCATGTGCCGCACGGTGGTCCCGGAGAGCAGGCGCTTACCGTCGAGCTGCCCGCCGTTCGCCAGCAGCTCGAGAAAGCGTCCGTAGTCACTCGCGCCGCCGGCCGCGCCGGCGCCGCCCGCGTCGTTCTTTGCCGGGACGGTGACGTCGTGCAGGACGATCGGCTTGCCGGGCACGAGAATCGCGCTGAGCCTAGCTCCGGCGCACCCACTTGAGATTCGGCTCGCGCGCGGCCTTCGTTTGATCGAGCCGGCGGACCGACGTGCTCACCGGCGCCTCGTGGATCGGCGCCGCGTCCGTCTCGGCCTCGCGGGCGATCTGGATCATCGCGTCGCAGAAGGCGTCGAGCGTCTCCTTGGCCTCGGTCTCGGTCGGCTCGATCATCAGCGCCTCCTCGACGATCAGCGGGAAGTACGTCGACGGCGCATAGAAGCCGAGATCGAGCAGCCGCTTGGCGATGTCGGTCGCGGTGACCCCGAGCTTCTTCTGGCGCCGGGCGGACAGCACGCACTCGTGCATGCAGGGTCCGGGTACCGCGACGTCATAGTCTCGCTCGAGCCGCTTCATGATGTAGTTCGCGTTCAGGATCGCGTTGTCCGAGACGGACCGGAGGCCGTCCGGCCCCATCGTGCGGATGTAGGTGTACGCCCGCACGAGCATCCCGAAGTTGCCCCAGAAGGCCTGCAGCTTGCCGATCGACCGCGGCCTTTTCCAGTCGAGCGCGTACTCGTCGCCGTCCTTCGTGACGACCGGCACCGGCAGAAACGGCTCCAGGTGGGCCTTGACGCCGACAGGCCCGGCGCCGGGGCCGCCACCGCCGTGCGGGGTCGTGAAGGTCTTGTGCAGGTTGAAGTGGCAGACGTCGAAGCCGAGATCGCCGGGCCGGGTGATGCCGAGGATGGCATTGAGATTCGCGCCGTCCATGTAGACCTGCACGCCCTTGGCGTGGCAGAGCTCGGTGATCTCGACGATGCGCGGCTCGAACATGCCGAGCGTGTTCGGCACGGTGATCATGAACGCGGCGACGTCGGTGTCGAGCGTGCGCGCGAGGGCGTCGACGTCGACCTCGCCGTTGAGCAGCGACTTGACCTCGACGACCTCGTAGCCGGCGATCGCGGTCGACGCGGGATTGGTGCCGTGGGCCGAGTCGGGGACCAGGACCTTCGTCCGCTTCTCGCCCCGCGATTGGTGATACGCGCGAATCATCAGGACACCCGCCAGCTCGCCCTGAGCGCCCGCTGCCGGCTGCAGCGACACCGCGTCCACGCCGGCGATCTCGGCGAGATCGCGGGCGAGCTCGTGCATGAGCTGGAGCGCGCCCTGCGCCGAGGCTTCCGGCGACAGCGGATGAACCTTGGCGAAGCCGGCCAGGCGCGCCATGTCCTCGTGGAGCTTCGGGTTGTACTTCATCGTGCACGAGCCGAGCGGATAGAAGTGCGTGTCGACCCCGTAGTTCATCCGCGACAGGCGCGAGTAGTGACGGACCACGTCGAATTCGGAGACCTCGGGCAAGTCCGGTGCGTCGTTTCTCAAGAATTTGGCCGGCACGAGCTTGCGCGCGTCGGCCTCGGGCACGTCGGCCTCGGGCAGCGACCACGCCACGCGGCCGGGCGAGGAGAGCTCGAAGATCAGCCTGTCGTAGACATCGGCCATCACGCTACCGCCTTCTCGAGCGCCGCCGCGAAGGCGTCGATCTCGGCCTTCGTGCGCTTCTCGGTCACCGCGACCAGCAGGCAGTCGGCCAGGGCGCGGTCGAAGGTCTTGAGCGGGACGCCGGCGAGGAAGCCCTGCCGGGCGAGCCGCGGGATCACGCGGTCCGGCGCCTTCGGCAGCTTGAGCGCGAACTCCTTGAAGAATGGCGCGTGGAAGCGGAGCGACGCCCCCGGAATCTTCGCGAGGCGCTCGGCCGCGTAGTGAGCCTTGGCCGTCGACAGCTCGCCGACCTTGACGAGTCCCCGGCGCCCGAGCGTCGCGAGATAGATCGTCGCCATCAGCGCGCACAGCGCCACGTTGGTGCATATGTTCGAGGTCGCCTTCGCGCGGCGGATGTGCTGCTCGCGAGTCTGCAGCGTGAGCACGAACCCCCGCTTGCCGTCGCGATCGACGGTCGCCCCGACCAGCCGTCCGGGCATGCGGCGCACGAGCTCGTTCTTTGCGGCGAAGACGCCGAGATTCGGGCCGCCGAAGCCGACCGGCACGCCGAGCCCCTGCCCTTCCCCGACGACGATGTCGGCGCCGAGCTTGCCCGGCCCCTCGAGCACGCCGAGGTTCACCGGATCGGCGACCACCACGAGGAGCGCTCCGGCGGCGTGGGCGATCTCGGCCGCCGCGGCGACATCCTCCAGGCAGCCGTAGAAGTTCGGCGTCTGGACGACGAGCGCCGCCGTCTTCGCTCCGACCAGCTGCCGCGCGGCCGCGAGATCAGTCACGCCGTCGGGCGCGGGAAGATCGCGCAGCCGGACGCCGGGCCCCTCGCAATACGTGGCGGTGACGCGCTTGTAGAGCGGATGGACGGCGCGCGAGAGCAGGATCTCCCGCCGCTCCGTCACCGAATGGGCCATCAGCGCCGCCTCGGCGAGCGACGAGGCGCCGTCGTAGATCGACGCGTTGGCGACGTCCATGCCGGTCAGCTCGGCGATCATCGTCTGGTACTCGTAGATCGTCCGGAGCGTGCCCTGGCTCGCCTCGGGTTGGTAGGGCGTGTAGGCCGTGAAGAACTCGCCACGCAGGATCATGTGGTTGATCGGGCTCGGGATGTAGTGGTCGTACGCGCCCGCGCCCAGGAACGAGACGTGGGACTCTGCGCTGGCGTTGCGGGCGGCCAGCGCCGCCATGTGCCGGATCAGGTCCGTCTCGGCGAGCGCCGGCGCCAGACCGAGCGGCCGCGGCAGCCGCGCCTTGGGCGGAATCTTGATGAGCAGGTCCTCGATCGAGCCGGCGCCGATCACGCCGAGCATCTGCTTCTGCTCGTCCGGCGTGTTCGCGATGTAGCGCGAGGCCATCAATGGCCTCCCTGTGCGATGAGCTCCTCGTATTGCTGCGCCGTCAGGAGCTGGTCCCATTCGCCCTTGCTCGAGGGCTTGACGACCAGCATCCAGCCCTTGCCATACGGGTCCTGGTTGACGATCTCGGGCTTCTGTGCGAGCTCGCCGTTCACCTCGGCGACCTCACCCGAGATCGGCGCGAACAGATCGGACACCGCCTTGACCGACTCGACCACGCCGAAGTTCTTCGCCGCCGTCACCTTGGCGCCGACCTTCGGGAGCTCGACGAAGACGACGTCGCCGAGCTGCTCCTGCGCGTAGGCGGTGATGCCCACGCGCACGCGGTCGCCCTCTTGCTTGGCCCACTCGTGCTCGCGCGTGTATCTCAGGTCCTTGGGAACGTTCGCCATGCTGTCCTCTTGCCGTCGGTGCGCCATCGGCCTCGGGCGCTCGACCGCCGGCCTCAACCCGGTTTCTTCACCTTGGGTGGATAGAAGGGCGTGCGGGCGACCCGGGCCGCCTTGGCCTGGCCGCGAATCTCCACCTCGAGCGCGGTGCCGACGGCGGCGAGCGCGGTCTCGACGTACGCGATCCCGATGTACTTGTCGACCGACGGGCCGTACGAGCCCGACGTGACGATGCCGATCGCGCGGCCGTCCTTCTGGAGCGGATAGCCGTGGCGCGCGACGGCCCGATCGACCATCTCGATGCCGACCAGGCGGCGCCGCGGGCCCTCGGCGCGGACCTTCTCGAGCGCCTCGCGGCCGATGAACCCGCCCTTGGCGGGCTTGACGACCCAGCCGAGCCCCGCCTCGAGGGCGTTGGTGGTGTCGTCGATGTCGTTGCCGTAGAGCGCGTACTTCATCTCGAGCCGGAGCGTGTCGCGGGCGCCCAGCCCCACCGGCACCGCGCCCGCCGCGCGACCGGCCGCCAGCAGCGCCTTCCAGAGCGTTACGGTTCCGTCCGCCGGCGCGTAGAGCTCGAACCCGTCCTCCCCGGTGTAGCCGGTGCGCGAGATGACGGTCGGCACCTCACCGACGCGGCCGCGCGCGAAGCGGTAGTACCCGAGGCCTGTCACGTCGCGATCGGCGAGACCGCCGACGAGCGCCTCCGCCTTCGGCCCCTGCACCGCGATGAGCCCCGTCCCCTCGGAGGCGTTGCGCCAGCGCGCGTCCCTGATGTGCTCCGTCGAGGTCGTGACGTGGGCCCAGTCCTTGTCGATGTTCCCGGCGTTCACGGTGATCATGTAGCGCTCGTCGCCCATGCGATAGACCGTCAGGTCGTCGACGATCGTGCCGCTCGGATAGCAGAGGACCGAGTACTGGATCTGGCCGACCTCGAGGGCGGCGACGTCGTTGGTGGTCAGGTACTGGAGCGCCGCCAGGGCGCCGGGGCCCTCGACCTCGAACTCGCCCATGTGGCTGACGTCGAAGAGCCCGACGGCGTGGCGCGTGGCGCGGTGCTCCTCGACGATGCCGGCGTACTGCACCGGCATCTCCCAGCCGCCGAACGGAACCATGCGCGCGCCGGCCGCGACGTGCTCGGCATAGAGCGGCGTCCGCTTGAGCGGCGTGCTCACGAGGCGGCTTCGCTCACGCCTTGGGCAAGAAGTCGCGCAGCGGCTTGACCTGGCAGCCGGCCCGGTCGAGCGCCTCGCGGACGGCCCGGACGATCTTCGGCGCCCCGGGCGTGTCGCCGTGGCAGCAGATCGTCTGGACGGAGATGTCGATGTCGACACCGTCGATCGTGCGCACCTTGCCCTCCATCGCCATCTTGACGGCCTGCGCCGCCGCACGCTCTGGATCGGTGATGAGCGAGCCCGGCAGCTTGCGCGATACGAGCGTGAGATCGACGTTGTAGGCCCGGTCGGCAAAGCCCTCCGACGCCACCCGGACGCCCATCTTCCGCGCGAGACGGTCGTACTTGCCGGAGCCGAGCGCCATCAGGATCAGCTCCTTGCCCGACTCGCGCGCCGACTCGGCCACCGCGGTGGCGAGCGCCTCGTCCTTCTCGATCATGGAATAGAGGATGCCGTGCGGCTTGGTGTGCTGCAGCTCGCCGCCGCCCGCGGTGCGCACGAACTCGCGGAGCGCGCCGGTCTGGTAGCAGAGGTAGTCCTTCAGCTCCTGCGGCGAGACCTCCATCACGCGCCGCCCGAAGCCCATCAAATCCGGCAGCGACGGGTGCGAGCCGATCGCGACACCGTGACGCAGCGCCAGCGCGACGGACTTGCGCATGACGTGCGGGTCGCCGGCGTGGAAGCCGCAGGCGACGTTCGCCGATGTGAGGTACGGCATGATCTCCTCGTCCGCGCCGAGGGTCCAGCGGCCCCAGCTCTCGCCCATGTCGGCGTTGAGATCGATGAACTTGGCCATCGTCAGCTCCTCCTTAGCCTTATCCTCGCGCGAGCACGCGCGCGAGCGCGTTGA
>Ga0187776_10001703_pt1 | contig 11102 bp, 7 predicted proteins | sample 0216_BV02_MP12_2_FD_132426 | JGI IMG/M metagenome (GOLD analysis project Ga0187776, IMG submission 132426) | Tropical peat soil microbial communities from peatlands in Department of Meta, Colombia - 0216_BV02_MP12_20_MG | ecosystem: Environmental > Terrestrial > Soil > Wetlands > Peat | place...
CGCGCACCTGGCGACCGGCGCCCGCCGCGAGCCCGCGGCGTGCAAGCGCGCTGCGCACGCCTGCGATGCGGACGCTGATGTCGGTCCTGCTGCTCGTCGGCGTGCTTCTCGGCGCCGACGAGGTGGCGGTCACCGCGGCCGCCAAGGCGCTCCACGGAACGACCGCCGCCGCGCCGCTGCTCGCCCTTTGGGGCGTCGGATCGTTCGCCGGCGGCCTGCTCATCACCCGCTCGGGCGGTGGCGCCCGCACGGGCGCGGGGCTGGCGCTGGTGCTCGCCGCGCTGGCGGCCGGTCACCTGGCCCTGATCCCGGCGTCCGAGGGCATCCTGACGCTCGGGGGCGCGCTCCTGATCGCCGGCGCGGCGATCGCGCCGGCCGAAGCCAGCGCGTACGCGATGGTGGATCACGCCGCCCCACCAGGCACGACCACGGAAGCCTTCGCCTGGCTGGCCAGCGCGATCGAGGTCGGCGGCGCGCTCGGAGCCGCCGCCGCGGGCTCGCTGATCGACCGCGCCGGGCCGACCGTGGCGTTCGCGCTTGCCGGCGGCGCGGGCGCGCTCACGGTGCTCGTGACCGCTCTGCGGACCCGTACGCTCGTCGCCCGGCCGGAGCCCTCAGGCGCGGACGACGCGGCCGCTTCCCGCACCGGCCGTCGGGCGACGTTCTCGCTTTCCCCTCCCGTGCCGCGCTGTGCCGCTACGGCCACAGCGCACCTTCTCGCCGTCTTACGCGGGCCAAGGGTCAGCCGGCAACACGACCCACAACAGCCCAGGCACGAAGTGGATCGCGTTCAACGCGACCCGCGAGCACCTCGACTACGGCCGGCGCTCCACCAGCAGACCAACCAGGTCCAGCGGTCCTTCGAGGGCACCGCCTTGAAGTACTAACGAGGAATGTTGGCGCCTGAGTGGGAGCGGACGATGCGGAGTTGTCGATGCATGGAGCGATCGCGCCGCCGTCCTTGGGCGCGATCGCTCCACGCGGCTTCAGCTCAGGAGCTCGCCGGCTTGACCTCGATGCGCTTTGCGTCGAGCGTCGTACCGTCCGAAGCAACCGTGCCCCGAGCGGCGACGATGCTTCCGGCGGCGATGCTGGCGCAGCTGACCGTTGTGCGTCGCTGCGTGCAGGCCGCCAAGGCGGTGCTGATCTGCCGGGTGAATCCCTCGCTATCGACCACGGTCAGCGTCCCGCTCGTGTCGGACTTGACGACGCCGTCGACGTCGGCCAGCTGGATCACGACCCTGGTCGCGACCGGGTTTCCGCCGCTCGTGGTCGGCGCGGTACCGATGACGTTGACGACGTGGTAGGGAGTCGCGTTGGCCGCGGTGGCCGAGCCGCCGTCGGCGTACGTGTACTTGGTGCCGGTGTTCACCACGAAGCTCTGCGAGCGACCCTGGAAACTGCGCACGGTCAGCGTCGTGGCATTGGCGGAAGGGACGACCCAACCGCTCGCGCGGTAGTAGCGCTGGTGATGGCGGCCGAAGCCGGCACCGCGGTCCGGGCCGGAGTGGGCCACGGCCACAGCTGCCGGGACGAACGATGCGATCGCCACTGCGGCGATTGCGCCGCGCAGCAGTCCTCGTCTCGAGTGCATTAGCAGTCCTCCTTGATGTGTGTTTGGACCAGCCCTTAACAGGCATCTGCGCGCGCCGATTCGCTCCCATTTCTAAGAACCGTCTAAGAGCGGCCCCTCGGCAATCTGAAAGATCGCCGCCGTGGGCGAGGGTCGAACGACCGAAGGTAGGCGTCAAAGGAGCCGTACTGAGCGATGACCTCATTGGTCGCGGCGGCGGAGGCGACGGCGGCCTTGATCCGACCGATGGCGTTCCGTTCGCCGGGTGCCACCGGTGGCAGACTCCGAGGAGAGACGTCGCGCTGGAGGGCCGCTCAGCTGCGAGTTGAGCTGTGTTGGTCTTCGAGCTTCGGCGAAGCGGTCTCGAGCATCCGCTCGATCATCCGCCCGAAGTCGACTCCACCGTCGCGAGAGGCGCACCGTCTAGCGAGCAACCCAAGGCCGGCGAGGCGCGCCGCCGCGCCCCTTCCACTTAGACCTCTTTCGGGACGTTGCCGCTCACCGTGAAGATCACCCGCATCGCCTTGTGCCCGAAGTCGGCGGTCGGCTCGAACATGCACGGACAGCCGCCGTCGATCACGGCAATGCCCTGCTGGCGGCCGTAGTCGGCGGCCGGCTTGGAGACGCTCCCGGCGCCTGGGCCACGGTGCATCCATACGTGCTTGATGCCTAACTCGGCACACTCGCGCATCGTTTCTTCGGCGACCGCGGGCCTGGTCGCGATCACGACCGCTTCGACACCATCTGGGATTGAGCGCAGGTCGTGGTAGCACCGGTCGCCCTCGACCTGCTCAGCGTTCGGGTTGACGGCGAAGACGTCGTAACCGCGCTCGCGAAGGCGCTTGTACACGACGTTGCTGCCGTGACCCTTGGGGTGTCTGGAGACGCCCGTGACCGCCACTCGCTTGTTGGCCAGGAACTCGGACGCTGCCTGTCTTATCTTCGCCATGGCTGCACCCTCCTTCGGGAACAAACGCTGTGAGGAACCGCGCTCGGCGCGGGCAGCAAGAGCGTACGTCGGCGGGTTCTGCGAGGCATCGGGGCAGCACACCCATCGGTTTGACGGCGAAGTACTTACTCTCGACGGCCAGCCCCGACGGCTACTGCTCTGTCCGTTGACATGCCGCTGAGATCGCCAACACCCTCCTCGGCATCTGGTGGCTCGACCCGGCCGTCGCTCTCGCGATCGCCGTTCTGGCGCCCACCGCAGGTCGTCGTGCCTGGCGGGGTGGATCGTGCGGTTGCGTGAGCTGTCAGATCGGATCAGCCCGACGTCCACCTGCACGACCCCCAGACCCCTTACCGGCACTGGGAGCACGAGCAGTGGAACCCGTGGGAGATTGACCTCGCCGCGGACAAGGAACACTGGCAGACCGCCCTCTCGGACCACGAGGCGCCGTAGGCCTAAGGGCCTGCCTCGATCGCCGAGCGCACGTCGGCTTCGTGTGGGTGAGAGTCGAATGACGTCAGCACCCAGGTCGCGCCGGCAGCGCTCCACTGAGCAGGATCGTCTCCGGGCGATATCTCAGCCACCAGGTCGAACTGCCCGCGGTCCCCGGCGCGGAGTTCGCGCAGCTCGGTGGCCAACGTCGCCAGAGCATCGGGACCGGGGAGCTCGATCGCGAACAGGCCGTCCCAGCGCGCGGCGCGACGCAAAGGCCTACGGCTTGGCCAACGCGCCGCCACCCAGATCGGGATCCGGGGGCGCTGGAGGGGCGGTGGTTCGAGCGCGCCGCCCCAGTAGTTGCTCAAGTCTCTGAGGCCGTCGTCGAGCATCCGCGCGCGTTCCCGGGGATCGGCCACCTCTCCGAATCGCTCGATCTCGCCTGTCCGGCTGCTACCCAGTCCTACGCCAAGGGTCAGACGACCGTCGCTGAGGTGGTCTAGCGTGACCGTCTCACGGGCCAGCTTGTGGACCCGCCGCCGCGACAGGGGAGTGACGAGTCCCAAAGGAAGAAACCATCCCAGCCGTTTCGCTCCGCACGCTGCGCCAGCTCGGCGAGCAGTCGGGGTTCCATCAGCTCGTCGAAAGGCGCAACGAAGATCCCGCGCCTCACCGCCACGCACCGACTCTAGCTCGCCGCACGACCACGGCTACCACGCGTAAGGAGCGGCCCCGGTCGATATTTGCCACGGAGCCGGAAGCCGGGCCGGATCTCAGGCGCTCAGGTAAAGCTCAGGACGCTGAACAGGCCGGCGTGGTCCGAATCCCAATACCCGTGCACCGGCCGGCGGCCGGTGACCGATGAGCTCACCAGCGTGATCTTGCGCGGGGCATCGGTGAGCACGTGATCGACCTTGTGGTTGAAATCGCTGAGCCTGCCGCCGCCCGTCGTGGTGAGGACGTCGGCGTTGATGCAGCAGCCGAGCGGGTGACTCGTGCTCCGCTCGACAAACCCGTTGTGCAACAGGAGCTGGTCCGCGAGGCCGTCGCCGGGTTTGAGCGGAGTACTCACGTCGGAGTTCAGGTCGCCGACGAGGATCACCGGCAGCTTCCCGGTTGCAGGGCCTCCGCGCTTGACGAGCTCGGCCGCCTGCGCCTCGCGAATCCCGCCGTTGCCGACGTACGCGCCGCGGTTGGTGAGATTGCTCAGCTGGTTGTCGAACGCCTCGAGATGTGTGTTGACGAACCGGAACCTTGGGCTCCCGGCCACCGACGCGTTCACTTCGGTCCAACCCCGGGTGACGTTGATCGGGACCCCCGCCGGCTTGACCTGAAGCAGCGTGGCAAAGTGCCCGCCGCGCGGATTGAATGTCCGCACCCGGCCGACGCGAGCGAGGATCACGTCGCGCATCGTCAGCCGGCCGTTGATCTCGCTGCCGTAGGGACAGCCGTGGGCTGACGTCGCTTCGTTGCCGTCCGTGTTGGCCCAGATCTCGAAGTCGAACTCCGGCTCGGCGATCACGACGCGGTAGTGCGTCTTGCCGCGGTTGAGCCGATTCAACAACAGCTTCAGGTAGTCGTAGCGGACGTGCGTGGCCTTCGGCGGGAGCGGGCTCTCGGTGCAGGGGCCGGTCCGCCACAGAGCCACCTCCTGCAGCCCGACCAGATCGGGGTTCGCGCTGAGGATCTCCGCCGCCAAACCCTTGGCTCGAACCGGAAAGTTGTTCAGGTCGACCTGGTGCAGGATCGTGCCGGCGGCATCGACGAGCCCCTGCAGCCCCGTAGCTCGGACCCCGAGTTCCAGATTCGCCCCGAGGTTCAGATTCCGGGTCATCACCCTGATCGTCGCCGCCTTCGGTGCGGCTGCCGCCGGGCCGGCGTAGACGGCGCCGCAAGCCAGAACCGCCAGGCAGACAACAAGCCGCGCACCTTGGCGCTTCGACCAATCCATGCCGACCAAGCTACAGATGACCAACGGGTCGCGCATCAAGCGCAGCCCGAGGCGCCGGTTGCGGGTTGTCCACAGCCAGCGTCAGACGCCGCCATCATCGAGACGTCCCGTTACCTTCTCAATCAGGGGATACGACTGTCCGCGGATCCGTAGTTCGCCCGGTAATGAGGACGGGCAGGCGCGGTTGTGCGCTCGGTTGGTGGGCTGGATGGTTGGATGGTCATGGCCGCTTCTGGTCCCGCTCAGGGACGGCACGTCGTAGTTGCGGGCGGCGGTTTCGCCGCGCTGGAGGTGGTACTGGGACTGCGGGCGCTCGCCGGGGCTGCGGCCCGAATCTCGCTGGTCTCGCCGGATCGCGTGTTTGTCTACCGCCCGGCCGCGACGCTCGAGGCCTTCTCCGATCCGCTGCCGGGCGCGTTCGACCTGGGTGCGATCGCGGCGGAACTCGGGGTGAGATACCACCGCACGCGGGTCGAAAGCGTCGGCGGGGTGAGGAGGCGGGTCCGGCTGGGGTCCGGCGGCCGGCTCACCTACGACGCGCTCGTGCTGGCCACGGGCGCGCGCGCGATCGTGGCCGTCCCCGGCGCGCTGACGTTCCGCGACCAGCGCGACCTTCCCCGCTTTCGGAACGTTCTCCGGGAGCTCGACGAGCGCAAGCTCGCCTCGGTGGTGTTCGCCGTCCCGCCGGGCACCTCGTGGCCCCTGCCGCTGTACGAGCTCGCGCTGCTGTCCGCGGCACGTGCCCGCGCGCTCGGGGTGGGGACAGAGATCACGCTGGTGAGCCCCGAGCAGCGACCGCTTGCAGCGTTCGGCGCCGAAGCCTCGGACCTGGTCGCAGCCGAGCTGGCCGACCGCGGCGTGCGATTCCTCGGCGCGTGCACCCCCGGAAGCGTCTGCGGCGGCGGGGCTCTCACCGTCCAACCGGGTCCGCCGATCGAAGCGGACCGCGTGGTCGCTGTGCCACGCCTCCAGGGGGCGAGAATCGCGGGTATCCCCGCGAATCGATGGGGCTTTGTGCCGACCGACGCCCTCGGAAGGGTCGAGGGGATGGCCGACGTCTACGCCGCCGGGGACACGACCACCTACCCGATCAAGCACGGCGGGCTGGCCACCCAGCAGGCCGACCGGATCGCGCACACGATCGCCGCCGGCCTCGGACTCACGCAGCACGAGCTCAAACCCAAGCCAGTTCTCGAGGTCAGGCTAATCGGCGGCCGGCGACCGCTGCACCTACGAATCGAGTTGGACGAGTTCGGCCAACCAGCCACCGCGACCCTCGCCCACACCCGTCGCGAACTGCATCAAAGCTGGACCAAGGCATACGGACGCTACCTCACCCCCTATCTCCAAACCCGGCAGCCTCCCGCCCCGACACTGCACACTCGCTGAAGCGCTCCCTCCACAGCTGTCCTGACCAACCGGATTGCGCGGCCGACGCGCCGCAACCGGCTGCAGATCTCCGCCTCGTGGACCGCGCTGCCGTCGACCCCGAGAGGGACGCCGACAATCCTGTGACTTACAGGGTCATGGCCAGCGCGACGATCTCGTTTGCGAAGCATCCCAGTACCCGAACGCGGCAGCACCCAGGCAAGACGGTTGGCCCAATGGTCGTCCTCTCCGCACGCCTCGAGCGACCTTACGGCACCAGATCGAGCCCGTCGGGCTTGCGCAGGTAGCCGGGTCCGCTGCCGGGAACGCCGTCGTGGCCGTACTTCCAGACGATCCGCTTGCTCTTCGGGTCGATCAGCACGACGCGGTGGTTCCAGTCGTCGGTCGCGGCGATCATCCCGTTAGGGAGCGTGACCGCTAGCGATGGCTGCTGAAGCGCGTTCGGGCCTGCGGTGCGCTCGTAGGTCCAGACGATGCGGCCACGCGGAGTGAGGATGTCGATTCGCCCCGGGGTGTTGTAGCCGGCGACGACCACGTTGCCGTCGGGCAGCAGCTGCGCGTCCGAGGGATAGTCGGTGGGCGTCCGGATCGACCACATCAGCCTGCCCGCCGCGTTGAAGCGGTCGACCCAGCCCCCGATCTCGGTGATCAGCACTCCGCCGCCGGGAACGGGCGTGTCGCCGTTCGGTTCGCTTAGCGCCCGCGGCGGATCGTGCGTGCAGTCGCCCGCGCTGCCGATGCTGCGGATGATTCGCTTGGCCCGGTCGATCCAGAGAACGCGGCAGTTGATGATGTCGGCCACCTGGATGTCGCCATTGGGCAGCAGGTAGGCGTCATCTGGATGGGCGAGATATCCCGGAGCGCTGCCTTGCGCATCCCGGTGGCCGTAGCTCCAGACGAGGCGCGGCCGGCGCGACAGGGACACCAGAGCGATCGTCTCGGCGAACTCCTGGTTGACGCTGACGTACCTTCCGTCCGGGGAGACGAAGGCGTCGTCCGGTCCAGCGAACCCGGAGGCTCCGCCGGCCGGGAAGCGCCACACGATCCGCTTGGCCGGGTTGACGATGATGATCCGGTTGTTGTCGCGGTCGGCGATCATCAGATAGCCGGGCAGCGGTGACCCCGGGGGGACGGGCGGCAGGCCGAGGCGGGCGAGCACCGGGTCGGTGCTCACGTGTGTGGTCTTGATCGGAGAACGGGTTGCGTGGTGTGCGGTCTGGGTGGGCGGATCGCGCGTCGCGCGACCGCACCCAGCCAGGAGCGTGCTCACCACGACCAGCACGCTGGCCGCGACCCTGAACGTGGCCGGTGTCGCCGCTGAGCGGGCGGACTCGCCACGGCGCACCCGCGCCCAGCCATGGGCGACCCGGACAACGACCTCGGTGAGATCCGCGATACGCATACGCCGCGCGCTTGGTTCTCAAGGGTCGCGCGCGAGCGTAAGCTCGCGCTGAGAGGTTCGTGAGAGTTCGCTTTGTCGCACCAGCCCTCGCCGCCCTGGCTGTGTCGGCGTGCGGTGGATCGGACGCGCACACGCGTGCGGCAGCCACGACAGATACGACAGCCACCCCGCGCACCGCGAAATCGCGACCGGCGGCTGCGCCCGCTGGGCACGCACTGGCCGTGCGGGCGCTGCTCGCCCGATGGCGGCTTCCGGTCGCGCGCTACCGAATGATGGCGGCCGCAAACAGCCGTTACATCTTCGTGCTCGGTGGGATCGACGCGGCCGGCGCCACGGTCGACAGCGTGTACCGGCTGGACCCCGCGGGCGGGACGGCGAAGCTTGCGGGAACGCTGGCGGTGCCGACGCATGGGGCAGCCGCACTGCTGCTCGGCCGGCGTGTGTTCGTGTTCGGCGGCGCGGGGCCACCGGTGTACGACCTCGTCCAGCAGTACGACCCGACTAGTGGCGAGACGCGCGTGGTCGGGCACCTACCTTCGCGGCGTGCCGACTTGGCTGTGGCGGCGGTCGGCGGGCAGGTCGTGGTGGGGGCCGGCTTCGATGGGGTTGGGCCGCTCAGTTCGGTCCTCGCCACCACCGACGAGTGGCACTTCCGGTTGCTCGCGCGACTTCCGCGAGCGGTGCGCTACCCAGCCGTGGCGGTGGTCGGAAACTCCGTGTATCTGTTCGGCGGCCTTCTTTTCGGCGGTGAGTACACGGGCACCTTCAGCCGAGCGATTCAGCGCGTCGACCTGACCACCGGGAAGTCTGCGATCGTCGGCCGCCTGCCGACACCCTACGCCCATGCGATGGCCACGGTGCGAGACGGCCAAGCGTTCGTACTGGGCGGATCGACCCCGGGGGGCTCAAGCAGCGCGATCTTGCGGTTCGACCCAGCGACAGGTGCCGTAACTCGCGCCGGCTCACTCCCGGAACACGTGGCGGACGGCGTCGCGGCGACGGTCGGTGACACCACGTACGTGATCGGAGGGATCAACGGCGGGCCACTCACGACGGTCTGCATCGTGCGGATCCGATGAACGAGCCGCTCTTTTCCGCGCAGGTCTTCCGCTTGGCCGACGATCAGGTGCGGCGTGAGGGCAAGGGGTATGACCCCGGTGCGAAGAAGCGGCTGGCCATGATCAGCATCTGATCGAGGTGGGCTGTCCACAGGTTCCAGTTGTGGCCACCCGAGTAGATCGCGTAATGGGCGTTCGCTCCCGCTGAGCGCAGCGCGGCCGACATGGCTGGGATCTCGCGGTGGCCAGTTTCGCCGTTGCCTACGTAGATGAAGGCCCGCAGCGGATACCTGGCCAGCTCGGAGCGAACGGTTCGGACGTAGTCGCTGGGGCTGTTGTAGGCCAGTTGCGCGCGAATGGCGTGCGAGAAGACCCCGGACTGGGTCTGCGTGAAGTATCCGGACCACACCTGGACGAGACCGAATCGCGCCAGTTGGTGTAGACCGATGTTGATGGCGCCGTAGGCGCCTGCCGAGAGGCCGGCGATCGCCCGCTCGCCGCGCGAGGGCAGCGTCGCGAAGCGCTGGTCGACGTCGTGGACCACGTCCACGACGTAGCTCTCGAACCTCCCCGCGGGAGTGTTGGCCCATTCGGAGTCGCTCGCCGTCCTCTCTCCGATCCTTCCGTCGGGGAAGACGAGGATCATGGGCCGCACGGCACGCCGGGCGATGAGCTCCTCGAGCCGGGTCTCGATGCTCGCATTGACCGTGAAGGCCAGCGGGCGACCCGGCATGCCGTGGAGCAGGTAGAAGACGGGCAGCGGCCTTGCAGGCGTGTAATCCGACGGGAAATACACGAGATAGTCCGCCTGGCGGCGCAGTGCTTCGGAGTAGAACGTGACTGTGAGCAGCCGGCCTGTCGGGTGAACCGCGCGCCGAGTTGCGCCGGCTCGAGCGCGAGCCGGGCCGGTCGGCGGGCGGGACGGCCTCGCCCGTTCCGGCGCCCTCCGTGCTCCGGTCGAGCTGGCTTGTGCACGGGCATGGCCGCTGGGGAGCACAAGCGCCGCGATCAACGCGGCGGCGACCGAGCCGACCAGCGGCACGAGGACAAGCCGCCTCCGGGCGGCCCAGCCAGCTCCGAGTACCGATATCCGGCGGAGCCGCGGGCCGGCACGTAACCGCGAGGTGGACCTGACCGAGTTCACGCCGCGTCGGCGCCATACGAGGGCGCTTCCCGCGGCCAGCAGGAGTCCCTCGATCCAAGGAGCGATCCCGGGGGCCCGACTCAGGAGCACGTCGCTCAGCCTGAGGTTGCGGGCCAGGGCGAAGGAGGCGTCTGACGCCAGGAGCAGCAGCAGCGGTCCGAGGATGGAAACGAACACGAGCCGGGTCGAGCGGCTTGTGCTGCGGAGGGCCAGGCCCAGGACGGCACCGGCGGCGACGCTCGCCACGACCGTCGCGACCAGGGGCTGCGCGTCGAAGCCCGCGAGCTGGAGGAGGGGCAACGCATCGCGAACCGACGGGCCGATGGCGAGCGGTTGCAACCCGCGCAGGGAGTAGAGCAGCCCCACGGCGACGAGCGAGCAGACGACAACGGCGAGGAACGCGAGCAGCGCCGCCACGACCCGGCTGCCGTAGACCAGGACAGCAGCCCTCGCCGGCGCTGGCCGCGAGCGCGACTCGCCCTCAGGCAGCTTGGTCTGGCCTGCTGGCGGCCCGCCGGGATCGGCCGAGCCCGCCACCGAACCCGTGACGATGAGCCGCTGTTGCGCTCGCGCCAGCGGCCAAACGCACGCGAGCACGAGAACGATGGCCAGGCCGTGGGCCACGCTCGCGGCCGTTGTCGTGCCGAACGGCTCCCCAAACGCGACGACGCCGAGGCCGGCCGCTGTCACCGCGGTGAACGCAGTCATCAGGGAGATCGGCCTCACCGCGTCGCTGCCGCGGAGAGCCGCTTGGAAGCACAGGAAACCGCCGAATGTGCAGACTCCGGCCAGGACCGTCCAGCCAGACACCAGGCTTCCGACCCCATGCAGTTGCAGCGCCACCGCGTCGGCCTTGATGGCCGCGTCGGCAGCTCCGTAGAGCACGCCGGCGGCGATCGCCTGCGCGGTGCCTCCGACGACAGGGCCGAGCACGGCTCCGCCTGCCATGGCCAGCATGGCCGCAGCGATCAGGACGCCCGCGTGCATGTGACTATGACTGGCGGTGAACCCGACCGGAAGGGAGACCAGGCCGATCGCGATGACTCCGATGGCCACGAGCTGTCCTCGGCTCACGGTTTCCCCGACCAGCCGGGCGGCCAGCGGCACCGAGAGAGCAAGGCTGCCCGCGCTGAACGCTTGCACCAGAGTGAGGGGGGCCAGCCCGACGGCGATGATCGCCCCTGCGAAGCCGAGCCAGCCG
>Ga0187776_10001704_pt1 | contig 11101 bp, 12 predicted proteins | sample 0216_BV02_MP12_2_FD_132426 | JGI IMG/M metagenome (GOLD analysis project Ga0187776, IMG submission 132426) | Tropical peat soil microbial communities from peatlands in Department of Meta, Colombia - 0216_BV02_MP12_20_MG | ecosystem: Environmental > Terrestrial > Soil > Wetlands > Peat | place...
GTCAGCCAGCTGCGCGGCGTCGAGCCGAAGCTCGATGAGACCGACATTACGCGCGAGCGATTGGCGCTGGAGGAGGCAATCCGCAAGGTGGAGGCGGAGGCTGCCAAGCGGCCACGGGCGGAAGATTCCGAAGCGGACGTGGCTGAACCGTCGTTGCGCGACCGGGGCCTGCGCGATTTCCGCGCGACCGTGGCGGAGGCCGAGGGTCTGGGCGGCGCTACCGCCGAGGCCAAACGCGCGGCCTACGCGACCTATGAAGGGATGCCGGTAGAGCCGGCGCCACGCTATTTCGAGCAGCCCGGCGCCTCCGAGGCCTCGGTCACCGAGCCATCGCCGACTGAGGAAGGCTCCCATGCCGAGGCTTATGTGCCGCCGGCGCCCCCTCCCGGAACGTATGATGAGGAAGAGATATATACGCGCCCGGCGCCGTCTTATCGACGCCTGGCCAAATTGCTGGTTCTGTTATTGGTTGTGGCCGGCCTCGCCGGCGCCGCTTATTGGCAGCGGCACGCAATCACATCATTGGTGGCGAGCTTCCGCCCCCAGCCCGCATCGACGCAAAAAGAAACCGGCCAACCAAACGTCCGTCCGAAGATTGCCGACCGTATTGGACAATCCGGTGAAACCAAGCCGGACGCCGCCAATGCGCCGGCGGCGGCCGTTGCGCAGAAAGTCGTGCTTTATGATGAGGACTCGACCGATCCACAGGGCAAGCGATATATCGGCTCCGCGCTTTGGCGGACTGAAACCGTATCGCCAGGACCGGGGCTTGCTCCGGAACTTGCGATCCGCGCGGACATCGAAATACCCGAACGCAAGATGCGCATGACGTGGTCGCTCCGCCGCAATACCGACAAGGCGCTGCCGGCCAGCCATACTCTTGAAATCATGTTCACGCTGCCGCCCGATTTTCCGGAAGGCGGAATAGGCAATGTGCCCGGCGTGCTCATGAAACAGAATGAGCAGGCGCGTGGTGTGCCGCTCGCCGGTCTGGCGGTGAAAGTTACCAATGGATACTTCCTGATCGGGCTATCGGCGGTCGATGTTGACGTGCAGCGCAATATCCAATTGCTCAAAGAGCGGGACTGGTTCGATATCCCCGTCGTCTATACCAACGGCAAGCGCGCAATTCTGGCGATGGAGAAGGGAACTCCCGGCGCGCGCGCTTTCGAGGAAGCATTTCGCGCGTGGGGTCAATAACAACCTGTGCATCCCTCGATTGAGGGGGGCAGATGAGTCTCGTAACGAGATTTCATAACGACAATGGCCGGGCAGCAGCCCGGCCATTTTTTCAAAGGCAAAGCTTTGCGCCTTATTGTGCGCCGATCGCCGGCGTTCCCACCGGCTGTTCCATCACTGACATGCGGCTCTTGACCGCCTTCTGTACTTTTTCAAAAGCGCGCACCTCGATCTGGCGCACCCGCTCGCGCGAAACGCCGAACTCGGAAGCAAGATCCTCAAGCGTAATCGGTTCGTCCGCCAGCCGGCGGGCCTCAAAGATGCGCCGCTCACGATCGTTGAGCACGTCGAGTGCAGAGACAAGCGCCTTGTGCCGGTTATCGCTTTCCTCGCTTTCGGCCAGGATGCGTTCCTGACTCGGTGCGTCATCAACGAGCCAGTCTTGCCACTCGCCGCTCTCGCCGTCGTCGCGGATAGGCGCGTTCAGCGAAGCGTCGCCGCCCAGACGGCGGTTCATGTCGACAACGTCCTGTTCCGTCACCCCCAGACGCTTGGCGATGATCTGAACCTGGTCGGGCCGGAGATCGCCTTCGTCGAGCGCGGAAATCTTACTCTTGGCCTTGCGCAAATTGAAGAAGAGCTTCTTCTGGTTTGCGGTCGTGCCCATCTTCACGAGCGACCATGAGCGCAGGATGTATTCTTGTATCGCCGCCTTGATCCACCACATGGCGTAAGTGGCGAGACGAAATCCTTTCTCCGGCTCGAAGCGTTTGACGGCCTGCATCAGGCCAACATTCCCTTCCGAAATGACCTCGGAGATCGGCAGACCATAGCCGCGGTAGCCCATCGCGATCTTGGCGACGAGGCGGAGATGGCTGGTGACGAGCTTGTGCGCGGCTTCCCGATCACCGTGCTCACGCCAGCTGCGCGCCAGCATGTATTCTTCCTGCGGTTCCAGCATGGGGAACCGACGAATCTCGTCTAGATAGTGTGAAAGGCCGGATTCGGCCTTGAGTGCCGGCAACGCGGCGGTACGGGCCATGATAGCGCCCTCCTTACTTGCCCCCGTTTTATCGGCAGGCAGTTTGTCGCCGCCGCTCCCCGAGCCGACGGCGCGCATTCGATGTTGCGACCGCGAAATCCCTCGATCGCAGGTGCAGCATAACGGCTAGCTCGGGCGAAAGATAGCATTCGACCCGTCACGTCACCGTGACGCAGCCCTACGTCGCGCCTTGTCAGCAAGCCATTGATCCGGCTGGCCTATTCTCGGGGCTTTCGCCCCGCCTCACGGCTCTCCATGTGCAGGGCATCAGTTAAACGACGCAAATCGCCCGGCAGTTCCGAGCGGAACTCCAGGATATCGCGGGTTTCGGGGTGTTCGATGGCCAGTAGATAGGCATGCAGCGCCTGTCTGCCAAGGTCCTCGAGTGCGGCCTGGCCTTTTGGCCCTAGCCGGCTGGCCTTGGTCTTGAACCCGGTGCCGTAGGTCGCATCCCCAAGGATGGGATGACCGATATGGGCGAGATGCACCCGGAGCTGGTGGGTGCGGCCAGTTCCCAAGGTGCACGCAAGCAGGCTGACAATGGCCTTTTGATCGGCCGCATCAAAGCGCTCCAGGACCTGCCAATGAGTAACTGCGGAACGGCCGCTTCCGCTGACGGCTTGCTTGCCGCGGGCGTGGGGATGGCGACCGAGAGGCACATCAATTGTGCCCTTCGGCCGGTCGAGCGCGCCCCAGACCAGTGCAAGATACCCGCGTTTGAGAGGGCCTTCGCTCTTTTCGGCGAACTGCCGACTGAGCGCGCGGTGCGCAATGTCGGTCTTGGCGACCACCATCAGGCCGGTCGTGTCCTTGTCGAGGCGATGAACAATTCCGGGCCGCTTGACCCCGCCGATGCCCGACAGGCTCGCGCCACAATGGGCGATCAGCGCATTGACCAGCGTCCCTGTTTTGTGGCCGGCCGCTGGATGGACGACCAGCCCTTTTGGCTTGTCGATGACAATGATTGCTTCGTCTTCGTAGACGACGTTGAGCGGGATTGCTTCGCCCTCGGGCAAAGCTTGCTCGGCCGGTGGAAGCGTCACCGTGACGACGTCGCCGGATTTGACGCTCGCAGCCGGATCGCGGATCGTGCGTGCCGCCAATTTGACCTGGCCGGCGACGATCAGCGACTTGAGGCGTGAGCGCGACAATGTCGTGATATGCGTGGCCAGGACCCGATCAAGCCGCGAGCCCGCCTCGTCGGCGGCAACAGTGACAGTCTCGGTAACGCTATCGGCCATGATTCAAGACACCGGCAGCGACGAAAAGCCCCTCGATCCGGAAGCAGCGCGCATTGTTGCCAGGATTCGGCGGCTCATGGTGATCGCAAGCCTCACCACTTTCGTCGCGGCCGCGGCGATCATCGGGGTCATCGGCTATCGCGTTTTCAGGAGCGAGGGAAGAGTGGAGCGGCTGCCGGACGCTGCGGCCGCGCTGCCCCCCGGCTCCAGGGTCCTGTCGAGCGCGATCGGCGAAAGCCGTGTTGTGCTCACCGTCGAGGTCAATGGTGCGATCGAGCTGCTCACGTTCGACCTTAACACGCTCAAACCTGTTGCGCGGGCCCGGTTAGCGCCGTGACAAATGCCTGTTCACAGCGCGCGGACCTTCTCCAGCACCGGCAAAAGATATGAAATGAACTTTTCGGGATCCTCGCTCATCGGGAAATGACCGAGGCCCTGCATGATGGTAGCCGGTGCACCGGTGCGCCGGGCCACGTCGAGGGTCGCTTCGCTGGTACAGGAATAGTCATATTCACCGGTGAGCAGGTACAACGGACAGCGTTTGATGTCGATCTGGTCGACACGGCCGCGAATATCCCCGTCAATCATGTGGAAGTAGAGATCGCCTTTGAACACGCCAGGGCCGCCTTGCATGTAGTGCCAGAGCGTTTCCCATTTCTCTTCCACCGGTACGACGGGAGCGACTAGGCCGGAAACCACGCCGGCGCAGACCATGCCACCATGTACGTCAGGACGGTCGAGCCACGTCAGATCATAGTAGGGCTCGGTGTGTGCTGCGGATTCGAGCCCGATCAGCGCGCGGAAGCGCTCAGGATGTTCATGGGCGAGGTGCAGCACGATGCGTCCGCCGATTGAACAGCCCATCGCCACTGGCTTGTCGAGATTGAGCGCGTCGGCAACTTCAATGATCATGCGAACATAGTCACGCGAGGTCAGGCGATATTCGGAATCCTGCCAGCCGGTAGGCGGCGAAGATTTGCCGTGCCACGGCATGTCGAAAACGATGACGCGGAAGTTTTTCGTGATGCGCGTGTCGTTAAGCAACCCGCGATACTGACGTCCGTCGGAGCCCGCGGTATGCAGGCAGAGCAATGGAATACCTTGGCCCGCTTCCTCGAAATAAAGACGGTGCGGCTTGCCAAGCAATTCGAGGCGCATGTAACGGCCGGAGATGGGTTCGAAGCGCGGGCTCATCGCTTTGCCTCCCGCCGCGGGGACGCGATCACGTCCTTGAAATAAAGCAGGTTCGCCATGAACGGGTGCAGGTTGCCTTCCACCTGCATGAGTTTCTGTTTCACGAGTGCAAATATGTCGGTGTAGCCAAGCGGTGGCAGCGGCTGCCAGAATTTCTCCCAGACGGCGCGTGAGGCGCGCAGGCAGAAGCTGTAGTCCGGCGTGACGAATGGGCCCGAAACCACCTTGGTCACTCTGCCTTCCTGAATGCGCAGCAAGGTGTACGCGTCGTCGATGGCAATCATGAATGTTGTATTCACAAATCGGCCGCGACGGACGAGCCCGGTGTCGGCATTTACCCAATCAGCGATCTTGTCGATCATGCGGTAAGCTCCCTGTGACCGCGCAGCGTGGAATAGTGCGCGGCTGGCTGCAACTCCAGGCAAGCTTGCGGACTTGGCGGATCGAGGCTATTTCGGAGAGGTCTTAAGCTCCCTTCGTCTAGCGGCCCAGGACGTCGCCCTCTCACGGCGAAAACAGGGGTTCGAGTCCCCTAGGGAGCGCCAATAAATCAGGACAAAGCTATCTTTTTGCAGAAAGGCGCAAGCACGGTGGTGGCCCCTTATTGGCGTAAAATTTTTGGCGCGTTTTGGTTTTCTGTAACAGTCGGCGCCGCTGCCACGTTCATCCGTCGGCGCCTGGTTCGATACAACGGGACACTGCGAACCACGAAATATTTGCCCAACCCACTCAAAACGGCTTTTGCAACCTATTATGCGTGCCAGGAGCGCATAGAGATCGCGCTAATGGTCGCCAATCAATACCCCGGTGGCGACTATTTTGAGTTCGGCAGCGAGGGGTTCTATACCTTTTGCAATTTTTTGAGCGCATTCGATCTCAATGGGCACACAACGGGCAAACCAGATGTCAAGTTCTATGCCTTCGATATATTCGGTGAGCCCAAGGCAGAGTCCCTATTGAGCAGTGTGGAGAAACCGTATTTTGCGGTCTACGAAGGATTGGGGCTCGACCACTACAAACAGGCTGAGGCGCGCTTGCGCAAACATGCCGGCCCTCTTCTCGAGCGCTGCGTACAGGTCAAGGGCCACTACGAGGACACACTCAATGACGGTTTCAAGGCGCAGCTCCGCGCTGAAAACCGACGGGTGGGTTTTGCATTTTTGGATTGCAACATCGCCTCGTCCTACCAAACCTGCCTTGATTTTCTCGAGGGCTTCGTGCGCGATGATCGCGTATTCATTTATCTCGATGAGTATTTTCAGACCCACGAAGTCCCGCAGATGTTTGACAGCTTCTGCAAGAGTGTGGGGGAACGTTACGGCCTGCGGCCACGCTACATTAGAAATGCCGGCGCTTATGGCGCCCTGTTTCTCTTGATGCGGGAGCCCAAGCAGGTTGTGGCAAGCCGGACAGCCTAGCTGCGATCTAGTCCGTGTCTATGCCGCGCGGTCAGGTCAGGCATTCGCTGACCAAGCTCGTCTGTTCTCTGTCGAGCAAAACTTTGCGCGCGTCGGAGATGACCGATGAGTGCATCAGCGTTGTAACCGCGAGAAACACCAGGCTGGCTGTGAGAGGTGCAGGAAAATCGGTAGCAAGGCAAAGCAACACTGCGCCTGTGAGTACGCACGCATACGGCACGCCATGGACGAGCGGGCTGTATCTTGACTTTCCGCACAACAGGAACGTCGAATACGCTCCGGTCATCTGCAAAAAGAGGCCGGCCGTCATCAGCTTTGACTGACCATGCACCGTCGCAAATAGCAGGCCGGCGAACACAACCAGCCAGATGCCAAGCGCTATCGTGTTGCGAGTGGACTCGGAAAGATTCTTGATCTTGCCGACTGTGGCGAATGCCTGCATTTCGCTCATGACGATGCTCCCTATCAATTGGTAGGGAATTCACTAAACGACAAAGTCTTTCAGGAACGGCATTATCGGTGGGCTAATCAGGGCCGCTTTGGTAAGCACATTTTAAGGTCGGTGGGCCGCGTCGAAATCGCTTCTAAGACAGCGCATTTTCAAAGCTTGTCGTTGCCGCCGGGCTGTTCTTCCCTGCCGCGGATCCAAAAACGAAAGAGCTTGTCGGTTGGGGGGGTTACCACCCGCTGACGTGGCACTCCAAACAGTCTGTCCTCGTCTTTCCGAACCAGGTAAGCCCCACGGCCCATACAGCTCGTTGGATGGTAATGCGCTGTATTGGAGACAGACATCTCTTGACACATTGCGCGTATCCCGCTTTTCCCTCCGGGGATTCCAGATGCGGGTCAAAGGTGCTGTAGGCCCTATAGAGCCCGTGCATACCGAGGCCGGATTCATGATAGTTGTTGGGGAGACAGTCGGCTTTACACATTTTGGTCCTGTATGCGGCGTTCTTCTTGCTCATCACTTGCGTAAGAGCAGGCGTGCAGGCCAAGGATCCGGCCACGAGCGAGATAGCCGCTATCAGCAATAGCCTTTTCATATTCATACCCCCACTAGGAACGCGACGCCCCAGCTTACAAAGATTAGTTCTTCCCGGATGAGGCAACAAGTCACTACCGCCAGGTGACATCTGTTAGCTGTCTGAATGCTGATGGTTCCCTTAGGAACGCCAGCACGATAAAAGCCACCCTTCAATAAACCGCCTCAGAGGGCTCCGTATGCGTATCGATGCCTATACACATTTCTTCCCCCGCAATTTCTTCGAAAAAATGATAGAGGTTGCCGGTCAATACAAGGACATGGGCAAGCGCGTCCGCGCGATACCGCCGCTCTATGATCTCGATGCGCGCAAAAAGATCATCGACGGCCACAAGGACTACGCACAGATCTTGGCCTACCCGCAGCCGCCGATTGAAAAATTCGCCAGGAGCCCGAAGGAAATCGATGAATTCGTCCGCATGATCAATGACGGCTTCGCCGAGCTGTGTGCGAAAGAGCGCGATCATTTTCCAGGCTGGATCGCGCAGATATCGCTCGACGCGCCCGACGCCGGAGTTGCCGAAGCCGACCGCGCGATCAATCGGCTGGGTGCGCTCGGTGTCCAGATCTATACCAATGTTGCGGGCAAGCCGATCGACAGGCCGCAGTATCTTCCGTTCTGGAAGAAGATGAACGATATGGGCAAGCCGATCTGGCTGCATCCGGCGCGCGGTGCCGACATGCCGGATTACTCTGACGAGAAAAAATCGCTTTACGAAATCTGGTGGACTTTCGGCTGGTCGTACGAGACGGCGACCGCGATGGCGCGCCTGGTGTTCTCCAAGATCATGGACAATCATCCCAACTTGAAGATCATCACGCATCATTTCGCCGGCATCGTCCCGATGCTGGAGGGTCGCATCGGCCCCGGCTGGGATGTTCTCGGCTCGCGCACGACCGACGAAGACTATGTTGCGCTCCGCAAGAGCCTGAAAAAGCGTCCGCTCGATTACTTCAAGCAGGACTTCTATGCCGATACCGCGGTGTTCGGCGCGACGCCTGCGACCAAATGCGGCATGGAATTCTTTCCGATCGACAAGATTGTTTTCGCCTCGGATTGCCCATTCGATCCGGAAAACGGATCGATGTATCCGCGCGAAACTTTGCGTATCCTCGAGTCACTCAAGCTCGACAAGGAAACCAGCGACAAAATATTCTTCAAGAACCTCGAGCGCGTTACCGGCCGCAAGCTGGTGAAGTGACCGCCATCGCAAAGAGGGGAGGGTGGCGATGAAGGAGAGTCTTCGTCCCGGCGTACGGCGGGTCAGCCGCATTGAAGTCGACCGTGACCGCACAATCGGCTTCATGGGAGAAGAGGGACGCGTCTACGGCACGCCCTTTCTGGTGCACGATATTGAGCGGACGTGCCGCGATCTGATCCTTGAACACGCGGATACGGGAGAAGACTCCGTCGGCACCGAAGTCGCGATCAAGCACCTTGCTCCGACTCTGCTGGGGATGTCGGTCGAGATCACGGTTGCCGTGACGGCGGTGGAAGGGCGCAGGATCGCATTTGAGGTGTCAGCTAAAGATGCGTTTGACACGATCTGCACCGGCACGCACGGCCGTTTCGTGGTAGACGTCAACAAGACCATCGAACGCCTGAAAGCGAAGGCGACAAAACTCGCCAAATCGGGATGATCGGGATGTTGACATGAGCACGCGCAGGGCAGCCAAGGCACCGGACATCTTCATGTTCGATCCGGATGCGGAAACCATGCCGCGCGAGGCGCTGGCCGCGCTGCAGACTGCACGCCTGAAGAAAACGCTCGCGCTCGCTTACGCAAACGTCGGCCACTATCGGAAAAAGTTTGATGCGGCCGGCGTAAGCCCGTCGGATTTCAAGTCACTGTCCGACATTGTCCGTTTCCCGTTTACTCTGAAGAACGATCTGCGTGACAACTATCCATTCGGAATGTTTGCGGTGCCGCGCGAACAGGCCATGCGTGTCCACGCTTCATCGGGAACGACCGGCAAGCCCACCGTTGTCGGATATACCAAGCAGGACCTCGACATCTGGTCGGACTTGATGGCGCGCTGCTTTGCCAGCGGCGGTGTAATGCCCGGTGACATCATTCACAATGCCTATGGATACGGCCTGTTCACGGGAGGCCTCGGAGCGCACTACGGCGGGGAACGTCTTGGCTGTACCGTCGTTCCGGCCTCGGGCGGCGGCACCGAACGGCAAATCACATTGATCAATGACTTCAAGGCGAGCGTGCTGTGCGCCACGCCATCTTACGCACTGAATATTGCCGAGATCGCGCAAAAGATGGGTTGCGACTTCAGGCATTCATCGTTGAAGGTTGGCATGTTCGGTGCGGAGCCATGGAGCGATGCCATGCGGCACGATCTCCAGGACAAGCTCGGTCTCAAGGCCATCGATATGTACGGCCTGTCTGAAATCATGGGGCCGGGCGTCGCTTGCGAGTGCCATACCGTGCAATCCGGGCTGCACGGCTGGGAAGATCATTTTCTGTTTGAGACGATTGACCCGAAAACCCTGCAACCGTTGCCGGTTGGCGCTACCGGAGAGCTGGTCATAACGACCTTGACCAAGCAGGCGCAGCCGATGATCCGCTATCGGACCCGCGACATCACCTGTCTGAGCAACGAGCCTTGCGCGTGCGGCCGTACGCATATCCGCGTCATGCGCGTGACCGGACGCAGCGACGACATGCTCATCATCAGGGGCGTCAACATCTATCCGTCGCAAGTCGAGGCGGTGCTGGTCGGATTTCCCGGCCTCGCGCCGCACTACCAGATCGTTCTGACGCGGGAAGGCGCATTGGATGAAATGACCGTGGAAATCGAGCTCGTGCCCGGCGTAACGCTGGGCGACGCCGAGCGCACGCGCAAAGCAGAGGACGTGGCCCATCACATCAAGTCGTTGATCGGCGTCACGTGCAAGATTGCGGTCAAGGCGGAAGGTGAGGTGCCGCGCTCGCAGGGCAAGGCCGTACGTGTAAGAGACGAGCGCAACAAGGCTCGCTGAGCCGACGTCTGGAAACAGAGCGAATTGATGGCGGAATCACAGGCCTGGCCGATGGAACTGCGCCTGCACAAGGATCGCAGAACCCTGTCCGTCACGTTTGACACCGGCGAGAACTACGATCTGGCGGCTGAGTATCTGCGCGTGAAAAGTCCGAGCGCCGAGGTGCAGGGTCATTCCGCAGAGGACCGAAAGACCGTTCCCGGTAAACGCGATGTCGAGATCATCGAGGTGCTCCCGGTCGGCAACTACGCAGTGCGGCTTGTTTTCGACGATCTGCACTCGACCGGAATTTTCGGCTGGGACTACCTGCGCGAGCTTGGCCAGAACCACGCCGCCTATTGGCAGGACTATCTCGACGAGCTCGCGGCGAAAAATCTGACACGCGATCCGCCGGCGCGGCGGAAATGATAGCTTCTAAAATGGTGGGCGCTGTAGGGATTGAACCTACGACCTCTCCCGTGTGAAGGGAACGCTCTCCCGCTGAGCTAAGCGCCCGCCGATTGGCCGACGCGATATAATGAGCGGCTCCGAGACGTGTCAAGCGAACGTCCGACGTGGACTTCTAATTGCGTGTTTTGCTGTCGTCGTTCTGCGCAAACCGCGAGGCCTGGGTCTGCAGTGCGCGAATGCGGTCGGCAAGGTTGCCGTTGTTCGGCGATTCAGCAAGTTCGGTACCGCCGGCCGGCGCAATACTGGTTGACCGCTCGCGCGATGTTTCAGCGGTCAGCAGCGCATCGATCGGCGAGTTCGGGCCTTCCAGCGCGGAGGCAAGACGCGCCACTTCGGCAGCGACGTCATTGATGCGCTCACGCAGCAGCGAGTTTTCCACGCGCTCGGACGCCCAGGCTTCCTCGGTCTCGCGCTTCATGGTGGCGAGCTCGCGCGCCATGCGGTCACGCTCTTCCCTGACGTGACCGATTTCGGCCTGCAGCTGCGCATTTTCGGTCCTGAGCCTCTGCGATCCCGAATTGGAGCGGCCCTCAATTTCGA